>WNGK01011160.1_pt1 | contig 12546 bp, 14 predicted proteins | sample 5400601 | NCBI WGS metagenome assembly WNGK01 (sample SAMN13153376, study PRJNA577476) | soil metagenome | isolation source: 60 cm soil or saprolite under Garry oak tree replicate 1 | place: USA:California | collected 2016-06-15 | reverse complement strand
CATGGAACGATGAGCGGTAGAAATTTTATTCGTTATCTCGATTACGGTATACCTGTCATCTACGAGTCATCACGTCCTACCAAACTCACAACTTATAGTCGTCATCCGGAATGCTTTTGGTGTCCGCGGGAAACTCATACGCGCTGAATCCATACAGCATATCATATTTTCCATGCAACGGAAGATTGTGAACGTGCATGTGAGCTATCACAACAACACGCCTTTTTGAGATGCGTGTAATTATTTAACACAAAGGTCGTCGCGCTGAACGATAACCCGCTGGGTGACACAGGAAGTGATTTCCCTTGCAAGCAACGTACAGGCGTCTACGATATCTCGCAGATGAACAACATCCCGGTAGGCGTGCCTCAAAAGCTTAGCTTCCTCGGGACATTGCTGTCCACGGTGGCTGATCTTGTCAGATCAGCTAGTGGAAGGTGATCCACAATATCATTAGCGGCTGTCCATCCAATGCTCCTGGGGATCTTAGCAACGGAGAAAGTCCCGATACCTTCCAATTCATAATACCCAAAGGCATGCCAAATAGACAGTATACGCTTGCATGGATATGGTTCAACAAGATCGGTAACTATGAAATGTACACGAACGGTGCGACCATCACTGTTACTAGCGGGGTGGTTTTGGATAAGGCGATAAGCGAGCATAAAATATCGCAATCGATAAGGATAAAAGTGCCCTGTGCGGAGTTTTTCTATCTTAATTTCTTGCCTGCCTCTCTTTTCCCATTATATAATGGCTAAATACTTAGAGAAGCTTTAGGATCTATCTGCATTCTCTCCCACAATGCTGTACAATGTCCTCCTAAAAAGGCTCTCTCTAGCTCATCGCTCATTTCTGGAATTAAGAAAGTTTCAATTGCCATAAGCGAGAGCCGTAGCTAGCGCTTTCATTGCTATTCTTAAGACCACCACTGAAGCACGGTTGTTGGAATTTTATATACATAGTGTCTTATAGATAAAGTCCTCATTCTCATCCTGACTTTTTGGTTGAAACATCATGCTATCAAGATCCTCGTCGATCTTATCAAACTCGTTAAGATCTTAAGCTAGAGCTAGCTTTTTGTATAACAACATATTTCTGGGCGTAGAACTCCTATTCCAATATCTCTCCCAAAGCTCTTTAACACCATTAAATACAGGCTTATGCCACTCCTTCTTCCAAACCTGCTTAATATATTTCATACAGCGAGCTGGATAAATAATAAGCGCAGCGGCATAAAGGGGCGAGTTATCTATTTTATAGTAATACCTATCAAAGGCGTTCTAAGTGTTTCTAAAGCGTTTAGAGAACTCCTTATCAGATATATACTCCTTCTGGCCCCGTCTCAGCTTCGCCCCCTTTCTATCACCATGGCTATGATAGTTGTTCAGGCATGGTGTTGCGCCTCTCGGTGAGGTATCCACTAGGGGAAATGGATCGAAGTCTGCCTCGCCATAAATTGATGAATTTTCTGATATATTGGCCGCCACACGAATATCACTCGCCATCGCATACGACTTCAGCCGGAATGTGTCCTAAACAAGTTAGGTACATGATCCCATGGGGCTGATTTATGCCTCAGCAAACCGTATTCAGTCCTGGGCAACAGTTACTCAAGCTGAGCAAAGGGGCGGCATGGTACGGTTTGTCTTCTTGCCCCCATTGCGACGCCCCTTTCCCCGACAAACAAACTATTAACAAATCACCGTAACCACATCGCTTTTAACATGCTTAGAGCCGAAGGGGCCATACTTTAAATACAACCACGGTATGAAGTGCTGTTCATAGAGCATTGTCTATTTTAGAGTAACTCCTGCTTCTACCCAAACCACTTGCACATCCGTATTCGAACAAAGGGAGTGGCATTTTCACATTTCCAGGCCTGTTGGGTTACCTGAAGGGCCTCTTCGAGGTCTTCCATTTTTCCCGTGCGTTTATATCGGCTTTCGAGTTTAGTTCCCAGGTTGTTTATTATGGCTGCGAGAGCTGGATGGTCTTCGGGCGCAGGGATGCACATAATCAATATAATTACTCTGATTATGTTCCAAGCGTAATAGTTATGTGCATCCCTGTTCAGGCGTAACGTCAACCGCCTGCCGCGCCACTCGAATAGCCTCTTCGAGGCCCTCCATCTTTCCTGTGCGTTTATATTGTCTTTCAAGAATAACCCCTAGGTTACTCAGCCCCGCTCTTCTTGCATCTCTGCAACAGCCCGCTTCCCCTTCTCCCCAGCGCTAGAACAGCTCGAATTTTAACACAGCATAGTGCATATATAGCTCTGCTTGGGGGCTGTTATCTTCGCTAGCTATGACGCTTAAGATAAGCTCGAAGTCCTCGAGCGAAAGCTTGTTGAGGTCAAACTCGTCGTCCATACCTGTCGGATATGAAATACAAAGATATGCGAGACAAGCTTTTGCTTTTGCAATCAAAAGTTCAGCTCGAAGGGTGTGGCACAGCGCGGCTTAACATAGCCACCTTACTACGTCATGGTTCGAAAACGCGCCGTCTCCCCAACTTATAAATGCATCGATTGTGTAAACCATCTCCCCACAGACGTCTCTCACTTTAGCAACAGTAAATTCATTGTACAATGCCTCGAAGCATCCTACTTTCGCAGTTTTTCCTCCCGCTGTCGGCCGTTGGTCTTGGGCGTTTTGTCACCAGCTTGGACGACCCTCGTCAAAACTACCACAATCCCATTTGTAATGCTAGCCCTGAGGTCATGGAGAAAGTCCAAACTCAATACGACAGCATTCATCATCCCTTCAACCACCAAAACGTAGCATCACAGCTTACGACCTTCTTTTCCTCCTTGTTCTCAAAGCGTCTTAAAGCGTCAATCCAGATTACAGCCGATCAAGCCAAGACGTACTACTTAAACAACACGGGACAATGGTTTCGATACGCTGTGCAGTCTCGAGAAACCTGCGAGTGGATTGAGAGGACCATCGACGAAGGGGAAGACATATATATTGTAGTAGCCTACCAAACTTTGTCGAACGCTCGAATAATAAAACTGGAAGGGCAACGCGCTGCCGGCGGGAATTTAGTGATATCATCATCGACGTTCATAGCGTCGGGCGAGCAAATATACGCAGTACAGTATTGCAAGGTCCATTGTGGATGGTTTGCGCGCAACAAAGTTGATGAGATGACGCTTGCGAAGAAAACATGGTGGGAAAGGTATGACAAGCCGAGGTATCTCTAAAGTGAGATTGGAGACATTATTGAAGTGGAGCTAGAGGAGGACGAGATTGCATTGGAAGGCGACCGTGACGAATGCGCAATAGAATCCGGAGAGGTTTTTGTCTCGGCTGTGTAGCAGATGTTGGTGCATCTGATTAATTTCTATACATGTGTCTTATATTTAGATATTAGAATTTGGATCCAGGAAGTAGGATAATTATTGTCACGGTTGTTTTATCTCATACATCAGGCCCCCAGAGTTGAACCAAATAAGCCACTCTGCTTCTAACTATAATTTTAACGACTTACTTTTATACTATAGGGTTTTTATATAAATATTCTTAAAAAGTAGCTTTAGTCATATAATTGAATTTCTAAAATTACGTTATTTAGGAGCAGGGCATTAAAAAAGGTAGAAGAAAGATGCTTTTTTAAATCGTTGCCCCTACAATTTTGCACGAAAGGCCCTCAGACGGCAGATAAATCTTTATGTAAGCTAGTCGCCATATTTTGTTTGATTTGCGTCTGAGTTGCTTACTGAGATAATCCCGAAGAACGTCGAGTACTTCGGCGAGAGAAAACCCACCACAATACTCCGACATCCGCTCGCGCACAACACTCTATGGAACAATATACGAACATGGAACAGCGCTACGTGAACATCGATTCGCAGAATAAGGAGCTTCGAGATCATCTAAAAAAGAACCAAGCAGCTCTGGCTTCTCTTCAAGCCAAGCTAGCAGAGGCAGAGGCCCGCGGGGCAGGCCTCCAATAACGTCTTGAAGAAGTTTCAAACACGATATTTCGACTGCGGCCGCAAAGGCAAGAGTGCACAGAAAGCGAAATCGAAAAAGATTATCGCAAATTAATTATGCTTATCAAAAACTGGATTTCCGTGAGCTGTGAAGCGTTTCTGGACGATCAGGATCGTGGGCTTGATACAATTGGTAGCTATACGTTAGGACCAGCTGCTCACCTTGGGACTTTTTACTCTAAATCTAGTTCCTGGATTGCAAAGGAGCATGTCCTAGTAGCCGTGGTTATGCAATATCTTTTTACTCAAATTTTGAACCAATCCTTCTCAGTACTACTTGGCGACGACGAACGACATTTCCTTGCAACTATCCAAAACAGTATGGAAAATATGGAACTTCAGAAAGGTAATTCGCGATACCTGAAACATGTGAAATGAGAGTAACGAGTTAATATAGACTTGCTCACAATCCGGACTTGGAGAAGTGACACTATAACCGCCATTGACAGTCACGACAACTTCATAAATCGCTATCCTTTGGTCAAGCAAAGGCTTACCAACGAGCTTCATAATGTCCTTAGGAAAACACTTTCTACTCAACACAGCAAATCAATAGTGCTGTCACTGTCCAAAGAGGTCATCATACCCGCAATAGCACTTGCCCAGAAAGTATGTCTCCTCCAGCCTTTCCCTGAACTTGAATTAAACGCTACTAAAACAACGAAGACTCAATCTGCATCAAGCATTTGGACCTTCAAGTATTCTGACTATTCGAAATACCCACCAGGCCAATTTGGAGCCAAGCTACCAAACTTCCTCGACAATATTAAGGATTTTAAATGCATCAATATGTCAAATCGTAACAGAACCTTAAACTTAGACACTGGTTTAACTAAGGAGCAGAAAAAAATCTTGCTATACATGCTAGATATCTTTCCTGGCCTGTACTGCCAGAGAGTAACAGCGGGGGATTCTCCACCAGTTTCCACAATCAGCCAACCTGTTTTACTCATTGCTTTCGCAACCAATGGCACTCATGCACACACGACGGGGCCTCTCGGAACCTATCAATTCTAGAATAGTGAACTAGAATCGAAAGCCGTTATAAATACAATATATGTAAAATTTAAATTATGTTATAAAAATATTAAAGGATTATTTAATATTTAAAAGGGCAGAAAAGCGTGCACAAACTGGCCTAGGCGTGTAGTAGAGCTCCGTGCAGAGCTTTGTGTATGGATTGCACACTGCTGAGATGTCGCCGTCCGTCTATTCCCCCGGTAGCTGTGTTTTTATTAGTACTCGATACCGATTACGCTTATTGAAATATTGAATATTCCCTCTACCTTCCGTGACCAGAAATAACCCGTCTACCGACTGTTTTTTTGGCATCGATACACCACTTCAACAATTCACTCCGTGCGTACAGCCCTCTGTAGGTAAATTGGATAACTACAACTTAGTGGAGAACTGGAGTCAGTCAGACGGTGTTATGGCCGAGGAATTTGGCTGCCAGTTTCGACAGGGAAACTTAATTTGGTCAGGAGAACTTCACATTAGCTTCGAAATTTTCCAGCCTGGCCTTGACATTTAACCTTCTATAGATTGAGAGGCGTCTCGGTGAGTGTAGTTTATGGTCTCCGAAGAAAGGAGGCATAGTTAATAGTCCAGTACGTGTTATATAGCCACTGGAACACGGAGAGGCTATATTAATCCATAAGGAGTCGCCAACGCGATACTTACCATGGGCCTACTTTATATGGAAGCCTATGCCAACCAACGGCTCTAGAGCCCTGGATGGGCTATGAGCTTACCTATCCATAGATGCCCCAGTTTTTTGGACTTTAGGTGTTCTTTTTACGCAATTTCCCAATTGTATATAGTGTATTCTTGGCACGACAAACGCTAAGACCAATAATTTTATAAATATTAAGTGAATTATTAATCTGGTAATATACCTGCTACATACCTTGTCCTAAGTTTTCTCCATCTTTGCTTAGCCAAATTTGATTGCCATTCTGACCTTTCCTTATCCCTTAACCTGTTAATTTGGGTCCTACAGTTATCGATAAGGTACCAGCCAATCGGAGAACCCGGTTCAATGCAAGTGCCTAATCAAATCCGGTAGCCGATTTTCTAAGGACCCCAACGGGTTAAGGGATACCATGAACATCGCAAGCTCCACGAGGTTATTGATTTCGCTCATACTACTGACCTTTGCATAAACCACCTGTTTTATAGAAATTATTTACTATTAGTTACAATAGTTATTACTTTGGAGGAGTTGCTGACGTCCCTGGTGACGTTCCTGATCTCGCTTATAATCTCGCTTATATGGCCGAAGCCTCTAAACCTAAAGTCAACCTCAAATGTCCGCCTTCACTGCAATAACGTCCAAAGTTGCGAAATTCTGCAGATCAAATCTATCCGTCTATAACAGCATTACATATTAGTACAATAATTATCCGATTTTAGCCTCTCCCTTACCTTTCACTATGGCTTACTGTCATGGCTACCGTAATTGCAATTGATCACTATTATTACGTCCTCCTGGTTTATATTACAGGGTACATTCCAAGAGTGATTTCTTATAGATAAGACGTCGGATGAGGGTGGAATCGTACGGACATGTCATATTATACCTCGGAGAGTGTAGGCGTTCTGTGGGCTCGCTAAAACTTTGGAGGGCGTGGAAGGTAATCATCTTTACTGTCCATTATCGTCACTGCTTATCATAAGCACAATAAAACTCGCATTTTATTTATATGCTATTCTCGGCTGTCTCACATTCGCTTATGTACCTTGCTTACCCATGCTAGGTTACATTTTATGTAATGTCAAACGCATAATCCTACTCCTACCCGCGCCTAGAACATTCTGCTCTCCAGTTGCTTATCTTCTACATTACATTTCCTCGCACCCCTGTCCTTGATAATTACATGATGTCACTTCCCGTGTTCATAGCAACTGAAGTAAATGTTGAATATTACGATGGGAAAGAACAGCGGAGTGATGGTAAATTATTCCATGTGCCCATCTTTACATTACGCACCCTCGGAAACGTTTATCTCGTTAGAGCCGCGATGATCATCGTTACACGACATATCCAATCTTATCAGAGCTTGCCATTTTCATTGTGGTGGTTGTGAAGGCTCAGTCAATAGAATAAGATCTATTGGTAGCCAGTAACTAGAATTCCAAGACGAGGACTAGAAGAAGGTCGAGGAAAGGACACGTCTATATACATGGTGCCAAGTCCCTAGCCGAGCCCCTGACTAGGGTCTGTAACAGTGCCGTAACAGTGGTCGACTTTTGGTGTTGCAATTTGCAAGAGCTTCGTGCAGAGCACCTTTTAGGATCGCCCTCTACTACCTCGTACCAGAGAACCTTCCTTAGACGTTAGGTGATAATATTTGGTCGTGATATTTGTTTATGGCGGAGGAGTAATATGCATGACGTAATGAGGTGTCAACCGAAATTAACACCAGCACTGCCTCCTACCAGTGCTCTTATTGGACCGGGTTCTTAATGGCGCTCCTGGACGGACTAACGCTTGCACTGGAGCCTAATCCTCGAATTTGATTAGTGGATGAGGTGGATTTGAGGCCTCTGACGCTCCTAGCGCTCCAGAGCCTATACCCGATCAGGGTGAGGATAGAGCATCTTGTAGTTAGCGCGGAGAGCTTATTTAATTAGGGGAAGAAGTAATAATAATCCTTCTAAGCTTACTAGTATTTATTTATAGAAATAAGGAGCTTAGCTTATATTTGAGCCCTGCCACTGTTCCTGCCGCCGCTACTATTAGAAGTGTCCTTCTATTTAGCTCTTCCCTTTCTATTACTACCTTATTAATCTTATAGTGTTTTGCCACCTTTCTAGCCACTATAAATTAATATTTTCCTGCCCGCCCTTTTAAATCTTCTAAAAAGATTATCCTTACCCCTAAATTAATTAATCTAGAGGCTACTAACACATTAAACAAAGTAAAGAAATTTAAATTATAAGGTAAATAGTATATTCGGTGCGGAGCTTTAATGAAGAATCTAAAAGTAATAAGGTAGCAAACTTCACTAATTTATAGCCTCGCCTTATGTTAGTACCTTTGGTATAATGCGCTAATTCTTACACTCTAGCACTAGCAAGAAAACAATTTGAAATGATCTGCGGAACGTGAATCCTATCAGCGGAATACCACTCAAAATGCAACTTCTCACTGTGGCTTCCGCAGCTATCCTAGCCATCACTCCTGTTGTGCAAGCTGCTCAAGCCAAAATCTACAATAAATGCTCATTTAAAGTCTATCTTTGGTCAGTTACTGCGGACCATTCGTCCAACATGATTACTCTTTGGCCCACCGACGTCTATGATGAGACATACCAGGTGCCTAGTTGTGGCGGCGTGTCGTTAAAACTCTCACTTACAGAAACAATTGCGGGCTCTACCCCTATCACTCAATTTGAATACACTCTGGCAGGAGGCAAAATTTGGTACGATATATCAAATATCAATTGCGTAACCAGTTCATGCCCTTTCCAGCCTTACGGACTGTACATGGAGAGTGGCCTAGGCTGCCCAACCCGTAGTTGTATTGCTGGCGAACCTATTTGCGCAGGCGCATACAATAAGCCAAACGATGATGAGAACACTCTCTCTTGCGATGGGAATTCCGATATATCACTCTATCTGTGCACCAAGGCTCTTCCAATCGGGACGCTTCGGCAATTTGTCTAGTTCTACTTTTCTTTGCTAATCTTTATTGTGGAACTATCTCAAGCATCTTGCCAAGAAAACGTAAATTAAATTCACCGCTCAGCTATCTTCAATATAGGAATCAATTATGGCTTGATACATGCTTTTTGTAGTAGAAAATATAAATCTTTTATGGCTAGAAAAACTTGCTCTATATCTTATTAATTATTGCTCACCTCTACTCAGGGCTAATTGCATAATAAGTCACTAAGCAAACAGGTGCAACCCAGAGACTCACTCAACGGGCGAACTTGCTAGTCCCAGAGTTAGCGTAGTACCAGCAGCCAACCATTCTGTGATGGCCATCACTTTTATACATCCGTACCGAATACAAATAATCGGTGCACCATGCAAGGGAACCATATTGGCAATAACGAAGCTGCCGACGAACCAGTATTTACTGTACGTGGCAGGCTAGGCAGAACGTCACCTTCCAGTGTGGCAAACTAGCGGTGAGACTTGACGGAAGAACTATTTGGGTCATGCGGGGTGATAGATTTTATCTACGGCGTAAGCGTAGACCCTCATAATCTCTCCACCGAACTGAGCCTTTTTTGACCACTTACCTATTGTGCGTAGTTATTCGCAACCACAGAGTCGAGACCATCGACAGTGATCTACTTGGACTGGAGTTGAGTGGATTTGGGATCAAATCCACTCCAGTCCAAATTACTTTAGGCTTAGCTTCTTCCTAGTTTGGCTAAATACCTGCCTAAGGAGGTATAGCTTTGCATTGGATCCAATACGATACGAGGCGATTTGGATCCAGTCCAAGTAGATCACTGACCACCGAATCGCGCCAATCTATCTGCGCCAACGCCGCAAATTACCCTTAAGTCCCATACCCCTTTAGCTTCATACTCTTGCTCCTTCAGCAAAGCAGTACCACCTCTAGGAACGATACCTCGCTAGCTATCAGCGCTACCAGCTTCGCTGTGTAAACTGAAGCAGTTTATTCCCCATGTGAGGTAGTCTCCCGCAAAACCCCAGATACGGATTGCCTGAAATATAACTATTAATTGGGGGAATGTCGCTTTAGTTCTCTCCTGTAATAATATCTGCGATTGAGCTCAGGAAGTCTATGCTTAGAATTGTCCCAAACTGTTACCAATTTTACCGATTTCTTCTCTTCTTCTCCATTTAAGTCTGAGCGCAATAATAAATGCATGAAAAATGCCAATTTTAGTGAAGATTGAAAAGATCTCTTTAGTCAACAGGAAATAAAACCCTTCTGTTATTTACGTTACTTGAGCGACAGGTAATTATCCCAATCTCCTATCCCTGGAACTCGCTCCACATGATATTTGAGATCCTCCCTAAGATCTGCTTTAAAGCAAGAGACTTTAGTACAGGTTTTATAGCAGTAGAGCTCAGCTGGCAGCCAAATCAGTTTTTGTAGCATGGAGTTGAATAATTCTCCATATGAGAATTTCTTAAACCATTCATTCCCAATAATAAACACCTTTGTTATATCTACGGCCGTCTTGGGGCGTAGTAGGTAGTATGTGCCGTGAATGCCGCGTCGAAACTGTTTTGACTTCCCTAGAGAAAATCGAGCAAATCTCGGGGGGGTCCGATGTGGGCCGTATTCTTCCTATGGACTGTCTTAGACACTATGTAAAAAGTTGAGGTTTTAAGGGTCTACAATACCCAGGCATCTTTTTTATGGTATAGATAGGCATAAAAATTTATGAACTTGGTATCTGGGTTATCATAGTCCATTTTGTTGTTCAGCAGTTTTTCGAAAACCCTCTCTGCTAGCTGTATTATTATATATGTAAGCCTGGAAGCCGTAAAATGGCCAAGGAAGTCACAGACCGGGTCACTGGTTTGTTTTTCGTATACACGATTCCCCCATTCAGTCGGTCTTACGTGGAGTGTACTGGAGGGGCTGCTAACCCCATTAGGCCCTCTCCCGGCCCTGTCATGAGAAATTGTGGAGTTTGCAGGCCCACCACTAAGAGCCTCCGCGTAAGTCGGCAAAGTACCCGAGTCAGGGATACTATCTGTGTGGGCAGCGAAATCCGATTTGAAAGTGGTACGGGTATCGACCGTGTCAGCGTAGGGGTTTTCGTGAGCTGTGCCATCTGTACTCTTCCTACGAGATGTGTCGGAAAGACTCTCAACGTTGCAGGTACGGTTCTGATGGTGGCGGCTACAGACTATCAGCGATCAGATATACGATAACAGTCTGAGATAACGATTCGGGCTCTACCTTTTCGCCATTCGATTTACGGTCATTTGAAAATTGATGTAGAGAAGGTGATGTAGAAATAGCAATTTGAATGAAGTGGCTCGTCTGATGTAGCAAACCAAATACGGTTCTTAGGATAACCAAGCTGCTCGGTTACCTACAGTTCCTCTGCTTGACAATTATGAAAATGGTCAGTGGAAAAGACGCGGAGGATTACAGGTATTGGATGCAGCGTAGTCGATCAATAAAGGGCATTGAGAATTTATAGAAATTTTTTCAGCGGGAGCGAGCAGGCGTCCTATTTTTGCTCAGAGTCCATCTAAGGCTAATTCGGATAATGAATCGCATCGTCGACGTCACCTTCGCATAGGATATTAGACGCTGGGGCTGTGTAATATCAGGCAGTACAGTTGACAGATGTAACCAAGCCATTATGAGGTACCACCTACTGCATTGCGCTTTGCATCCGACGTGGGGCTCAGGCGAAGGAATTCCGGTCAGCACCTGATAAGCAGGCATCAAGCGACACTGAAAGAGAGTGAAATCGTGAAATTTACCGAACAATTTCCATAATCGGAAACTTTTGAGAAAACATATAAACCAGACTGTGCGCATCATTGACGTGGAGCCTCGCCCTACGTTTACCCAACAGGCGAAGCAGGATTGACAGCACCAAGCCCGTCCCAGCGCTGTTTAGGATCCTCAGGCACTGTGGGTTTACAATTTCATCGCCACGCTGACGGAATCTCCGTCTCCTATGACGTACATACCATTTCTGTATGCTATGGGGTCTATCCGGAGACTACGGGTAAGAGAAGCGCCTCGGTTCAACGTGCGCATTGAGACGCTCATTACCATGCTGGCTAGGCTCATGGATGCCTTTTTGAACAACTTATGATGCTAGTGCGGCCAGGATCTCGAATGTCAGCCACACCGCGGCATTAGGAAGCGCTGTGAATTGGGAATCGTCCCGATTCAAGCATGGTTTATGCCCTCGGAAAAGAGGAGGCACAGTCAGTCCAGCCTAGGTTCCATTTCCACTGGAGATGTATGTAACATTTCTCGTGCATTCCTACAATTCTTGGGGGATGGGGCGCTGGTTATTACTAATTGACTCACAGTCGGGGAGGGCCATAAATATTTGAACCCGCCTCCAAGCTTAAAGTCTACGTTTTATGTTTTGGTTCTACTATTTTATCCAGTTGACGTAAGTAGTTCCAAACCTATTACGTTAAAAAGGAGGTAGCTTGAATATAGACCAATCTCCAGTTTAAACTCTAATTCGAACATTTCAGCCACCGACAAAGAAACAACGACGAAATCCTCACTCGTGTCCATTGGAACCCACTCCTTCCTCTCCCCTCCGGACCACCTCGCAAGCCCGGCTCTCCCGTCATCATCCATTTCACCGGCCATGGCATTCCCACCGCCTTATACGAACGGCCGCAAGCGCTCCTTAGCACCTTAGCCCGCGTCTACTTCTACTATCGCGCCGGCTGCGGCGACAGCGAAATTGGCCCGGGCCAGCGTGGTTTTCAATAAGCGAAAATCTAGCCAATAAAATATTGGCATTTGCCAATATTTGCAGTGTCAATATTTAAATATTGGCAATAATTTAAATAAAATTATTTATAATAGAAATATACTTATTTAAAATAAAGAT
>WNGK01006231.1_pt1 | contig 12547 bp, 11 predicted proteins | sample 5400601 | NCBI WGS metagenome assembly WNGK01 (sample SAMN13153376, study PRJNA577476) | soil metagenome | isolation source: 60 cm soil or saprolite under Garry oak tree replicate 1 | place: USA:California | collected 2016-06-15 | reverse complement strand
CTTCGCTATCGCTCAGCACTTCCACCCCAGCGCGGCTGCCGCGCCGGGGACCCCGGCTTGCCCCTGGCTACCTTATTCCGCGCCGTTGGCGCTAAATCCAAAGCCCGCTGCATTAATGCGCGTTGCACTTCCAAATTGAATTCGCGAAATACAAAGAACAAAGTACGTAGAACAAAGCCCATGAACTTAAATCGAAGGAACGAGCTAATAGAACTAACAAACGACCAGTAACAAGTGACGTCTCCTCGTTCCGTTCCGAATTGAAGCGGAGTCTAACAAAGCCAAAAGTGAAAAGGCAAAACCGTCGGAGCGCACGCATCCCTGCGTGCGGAGCCCAGGCATCTTTGCCGGCGCAGTTGTAGTCACTATTAATGTGCGAGCAGGATGCTCGCGAACCGCACGCAGGGATGCGTGCGCTCCCTGAAACCTGAAACCTTAACCTTGAAACTTATGCGGTGAAACCTTAAACTCCGCGACAACTATCGCAAGTCAGGTATCGAATCCATTTCAGGAGCCGAAACTTTGCTCCGCGGAATCTTTAAGACCAAAAACCTTGATGACATCCTGGCATCGGCGCATGAAAAAGGTCATACGCTGAAGCGTACCCTGGGTCCGATTAACGTCACGTTGTTGGGAATCGGCGCGATCATCGGGGCCGGAATCTTTGCCACGATCGGCACCGCAGCCGCGGGCGATGCGTCGCGCCCCGGCGCCGGACCATCGCTGATGCTTTCATTCGTAATCACCGCGGTTGTTTGTGCCTTCACCGCGCTCTGCTACGCCGAGATGGCTTCAATGGTGCCGATTTCCGGTTCCGCCTACACTTATTCATATGCGACGCTGGGCGAACTGGTGGCGTGGATCATCGGTTGGGATTTGATCCTCGAGTACGCCATCGGCAACGTGGCAGTTGCGATTAGCTGGGCCAACTATTTTCGCTCGTTCATCTATGACGCTTTCGGAATCGACATTCCACAGTGGCTCTCGACGGACTTCCGCACAGCCAGAAAAATCCCAGGCCTTATCGAAAGCGCGCCGCATATTTTCGGCATTCCGATAGTTTTCAATTTACTCGCGCTCGGCATCGTCGCTTTGATCACCGTGGTGCTGGTCTGGGGTATTAAGGAATCAGCGGAATTCAATGCGGTCATGGTGGGCATCAAGATCATCGTGCTGCTTTTTTTCATCGGGGTGGCCCTATACTTCGTGTCGCCAACCGGAATGGAAAAGAACTGGCATCCTTTTCAACCTGTAGGTTGGGGCGGAACATTAGCTGGAGCCGCCATCGTCTTTTTTGCTTATATTGGGTTTGACGCCGTTTCGACCGTGGCGGAAGAAACGAAGAATCCCGCTAAAGATCTGCCCATCGGAATCATCGCTTCGCTGGTCATCTGCACGATCTTTTACATCCTGGTCGCCGCCGTCTTCACTGGCCTGATGCCTTATCATGAGCTCGTGCGGCGCTTGTCCACTGAGCAAGCTGAACCATTAACAATGGCCCTGAATCATGTTGCGCCCAACGCACGCTGGGCCAGTGCCGTCGTCGCCTTCGGATCAGTGGTAGCGCATACGGCCGTTCTGCTCGTCTTTCAGTTGGGACAGCCGCGCATCTTTTTCTCAATAGCGCGCGACGGATTGCTGCCGCCGGTCTTTGCGAAGGTCCATCCAAAATTCAAGACGCCTCACGTGACGACGATTTTAACGGGCGTGATTGTAGGTGGCTTTGCCGCGGTAATGAGCATTGACGAGATGGTCGATCTGACTAACATCGGAACCCTGTTCGCGTTCGTGCTGGTTTGCGTCGGCATCATCATCCTGCGCTACAAAGATCCGGATCGTCACCGGCCGTTCAAGGTACCATTCGGAGCATGGCCATTGCCGCTACTCGGCGCTGTGTCCTGCGTCTTCCTGATGTACTATTTGCCGCCGAGTTCCTGGTGGCGGTTCGTCGCCTGGCTGACGTTGGGACTTTCCGTTTATCTGTCCTACGGTTATTCGCGAAGTGAGATTGGACGTCAAATTGGGCGCGCTCAGATTACCTCGTCATGGCTGGCACTGATGGCGCTCGGTTCATTCCTGATAGCGATAGGGCTTTTGACAATTCCGCACGACGCGACCTTTGCTGAACTCCTCCAGAGAGCTTTTGGCGGCATTGCCGGAGATAAACGATCAATCGTCGCATTCGGCTGTATAGGTCTTGGATTACTGTTCGCAGTCATCGGAGCGATTATCGGCTTCACTCAACGCCGAAGGGCAGCTTAGTTTGTACTCTGGGTTTTGCGGCTTCGCCGCCGCCCGGTGTGGTAAGACTCTGCCTTACCGGAATGTTGCTCTTTTAATTTTCTGGCGAGGCTGCGCCTCGCCAGATCAGCGCTTGAGCTCTTTGATTATCTCGCGACTCGCATTGAGTCCCGGCGCGCCGGTGATGCCGCCACCGGGATGCGTACCGGCGCCACACAAATACAGACCCTTAATCGGCGAGCGATACTTCGCCCATCCAATCAGTGGGCGAAATGCGAAGAACTGATCGAGCGACATCTCGCCGTGATGAATGTGACCGCCGCTCAAGCCATAGGTTTGTTCCAAATCGAGCGGCGTGATTACTTGCCGCGCGATGATCAACTCTTTCAAGTTCGGCGCGTAATCTGACAGCGTATTCACAACCGTGTCGCCGAGTTCTTCACGCCGCGAATTCCAGTCGTCGCTCTTCAATCGATAAGGCGCAAACTGAACATGAATCGACATGACGTGCGCGTCACTTGGCGCCAGCAACGAATCAGTGAGCGAGGGAATCGTAATATCCAGGTATGGTTTCGGCGAGAAATCTCCATACTTCGCGGCGTCGAAAGCCCGTTCGAGATAATCAATGTCCGGTCCGATATGAATCCGACCAGCGAGTTTCTCGGTCGCATCGCCCGCATTCAACGCCGCGAATTTCGGCAACGCTGACAGTGCCACATTCACTTTCGCCGCTGCGCCATGCGCGCGATAGTTCCGGATCTTGCCGATAAAACTCGGATCGAGTTCCGCCGGATCGACTAATCTCTGAAACGTCGTACGTGGATCAGCATTGGAAACCACCGCGCGCGCGGAAATCTCCTGTCCGTTGGCAAGCACCACGCCGATTGCTTTGCCATCTTTGATTTGAATGCTCTTGACCTCAGCGGCCGTACGAATCTCGGCGCCCGTATCAATTGTGGCTTTCGCAAGCGCTTGAGTGACTACGCCCATTCCGCCTTTTACGAATGTTGCGGGCGCGATTGCATGACCATCGGTTGCCGCTTGTAGTAATAAAGCCGCACTGGTTCCCGCGGACAATGGCCCGGCAAATGCGCCAAAGATTCCACGCGCGGCAACCATTGCGCGCAGCAGCTCAGTCTCGAACCATTCTGCGGCGAGATCCGCGACGGCCATCGGCCCATAGCGAAGTAGACGATACTCATCTTTCTTTCCCAGCCCGCGAATCTTGAAACCGAGTTTGCCGAGATTCCATAACTCGCCTGCCGAAGGCTTATCGACATCAGGCGGTATCATGGTCAGTAGTGGCCTGAGCGCGCTGCCGATGCGCGTGAAGCAATCTCGAAACCGCGAATAGTTTCTGGCATCATTGAGCGACACTTGTGCTAATTCATCCGCAGTGCGTTTAGCATCTTCATAAACAGAGAGTGAAGGCCCGTTGATATTCGGTGAAAAGGCGCGAACCTTTGGCGAAATGAACTCAACACCATGACTTTCCAACTGCAAGTCCTTGACGATTGAAGGTAAGAGCGGGCCGGTGTTGCCGGCCAGTATGGAACAGTAAAAGCCGGGATGGATCTCTTCCGTTACACAAGCGCCGCCGATTATTCCGCGTCGTTCCAGCACAAGGGGTTTCAATCCCGCCTTTGCGAGATAGCAAGCCGCAACGAGGCCATTGTGGCCGGCTCCGATGATGATGATGTCGCGAGCTTTTCCCAATCAGCGAATCCTTACCGAAATCGACATTCGAATTGCGGGATGCGGCTTTGCCGCCTCAATGGAATCTTGCTTCACTTCAGGTCTTTTAGAATTTCCATCGCCGCATTACGCCCGCTCGCGCCCATGATACCGCCACCCGGATGCGTTGCTGAGCCGCACATGTAGAGATTGCGAATCGGCGAACGGTACTGCGCCCAACCTGGCGCGGGCCGCAGAAAGAAGAGTTGTTCGAGCGTCAGCTCGCCTTGAAAAATATTTCCTTCAGACAAACCAAACTCGAGCTCGAGATCGAGCGGAGTCAGGACCTGTCGATGAAGAATGATGTCTTTGATATTCGGCGCATGCTCGGCGATTGTTTCGATGACCGTGTCGCCAAATTCCTCGCGTTTGTCGTCCCAGGTTCCTTCTTTAAGTTTGTAGGGCGCGTATTGAACGAAGCAGGACATCACCTGTTTGCCCGGCGGTGCGATGGACGGATCGGTTAGAGACGGGATGACGATATCGATATAAGGCCGCCGCGAGTAGCGACCGTATTTGGCATCATCATAGGCGCGCTCCATGTAATCAACGCTGGGCGATATAGAGATCGCGCCACGCAGGTGAGGTCCAAAACCGGGCCTGGATTTGAAATCCGGCAATCCGTCGAGCGCCAGGTTCACTTTGCCGGAAGAGCCGCGAAACTTATAGCGTTTGATGTCTTCAACAAAGTCTTCAGGCAGGTGCTCTTCGCCGACCATCTTCATAAACGTTAGACGCGGATCGACGCTTGACGAAATCACGTCGGCGTAAAACTCATCTCCATTTGTAAGCGCGACGCCTTTGGCCTGGCTATTTTTCAGGATGATCTTTGCGATGGGCGCTTCCGTGCGAATTTCAGCACCGGCTTCACGCGCGGCATCGGCGATCGCATTCGAGATTGCTCCCGTTCCACCGCGCGAAAGACCCCACGAGCGAAACGCGCCGTCGATCTCTCCCATGTAATGATGCAACAGCACGTAAGCCGTGCCCGGCGAACGCACGCCAAGAAACGTGCCGATGATTCCCGACGCTGACATCGTCGCCTTGAGCACGTCGGTCTCGAACCACTGATCGAGAAAATCGACCGCGCTCATAGTCATCAATTGCACCTGGTTATACTTATCTTCCGCTGAGAGCTTTCGAAACCGCCGGCCCATCGTCAGCAATTCCAACAAGCCTTTCGGATTAAGCGACGCTGGATCTGGAGGCGTCATATTCATGATTGGTTTGACGAAATGCGCCATCTCGATCATCGCTTTGCCGTATTCGTCATAAGCTTCGGCATCAAGCTTTGAATGCCGGGCAATTTCACGTCGAGTCCTGGCATGATCGTTGACGCGCCAAAGGTAGTCGCCATCCGGCATCGGCGTGAAGGTTCCATCAAGGGGCAAAATTTCCAGACCATGTCGCGGGAGATCAAGTTCGCGAATTATCTCGGGCCGCAATAACGAAACGACGTAGGAGCAGACGGAGAACTTGAATCCAGGAAAAACTTCTTCAGTTACTGCCGCACCGCCCAGCACATGTCTGCGCTCGAGTACCAGCACGCGCTTGCCCGCACGGGCCAGATATGCGGCGTTGACTAAGCCGTTGTGTCCGCCGCCGATGACGATACAATCGTACTTCCTGGTCATGGTTGAGAAGCTGCTTGATGAAGATTGGTTAGCATACTTATAATCACTTGCTCTGACAATTCCTTGTTATCGGTAGTGGATCAATTTGAGGTTACGGCGCAACTCATTGCTGGGAACGCGGGCGCCCTCGCCCGCATTGAGCGCGAAGCGCGAACAGGACTGCAGTGAGCTCGTCCAACTAGAAAGAGGGTTTACGCGCTGCGCACACTTTGCGGGCGAGGGCGCCCGCGCTCCCAGTAACGGGTTGACCAGTCTCTTCAAAATATAAACTGACCCACAATGCTGTCATCAAATGTTTTCTTTAGCAGGGAGGAACTAAGGATGTTTAGTGAAATGTTATTGCCGGAATTCGATAATGAGATGGCGAACACGCGCAAGACGCTGGAACGCGTGCCTGAGGACAAGTTAAGTTGGAAGCCGCATCAGAAATCTACGTCGCTCGGAGGTTTGGCAACGCACCTTGCGAATATTCCGAGTTGGACTAAAAATACCTTCGAGCAGAATGAATTGGACATTGCTCCGCCAGACGCTCCGACGGTTAGACTGGAGCCGGCGAAGTCACGTGCGGAACTTCTCGAAGCATTCGATAAGAACGTCACGTCGGCGCGCGCGGCGTTGGTGAATGCGAGCGACGAAAGCTGGAAGGGACCATGGTCATTGCTTCATGGTGGAAGAAAGATTTTCACGCTGCCGCGCACAGCGGTAATGCGTGGATTCGTTATGAATCATTTGATCCATCACCGGGCGCAGCTGGGAGTTTACCTGCGCTTGCTCGACGTGCCAGTGCCATCAATTTATGGGCCGTCAGCGGATGAAGGTGGATTCTAGCGATGATGATTAGGACGCACAGCGTGCGACTTGTTGTCTAGCCGGATCCATGACGTTCCGAAGATTTAGGGACAGAGCTCGATGGGTTGCGCTTGGCGGCGCATTCGTGATCGTCGCCGGTCAATGGATCATTGACATTCAATACTTGGATCGTGAGTGTGGATTGATAGGACGCCAGGCTCGCTAATCCTTTTCGGTTTCCTTGTCACGACACTCACTTTCCTGCTCGGGCTGGTAACATCGCCACGCTGGCAGTCGTTTGTTGCGTTACTTGTCGTTCTCTGGGTTACCTTCATATCGATTCAGGGAGTGTAGAGTCCCTTCCATCTCAGGTTAATCGCGTCGGCAACTCGTACCGCTTCAACCGCCGCCTTCACGTCATGAACCCGCACGATGTGCGCCCCCTTCAGTACTGAAGCAATAACAGTCGCAATTGTTCCATAAAGACGTCGATCTGCGGGTGCGCCGGCAAGCAATTTTCCGATAAACGATTTTCGGGACGTGCCGATCATGATCGGAACATCAGGAAACTCACGCGGCAACTGATCAAGCCTGGCGAGTAGCTCGACATTCTGTTCAGCAGTTTTGCCGAAACCAATTCCCGGATCGATCGCGATGCTTTCTCTAGGCATGCCACGTTCTTCCGCGACGGCCAGGCTGTTGCGCAAAGATCCGATCACATCACTCATGATATCTGCGACCGGTGGCAACTGTTGCATTGTCTTCGGCGTTCCGCGGGAATGCATTAAGACTAAGCCTGCTCTTGCTCTGGCGGCTTCATCGGCAAGCGAAGGATCGAATCGCAGGCCAGAGATGTCGTTCACAATTTCCGCGCCCGCTTCCAGCGCAGCTCGCGCGACTGAAGATTTGGATGTGTCAATTGAGGTCGGTACCGACGCTGTTGCTGCCAAACCTTTAATCACGGGAATTATGCGACGTAGTTCTTCTTCATCTGAAACCGGCAGAGAGCCCGGTCGCGTTGATTCTCCGCCAACGTCGATGATGTCGGCGCCTTCGGCAATCATTTGCTCAGCATGAGCCAGTGCGCGGTCAAGTGAAAAGAATTCCCCACCATCACTAAAACTATCTGGTGTAACATTGAGCACGCCCATCACCAGCGTGCGTTCGCCATAAGGAAGCGACCGTTGTGCAAGTTTCCATTGACGAGATGCCATTGAGGCAAAAGTAAAAAGGAAAAAGACAAAAGTAAAGAAGAGCCAAGCGCTAAAGGCGAAGAGCAAAGCGAAAAGAGCAAAGCGCAAAAATCTGAACAGGCTAGCACAAAGACTTAAATGAGAAGACTCGCAGCGGCGCCGCGGTCAGCCCTTTGCCGTTTTTCTCTTTGCCCTTCGCGCTTTTAGCCGAAGCGCCCGTCTTGACCGCCAAAGAGCGCTTTTGTTATAAAACTCGTTCGCGCAAGGCTGTCAGCTCGTCACCGTGCGCGCCAGACATTCCGCAGTAGCTCAATGGCAGAGCATTCGGCTGTTAACCGAAGGGTTGTAGGTTCGAGTCCTACCTGCGGAGCCAATATTCTTAAGAAACTTAAGGAAAAGGCCACCAACACGGTGGCCTTCAACGTTTCAGTCGTAAGATACTCTGCCTACGCCCAGACCTCCGACTAGCCAGCCTAAAATCAAAGCCACACCCAATCTCTGCCGGGAAAACATAAAGAGCGCGCCAATCGCTCCGATGTGGAACAGGGTCAGGAATAGTGTGCTGTCCCAATTAATACGCTTGTGTTCTTTGTCACCTTTCATTTCAATCTGCTTGCGAAATCCAAGTTCGCTTCTTTTTACTTATCGAAGTAGTGGCCCCCGTACGCGGCATTTAGCCGTCGTTCGGGGGCGTCAATGCTTCACTGATCCGATCAATTGACCTTACCAGCGAGGCGTGCGATCACCGCCGAAATCCCCGCGTGTGTTGCGATCAGCACCAGCGCCAAAGCCACGGTTGCCACCATTACGGTTGCCGCCGAAGCCGCGATTCTCGCGTGGTTTCGCTTCATTCACGTTTAAATTCCGACCGTTAACTTCCTTGCCATTGAATTGCGCGATGGCTGCTTCGCCAGCTTCGTTCGAAGCCATTTCCACGAAGCCAAAACCTCGCGAGCGGCCAGTTTCGCGGTCTTCAATAACGTTAGCTGATTCGACCGTTCCCGCTTGCGCGAACAGTTGCTGCAAGTCCCCGCTCGAAGTTTGGAACGAGAGATTGCCGACATAGAGTTTCATAGACATGTTTGTATACCTCTCCTGTGTCAGGAGTAAAAAGAGAAGCTTTGGAACCAGGTGTGCTTCGACGAAACGGAAAGCGAGCGAAGGACGTGCGTTCGGATGCTCAAATTGAGCGACTTCTACGAGTTGAAAACAACCTGCTCTCGAACCATCCAAAACGCCGAGCTTTTCCTGAGCGCGGGCGCATCACCGTTGATGCGCGAGAGAAGGAATAAACCGATACTAAGATGCGTTGGTTATCAATTCGGTTGCAGCATTGCGCAAGCTATTGAACGTCATGGAGCATCTCTGTGCGGGGTCGGCTATTGGTCTCTTTCTACGCTTTTTTGGCGATTCGAGCTATCCCGAAGCCGGCGCCGCGATGCATCCATTATCTCAACCTGGATTCTCTGCTTGCCATTAGCACTCCGAAGAGTTTTTTGCTAATATGCGTCTTCAAAACCAGTCTGGTTCTGAACAAAAAACGAATACTCAGGAGGCAAAAGTAAGTTATGGCGACAACGATTCGTCCGTTACACGACCGCATAATCGTCAAGCGGCTGGATGAAGCTGAGCAGAGGCGGGGCGGGATTATTATTCCCGATACCGCGAAGGAGAAGCCCCAACAAGGGAAGGTAATCGCTGTCGGTGAAGGCAAGATTCGCGATGACGGCAGCCGGCAACCACTCGACGTCAAAACAGGCGACCGGGTGTTATTCGGCAAGTACAGCGGATCGGAAATCAAGCTGGACGACGAAGAATATCTCATTATGCGCGAAGATGAGATTCTCGGCGTCTTCACTACGACTGCTAAAGCAAAGTCAGCTGGAAGATAGGCTGAGGTTCAGGGCATTAGCTTGGCCGTTAGAAGGCTTAGCTACTAAATCACAAAGATCAATTTTTGGAGGTTGAAGAAAAACATGGCAGCGAAAATGGTAGTACACAGCGAGCAGGCACGCCGAGCAATCCTTAATGGCGTCAACACGCTCGCTGAAGCAGTGAAAGTTACCTTGGGCCCAAAAGGGCGCAACGTAGTTCTGGAAAAGAAGTTTGGTTCGCCCACGATTACCAAAGACGGTGTGACCGTGGCGAAAGAGATCGAACTGGAAGACAAGTTGGAAAACATAGGCGCGCAGATGGTGCGTGAAGTTGCTTCCAAGACTTCAGATGTCGCCGGCGACGGCACGACAACCGCGACCGTGCTGGCCCAATCGATTTTCCGGGAGGGTTTAAAGACAGTCGCGGCCGGGGCTAATCCGATGGCGCTGCAGCGCGGAATTCAAAAAGCAACCGAGCGCGTCGTAGAAGAGATCAAGAACATGTCCAAGCCGGTCAAAGGCGACGCGATCGCTCAGGTTGGCACAATCTCAGCCAACGGCGATCGCACCATTGGCGAGTTGATTGCTGAAGCGATGAACAAAGTTGGCAAAGATGGAGTAATCACCGTCGAAGAAGCCAAGACGATGCAGACTGAGCTCGAGGTTGTCGAGGGTATGCAGTTTGATCGCGGCTATCTCAGCCCGTATTTCGTTACCAATGCGGATCGCATGGAAGCCGTGCTCGAAGACGCGATGATCCTGATTCATGAAAAGAAAATCACCGCGCTCCGCGATTTGCTACCGCTGTTGGAGACTGTGGCTCGTGAAGGAAAACCACTACTAATCATCGCCGAGGATGTGGAAGGCGAAGCCCTGGCGACGTTGGTGGTCAACAAGTTGCGTGGCACCCTGAACGCTTGTGCTGTCAAAGCGCCGGGTTTTGGCGATCGCCGCAAGGCTATGTTGCAGGACATTGCGATTCTCACCAGAGGTAAGGCGATCAGTGAAGATCTTGGCATCAAGCTTGAAAACATAAAGGTCGAGGACCTGGGCCGCGCCAAGAGAATCGTAGTCGACAAGGACAACACGACCATCATCGAAGGCGCCGGCAAGCAGTCGGATATCGAAGGACGCGTGAAGCAAATTCGCGCCCAGATCGAAGAGACGACTTCCGATTACGATCGCGAGAAACTGCAAGAGCGTCTCGCCAAGTTGGTCGGTGGAGTTGCTGTGATTAAGGTCGGGGCAGCGACCGAAACTGAGCTGAAAGAAAAGAAAGCCCGCGTAGAAGACGCCATGCATGCAACGCGCGCGGCAGTCGAAGAAGGCATAGTTCCGGGCGGCGGCATCTCCTTGTTGCGTGGTCAGAGAGCTTTGGAAAACTTCAAGCTCGAAGACGACGACGAGCAAATCGGCGTGCAAATCGTACGGCGGGCGTTGGAAGAGCCTTTGCGGCAAATCGTGAATAACGCCGGTCAGGAAGGCTCGATCGTCGTGGAAAAGGTTCGCGCCGACAAGAACCCGAACTTTGGTTTCGATGCGGCGACCGAAGAATACACTGACCTGGTCAAGGCCGGTGTGATCGATCCGACAAAGGTCACGCGCACTGCGCTGCAGAACGCAGCATCAATCGCCAGCCTGTTGCTGACGACTGAAGCGGTTGTGGCTGAGTACCCGGAGGACAAGAAGAAAGCCGGCCCGCCAATGCCGGGCGGTGAGATGGATTACTGAAACGCAGAAGGCAGAAAGCAGTAGGCAGAAAGCAGTGTCAGAAGCCCGACCGTCAGGGAGGGCCCAGAAAGCAGTAGGCAGACTGCTGTTATTGCGGAACCAGCCGATTCCTTAGACGGGCGAGGGAGTAAGAGCTCTCTCGTCCGTTTATTTTTTCAGAATGCGGCTGATCGCCACGAGCACCCCGAGGTGATACGCATTATGATCAGCAACCAGCAGCGTTTCACGTAAGATTGTCTGGCTATCGCCGTGCGGAATCCTGGCGAAGAGATCGGTTGACCGATCGGCGATGAGCTCTTCAATCTGTTTCAGATCTCGTCGGAACGCTTCAACGCTTTGCTTCCATCCTTCGGCATTTCCTCGCTCATCCTTCCTCGGCCAATAGCCGTCAGGCCAATCGGGTGAAACGTGCTTCGCGTTGCGACAGAACTCAAGAATGTCCCATTGAGCGATGCGCATATGCTCGAGCACTTGCCAGGCGGTGTAGGGAAGACTTTCAATTTTGCGATCACATAGTTCGGCTGGAAAGTCAGCGACGAAATCATCAAACGAGATATGAGCTCCGCCGCCCCGCAAGAGATAAAGCAAATGCTCGCGCAATGACTTATCGTGTTCAGTGATTAGCTGGATGGCCGGCATTAAGTTTCAAAGTTTCGGCTTTTGACTTCGCGTCCTGAGGCTTCATTTTCCGTAGGAGCAATTATCAGCGTTTGCGACTGATGCGATAAGTATCGTAGCGACAGATTGCCGAGTAATCACAAAACTTACAGGTTTGTCTGCCTAAAGATGGCTTAACTTTGAATTCGCCGCTTCGCATGCCATCAATGAAATGCCAGACTTGTTTGCGAACTTCGTTACGGATGCGCTGCCATTCGGGATCATCGCTCATCGTCCAGCCAGTGACGTGCGTACAGTCCTCGAACGCGCGTCGATACAGTCCCTGATTCAAACGCGGGCCACGTCCCCGCAAGCGATAGTAACCACCGCCGGCTAACTCGTACCCCGGCACAAACAATTGCTCCAGGGCTGCGAGATAAATCGGAATCTGCACTTGCCGGCCAGCTTCGATGTCGTTAAGTTTCGCACCCTGTGACAATTTATAGTCGTAAGCGATTGCGATCCGATCACGCTCGTTCAAGTCAACCCGATCGATTTGGCCCTGGACCAATGCGGTCTCAGCCGCGTTATCGCCGGCGCGATCCAGTTTCAGATATTCTGCTGAAGAATCCGGATCACTCGCATCGGAAGATCTTCCAAACGCCAACTCAAAATATGTCGGCCGAATCCCGCGCGGATTGGTTCGCTCCTGCAGTCGCAGCTCGTAAAGCAATACCTGCTCGAGGATCAGTTT
>WNGK01008718.1_pt1 | contig 12554 bp, 12 predicted proteins | sample 5400601 | NCBI WGS metagenome assembly WNGK01 (sample SAMN13153376, study PRJNA577476) | soil metagenome | isolation source: 60 cm soil or saprolite under Garry oak tree replicate 1 | place: USA:California | collected 2016-06-15 | reverse complement strand
CGGCGCTCGTCGCCGCATGCCGCGGGGCGAAGTCGGTGCTCATGTACACCGGGTACGAGCGCGCCCGGATTCGAGACCTGGCGGCCGCCGTGCCCGCGCTCGCGGACGCGCTGCGCGACCTCGACGGCAGACTCGTGGATCTCGCGGCCGTAGTACGGAGCCACGTGTATCACCCCGACTTCGGCGGTAGCTTCAGCATCAAGGACGTGTTGCCGGCGCTCGTGCCGGAGCTGAGCTACGGCGGGCTCGCGATCAACGACGGCAGGTGGGCGAGCGCCGAGCTGTACCGGCTTCTGTTGAAGGGCGACGCGATGACGCCTGAGCAGCGGGCGACGCTGCGGGCGGACCTCCTCGAGTATTGCAAGATGGATACGTGGGCGATGGTGAAGCTCGTGGAACGGCTGCGGGAGCTGGCGGGAAACGGTGGCGCGAGTGGGTGACGTGACCAAGACCGAGCGCTGGCTCAACCTCATCGCGTTCTTGCTGGATCACCACTATGCCGTGACGCGAGAGGAGATCCTGAGCCAGGTGGAGGACTACAAGTCCGCCTGGGTCGAGGGAGGCGAGAAGACCCGCGAGTCGGTCCGGCGCAAGTTCGAGCGTGACAAGAGCGAGCTCAAAGGCCTCGGCGTCGTGCTCGAGCCCCTGAAGCAGAAAGTCATGGCGGGCCACGCCGGCCAGGAGGTCGAGGCCTACCTGCTCAGGCCGAAGGATTTCTACCTCCCGTACCTCGAGGTCCGCACCGGCGGCCCGAAACGGAGACCGGCTCCGCGCCGCTACTATCTGCCGTCCGTCGCGCTCGACGCCGCGGATCTTCCGCTCCTCCGCCGTGCCGCCGAGCGCGTCGCCCGGCTCGCGGACACCCCGCTCGGGAGCGCCGCGCGCTCGGCGCTGCGCAAGTTGTCGTTCGATCTCCCCGGGACGGACCCGGGAGACGCGGAGCGGGCCTTCGCCGCGCCGACGAGCCCCGAGTTCGCTCGGCGGTTCGACACGCTGCGTCGCGCGGTCGAGCACTCTCGCGCCGTGCGCTGCCGCTATTACGCGATCGGCCGCGACCGGGAAGAGGAGCGGGTCATCGAGCCGTGCGGCCTGATGCTCTCGTGGGGCCACTGGTACTGTGTCGGCCGCTCACGAGAGCGGAAGGCGATGCGGGTGTTCCGCGTGGATCGGATGAAGGACGCGAGGCCGGTCGAAGGCGCCGAGGGCGAGTTCCGGGCGCCGCAGGAGTTTCACATCGCCACCTATCTCAACCGCACACCCTGGGAGCTTTCGGAGGAGAAGCCGTTCACCGCGCGGGTGCGATTCGCGTTCCCGCAGTCCCGCTGGGTGATCGGGGAAGGGCTCGGCAAGGTGGTCAAGCCGGTGACGGACGACGCCGGCGCGGAGCTGGAATTCGAAATTCGGTCCCCGGACGCCTTCGTCCGCTGGCTGCTGCCGTTCGGCGGGCAGGCCGAGGTGCTCTCGCCGGCGTCGCTCGGGGAGCGGCTTGCTGCGGCGCGCGCCGCCATCGCGAAGCTCTACGGCTGACCATGGTCGAGACCGCCGTCGCTCAGCTCCCGCGGCTCGTCGAGCTCATCGCCTGGATGTCGCAGAGCGACAGCGACAAGCCCGTCTCCTACAGCGGCGCCGCGCGGCGTTTCGGGACCTCCCCCGACACGGTGCGGGCCGACGTGGACGCCCTTGTCGCTCTCTCGGACGAGTTCAAGCCGTGGCTCGCGAGCCTGTCGATCGGCTTCGAGGCGAGAGGATTCGTCGTGCAGAGCCGCGGCTCGTTCCGCCGGCCCCTGCGCTTCACGGGCGACGAGTCGCTGGCGCTCGTTCTCGGGTTCACGGGCGTGCGCGGCGGGCGCGCGCTCGCGGCGAAGCTCGGCGCGCTGCTCGCAGGCGGGCCGCATCCCGAGACGGTCGAGAGCACCGTGGGGATTGGCCCCGAGCCCGGCGAGCATCTGCAACGCGTGCTTGCGCTCGCGCGCCAGGCGCGCGACGAGCGGCGCAAACTCGAGATCAACTACTGCGGCTCGGGCGCGGAGCCCGCGCGCCGCGTGGTGCAGGTGCATCAGGTCGTCCACGCGCAGGGCCGCTGGTATGTGGTCGCCTGGTGCGAGAAGGTGAGCGGGTTCCGCCACTTCCGGGCCGACCGGGTCCTCGATGCGCGGCTCCTGGGCCAGGACTTTCGTCCCCAGGTGCTCTTCAGGCCGATCCGAGCACCGGAGGAGCTGCTCCGGGCCGACGCGCCGGTGCTCGCGAAGGTCGCCTTCAGCCCGCGGATCGCCCGCTGGCTCGAGGAGCGTTACCCCGACGGGCAGGAGCGGCAGGACGGCCGCTACGTGGTCACGTTCAAGGTCGCCGATCCCGCGTGGTTCGCGCGGGAGGTGCTCCAGTACGGGGCGGAGGCGGAAGTGTTGGAGCCGGAAAGCTTGCGGCAGGCGGTGAAGGCGGCGATCCTCGGCGAGTGCGACCCCCAGAAGCAGAGTCCGCGGTGAAGGGAAAGCGACGCAGCCCGCAGTTCGATTCGAGCGACGCGCTGCTCGACGCGCCGGTCGTCGAGGCGCTGGATCTGCACGGCTTCACGGCCCTGGAAGCGCCCGCGATCGTGCGCGGTTTCCTCGAAGGCTGGCGCCGGCGGGGAGCCGGAGCCGGCGCCGTCGTGCACATCATCACGGGTCGAGGCAAGGGATCGAAGGGAGGCCCGGTCTTGCGCCGCGTCGTGGCCGGTCTACTGCAGGGCGCGCTGCGACCGCTCGTGGCCGACTGGGCGCTCGACGATGCCGGCGGCGGCTTCAAAGTGAGGCTGCGATAGGTGACCGCGCCCGGAGTGCTGCTCGTCGCCTGCGCGGTCATCGGCGTGCTCCTCCTCGTACTGCTGCTGCGACGGCCGCCCGGCGAGCCGCACGCCGCTCTGCTCCAGCAGCAGCTCATCGAGCTGCGCTCCCGGTTCGACGCGCTCATCGCCGCCCAGCAGGAGGTCCCGAGGGCCCTGGCTGAGGGCAGCGCGGAGCAGACTCGGGTGTTGTCGGACGTGCGTGAGCGACTCGGGCAGCTCGGCGAGGTGACGAAGCGGCTCGAGACCGTCGGGGGCGCGGTCACCGAGGTCCAGCAGCTTCTCCAGGTACCCAGGCTGCGAGGAACGATCGGGGAAGTCTGGCTCGAAGAGCTGCTGCGCCAGATCCTCCCCGCGTCGGCGTACGAGATGCAGCATTGCTTCAAGTCCGGCGAGCGCGTGGATGCGGTCGTCCGGCTGGGAGACCGGCTGGTGCCCGTGGATGCCAAGTTTCCGCTCGAGGCGTGCCAGCGGATGCTCGCCGCGACGGGCGATGGGGCCGAGCGCGAGCGCCGCGTTTTCGCGCGGTCCCTGAGGAGCCGCATCGATGAGATTGCGGACAAGTACATCCGCCCGGGCGAGGGGACCTACGAATTCGCGCTGATGTACATCCCGGCCGAGAACGTCTACTACGAAGCCATCCTGCGTGCCCAGGATCCGGAGGACGGGAAGAGCGTCCTGGGACACGCGATGGCCCGCAAGGTGGTCCCCGTTTCCCCTCACACGTTCTACGCGTACCTGCTGCTCGTCCTGCACGGTCTGAAGGGGATGAAGTTCGAGGAGCGGGCGCGGGAGATCCAGGACCACTTGGGTGCGCTGAGGCAGCAGTTCGACGCCTGCTGGGTGGCGTTTCAGAAGGTCGGCACGCACCTCGGGAACGCGCTCAAGCAATTCGAGGAGAGCGAGAAGCAAGCGGGGAGGGTCAAGGACCGGTTCGAGCGGATCGCCGGTGCGGGCGTCGAAGCGGGGGAGGGGGAGGGGGAAGGGGAATCCGTGAAGGCGGTTCGAGACGTCACAGACATGGATTGACGGATCGCGACTCCAACCAATATCGAGGCTTTTCATGAGCCGCTCTTGTTCGTTGATGCGCCTATTCGCTCTGGTTTTCGCGAGCGGCGTCCTGGCCGGCAGCGCCGCGCAGGGACAGGTCCCCGATTTTGCGGCTGGATCCGACGTCCCGGCGGCGGCGGGCGAGCAGGTAGCCGTCTTCGCCGGAGGGTGCTTCTGGGGCGTGGACGCCGTTTTCAAGCACGTCAGGGGTGTGTCTCGCGTCGTCTCAGGCTATGCGGGAGGCGGCGCGGCGACGGCGCAGTACCAGATCGTCAGCACCGGAGCGACCGGGCATGCCGAATCGGTGCAGGTCACCTACGATCCGGCGCAAATCTCGTACAGTCGCCTGCTGCAGATTTTCTTTTCGGTGGCGCACGATCCGACGGAACTGAACCGACAGGGTCCGGATGAGGGTACCCAATATCGCTCCGCGATCTTCTACGCGAACGAGGCTCAGAAGAAGGTCGCGCTCAGCTATGTGGATCAGTTGAGCCAGGCGAGGGTATTCTCGCGTCCCATCGTGACGCAGGTGGTTCCGCTCCACGACTTCTATCCGGCCGAGGAGTACCACCAGAACTTTCTCGCACGCCACCCCCATCATCCGTACATATTGCTGTACGACCTGCCGAAGCTCCGACAGCTACAGAGGCAGTTTCCGGCGCTGTACCAGCCGTAGCCCGGTTGCCTGCCCGGCTTTGAAGTCACGGCCCCCCTCCCAAGGGGGCCGTAGCGGGCCGTGCCGCGTCTAAGGTTGCCTCTCCACCCCATGGTATGCCTTTCCACGACTTGCGGGCCGTTATACAATAGAGGCTCTTCACCCTGACCGATTCCCTGGTGACAAGGACCTGACCGTTGCGCGATCTCCGGGCCGCGCTGGAGCAAGCCCTGGGCCCCATCTACCGGGTCGAGCGTGAGGTGCGCCCCCTGGGCGACTGCCGCCTATTCGTCGCCGTCGAGCTGGCCGGCGGGTCCGAGCTGCTCGTGAAGGTCCTGCCCGGCGAGCTGTCGCTCGGGGTGGACGCGGCCGCCTTCGAGCGCGAGCTCATCCTTCTGGCCGGCCGCCTGGGGCATCCGGGTCTGGTGCGGCCCCAGGGCGCCGGACGCGCGGGATCGTTCATCTACCACACGCGGGCCTTCGTCAAGGGCACGACGCTGCGCGCGGCGCTGGGGCGAGACGGTGAGATGCCCCTGCGCCGCACGGTGGAGATTCTGCGGAGCATGCTTGCCGCGCTGGCGCATGCCCACGGCGCAAAGCTGGCCCACGGCGATCTGCGGCCGGAGAACGTGCTCCTCACCGACCGGGGGGCGGTGGTGGCGGATGCCGGGGTTGTGGATGCGGTGCGGAGCGCCATCGAGGGCGGCGGGGGAGTGACCGGGAGTAGGGGTGGGCCCGGCGTCGTGTACGCCACGCTGTGCGTCCCAGCCTACCTGGCTCCCGAGCGCCGGGACGCGGGCGCCCCCGCCGGGCCGCGCGACGACATGTACGCTGTGGGAGTGATCCTCCACGAAATGCTGACGGGGCGGCCGCCGGCACCGGAGAGCGAGTCGCTCGAAGAGGTTCGCGCCGTGCCGGCTTGGCTCGCGGACCTGATGCGCGTCTGCCTGAGTCCTGATCCGGGCGAGCGTTGGGAGGATGCCGGAGCGGCGCTGGAAAAGCTGTCGCCCCCGCTGAAACAATGAAGGCCCACCCCGGGGCAAGGCGCGGGTCTTGAGCGACTCGTTAGGCGACCTCATTGCCACCGGATTGGCTCATGTGGGTGATAGCGCGGCTGCGGCGCTGCTCCGCTACGCTGCGCCGAACCGGGAGCCTCCTCGGCCACGGCGGGTGTTCGTCAATCGAACCCTCCGCATGGAAACCATCCGATATATCGGCTTCGACCTGGATTGGACACTGGCGGCCTACCACCGCGTCCCGATTCAGCAGCTCACGTTCGAACGGGCGCTCGAGCGTCTCGTAGAACGCCGGGGCTACCCTGAGGTCGTCCGGTCCGCCGAGTTTCGGCCGGACTTCACGCAGCGCGGGCTGCTCATCGACAAGCTCGCCGGCACCGTGCTCAAGATGGATCGGCACCGCTACGTGGGGCGCGCCTACCTCGGCCGGCACCGCCTGGATCCCGATGAGCGGAATCGTCTCTACCGGGACGAGCGGATCGATCTCGGCAGGGCGCGCTTCTACTACGTCGACACCCTGTTCGACCTGCCCGAAGTCAATCTCTTTGCGGAGCTGGTGGAGATCTGGCGCCGCAACCCCGAGGTCTTCCGGCCGATGTCCCACATGCAGCTGTTTCAGGACGTGCGCGATTCGGTCGACAGCCTGCATGCCGAGACCGATTTCAAGAACTACATCCTCTCGAATCTGTCCACGTTCCTTCCGAAGGACCCCGAGCTCGCGTTGTCCTTCAAGCGGCTGGCGATGAACGAGCGCAAGTTGCTGCTGATCACGAACTCCGAGTGGTACTACACGCAGGGCGTCTGCAGTTACCTGTTCGATGGCGTTCTTCCGGGCCTCGATTCCTGGCGGGATTTGTTCGACCTCGTCGTCGTAAAGGCCGAGAAACCCGCCTTCTTCCGCCAGAAACGTCCTTTCGTCGCCATCGACGAGCATGGCAAGAAGCTCGAAGAGGTGGAGGTTCCCAGGTGGGGCGGCGTCTTCGAGGGGGGCTGCCTGGAAGGCCTGAGCGAGCTGCTGTCTTGCGTCGGTGAGCAGGTGCTCTACGTGGGCGACCACATTTACTCGGACATCCGGTCGACCAAGGTCAGCTCCACCTGGCGCACGGCGCTCGTCGTGAGCGAGCTCGAGGAGGAGTTGCAGCAACGGGGTGAGCTCTCGACCAGTATCGCCCATCTCAGGGTGCTCAACGCGGAGGTTGCGGACCTGGGCAAGCGACGCGACGACGTTCGAGACGTGCTGGCGCTGTGCGCGGCTCTCTCGGGAGACGGAGTCCCCGTGGTCGGCGAGGTGGAAGCGAGGGCGCGTCGGCTCCTCGACGATCTCCGGCTCGAGCACAGGGCGCTGCGGGAGCGCGCCGCCTCCCTGGACGAGTTCATAACCAGGCATTGGAATCCCACCTGGGGATCCGTGTTCAAGCAGGGGCGCAGCAAGAGCCTGTTCGGCGGGCAGGTGGACGAGTTCGCCTGTCTGTACACATCGCGCGTGAGCAACTTCGTGAATTATGGCTCTCACCATTACTTCCGCGTGATGACCGACCCGATGACGCATGAGCTGGTCGAATAAGTTGGTGTAAGTGCCACGTCGCGGTGCAAAACACGGCGTGGTAATCCAAACAGACGGTTCTTGGTGACGCAGCGCACGTTCCCGGCGGGCTCGGATCCCATATTGGGGCTCTGACCCACGCGCTGCGCGACGATGCCCGATCTGGCCACCCCGTCTCTCCCGTCCCCCTCGCCCGCCCCGCCCTCGCCACGCCCGCCCGCTGAGGACGCGTGGTCGGTCGATGAAGGCTCGCTCGCGGCGTTCGCCGCGCAGCTCCGGGCGCCCCCCGCCGACCGCGCCTGGTACGATCTGCGGCGCGAGGCGGAGCGGATCGCGCTGGTGCCGGGCTTCGACCGGCTGATCACCCTCGACGCCAACGCGATCAAGGAGCTGCCCCACCAGATCGACGTGGCCCAGCGGGTGCTGCGCCAGATGGGTGGCCGCGCGATCCTGGCGGACGAAGTCGGCCTCGGCAAGACGATCGAGGCGAGTCTGGTCTACAAGGAGCTCGCCGTCCGCGGGCTCGTGCGCCGGGTGCTCGTGCTCACGCCGGCTTCGCTCGTGGGGCAATGGCAGGGAGAGCTCGAAACGAAGTTCTTCGAGCGCTTCGAGACGCCGACCAAGCCTGAGGAGTGGCTCCACGTGACCAAGGCGATCATCTCGCACGATCGCGCGCGCTCGCGCAAGCACGCCCCGGCGATCCTACGCCACCGCTGGGACCTGGTGATCGTGGACGAGGCGCACAAGGTCAAGAACCACCGCGCGGCGATCTACCGGTTCGTGGAGAAGATCGAGCGCGACTTCATCCTCCTGCTCACCGCGACGCCGCTGCAGAACGACCTGCGGGAGCTCTACAACCTCATCACCCTGCTCCGGCCCGGCCAGCTCGGCACCTGGGACGAGTTCCGCCGCCGGCACTTGATCGCGGGCGACCGGCGCAAGCCCCGCGACGCCGACGCGCTGCGCGGCCTGATCAACGAGGTGATGATCCGCACCCGGCGCGCGAGCGTCATCGACGACCTCGACCTGCCGCCCCGCCGGCCCCATCATCCGGAGGTCCGGCTCACACCCGCGGAGGCCGAGTTGTACGCCGCGACCACCGACTTCCTGCGGCGGCTCTACCGGGAAGGCTTCATCGAGCCGGGCGAGCTGGAGGAGAAAGAAGACGGCGTGCGCCGCGGGAAGCGGACCGGCAAGGGAATCCTGCAGCTGGAGGTCAATCGCCTGCGCCAGCGGCTCTGCTCCTCCTCGCGGGCGCTCGGTGAGTCCCTCGCGCACCTCGCCGAAGGGGAGCTGATCAACCCGGAATACCGACAGATCGCTCGCCAGCTCGGCGCGCGCGCGCGGGCGGTCAGCACGCACGCCAAGCTGGACGTCCTGACCCGGCTCCTGCAGGAGACTCCGGACCGGGCCGTGGTCTTCAGCGACCACCGGCCCACCATCCAGCTCATCGAGCAGCAGGTCCGCGCGCTCGGTCGCCGGCCGATCGTCTACTGGGGTGCGCACTCGACCGCGGAGCGGGACAAGCGCATCCGCGCGTTCCAGCAGGACCAAACGAGCGTCCTGATCGCCACTCGAGCCGGCAGCGAAGGCCGCAACCTCCAGTTCTGCAACGTGCTCGTGAACTTCGACCTGCCCTGGAACCCGATGGTGGTCGAGCAACGCATCGGGCGCCTGCACCGCATCGGGCAGACGCGCGAGGTCCACATCGTGAACCTCGCCGCCGCGGGAACCATCGAGTCGTACATCCTCCGGCTGCTCGACCGGAAGATCAAGTTGTTCGAGCTGGTGGTCGGCGAGCTGGACGTGATCCTGGGCGAATTCGGGGGCGCGGAGAAGTTCGAGGGCCGGCTCGCCGAACAGTGGCTCGCCGCCGAGAGCGAAGCCGACTTCGGGCGGCGGGTCGAAGCGCTCGGCGCAGAGATCGAGCACAGCCGCGAAGCCGGGAAGGAGCAGGAAGAGCTGAACTCGCTGATCGCGCCGGCCGACAATGCGATGCGCCTGGAGCGTGAGTTCGCCGCGCTCTCAATCCCCAGACGGGTGCGGCTGGGTTACGGCACCAGCCAGCTCGTCAAGGCGAGTGGTTGGGAGGCGAAGCGGGTCGCGCTCGGCGTGCACGTGAAAGAGATCATGGAGTCGCTCGAGAGCGCCGCCGGCCCCGAGCCGGCGGGACGCCATCCGGAGTACGGGGCGCTGGTGCGGCTGAACGGCGTGACCGGCTCCGGCCGGCGGGTGTCGCTCACCGCGCAGGCAGACCGTCTTCCCCTGGTGCTCGTGGACATCGAGGTGGGTCCCGAGGCCCCGCGCGTCGGAGACGTGGCGGCATGACCGCGATCCCCTCGCTCGACGTGGTCGATACCGACCCGCTCGCGGACGCGCGTATCCGCCCGCTGCTCGAGCGCTATTGTAGCCTCGCCGGGGCCGAGATGCTGGACCTCGGCCCGGATCTCCACGAGCTGACGCTGCCGCCGGCCGAGCGCACCCACTTTCGCGGCCGCGACTCGCTGCGGTTGGCCTTCTCGTTGGATGCTCTGGCGCTGGACCCCGAAGCCGAGATCGCCGTCCTCGGCAGCCCGTTCCTTTCACAACTGATCGAAGCGATCCGCGCCCGGGCGGGCCGCCTGTCGCTCGGCCTGATCCCGCCGCCCGGGGCGGCGGACTCGCAGGGTGCTCCCACCGCCCCCGGCCCTGACGTGCCCGTCCGGGATGGCACGGCACAGCGGGGCGCGGTGCGGCTCGCAGCGCACCCCATCGGGCGGCTCGTCGCCCGCGTGGTGCTGCGCGCCGGCGCAGCGGTCGAAGAAGCCGTGCTCGAGAGCGACGTGTTCGATCTCTCGACGGGCACCCGCGTCGGTGACGAGCTGGCGGGGATGTTCCTGGACCTCGAGGCGCGACGGGTGCGACCGGCGCAGCCCGGGGCGATCCGCGACGCTGTGCTCATGCCGTCGCGCCAGCCCGACGAGCTGTTGCAGCTCTTGCTTGGCAACCTGCGGGACAAGAGCGCCGAGCGCGTCACGGCCCAGCACGCGGCGGCCGAGGGAGAGCTCGCGACCGAACTGGAACGGCTCGACCGCTATTTCGCTTCCATGGTCGCGGACAAGTCCGACGAGGAAGAGGCGCGCACCATCACCGCCCTGCATGAGCGGCGCCGCACCGAGGAGGTGCGCCGCCACCAGGTGACGGCGGTCGTGCACCCGCTGCAGCTCGTCGAGGCCACCGTGCTGATGCAGCGCATCGAGTGGGAGCTGCAATCGGCGCGCGGCCGCCGGGCCCGGTTCGTCGCGCAGCAGCCGCTGGTGGGCGCGGCCGCCTGGACCGTTCTGCGCGGACCACGGCATCGCGCAGTGCCGCGTGGACGAGCAGCCCGCGTGCGAGGAGCACGCGCGCGTCTGCCAGTCGTGCGGGATGCCGCACTGCACGGCCCACGAAGGAGTCTGCGCGGAGGGGGAGCACCCCGCCTGCTCGGCATGCCTTGCCTCCTGCGGGAGCTGCGGGCGGATCGTCTGCAACCTGCACGCACAGCAGAGCCGGCCCGAGGCGCCCAAGGGCAGCCGCCGGCTGTGCGCTGCCTGCGTGCGCTACTGCCAGGGCAACACCAACGAGCCGGTCGGCCTGGACGAGGTCACGCCGTGCGCGAGCTGCGCTAAGCCGGTGTGCGCCACGCACCAGGGGGCGTGCGTGCTGGACGCAGACGTGCACTGCGCGAAGCACCTGCGCCGCACCGACAGGTCACGCCGCCTCGTGTGCGAGCGCCACCGCGCGCAGTGCGCGTACGAGCCCGAGGCCGTTTACGCATCGGACGAGCTCGCGCAGTGCGCGACCTGCGGTAAGGCCGCCTGCTCGGTGCACTCGGCGGAATGCCTGGAGGACAAACGCCCCCACTGCTTCACCCACCTCCAGCCGTTGCTCGACACGAACGGGGCATACGCGTGTGAGGCGCACCGCAAGATATGCCACCTGGACCGTCAGGCCTTCTCCCTCGCCGACGCGGCGCAATGTCCCGTGTGCGGCAGGGACGCCTGTGCCCGGCATCGCATGGCGTGCGGCCATTGCGGCCGAAGCGTGTGCATCGCCGATCTGGCCCAGCAACCCCGGCGGTGCACGACCTGCCGAGAGCTGGCGGCGATCACCGAGCCGCCCGGCGAGGTCGTCACCGCGGCGCGCGTGGCCACGGGCGGTGAGTCCCGGTCGCCGCGCGCCTGGCGGATGGCCCGCGATCGGACCCACCTGGTCGTCGAGCTGGACCTCGGCTCGAACGGCAGGAGGGTGTTTGCGCTGCGCCCCGGCGAGACCGTGCCTGAAAGCGTCGTGACCCATTCACCGCAGTCGAAGCGGCGGAGCTGAGCGGCGCAGGGCAGGGCCCGTGGTGTGCATTCACCACACAACTCGTTGCACTATCGCTCGTCCCCGCACCGAAAAGTGGCGCCGCGCGTGGCCCCTCGTGCGTACCGCCCATCGAGGGAGACTGGCATCCCTCTTGCCCTGCTCAGTCATGGTGCCGTAGGTCCCGGCCCCCGAATTCGGGGGAACGGTGGAGGGAAAGACGTATGCAGGTTGCAGGTCTCCGGTTGCCCGCGCGCCTCGCGCACACCGCCATCACCGCGGCAGGCTTGACGGCGCTGCTCGTTCGTATCCCAGCGAATCCCCAGTCACCTCACTAACACCTTAGCCGGAGGCGCCTATGGAAGCCCGCGTCACAGCACAATCGCAGTCTTACCGACTCAGGGAGAGGATGCAGGAGGCGAAGGTATCCCATGGCCAAGAGATCAGGGCCGATCTGCCGAACGTCAGGGTTCTTGCGCTTGCCGGCGGAACGGAAGCTCAGACGCTCTTTTGCAACATGGGCCCGATTCGCGTCAGGGCGGTTCTGAATCGGGGAGATGATGGCCCACTGCCGACTGACGTCACGCTGGAGGGCCTTCAGGTGTCCACCTCGGGGGTGTATGACATTCTGAACGCCCTCGTCGGCTCGAACGGCAACCTCCGTCTCGTCGTGGACGACCAGACCACGGTCGTACCGGCGGAACAGGCGCTTGGCGCGTCCGTCGGACTGTCGTGGGTGTAACACCCGAGGATCGTACGAGGACCGGACCCGCGGGAGCCCGATAGTCCCGCGGGTCCGTCGCGCCGCCCGTCGTCCGGCGGGTGACACCGGCCGCCGTGCCTTCGCGTACGGATGCCGACCCCTACGCCGGAGCCCCACCCATGTCCAAGCGCTTCCTCCAACTCGCCGCGGTCGGCCTCTTCGGCATGGTCTGCTGGAAGATCTTCTTTCCCTTCGTGCTGCCGTTCTTTTGGCTCATGGTGAAGGTCGCGTTCGCCGTCGGCCTCGTTTTTCTCGTGGCGTGGTGGCTGCGCAAGGACGAGAGGAAACGCGGAGAGGCGCCGCCCCCGAGCCCTCCTCCCGCCGCTTGATCGCGCGTCCGGCGCGATCGGCAACGTCCCACGATTGCTCTCGAAGTAGATACC
>WNGK01008277.1_pt1 | contig 12554 bp, 8 predicted proteins | sample 5400601 | NCBI WGS metagenome assembly WNGK01 (sample SAMN13153376, study PRJNA577476) | soil metagenome | isolation source: 60 cm soil or saprolite under Garry oak tree replicate 1 | place: USA:California | collected 2016-06-15 | reverse complement strand
GTTTCGGCTGACGAGGAGTGGCGAGGGGACGCTCGTGCTGCTCTATTGATGATGGTTTGCTCTCCTGTGCAGGAATGGTGGCCGCGGGCATCGATGCTGTTGGTAAATCCTCAACCTGCTGCTGCTGTTTCGCGGTATCCGCCATTCGCGGGGACTGCGCGGATATCTGTCCGTGGTTCTGCCCTTCTGGATGAGAAAGGTTGCCTGTCTTCTCATCCTCCCAGACTTTGATACGTAGTTCACGCGCACGGTTTCCGCTTTCAAGTTTGCGCATCCAGGATGGCGGTTCAAGGCGGGTTGGCCGGGGAGGAAAGGCAATTTGCTCACGCAGCGCAGGTCGAGAACCTGGGTCGGATGGACGTTGCCCCTCCGGAGCTACCATCCTGGGACGTGGAGATGCCAGAGTAGACCCTGGAGGAGCAGGTGCATTATGCATGCCACAACTATTACAAAACCGAGCATCATCCCTCGGTAGAGGCTTGCCACATTGAGTGCAGAGTTTTGCCACGAAACCTCCCTGCGCCTGACAGAAACGGGGCCGAGCTACATATCCTGGTGACGGAGTACCTGCGGCCAGCCTTTGATTTGTAAGCCTAAGAGTCCAAACAGCCAGATAGGGGGACACCCACCTGGATGCCCCCTTGCTGTACCTTACTCTACTGAAAGGCGTTCGTCAAGTCACCCAACCAAATGGGTAAAGTTACTTCAATGTTAATAACGCTTCTCGTTCAGCAGTTTCTAGCACATGCTGGTTTTTCACGATCTCCACCAGCTTTTTACGGCCTTTGGGACTCCCGATCATCAAGACGCCGACCAGCTTATTATCACGGAAGAAGAGTTTGCGATAGTTCTCATTGCCCTTCTCACCCGGCTCACGAAGCGCAATACTCTCGAGTTCGGGATTATTCGATTCGGCGGTGCCTACAACTGCGATGTTGACATCGAAGAGGGGGCTGGTATAGGTAGGGACATCGACATAGGCCTCGTGTCCTCCGGCCATATTGATCCCGGCGATGCGTCCATGCCCCATACCGTTATCCCAGGTTCCCATGGTGTGGTACTCACCAACATGCACATCGTAAAACTCGGCCACGTCGCCTGCCGAGTAGACGCCGGGAACATTGGTTTCCAGGTATTCGTTGACGATCACACCGCTGCCCAGTTTGACCGGGGTGTTTGCCAGTATGCCGGTATTCAGGGTGATACCCAGTCCAACCCCGATCATGTCGGTCTGTATCTCGCGCCCCTTTTTCGTTTTTACGTAACTGGGGACGCCATTTGCCGGGATTACGGATTCGATTTCATCGTCGTGAATGACGTTTACACCAAATTTCCTGGCGATGTTATCGACGACTTCGCCTCCCTCGGGATCAAGAGCGCTGCGCAGCCAGTAGGGGCCGCGCATCAGCCACGTTGTGTCCAGCTTGCGGACCGCGAATCCATCGCAGAGTTCGTAGGAAATAAAGCTGCCGCCGTAAGCCAGCGCGGTACGCGATTCGAGCATGCGCGCAATGATGGTCTTGGTGTCGTCGAGTGTGACGAAGTTATAAATATGTTGGGTGCCCTTCACACCCGGCACGCTCAAGGGATTGGCCCATCCTCCGGTTGCGACCAGCAGCGCATCGTAGGGAAGTTCGGTTCCATCTTCGGTGGTTACAACTCGTTCTTCGGTATCGATATTTGCGACCATCGTTTCGGTGATCAGTTGAATGTTGCGCTGCTCATGCCAGGCAAAGTCGCGTATCATGACCTTCTGCTCTACGATCACGCCCTGCAAAAAGCGCGGGAGGGAAACGCGATTATAGAGCGGGTAGGGTTCATTGGTGAGAAGTTGAATGCTGCAATTCGGGTCATTTTTGCGTAATATATCTGCGGCAGTTGTGCCTGCTATTCCATTGCCAATGATTACGTAACGTCTATCATGCGTCGTCAAATAAATGGTCTCCTTGATCGAGTAATCTTCTAGATTCGAGGCGATTTTAGCATAGAATGGGAGAGATTGCCATAGATTAGCCAGGCCCTCTGAAACATTTCAAAACTTTGTAACAAAGGCTGACAGATACAGCTTAACTCTCCGGCAGTTCCAGTAGGTCTTTGAGAAATTCACCGAGAAGAGCAACTTCGGCAACTCCATTCACTGTCTTTTCGCAAATCCAATCGTTTTGGGCAATGCTTGAAGTGTTCGACGCTCCTGGTTTAAGCACACTAACAATTGTCGCGACCATCGCTTTATCAGGGTCAAAATTTCCCCAACGGCTTTCAAGTTTACGAGCACTATCTACACCCTCGAGAAACTGGATAGCTCCGACTTTAAGATCTGGATAAATCACTGTGGCACAATCAACAAGTATACAATCTAACGTCCCCCGTCTTTTATTATCGGGAAAGACATAAATACCTGTTCGAGGTTTACCGGCTACGACCTTTCCTGGTTGGTCAACCAAACCAGGATAAATTTCTCGCAACTCTTTAGCATTCTTTGTTGTGGGTTAAATTTATCAGCATCTAAAATAAGCCCAAATGCATGAATATCTTTGACATAAGGGTCATGTTCTCTTATTCTCCCTTTCAGATTTTTACACAATTCACTCCCTCCACCTTGATATACCGCTATTGAATGTGTCGAAGAAAAAAATATAGAGGGCATATTCAGCCGATCGTGCAACCTCCCACTTCTTGGATAGGTAGGAATAAACTTTTCCCAAAAGGCATCTAGCGATTTACGTTGACCATTGAACTCAGCCAATCTGTGCTGCTTGAGTAGCTTACCTACAAAAGCTTGATCATGTGGCCCTTCAACCCCCAAAATACAATATTTAACATTCACCATCGAAGGTCTACCCCCAATTCCTCCCGTAGTTGTTTAAGGTATTCTTTGTCAAATCTTTTTGTGGTAGTTTCTACGTCGTCCCTTTGTAAGCGATAGCCAACAAGATCGATCTCTTTATCTTTACATGCGTCTATGATTGCATCTACAGCTTCTAAGCTATAAGTCGTCGCGAATAGCTGAACATTGTATTGACAACAGAATTCGACCAACCAATTGAACGTTTTCTCAAGCATGCGAGTATGAACGGCAATTTCTAATTCATCAATAAGTAATAAGCCATCCTTCGCACCTGGAATTGCTGATGCTAAGGTAAATACGCGGCGTAAACCATCGCCAAAAGCGCTTAATGGGGCGCGTCCCAACTTCTTATGCTTTACAGAAATTGATGGGGCCAGTTCTCCGGGTGCAACAATATCCACATCCTGAATATCTGGGTCAAAAAGCTGCAGGAGCTTTATAGTTTGTAATTTTGCATCATCATAAATGACATCTGTCCATAATGCAGAGGATACCCCACTGGAACGATGCGAACATCCATTAATTGAGCGGACAGGAAGTGAGCGTATTTCTCGTGTGCCTTCACTTTCCCTGGGAAGCACACCATAATCAGGAAATTTAAACGTTTTTGTCAGTAACTCCTCTGGGACAGCATTTGCATCATTTCTTAAAGAGACATTTGCTTCAATTCTGATACCCTCCACTTCTCTCTCTCTCTCTACGTAACTGGAGTCATCCCTTTGTCCAACATCCTCTCCCACAGCGTACCCTGGAATACGCTCCTTTATCACTTCCGAGAATTTCTCGTGACGAGCCATTACATTTTTTGGAGGGAATGAACCTGATGCAGAAAGCGACAATTCAGCACTATCCTCTTGAGGAAATAGCTTGTCATGAGGAAAAAGGTCCTCTCGTGGATACAGTCCATCATGAGGAAAAAGCCATAAAAGGCGATCATTTAGACTGATACTAAGGTTCGACCTTAAAGAGCCAGTCTCCCTGGCAGAAGCGACGTTTGACCAATTACGTCGATTCAGTGGATCGCAGAAAAGAGAAATCGCCTCCAGCACACTTGTTTTACCAGAATTATTGCCGCCCACCAGAAGATTTATCTGGCCAAGAGCTTCAAGCTTTGCTTCTCGCATACCACGAAAACGATGGATGGTGAAATCGTCGATATGTTTCATGATTTGTCTTTTCCCTCTTCCCTCGGGAAGCATATTGATTTATTTTTAAGCTATCTCAGGCTCAGTATACAACTTCACTCACATCAGTAGCAGGCAGTTGCATTATCCTACTTTTTGCACGGATTAGCAATCACCTGAGAGGGAATAACTTCATCATGGCCGACAAAAATTTGAGGACAATTTTCCTTGACTTTTTGGAAATGACTGTGTATACTTCTAACAATTTGAGACAGGTTTCTAATTGTTCCACTCTGTGGAAAAGGCGTTGTATGTTCATGACTTGTATGCACTGGGACCAGCTGATGGAGATAATGAAATGGCGGAGATGTCGCCTTCTCTATCCCATTGAGGGACCCGGTGTTGTAATACCGGAGAGTGATTCTTCCTCATCCCGTTGATTCGGGGATGAGGTTTTTTTTTGACCTGTTTGGTTCCATATGTATGTACCGGGCGTAAGATACATGCGGCACTCTCTGAAAGTTCAATAGGACTAAAAACTTGTTGAGCTAGCCTGGAAACAATGGATGACCTGTCAACCCGATGTATGTAGTATTCATTGGAGGTAGCATGAACCAGACGACAACGTATCCGACGTATCCGCAGTATGAAATCCGGCCGTTTGCTGAACATCCTCAGATGATTAACGGCAACTTCGAGCAGAAAGATATTCTTTCGCTTGACCAGTTTGCTGCCGGTGATCTGCATAGGCTGTTCAACCTGGCTGACGAGATGAAACAGTTGGTGGTCAAGCATCAACCTTCATCTCTACTGGCAGGATACATGGTTTCATTGCTCTTCTTTGAGCCATCGAGCCGCACGTTCGCTTCGTTTGTATCGGCGATCAAACGCCTGGGAGGGCAAACGATCGAGATACAGAACCCGGAAACCGTCTCGTCAGTCAATAAAGGGGAGACGTTTGAGGATACTATTCGTACCTTTGAGGCCTATTCCGATGCCATCGTGCTGCGGCACAAGCTGGCGGGTTCAGCGCAAATCGCGGCGGATACAGCTACCTGCATTCCGATCATCAATGCCGGGGATGGCAACAATGAGCATCCGACGCAGACATTGCTTGATCTGTATACCATCTATGAACGCTTTGGGAGGCTGAATAACCTGACCTGTCTGCTGGCAGGCGATCCGTTGAACAGCCGCGTGATCCATTCGCTCATCCGGGGGCTTTCACTGTTTGAGAACAATACGGTGTATATGTTGTCGCCGGAACAACTGCGGCTCAGGCGGGCTGATCTCTACTATTGGAGCGAGCGGGGTGTCCGCATCGTAGAAATAAATAGTGAGAAAGATATACCAGGGAGTTGCGACCTCTGGTACTGGACGCGCATTCAGAAGGAGCGCTTCGCTTCCCTGCACGAATATGAAACGGTGATGAAACAGGGGTTTGTTGTGACGCCCGAACTACTGCATAACCGCGCGGGCAGCGATATCATTCTCATGGATCCGCTGCCCAGGGTGAGTACGATTGACCCGGCAGTGGATGCAGATGAGCGAGCAGTATACTTCCGCTCACAAATTCGCAATGGCCTGTATATTCGTATGGCATTACTGGCGCTGATGCTTGGGAGGGCATAATACTCGTTCGCATGCAGAAACGCTTCACTGTTATGAAAGGCAATGTAAGATGACAGCACACGATAGTTTGATGGGTCGCAATTTGCTGGTTGAAGAGCAGAGTACGCTCGAGACATGGTTGAGCAGCGTGTATCCGCGCACGGGGAAGCTGGTGTTGGAAGATGGGACAAGCTTCGAGGGAACTTCCTTTGGATTTGTTGGGCCAACGGCGGGTGAGGTGGTCTTTGGCACCGGCATGGTTGGCTATCCAGAGGCGCTGACCGATGCCTCGTTTGCGGGCCAGATACTCGCTATGACCTATCCTATCGTGGGGAATTACGGCGTACCCGAGCCGGGGAGATGGGAAGACGACCGCATACACGTGGCCGGCCTGATCGTGTCCAACTATATCGACATACCTTCTCACGCCCAGAGTACTATGAACCTGGGAACATGGCTGCGGCGAGAAAAGATTCCGGCCCTGGAAGTCAAAGATACGCGCTTGCTCACGCAGCATATTCGCACGCACGGAGTTATGCTGGGCAAGATCGTTTTCGATAGCGATGTTCCATTCTATGATCCCAATGATGACAACCTGGTGGCGCGTGTCTCGACACGACAGGTATTGGAGCAAGGGACGGGTGATACCACTATTGTGCTGATTGACTGCGGCGCCAAGCGCAATATTGCGCGCTGCCTGCTCGCGAGAAATGTGCGCGTGATCACCGTGCCGTGGGATTACGATCTCTTCGCGCCAACGACGGATTTTGCCTTTGACGGGATAGTGATATCCAATGGCCCCGGCAATCCAAAGATGGCGACCAAAACCATTTCGACCATTCACACTGCATTAGAACGCCGCATTCCCATCTTTGGCATCTGCCTGGGACATCAACTGCTGGCACTGGCGGCGGGCGGCGATACGTATAAACTGAAATTTGGGCACCGCAGCCAGAATCAGCCCTGCATGCTGCATGGGACAAAACGCTGCTATATCACCACGCAGAATCACGGGTTCGCGGTGGGAACGCTGCCGCCGGATTTCACGCCCTGGTTTGTCAACGCCAACGATGGCAGCAATGAGGGCCTCCAGCATATCGAGTATCCCTTTTACTCGGTACAGTTTCATCCAGAGGCCATGCCGGGTCCGACAGATACCGAGTGGCTTTTCGACTACTTTCTCCAGAAGGTAAGGGGCTAACGTGGACAAGCTACACAAAGTGCTGGTATTGGGGGCGGGCGCGCTCAAAATTGGGCAATCCGGCGAATTTGACTATTCCGGCTCACAGGCGCTCAAGGCCTTGCGCGAAGAGGGGGTTCAGACGATCTTAGTCAATCCCAATATCGCAACCATTCAGACCTCGAAGCTGCTGGCCGACGAGGTCTATTTTTTGCCCGTTACCCCCTTTTTCGTGGAGAAGATTATCGCAAAAGAACGGCCCGACGGCATCCTGCTCTCCTTTGGGGGACAAACCGCACTTAACTGCGGCATCGAGCTATTTTCGAGCGGGGTGCTAGAACGGTACAACGTGCATATCCTGGGAACGCCCATCTCTGCCATTATGCTGACCGAGGATCGACAGGCATTCGCGCAGCATCTACACGAGATAGGTATCCCGACGCCGGAGAGCTGCAGCACGGAAACACTTGAAGATGCCCTGCGCATCGGGGCGGAGATTGGCTTTCCGGTGATGGTACGAGCCGGTTTTGCACTGGGCGGACAGGGATCGGGCATCGCGCACGATCATGAAGAGCTGGAACAGATCGTGACGGGCGCGCTCGCCTTTGCTCCTCAGGTCTTGATCGAGCACTATTTGCATCACTACAAAGAGGTTGAGTACGAGGTGGTGCGCGATAGCTACGATAACTGCATTACCGTCTGCAACATGGAGAATATGGACCCGCTGGGCATCCATACCGGCGAATCCATCGTCATCGCGCCCAGCCAGACGCTGACCAACGTCGAGTACCATACGCTGCGCGCGGCCTCAACCGCCATTGTGAGAAGCCTGGATATCGTGGGGGAATGCAACGTCCAGTTTGCCCTGCATCCCCGAACCTCCGAGTTCTATGTCATCGAAGTCAACGCGCGGCTCTCGCGCAGTTCCGCGCTGGCCAGCAAAGCCACCGGCTATCCCCTGGCCTACGTTGCCGCCAGGCTCGCGCTGGGTTATGGATTGACCGAACTGACCAACCGCGTGACGGGGGTCACACAGGCATGTTTTGAACCCAGTCTCGACTACGTGGTGGTGAAAATCCCGCGCTGGGACATGGAGAAGTTCAAAGGGGTGGATGAAACCATCGGGACGGGCATGAAATCGGTCGGCGAGGTCATGGGGATTGGTCGGACCTTTGAAGAAGCCTATCAAAAAGCCATTCGCATGTTAGACCTGGATTTCGAGGGCGCGACAGCGGAGAAAATCTTCGGGGGCAATGAGAACGCAGCCGAGACCATCACAAAGTACCTCTATACTCCCACGCCCAGGCGCATGTTCGCGCTGGCGTTGGCGATGCGTCACGGTATCTCGCTTTCACAGATCGCGGCGATTACGGGGATTGACCCCTGGTTCTTACAGAGAATTCAACACATTGTTGACATTGAGCAGGCGCTTCAGAACGACGGACAGCTCACGGCAGCACGCCTGTGGGCGTTGAAACAGGTGGGAATCTCGGATAAGCGCATTGGGGAGCTGGTGGGAAAGAGCGGGTTGGAGATACGCGCGCTGCGTAAAACGCTGGGAGTCACTCCCTCGGTGTTTCAAATCGATACGCTGGCGGCGGAGTTTCCATCGGAAACCAACTATCTCTATATGACCTACAATGGGCAGCACCATGATGTGGCTCACCTGGGAGACGATGGGGTGGTTATTCTTGGGTCTGGCCCGTTTCGCATTGGCTCGTCGGTAGAGTTTGACTGGACGAGCGTCAGCACGGTCGAGGCGCTGAAAAAGTACGGCAAACGCGCTATCGTGATCAACTGCAATCCCGAAACCGTTTCAACGGATTATGATACATCGGACCGGTTGTACTTTGAAGAACTCACCTTTGAGCGCATCGCCGACATCTGCGAATTTGAAGCGCCTCACGGCGTCATCGTCTCGGTTGGCGGGCAGACTCCCAATAACCGGGCAAAGGCGCTGCAGAGGTACGGCATTCGACTGCTGGGTACTGACGCGGCGCATATTGACCAGGCGGAAGATCGCAACAAGTTCTCGAAGCTGCTGGATACACTGGGCATTCGCCAGCCGGAGTGGAAAAGCCTGGTCCATCGCGACGAACTGAACCGCTTCGCGCAGCGCGTGGGCTATCCGGTGCTGGTACGACCATCGTATGTGCTTTCCGGCAACGCCATGAAGGTCTGTTATACGCCAGAAGAGTTGGACCAGTACACCCAGGAAGCGGCGGCGGTTTCTCCGGAATATCCGGTGACCGTCTCGAAGTTTTTGAAGAAGGTCAAGGAAGTTGAGCTTGACGCGGTGGCACAGCGCGGCGAAGTCAAGGCCTTCGTCATCTCGGAACATATCGAAAATGCCGGGGTACACTCCGGGGATGCCACGATTGTACTGCCGCCGCAAACGCTCAATAGCGAGACGCAGCACAACGTAGAGACGGCTGGCCGGGCCATTGCGCAGGCATTGAAGATTACGGGGCCGTTCAACATCCAATTTCTAGCGAAAGATAACCAGGTTTTTGTGATCGAGGTGAACCTGCGGGCATCGCGCACCTTCCCCTTTATCTCGAAAGTCACCGGCGTCAACTTTATCGAGCTCTTCGTGGACGCGCTCTTTATGGAGGATATTCCCCCGGTGCAGGTGCCGAGGCCCGCGTTTACCGCCGTCAAAGCGCCGCAGTTCTCCTTTTCGCGCCTGTCGGGGGCAGACCCCATCTTGCGCGTGGAGATGTCCTCAACGGGCGAGGTGGCCTGCTTTGGGGAAGACCTGCAGGAAGCCTATCTCAAAGCCATGCTTGCCACAGGGGGGAAGATACCGCGCAAAGGGATTTTTATCAGCCTGGGAGGTGAAGAAAAGAAGGTCAAATTTTTAGAGAGCGCCAGGCTTTTGGACACGCTGGGCATTCCTTTATACGCGACGGAAAAGACGTGCGCGTTTTTACGGGACAATGGCATCGAGGCAACCATGCTCTACAAGATCCATGAGCAGAAGTATCCCAATGTGCTGACGTACTTTAGCGAGCAGAGGATTGACCTGGCTATCAATATTGTCGATGGGCATATTAAGAAGGAAGTCGATGACGACTACGCCATGCGCCGTTTCGCGGTTGACCACAACATTCCGCTGTTCACTAAAATCAAGCAGGCGCGCCTGTTTGTTCAAGCCCTGGTAGAAAAAGACGTGGCAACGCTTCCGGTGAAGGCATGGAATGAGTATACATAGGAGCAACAACATGTCTACAACCTTGACCGGGTCGATTGTGCTGCCTGACCGCATTATCGAGGGAACTCTGGAGGTAGCGCAAGGGAAAATTGAGCGCATTACGGAGGGGATTTCCGAGGATGCCACCTACGATTTTCGGGGGAAATATCTACTGCCGGGCCTGATTGAAGTGCATGGGCATCTGCGCGAACCAGGGTTGGATTATAAAGAGGACATTCCGCATGGCTCGCGCGCTGGCCTGGCCGGTGGGTTTACTACTATCTTTGATATGCCCAATACGAGGCCACCTACTACTACCGCCGCGCTGGTGAAAGAGCAGATTGCGCGCTACACAGGCAGGTGCTATACCGATTTTGCCATCAATATGGGAACATCCCTGCAAGATATCGATGAGCTAAAGCGCGTTGACAGAGAACTGATTACAGGCATCAAAGTGTTTACAGCAGGCCATGCCACCACGCCGACTACTATCCCCCACCTGAGTGATATTGCGCGGATATTCGAGATTGCGGGCGAACGCAAGATGATGGCGCTTGTTCACGCTGAGAACCAGGAACTGGTTGATTATTTTACCGCACACTACCGCGATACATTGCGTTAAGCTCTACCTGCTGCACCTCTCAACGCCCGAAGAGTTCGCCGCGGTAGCGTTTGGGAGAAGTATCGGCGTTGAAGTGTATGGCGAAACGACTACGGTGCATCTCAGCTTCAACAGCCACGATTATGAGCGGTTGGGTAATCTCATCAACATCTCACCGGCACTACGCCTACCGTTTGAGCAGCAAGCACTCTGGCAACTACTGCGCGATGGGAAAATCGACACGGTTGTCACCGACCACGCGCCGCACACCCTTGAGGAGAAGCAGAGGAAGAGCGTCTGGGAGGTCGCTTCAGGATTGCCCGGCTTTCAGGAGGCATTGCCAACATTGATTACTCACTGGATTCAACATTTTGGAAAGGACACGCTCGAAGAAGGGCTAATGCGTATCGCACAGGTAACCTCGAGCAATCTTGCGCGCATCTTTGGTTTCGGGCAAAAGGGTTCGCTGGCGGTTGGAAAGGATGCCGATATCGTGGTTGTCGATATCAACAATACCTGGAAGGTGCGCAAGGAAGAACTGTTCACCAAAAACCGGTGGTCAGCGTTTGAGGGTATGGAGCTAGCTGGCAGGCCGATTGCCACATTTTTACGAGGTAAGCTGGTCTATCAAGATGGGAAAATTATGGGTGAGCCTCAAGGACAGTGGATTAGAAGAGCGTAAAATGAGTGGAGAAAAGCGAGTGATAGGAGGATGGCTATATGAACGACCCCAGAATTATGCAGATGTTTAGTGATGTGGGAGCCATTGTCAGCGAGAGCCATTTCGTGTATAGCTCCGGGCGGCATAGTTCGGTGTATATCAACAAAGATGCGCTGTACCTGCATACACGAACGATATCGGCGCTGTGCCAGTTGATGGCGAGTCCCTATTCCGCCGAGCAGGTAGATGCGGTTGTCGGGCCCGTCCTGGGCGGAATTGTTCTCTCGCAATGGGTTGCACACCACCTGAATACGAGTCGTACAGAAAGGGAAACGCTGGCGATCTATGCCGAGAAAGGTTCGGATAGCGCTGATAAGCAATTCTTTTTCAATCGCGGGTATGATACATACATTCCCGGCAAAAATATTCTGGTTGTGGAAGATGTGCTGACGACGGGCGGCTCCGCGCGGCAGGTCATCGAGCTTGTACGGCGGCATGGAGGAAATGTTATCGGGTTGAGCGCGTTGTGCAATCGCGGCAATGTCCAGCCCGCCGATGTGGGCGATGTTGCGGTACACGCGCTGGTGACGATCGCTCTTGAGACGTATACGGAGGAAGATTGTCCTTTTTGCCGACAGCAGGTGCCGATCAATACAGCGTTAGGCAAGGGGAGGGCGTTTTTGGCGAGGAAGGAAATACGATAATGCAATACCCTACCACATCAACATTTCTTGCAAAACTTGAACATTGCTGGCAACAGGACAACCTTGTCTGTGTTGGCCTGGATGCTGACTATGACCAGCTTCCTTCCATCATCAAGACGCACCAATCGGTTGAAGATGCGATGTTTCATTTCAACCGGGAGATTATCGATGCTACGCATGATCTTGTCTGCGCATATAAGCCCAACGCGGCATTTTATGAAGCGCAAGGGGATGCCGGCGTGCGCGCACTCACTCGAACAGTGCAGTATATGAGGGAACGGTATTCATCTATACCGGTGATTTTGGACGCCAAGCGCGCGGATATTGGCAGTACCAACCGGGGGTATGTGCAAGCGGCGTTTGATGGTATGGGCGTTGATGCGATCACTGTTCACCCCTATCTTGGGAGAGAGTCCATGGCACCTTTTCTTGAGCGGAAAGACAAGGGTATTATTGTCTTAGCTAAGACCTCCAATCCTGGCTCTGGTGAATTTCAAGACCTGCCAGCTGGCCCGGCGCAAGAACCGCTCTACCAGGTTGTGGCGCGCCATGTGGCACTGAACTGGAATAGCAACGGGAACTGTGCTGTTGTGGTCGGCGCAACATATGTAGGCGAATTGGAACGTGTACGC
>WNGK01006225.1_pt1 | contig 12554 bp, 18 predicted proteins | sample 5400601 | NCBI WGS metagenome assembly WNGK01 (sample SAMN13153376, study PRJNA577476) | soil metagenome | isolation source: 60 cm soil or saprolite under Garry oak tree replicate 1 | place: USA:California | collected 2016-06-15 | reverse complement strand
ATGGCCCACAAGCAGAGGAGCGCGAAGATGAGGACGTGGCGCGGATTGGCGAACCCATTCGAGCCAGGCTGCAACAGCCAGAAAAGCGCGATGGGGACCGGCGCGACACTCCAGTAAGGATCATACATGCTGGAATTATTTGTGATCACGCTGAAGATGAAGATTACGATGGTAGCCGCCAGATCAGCCAGTCCCACTATGACAATGGGCTGTTGGGCATGAAACAAGATGCCTGTGCCTACCGCTGCCGCGCCTGCCAGCAGGTAGGCAATGATTACGAGTAGAAATGCTCTGGTCATGTTCATGCTCCTGTTACCTGTGCCTGTGCGCTAGAAGCGGGCCTGGTGAAGGGGTGCTCGTTCAGCCCCATACGGAACAAGATGATCAATGGGAAGATGATCCACGAGGCGTTGGCAGAGATGACCAGCGCCAGGTGCGAGGTGTGATATTGCCCGAAGGCTTCTTCGCTGAGGATCATGATCACGCCTGACATCATGGAGACTGCATAGATGATGCTGGGCAAGCGAATCCACTCTTTGCCTTTGGGCAACTGTACACCTATCAAATTTTGTTTTTCTTTAGATAATAATAAAACACAACAGGAGAAAGTCAATATTATTGTCCATGATTTCTCCTGCTGCGCGTGAAACTACTCTTTAGGTGGAAGGAGATATGTGAAGTATATCCTCCCACCGTTTCAGCAGTTCCAGAAAGTCTATCCTGCCAAAGCGGTACTCGTTAAGTGCTATGTATAGTTGCTCGTACTTCTCCTCCTTTTTATCAGGTGTGGAAGCGAACGGACGTATTTCAATAGGGTTGTCCTCCATCTCCACTACGCCCCTAACAGTGCTACAGCCACATTTTCATAGAGCGGTAGCCATGTGCTATTAACCCATATTTGGTACGGGTCAAGCGGTGGGTGCTTATGTGGGTTTTCAGGGATTTCCAGAAGCGTGAAGTAAAACAGGTTGCGAAACTGTGTCTCGCCTGTTTCTTGTAGCTCTATAGTTGTCCACTCACGCATCTTCTTGAGCCGTTCGTCTCCTGCCGATGTGGTGAAAGCTATCGTGATACCACCTACTTGGAAGAGCTCTTTGTAGCCTTCATTCCTGAGCATAGTAAGGTAAGCTCGGATACGCCTACGGAAGTAGTATTGTTCCTCACTACCTCGGTCGTGCTCTATCACAATCGGCATACGCCGCTGTCTCCCATCGGCGATGATCATGCGGAAAATCAGGAAGGCGTCAGGTATGAGGCTGAAGCTGCCACCTTGCCACGCTGCCACCTTGCCACGTCGCCTTATATGGCTTGCGTTTCAATTCCCGTTCGTGAATAAAGCTTTCCAGCCAATAGCTAGGCGCTGAGCGCTTGAGCAAAGCCGCCGAGATGATAATATCGTTCAGCTCTAAAGTGTGTTTAGCGAACAGCGCAGCTTTATCCACCTCCTTTGCTGCCCTGAACGCTTCGTTCACATCGAGTCCGGCCCGCTTCAAGTACTCAAAGCCTAACTTGGCCAGCGTGTAGTAATATGGCGAACGCAGACGCTTTGTCGGCACCGCATCGTCCTGGACATAGCCGTGGTCGCATAGCGTCCGTAGCATGGCTCTGACGTGCTTGTATGAGCCTTCAGAGTAATGCAATGTGCACAGTTGCTTGGCAGTGGCCATATGCAAGTGATACAGGCCGATAGGCATCTCCTCAGAGCCACGGAGCAGTGTGTCATAAGGTGGAGTGATACCGTCAAAAGGGCGCTTCTTCCTTTTCGCCATTATTCCACCTCTTCCCATCGTGGTGTTGCTGACCTGTCGCTCAAAGTATTCGAGCCTAAAGGTGGCGAGTCCGCCCCCTTTACTTGGCTACAATAGTCGTGCCTTGTCATGTTTCTAGCAAAAGCCAAGCGATATTGTAGTTCCTCAGAGCTAACACCTGGCATCCTATCGTCAGTCACGATCTCTCCAACGTCTTGGCCCGAACGAACCAAGGCCCGGCGTTTCGGCAGTTCACCTAGCTTATAAGCGACGTCTGAAGGGCTGAGAGTGCTCTTCTTGCCAATGGGATTGACTGCCAGGTAAGACATCGTCGCCCTCAGATGGAACAGGAAATGGTATAACTGTTCCTTGTCATATTCCGGCGCTCTTGTCCAGCGTTTATCTCCATCCGCTCCTTCCACGACTAAAGCCGCTGGATAGGAGATATCTGGCCTGAACAGTTTCCCTCTATTTAAGGTACGTCGGTAAGCCGTATAGAAACCTTTGCCACCGTTGGAGCAACCTAGAATTATCTGACTTGGAACACGCAGATTAGCGTTACCTGTCTTCATCACTTGGTAGAGCAAATGGTTGAGATCATGCGTCGGGTCGAAGACGTGCGGCTTACCTTTCGGCGGTTGGACACACATCAGCCAGAACGGTATATGATCCCATCTGAAGCCGGGTCTGATAATCTCCACTTTGCCTTCAGACTTATAATGCTGGAGTGGCCGGATATACCAATCAACGAAGGTTTGCACCTTCGGATCATCCGAGTCGTACCTAAGTAAGTACTCCACTGGTCGCGGCTCTATATCTTCCGGCCTCACAATAGCTTGGTTAGTAAGGAACAGATGCGCCATTTCTCTGTTGTCTTCCGGCGTACCTCGGAAACACACCTTTGTCCATGCGGTCATAGTCGCATGCCGCAAGTAATCCGGTAGTTGTCTGCGGTACTGATGCGCTACCGTTACCCGTACCCCAAATTTTCTACCTTCAGTAAACATTTCAGCAAAATCTGGAGTCGCAAAATGCTGGAATTCATCTACAAACAGCGAAAATCCTGGGCGCTGGTTCTCCGGCAGATCGGCAAACGAGAAGATAGCCGCATAGATTTGGGCTATCAGGAGTATGCCGATTAACCGCGCATCCTGAGTTAAGGTCTTCAAGGGCAAACGGATGAAGATGATCTTCTTGTTCTCGATGGCCTCTCTGAAGTTGATACTTGTCTCTCTCTGGCCGACAATGTTCCTGACCAAATCTCTTCCCATAAAGAGGCTTTCCAACCGTCCCACTAGCGACTCTAGCCGTTGGTAGCGCTGCGCTGGAGATAAGTCGTCATATTGCAGTTGCCAGAACTGACGCACGCTTTGGTCAGTTACAGCCTGAAGCATACGGCGGCGGAATGCGTCATTAGTGAGAAAAGCGTACATATCCACGAGGGTCGAGCCAGGGTTAGCAAACAAGGCGATAATGGCCGCTCGTAGGTATCGGGGTAAGTGTTGCTGGCTCATCACATCCGGCCACAAGACCTCGAAGATGTGCATAACGCGCTCTATCGCTTGGCCCAGGGCAATACTGTTGGTTAGGTTCAATCCAGAAAAGACATTTAGGCCGAAAGGATACTCTTCATCCTGCATATCTAAGATGTAGGTGTTAAAGAGCCTCTCTTCTGGAAGTTTGCCAATGCAGTTCCGAATGAGATCATCGTGGGGATCGAGGACGATTACAGCGTTGCCCATTTGTACGTCCTGGCTAATGAGGTTCTCGAGTAATCCGCTTTTACCGCTTCCCTGATTGCCTGAGATATAGGTTCCGGCGCAGCGGTCTTGCATCGAGAATACGAAGGGATCTCCAGTATCGGGATCAGTTCCCAATTGATTGTAATTAGCAAGCAGTTGACCATATTGACTATGATCCAAGCTTGCTATATAAGTTTGGGATAGGTAAGGTATGTCGTTCTCCTTTTTAGTCTTCCGATTGAATTGGTGGTGGTAGAAACAGGCGGCGCCTGCCCTTACTGGTCATTGGCGAAGTTGGTTGGGAAATTTGAGCGGCCTTAGCCCGCTCCCGTCGCGCCTGAGCTACGATGGATCGATCTCGCTGATACTTGTAGAACCATATGCCTAAAAACAGAGCTGCGGGTGCCAGAAACGCCCACATGAGGGTGAACTGTTGATCGGTGAAGAAGCTAACAGCCAATGCAGCACATATGATACTCAGTACCAGAGCTTTCGTCTTTCTCATGGGTTTCACCTCCTTTCTTGCTACTTGCCCTTACTGACTACTATCGGCTACTTATGCCCATCTTTGTGGACATGGCTCACGCATCATACCTCTGATCTGAAACCAAATAAAAACCGTCCTCATTCCGTGCCGCCAAAAATTACTGCTACAACTGCACATCGCCAACAGTAAAAGCAGCAGGACACACTGTTACAGCCGCTTCGCTGCCAGGTGATGGTACTGCGTAGAAGTACGATGGAGTCAGGGACGGAAATATGGCAGAAATCCCGCTTTTTACGCTCGATCAGATAAGCTGATAGTTGTGCCGACATGGCGCATGGATGAGACCAAGCATCTGCCCAATACTTCTCCTCTGTAAATATCAGGGTTTTAGTAATAAAGACTGTAGTAAAAAATAGCGCACCTTAAGACTCTAACCAGAGCTATACTTGCTCTCATGTCAGCAACAATAAAGCGTCTACTGTCCTACTTATATCTTGGCAATTGCCTGGATGTATTAAAGACGCTCCCTGATGAATCAGTCGATTGTATTGTGACTGACCCGCCCTACGGCATCCATTACCAAAGCCGCTCACACTCGCTGGCCTTAACGCGCATTGCCAATGACGATGAACATGCCCACCAGCTACTCGATCAAGCATTGTCGATTGCCCAGCGTAAGCTCAAGCCAAATACCCATATTTATATCTTCACGACCTGGCAAGCCTTTGCACCAATGGCCGCAATCGTCAAAAAGTACTTTAACCTCAAGAACGCACTGGTGTGGATCAAGAATAACCGCACGCGCGGTGATCTGAAGGGGAATTATGGGTATCAATATGAGATGATCTTATACGCTCATAAGGGGCGACGTTACCTCAACGGCATCCGTGATGCGAATATTTTGTCCTTCGATAAAGTACCGACTCAGACGATGCGGCATCCGACGGAGAAGCCAGTGAAACTACTTGAGTATCTCATCTCCAAGTCAACCTTAGAGGGTGAAATGGTCTTAGATATGTTTATGGGATCGGGCAGCACCTGTGTGGCCGCAAAGAATACGGGTAGAGAATATGTCGGCATGGACATTGATCCTCTGTGTTACGAGATGGCGAAAGCAAGACTTGCTGCTCTCTAGGAGCAGAGTTACTGTCGTCACTGCTGCAGAGGAGTTCTGCACGGACTTTCAGTAACAAAGGAGGTGGCGAATGCCACAAGACGACACCCAGGATCGTGAGTTGAAGGAACTCCGCCGGACTATGCGCGAAGGTCGCGCACCCCTGATCGAAGCTGTTCGTAGTGCGTACCAACCGTATCTTATCGCCATGAAGGGATGGGAGCGGAAGAACGCAGAGCTGAGAGAACAAGTCGGCCTGCTCAGTAACGAATTCAGCGTCAAAGGCGCACTACTTCGGGCATCTTCCCGTAAAGCCCAGGAAGGCGGCGCCGGGCTGGTCGATCTGTACAAGGAACTGAGCCACCAGGCGAAAGCAGTGAGTTCACTCATTGACAAAGAGTTGCCCAACCTCATCAAGCTGTACGAGCCTGTCGGCGAGCTTTACGGCGCATACCAGCAAGCTATGACCGCTTACGAGGCGTATATGGCGACCTGGAAGGGCAGACTACCCGACAGCGACCTGAGTGGCCGAGCATTGGAATTGGCCTTGGAGCCGATTGAGAGAAGCTTGCGGTGACCATCTGGATTGTGATGTACCAAACGAACACTGGCGCGGTCTTCGGCTGGCTCTGCAAAGCCCCGCGCCCGTCTGAAGCTGAAGACCTGTTCTGGCATTCTATGAGCGTGAACGAAGGCCGGACGATCAAGTGTATCACCGAGGTGCAGTCGAACGTCGTTGATGCTTACTTTGCCTTATACGAGGGAGAGCAGCATGGCGAACGATGAGCGACCACCGCTAAAGATCAGCCTGAGCGGCGAGGAAGGGAATGTCTTCGTGGTGATTGCCAGGGCCCGTTCTCTACTCACAGGTCAGAGACGAGAACACTTCAACACTGACATCGGCAATGCGACACTGGTAGAAGTTGGGACGACCTATAAGGACGTACTGACGATTGTTAATCGGTACGTGGAACTCATTGATACATCTGGTTTGTATCCTGAGTACTCCAAACCGAGAGACGAGACGGCCATTATGGAAGCGGTCAATCGTCTAAACGAGCTGCTCCGCACCATACCGGATGGTCTCTATTGCCCGATTGAAGGACTTTATCCTGAGTTCGATAATCCCGACTGTGGGCCGGAGGTCTATCTGGTTCTGGTCGAGAGCGAGATCACATGGGTGAGCCAGAAGCTAGAGCAAGCGCTACCTGATCATCTTGAACCGCTGGAACGGCTTAAGGTGATGCTGGAAGAGTGCGCCACTGCACTAAGGCGTGCTGGTGTCTAATTAGCGCGTCTCATTGTTGCCCCTGGCTGACAGATGGATAGTCTATCCACGAGTCCAGGGGCTTTTCACTGCTCTTCAACAGAGGAGTCAATGTATAAGAGCCGCACAACCCATCAGTAACACTAACCCCGATTACAACCTGAAAGCTTAGTGCTAGAATTAGTCCAAGTGATGAGGTAATCTAAGTGCATCCAGACAAATTCAAAGCCCACCGCTTAACTCAACTTGGCAAATCAGTCGCTGAAGTTGAAGGTTTTCTAGAACTTTTTTGTATTAAGTACCCCTCTAATATAGCGCCAACAGTAAATCAAGGTGAACATCTCGCAATTCGCCTAAGCAATCGTCTAAACAATGACTACACAGAGGAACAAATGAACGATATACTACTAACCGCTAACGCCATGCTTACACTCAAGTATTTAATTTTCTGTGATCACGGCCTGAAGTTCCACAAGTTACATATACTCTGGCAACTCGACAATTTCTACTACGACCACCCTGACATAAAAATCTTAGACACCACAAACGATGACACACTAGTCATAATGGGGCGTGAAGCAGTAAACACAATCACAGCCCTCCACCACAAATATCCATATTAAATCAGCATCTGGCACATCACCCCTCACCAACACCCGCCACCTGATGATATCCGTTATCGTAATCAAGCCTATATACCATTAAAAGCGCGACCAGCGCTACAAACCCTCGATCATCCGAAGCAGAAAGATGACGTATGCCTTAGTTATTTACTGTTCTGTAAGGACGCATTGCATGGGTATGCTACAATAACTGCGAATTATGCCTCCTTCCTCATGTCATGGTGAGTCCGAACCCAACTGGAATCGGTTAATCACAAAGTTTCATGAGGCGCTCGACAAACTTCTTGAGGGTATATAATGCGTAATAGCTATAGTGATCAAGAACTTGCTGCTCAACTCCATTTAGATTTGGCTGAAGGAGAATCCTGGCACATAGAGTTTAAAGCCTATGACCATATGCAGCTAGATGCAAAAGCAAGCTCATGGAAAGATGATCTTTCAGATGCACTTGCAGCCCTGGCTTCCATTGGCGGCAAAATTTATATAGGTATCAGTGATGATGGCACAGTAAAAGGTATTGGTGGATCGCACCAAACATGGCAAGAAAAGCTGTTTGAACGGGCTGTGGGGAGAATTAAGCCAAAGATCAATTGGAAATCTTATCCTTTCGTTGACCCTACCACTGGTTTAAGCCTGATCAGAATAGACGTGCTTGAGGGTGAGCCAATCTACTATGTCCAGGGCAAACCGTACATCCGTGATGGCACAAAGTCACGACCCGCAGAGCCTGAGGAAATCAAGGCTCGCTTCAAAGATTATTTTGCAAACCGCGAGCCGATCCTACCAACAGAACCTGAACGCCCTGAAAATGACAATACTGAGCAGGCTGCCATTGTCTCATGGATTACTAGTGTGCTTTTCAATATTCTGAGCAGCTTAAACTTATATGAGCAAAAGGAAGTGGACCCTCAACTAGAGAGGCTAAAAATAGATTTGGAAAGCAGCCGCGACACTATCGAAAGCAACCTCAATAAAGTCAAAAGGCTACTAGGCGAGAAATCTAACTACTACCAGGCACTGGAATCCATATCCAGTGAAATTCTGGCAGCCACAAAAGTAAGATTTTTCATGGACGGTGGCAAGAGTTGGTCGGAGTGGCTCACTCACCTCAAGAAAGTCCACGACACATCCAGCGAACTGCTCTCTACCATTAGATCGAGCGTCTCGATTACAGTAAAAGACCTTGATGAGCAAGAAGAAGACGTCAGAGACAACGCTATCCGCTGGCTTAATTCGATAGATGATTTTAGCTTAAACAAGTTCATCTACGAAGCTAATGGCTACGTGCATATGCTTTTGCGTATGCACTTCCTGCTCTGGCTAAGTAAAAATGAGCAAAAAGCAAACCAATATAAAGAGATCGCGGATGAGATCGAAAAGTTGAGCTGGGCAAGAGATAACGTTGGCTACTGGCAAATCAAAGAGGCGATTCCCGAACTTCAGCAAAAGCTAAGCGCATCTTCATAAAGCTGAAAAGGTCTCTTTCTGATATGATTGGCACAAAGCTACAAGAAGATAGTACTTGATATAATTCACAGCCGAAAAAGAAAGTATCTAGCCATGGAATACTCAACCATAGAAAATTTATTAAGACAGAGAGGCCATGAAGTTACAAAATTAGGTCAAGACAAAGATATTTTAATCCCTCGGATAAATGATGCTGATTTATCCAAAGTCTTTAAGGATCTTCTTTTCAACCTCATGCAAAAACCATCGTTTAAGAAAAGTCTTAGAGATTGGGCATACACCGATAAACCATCTTTAGAGAACAAGTTTGATCTTGTGAACTCATACCTTACTATTGGCAGTAACTTTAATAAAGAATTTGGGAGGCTGAAGGATAACGCAGAACTAAGACGGTCTTTCTACGCCACCACTTTTGAGTGGTATATTAGTGAATTAATGGTGCGTAAATTTGGCGCCCGTGTAAGTGGTTTCGGAATTTGTCTGAAGGACGCAAGCCCTGAAGATGAATTTGACAGCATAAGTGTCATAGATGATGGATTGGTGCTCGTTGAGTGTAAGACGGGCAGAGAAAGTCTGCTAAGAGGTGTTGAGAAATTTGTACGGCGTGATACAGAGTTAAGTGCGTCATATTCTCTATATATATTCGATCGAGATTGGACTTTTGATAAAGAACATGATGATATACCAGATATTAAAATGTCAGAAGCCCGAAATTCTGGGATGGTCTCTTTGCAGAGAATCTCGTACCGTGGGTTATCGTTTTATTCAGTTAGATCACAAGAGCGTTGGTTTTTGGCAGCATCCGCGTTTAGCAATTTAGAAGATTGTATTAGGTATATGCTGAGATACTCTTTTTTCAACAGACAGACTGGTGGTCTCCATCACCCTGGCTATGCTATAGATAATATTCAATTTGCCAACGGATAGAGTTTAGTATCTCTGTTCAAGTATTTTGTACCATCATCTAAATTCTAATTACTGCTCGAAACCAGTAGAGAGCCCCTGTAAGGCGCTTCGTGTTTGAGGACGTAAAAATATACGTTTTCGCAACATAACGCGCCAAACAGCCGCCCTATGAGGCTCAGGTAGGATTTTTAGGCAGTGGTCCCCTGCCCTTCCAGCTTACACAGATAGGCAAACAGTTTCTTTATCGACTGGTTGGGCTTATCGTGTCGCACTTCCTCGGCGGTAACTGCCCAACGCTCGACGTTCTTACCTGCCCATATTTGCTTATAGACGAATTTGGTTAAGCCCTCCCCTATCCGTTTGGCAACCTGGTCAGCTTTTCTTCGAACATTATCCAGTTTCTTTAAGAAGTCCAGAGTGCGTTCCCAGGCTTTGACCGAGCAGACCTTCGCAAACCAATGAGCCGGATTGTCTTTTGTCAGAGCAAGCTTGGCTAACTCTAATAGATTATCAAGATGTCCTTCCCTTATAAGCTTCCTGTACCGATTACTCTTCGCAGTAACCCAAAACTCGCTGCCTATAATTAAGTTGGTGATCGCCGCAGGCAATTCTATAGAAGTGTCGCCTACGGCTTTGATGTTTATTTCTTCTTGTTTTTTGTCGTGCTGCTCCCGCATCGCTTGATAGCGTGTGGCAGCTAGGGTACCAAATGAAGTTGATGTGTTCATCCCCTACTCCCTCCACTTACGTTAATGTTCTAGTCGAGTCCTGCTTGCTAACAGAGGTTAACAAGTCGTTTAGAAAGGGGCTTTAAAAAAGAGAAAACCCCTTGGCGGGGTTTTGCAGTTCATTTAGTTGATCTTGATGATAAACTTATCGCTAAGACAATACTAAATCAACCGCTCAAGCAAGTCAATAGCTTGTCGGCACAAAACCCCAATTTGACCTGGCTGCGCTTGATAGATAAAGATTGCGATAAATTTATCGTCAAGATCGCTGCTAGGTTATCAGTATCATAACTCTGCGTGCCGTTCAGTACAACCATAGCGCTTGTGGCTCATCTGCTCGTAATGTGAATTTTACAGAGGGTGCTTCTGAAAATACTCGTCTATGGCTTCCTGGACTATTGCAAAATCATTCACGTCTTGCTCGATGGCGCGTAGCTTAATGCCCTTAATCTGGCTGAGATAGAGATAGGTTGAGTATGACCTTACTGTGTCAACCTTCTTTGAAGCGGCAGTTTGTGGTGCTGGCTTGTTTGTAGTGCCTTGTTCATTTTTAGCGTTAGAGGCGATTGGCTTCTGTTTTGCTTCTAGCTTCTCTGCTTCTACTTGTATAGGTGGCGTATAGATGTCAACTGGTGACACTGGTTTACGTGCTAATGGGTTTCGTGCCGCCATTAAGTCTTGTGGGCTTTTATGCTTGGCCATCTAATACCTCCGCCAGCTTCTTATATGCTATTGCTCCACTATGGTCTGGGTCGTAGAGTACGATGGGTATGCCAGCAAGTGTCGCTTCAGGATGACGCACGCTATAATCGACGCCGAAATCGTAGACGAGGTCAGGATAGGCTGCTGTTGCGGCGTCTATCACTGTTTTAGAGATGTTGGTACGAGGGTTAATCATGGTCGGTAATATGCCTACTACGCGAATGTTCGGATTGAGACCCTGTTTGACCTTCTCGACCTGCTCCATTGCCTGGGCCAAGCCTTCCATTGCAAAATAGTGGGCCTGCAACGGAATAATCACCTCATTTGCAAATGTCAGGGCGCTTGCTGTGAGCATTGATTCTGATGGCGGTGTATCCACCACAATAAAGTCGTAGAAGTCCTGTAGTGGCTCTAGAAGGCTCTTCAGGGCATGGACATCAGTCGCTTTCATGCCGCTTTCGGTCTTTGCCAGATCAACGTGTGAAGGGAGGACGTGTAAGTGATAATACGTCTCTAACAACGCATGGCGAGGGTCAATTGAGGTATCAGCAAGCAGTTGTCCCACATGATATCGTGCATCTAAGGGGTCCACTTTCACCGCAACCGTCGCATTCGCTTGTGGGTCAAGATCAACGAGGAGAACTCGCCTCCCTCGTAAAGCCAACGCAGCAGCTACGTTTACAGTAGTGGTGGTCTTACCACTCCCCCCTTTCCTCATCGCTACTGCTATTGACCGAGCCATTTTACGTTTTTATACGTTAGCCTGTTTAATTGCTTACTAGTTAATCAGCTTGCACGAAAGATTGCAAGCCGTTTTATATGTTTACGTGCTAAGTAGCTAACTTGTTTGTTTGCAAGCAAGTTAGCTTTTTTATACGCAAACACGTTAGTATGCAAAAGAGTAAGCTTGCTTGTATGGAAGGATGCATGACATTTATTTATGCCGCAGTAGCCTTTGAATACGGCCATAAGCCCTGGCAGATTATTGAAGATGCGCTAGAAGAATTCGTGATGCGGCACTATGGCAAAGAGCATAGAAGGAAGTAGGGAGTCAACACATTGGACTGCACCCACGTGACCACACCACCGTCAAAGTCAACATCTCCCGAAAAGTGCAATATACTACAGCAGAGTGAGAACAAGGAGATGCAACATGCGAGGTAGAGCACATAACCGAGAATTGAAGCTGACAATTGTGCGCCAACTGGCAAGTGGCGAGAAGCGACCGGCGCAAGTCTGTCGAGAGCACAATTTGGCCCCCAGCCTGGTAGCGCGCTGGCGACAGGAATATGAAACACGAGGGGAGGCGGCGTTTGCGCCCACAGAGCCAAGCCCGACCCAAGCGCTTGAAGCGAAAGTGGCCGACTTAGAACGTTTTTGTGGGCAGCTCGCGGTGGAGAATGCTGTGTTAAAAAAAGCCTTGCAGCGACTTCCATCGCGCAGCGGCACGCAGTGATTGGCCAAGTCAAGCAGGAGCAGCCACAGATGTCCATTCGTCAGTTATGTGAGATACTCTCTGTGAATCGGCGCTGGTATTATACCAGGCTGGCTCAAGGTGAGGCTGCCGATCCCGATGTGGAGCTACGCGATGCGATTGAGCAGATCATCCTGGAGTTTGCTGGCTATGGGTATCGGCGTGTGACGCATGCCTTAGTGCGGGCGGGCTGGAGCGTGAATCACAAGCGGGTGCTACGCATTATGCGCGAAGAATCGCTACTGTGTCACTTGAAGCGGCAGTTTGTACCGACGACAGATTCGCACCATCCGTTT
>WNGK01038664.1_pt1 | contig 12556 bp, 11 predicted proteins | sample 5400601 | NCBI WGS metagenome assembly WNGK01 (sample SAMN13153376, study PRJNA577476) | soil metagenome | isolation source: 60 cm soil or saprolite under Garry oak tree replicate 1 | place: USA:California | collected 2016-06-15 | reverse complement strand
GGCCGGATGCGACTCATGGTGTCGGGGTCGGCGGCCCTACCGGTGCGGACGCTCGAGCGGTGGCGAGAGATCAGCGGCCACACTCTGCTCGAGCGCTACGGCATGACGGAGATCGGCATGGCGCTGTCAAATCCGCTGCGCGGCGAGCGCCGGCCCGGGTTTGTGGGCACGCCCCTGCCGGGGGTCGAGGTGCGACTGGTGGATGAGCGCGGGGCGCCCGTCGTGGCGGGGACGCCGGGAGAGCTCCAGGTCCGCGGGCCGACCGTGTTCCTCGAGTACTGGCGGCGCCCCGATGCGACCGCCGTCGCGTTCCAGGACGGTTGGTTCCGCACCGGGGACGTCGTGGCGCTCGAACGCGGCTCGTACCGGATCCTGGGCCGCTCGAGTGTGGACATCATCAAGACGGGCGGGTACAAGATCTCGGCGCTCGAGATCGAAGAGGTGCTGCGCACGCACCCCGCCGTGGCCGAGTGCGCAGTCGTGGGGGTCGAGGACGCGGAGTGGGGCGAGCGGGTGTGCGCGGCGCTGGAGCTCGCGCCGGCGTGCGACCTCACCCTGTCCGAGCTCCAGGGGTGGGTGAAGGAGCGACTCGCGCCCTACAAGGTGCCGCGCGCCCTCTCCGTGGTGCGGGCGCTCCCCCGGAACGCGCTCGGCAAAGTGATGAAGCCGGAGGTGGCGAAGCTGTTTCGGGCGCCACACCCGCGGTGAGGGAGATGCCGTAGCTTGCACGAAACGGTCGATGTCACGGTCAACGGCGTCCGTCACCAGCGGGCGGTGGAGCCGCGGCTGCTCCTCTCCGACTTCCTGCGCCACGAGCTCGGGCTCACCGGCACGCACGTCGGCTGCGAGCACGGCGTGTGCGGCGCGTGCACGGTCCTCCTCGACAGCGAGGCGGTGCGGGCGTGCCTGATGTTCGCCGTCCAGGTGGACGGGCATGAGGTCACCACGGTCGAGGGCCTCGCCCCCGCCGGTGCCGGCAACGCGCTGCATCCGCTGCAGGCCGCTTTCCGGGAAGCTCACGCGCTACAGTGCGGCTTCTGCACGCCGGGCGTCCTCATGACGCTCGTCCCCTTCCTCCGGGACCATGCTTCCCCGAACGAGCGGGAGATCCGGGAGGCGCTCTCGGGGAATCTCTGCCGCTGCACCGGCTACCAGAACATCGTGGCGGCCGTGAGGCTCGCGTGTGACGCGTCGCCTCATCGGTGAGCCGATCCGCCGCAACGAGGACGCGCGGCTCCTCACCGGCCGCGCGCTCTTCGTCGACGACGTTCAGGTCGAGGGAATGCTGCACGTCGCCTTCCTGCGGAGCCAGCACGCGCACGCCCGCCTGAAGGACGTCGATCTCACGGCCGCCCGCCGCCGACCCGGGGTGGTCGGGGTGTACGGCGCAGCGGACCTCGGCGATTACGGGCGTCCCGGCCCGCTCCTCGTCCCGCCCCCGCCCATCGCTGGTCTCGTGTTCAACCCTTGCACCCAGGTCCCGTTGGCCAAGGATAAGGTCCGTCATGTGGGCGAGCCGATCGCGATGGTCGTGGCGGAGAGCCGCTACCTCGCCGAAGACGCGCTGGACGACATCATGGTGGACGTCGAGCCACTCCCGGCGGTGGTGGACCTCGAGGCCGCGCTCGTCTCCGGGGCTCCCCTCGTGCACGATCACCTCCCCTCGAACGTCGCGGCCCACGTGGTGCAGCGGAAAGGAGACTACGAGGGCGCCCGCGCCCAGGCACACGCGGTGATCACGCGCCGGTTCCGCTACGACCGGGGTGCGTCGGCCGCGATCGAGAACCGCGCGGTGGCGGCGCGGTGGGATTCGCGCGCGGAAGAGCTGACGGTGTGGGATACGACACAGGCACCCATCCCAATCCGAAACGGCCTCGCCCGCCTCTTCGGCCTGCTCGAGACGCAGGTGCGCGTCGTCGCTCCGTTCGTGGGGGGCGGGTTCGGGCCGAAGATCATGATGTTCTACCCGGAGGAGGTGCTGGTGCCGTGGGCGGCGCTCAAGCTCGGCCGCCCCGTCAAATGGACCGAGGATCGACAAGAGAACTTCTCCGCCACGACGCAGGAGCGGGGCCAGCTCCACGACGCGGAGATCGCCGTGTCAGGGGACGGGCGGATCCTCGGCGTCCGCGACGTGTTTCTGCACGACACGGGCGCCTACGATCCCTACGGGCTCACGGTGCCGATCAACAGCCAGTGCACGCTGCTCGGGCCCTACGACATCCCGAGCTACTACAGCGAGTTCACGGCGATCTTCACCAACAAGACCATCGTGACGCCGGTCCGCGGGGCGGGCCGCCAGCACGGCGTCTTCGTGATCGAGCGGCTGCTCGACTTCGCGGCCCGGGAGCTCGGTCTCGACCGCGTCGAGATCCGCCGGCGCAACCTGCTCCGGCCCGAGCAGTTCCCCCACAACCACGAGATCATCTTTCAGGACTCGGCGCCGCTCGTGTACGACAGCGGCAACTACGAGCCCGCGCTCGACGAGGCGCTCCGCATCATCGACTACAAAGGGTTCGTGCGCGACGAGCAGCCCCGGCTCCGCGCCGCGGGGCGCCACGTGGGCATCGGGGTGGTGTGCTACGTCGAGGGGACGGGGATCGGGCCCTACGAGGGCGCGCGCGTCACCGTGGAGCCGAGCGGCCGCGTGCGGGTCGCGACCGGCGTCGGGACGCAGGGCCAGGGGCATTTCACCGTGTTTGCCCAAATCGTGGCCGAGGTGCTCGGCGTAGACGTGGAGCAGGTGCACGTGATCACCGGCGACACCCGTGAGTTTCACTGGGGCACTGGCACGTTCGCGAGCCGCGGGGCGGTGGTGGCGGGGAGCGCGTGCCACGCCGCGGCGCTCGCCGTGCGGGAGAAGGTCCTCGAGCTCGCGAGTCGTCACCTGGAGGCGGCAAGAGAGGATCTCGAGCTCACAGGCGGGCGCGTCCGCGTGCGGGGCGCACCCGATTCGGCCGTCCCACTGGGCGAGCTCGCCCTGCAGGCAAACCCCCTGCGCGGCGCCGTGCGCCCGGGGACGGAGCCGGGGCTCGAGGCCACGGCGTACTTCGGGCCCGACCGCGGCAGCACGGCGAACGGCGTGCACGCGCTGCTCGTCGAAGTGGACCCGGAAACAGCGTTGGTGGAGATCAAGCGCTACGTGGTGGTGCACGACTGCGGCCGCGTGATCAATCCGATGCTGGTGGACGGGCAGATCCACGGCGGCGTCGCGCATGGCATCGGCAACGCGTTCTACGAGCAGCTCGTGTACGACACGGGCGGGCAGCTCTTGAACGCTTCCTTCATGGATTATCTGCTCCCCACGGCGACCGACGTGCCGCACATCGAGACGGCTCACCGCGAGACCCCGTCGCCGCTCAACCCCGTGGGGGCGAAGGGCGTGGGGGAGGCCGGCGCGATCCCCACGGGCGCCGCGTTCGCGCAGGCCGTCGAGGACGCCCTGGCCGATCATGGCGTCGAGATCACGGAGATCCCGCTCAGCCCGAACCGGCTGTTCGAGCTGCTCGTACAGGCCGAGCAGGCTCGGACGTGATCGTTCAGGGCACGTTCACGTTCGCGGGACCGCGCGCGACCGTGTGGGAGCTGCTGCAGAACCCCGACGTATTGGTGAAGGCCCTGCCGGGTGCGAAGCGGCTCGTGCGCGCCGGCGAGGACCGCTACGAGGGCCTCATGCAGGTGGGAGTGGGACCCGTGACCGCCGCCGAGTTCGCGGTGACCGTGTCCCTGAAAGACAAGGTGCCGCCCCAGCGCTACACCATGGAAGTGGACTCGAAGGGCACGCTCGGTTTCACGCGGGGCGGCGCCCGAGTCGAGCTCGAGGCGCTCGCCGACGGAGTGACGCTGATGAGGTACACGGCCGAGCTTCAGGTCGGGGGCAAGATCGCGAGCGTGGGGCAGCGGCTCCTGGACCAGGTGGCGAAGCTCATGACCCGCCAAGCGCTCGAGGCTCTGAACCAAGAGCTTCGCGCGCGCCTTGCGGGACGGGGCTCTCCGTGAAGCCTGCACCGTTCGAGTACGACCGCCCTGGGACGCTGGACGAGGCGCTGGGGCTCATGGCCGCGCGCGCGGGCGAGGCGAGGCCGCTTGCTACGGCCCGCGGACGGCGGTCTCCGGATCGGGGCGATGGCGCGCCAGCGCGTGGTAGAGCGGAGCCCCCTCGTGCAGCGCGCCGCGCCGCTCCTCGCCGAGGCGATGCCCTTCATCGCGCACCCGCAGATCCGAAACCGCGGCACCGTGGGCGGGAGTCTCGCGCACGCCGACCCGGCGGCCGAGCTCCCTGCGGTGATGCTCGCGCTCGACGCGCGGCTCGAGGCGCGGAGCCGGTCCGGCGCCCGCACGATACCTGCGACCGCGTTCTTCACGGGGCTCTTCGGCACGGCGCTCACGCCGGACGAGCTGCTGGTCGAGATCGCGGTGCCGCCGCTGCCCCCGGGGAGCGGCACGGCATTCGTGGAGGTCGCGCGCCGTCACGGCGACTACGCGCTCGTCGGCGTCGCAGTCGTCGTGACGCTGGACGAGCGCGGCCGCTGCCGCGATGCGCGGATCGCGCTGCTGAGCGTGGGCGCCGGGCCGGTCCTCGCGGCCGAGGCCATGAAGCTGTGCGTGGGCGAGACCCCGTCCGACGAGATGTTCCGCGCCACGGCCGAAATGGCAGCGACGCGGGACATCGACCCGCCGTCGGACATCCACGCGTCCGCCGCCTACCGCCGCCGGCTCGCGGCCGTGCTCACGCGCCGCGCGCTCGGGCGCGCGTTCGAGCGGGCGGGGGCAGGCTAGATGACCCCCGCCCGGGAGGCGCGGCTGAAGCCGCGACTCGGCATCTCCCCGCTGAAGCGGGGCATCCCGCTGCACAGCTCGTGAGCAAGCGCAATGCGCTGGTCGAGCTCGAGGGGCCCCTCCCACCTGGCCCGCTCGTCAACGCGGACCTTGCGCCCACGAGCCTCGGCCAGCGCACCTGGAACGTGTGGCACATCGCGTCGCTGTGGGTCGGGATGAGCGTGTGCATCCCAACCTACATGCTGGCGGCGAGCATGATCGACGCGGGGATGACGTGGTGGCAGGGCCTCGTCGCGATCGTCCTTGGCAACGCGATCGTCTTCGTCCCGCTCGTGATCAACGCGCACGCGGGTACCCGCTATGGGATCCCGTTCCCCGTCTACGCGCGCGCCGCGTTTGGCCCGCGCGGCGCGCATGTCCCATCGCTGCTCCGCTCCCTGGTCGCGTGCGGGTGGTTCGGGATCCAGACGTGGATCGGCGGTCTCGCGATCAACGCGTTGCTCGGCATCCTGTGGCCGGGGTGGCAGAGACTGGGCGACGGCTGGCGGTTCATGGGGTACGGCCTGCCGCAGTTCTCGAGCTTCTTCCTCTTCTGGTTGATCAACCTGTACTTCGTCTGGGCGGGCACCGAGAGCATCAAGTGGCTCGAGACGCTTTCGGCGCCGTTCCTCATCGTCACCGGGCTGGCACTGCTTCTCTGGGCAGCGCTGAAGGTCGGCGGCATCGGCACGATCCTGCGCCGGGCGGACGCGCTGTCCCGCGCGGGGCAACCTGCTTCCTTCTTGCAGCTCGTCGCCCTGTTCGTCCCCTGGGTCACGGCGATGGTGGGGTACTGGGCAACCCTGTCGCTCAACATCCCCGACTTCACGCGTTACGCGCGGAGCCAGCGCGACCAGGCCCTGGGTCAGGCGCTCGGGTTGCTCACCACCATGCCGCTGTTCGCCTTCATCGGCGTGGCCGTCACGAGCGCCACGCTCATCCTCTACGGCCGGGCGATCTGGAACCCCGTGGACCTGCTCGCGCGGCTCACCGCCGAATCCCGGAGCCCACTGCTCGGGCTCGTGGCCATGCTCGCGATCGCGATCGCGACGCTCACGACGAACATCGCAGCCAATATCGTGGCCCCCGCGAATAGCTTCGCCAACCTGTCCCCCCGGCGCGTCAGCTTCAAGCTGGGCGGGCTCGTCGCCGGAGCCATCGGGATCCTCATCTTGCCCTGGAAGCTGCTCGACATGTACCAGACCTGGCTGATCACGTATTCGGGGCTGCTCGGCGCCGTGGGCGGAGTGATCGTCTGCGACTACGTCGTCATCCGACGGGGCGTGCTGTCGCTCCGCGACCTCTACATGGAGGACGGCGCCTATGCCTACACCGACGGCGTGAACCGGCGGGCGGTGGTGGCCCTGGTCGCGGGCATCCTCGTCGCCCTCGCCGGGACGCTCCACCCGCGGCTCCGGTTTCTGTTCGACGGGGCATGGTTTTCGGCCGCGGGGGTCTCATTCGTGCTGTATTGGCGCCTGATGAGACCCGTGAGGCGGCCGGCGTGAGGTGCGCCGATGACCAAATGCGGAATGCGGAATGCGGAATGGACCGCGCGCGCGTCGAGACGCCGAGCTTGCCTCCGGGATCGAACCGTCCCTTTCAATTCCGCATTCCGAATTCCGCATTCCGCATCCTCATTCACTAGAGGTTTCCCCGCGATGAAGCTCTACGATCTCTCCCAGCCTCTGAACGAGCGCAGCTCCTTCTGGCCATACTATCCGCCGTTCGAGGTGAAGTACATCAAGCGTAAGGCGGAGCACGGCGTGAACGCGCAGTACATCATGACTTCGAACCACATGGGCACCCACCTCGACGCGCCGCGCCATTTCGTCACCGCCGGCAAGACGATCGACGAGCTGCCGCTCGAATGGCTGTGCGGCCCGGGAGTGATCGTGAACCTGCGGGACGAGATGGACGAGCTCGCGGTGTACACCCCCCAAATGATCGAGCAACGCGTGGAGGTGAAGAGGGGTGACATCCTCCTCCTCCACACGGGGTGGCACAGGTACGCGGACTTCGGCGCGCAGCCAGACGAGGAGCGCTACTACCACTATCACCCCGGCGCGCATCCCGACATGGTGCCGTGGCTGCTCGAGAAACAGATTCACGTCTGGGGTGTGGATTGCGTCTCCACCGACCACCCGATGAACCTCCCCATCGGCCGGTTCCTCGGCAGAGGAGCGCACGGCCAGTGCGAGCGGGTCCGGGCGAAGGCCGAGAAGATATTCGGCGGGAAGGAGGGGGTGGATCGGATGTTCCCGGACTCGGCGTACCAGCTCACTCACAACGCGCTGTTCCCGAAGGAGTGCATCCACATCGAGAACCTGGGGGGCGAGATCGACGCCCCTGAGCTCCAGAACAAGCGACTCATCCTTGGCTGCTTCCCGTGGAAGTTCAAGGGGGGCGAGGCGGCGTTCGCGCGGGTGGTGGGGTTCGTAGGGGAATGGGGATGAACGAGGTGTCGGACCTTCCAGACCTCTCCGCTACCGAGCTGGCCCGGCTCGTTGCCGGCCGTGAAGTATCGCCGGTGGAAGTCGTCCAGGCGTGCCTCGCGCGGTTCGAGCGCTACAACGGTGCGATCAACGCGGTCGTGACGCTCAACGAGCGTGCGCTGGACGACGCGCGGGAGCTCGAGCGGCGGCTCGCGCGCGGTGAGGAGCCGGGCGCCCTCTGCGGGCTCCCCGTCGGCATCAAAGACGTGACGCCGGTCGCGGGACTCCGCACCACGTTCGGCTCGCCGCTGTACAAGGACCACGTGCCCGCGGAGGACGCGCTCGTGGTGCGCCGGTTGCGCGCGGCGGGGGCGGTGATCTTCGGCAAGACCAACTGCCCCGAGTTCGCGGCGGGCGGCAACACGTTCAACGAGGTGTTCGGGCGGACGCGGAACCCGTGGGACCCGACGAAGAGCGCGGGCGGCTCCACGGGCGGCGGGGCGGCGGCGCTCGTGACGGGGATGGTCGCGCTCGCCGAGGGCACCGACCTGGGCGGGTCGCTCCGCATTCCTGCCTCGTTCTGCGGCGCCGTGGGGCTCAGGCCGTCCGTCGGACTGGTCCCGACCTACCCGAGCGACTGGGTATGGCGAGCCCCCTGGCACCGTTCGGCCAACCGGTCGCGGGCCGCGACTGGGGGGCCGCCGTGCGGGCGGGCCCCGCGAAGGGATTGCGGCTCGCTTACTGCCCGGACATCGCCGGGATCGGGATCGAGCCGGACGTCGAGCGCGTGTGCCACGAGGCGGCGGCCGGGCTCGAGCGCGCCGGGGCAACGGTCGAGGTCATCCGTCTCGACCTGTCGTTCGCGCGTCCCGCGTTCCTTGCGCTGCGCGGTCTCTGGTTCGTGTCATGGATGTACCGGCGGCTAGACCAGCTGGATCGCTTCGGCGCGAACGTGGCGGGCAACATCCGCTCGGGGCTCGGGACCACGACGCGCGACCTCGCCGCCGCCGAGGAGGTGCGCGGGCGTCTGTGGCACCGCTGCCGCGAGCTGTTCGAGCAGTTCGACCACTTGCTGACGCCCTGCATGGCCGTGCCGCCGTTCCCAGTCGAGCAGAATTACCCCGATGCCATCGCCGGGAAGCCCATGGAGACCTACGTGGACTGGATCGCGCCCACGTTCGTGCTCAGTCTGACGGGATTGCCGGTCGCGTCGGTGCCGTGCGGGCTGGACCGGAGCGGGCTGCCGGTCGGGCTGCAGATCGTCGGCAGGCCGTGTGGCGAAGAAGCGGTGCTCGCGCTCGCGGCCCAGGTGCAGGAGCGCCACCCGATCGGCCATCCACCGCTGCTTGACCAAGAGGAGTGACCGCGGAACCGCAGGGAAGGTTGGAGGAACCTTCAATACGGGGAGGAGACGGGGACGTACATGATGGGGACGCCAGACAATCGTCCCGGCTGGAGCACGTTCTTCCTGGCGAACGGCTACGCGGTGTACGTCGTCGACCAGACGGGTCGTGGCAAGTCGGCCTATCACGCCGACATCTACGGGCCGACCACGCGCGGCAACGCGACAGGCCTCCAGCAGCGCTTTACGGCGGTACAGCTCTACAACCTGTGGCCGCAGGCCCACCTTCACACGCAGTGGCCCGGCTCGGGGCTGATGGGCGATCTTAGCTTCGATCAGTTCTACGCCCTCCGACGTGCCGGGGATGGCGTCCGCGGTAACGCAGCAGTCCACGATGCGCGCGGCGGGGGCGGCGCTGCTCGACCGGATCGGTCCCGCAATCGTCCTGACCCACTCCCAGTCCGGCCCGTACGGATGGCTCATCGCCGACGCGCGTCCGACGCTGGTCAAGGGACTCCTGCAGGTGGAGCCGAGCGGGCCGCCGTTCTACGACGTCGTGCAGCTGGGCGCGCCGACCTGGTTCGCCGACGGCAGCCTGAGCAGGCCCTGGGGCATCACCTCGGTCCCCATCACCTATTACCCGGCGGTCTCCGAGCCTCGTACGATCACTGCACGTCGAAATACCTCACGCAAGCGGGAGTGGAGCACACCTTCGTGCGGCTCGAAAGCGTGGGAGTCAGGGGCAACGGGCACATGATGATGCTGGAGAAGAACAACCTCGACATCTCGGCGTTCATGGCCCAATGGCTGCGGGAGAACGTCGACGGAAAGGCAAAGGGAGAAAAAGGAGAGAAAGGAAGGAAGGGAGACTAACCGGCCGAAAGCTTGGCGAACTGGGGGGGCGCGGGTGCATCGAAATGCGCTGCGCGCCCCCTTTGCGCGGACTTCCGCCTTGGATGTGCGCGAAGCGCCGGCTATTCGAGCGGAATCTGGTCCTTGTGCCGGGCCAGCCACTCCTCGAAGGTTTGCAGCTCCGGGTTGAGTGCCCGTGTGAAATTGATGTCCCGCACCCTGCGAAAGTAATCGTTGAAGTCGCGCTTGAACTGAAACATGTTGCCCAAGTCCTCGGCACCGGGAAAGCCGAAGCCGCGGTATGCCTCGGGAGCGACGGCGTTGTACCGCACCTCCCGACCGAGCGCCCGGGTGAGGGCGGCCGCCATTTCCGCGCCCGATAGGTGCTCGCCCGCGATGGCGACCGTCTTGCCGATGAACTCACGCCCACGCTTGAAGATTCCATACGCGCACTTGCCGATGTCTTCGACAGCGATGGCTGGGAGCTTCTTCTCATCCAGCGGGAAGGTGATCGCCAACTTGCCGTCCGCTCCCCGCTTGGGGCCCGAGCCGAAGTAGATCAGGTTGTCCCAGTAAAAGGATGTAACCGTGCCCCCGCCCTTGGAACGTTGGCGGGCGGGGCGAAGATGATCACCAAGTCGAACAGCACCAGTACCGATACCGAGCTCTGCTGAGCCAAGCCCCGCGATTCTGCGAGACGCGGGTCCGCCCTCGCGCTAGCTGTACGTGCCGGTGTCGGGCGCGCGATCCATTAGCACGACGTTCGCCCCGAGGCTACCGCGAGCGACTTACCTAGCGGCGACCTTCTTGCGGGGGTCGTCCGCTTTGTTGACGTAGATCAAGCGCCAAGGCCCGATACCGTGGAGTTGAAGAACGGTTTCGCCCTTGGCCTTCGCGTAGTGGTGCATACCAGCCGGGATCATTCCGAACGCGCCGGCCGGCAGCGTCTTCATCTGCGACTCGTCGAACTTCTCGCCCATGCCGACCAGCAGCGCGCCGCTGACGACGGTCACGTGTTCCGTGGCCGGGTGGAAATGCGGAGAGATCTGATAGCCGTCGGGCATGAGGAGGCGCATCGTGAAGGCGCCGGACTTGGTCGGATCGCCTTCTAAAACGGCCAGCTTCGCGCCGGCGGGCAGCACGGCGGGCGCCGGCCCCCACGTCATCTGATCCGGCAGGGCGACAGTCACTGCTCGTTGGGTGCGTGCCCCAGGCTTCTTGGCCTGTGCGGAGGCAGCGGTCAGGGGCACCACCAGCGCGAGCGTTAGCAGGGCATACCTCATCATCGGGTCCTCCCTCGAAATGGGATGTGCCGGGGCGTGCCCACGGAGTATTTGGCGGCGTGCCGAGGTGCAGAGCCGTGGCCACGCACAGCAGTCGCCACACCACAGCGTCTCACGAACGCCGACCTCTAAACGAGGGCCGCGGCAACTACTTTGACCGCGGGTACAACCACGCCTTGCGGTCCACCAGGAGACGGATATCGCCGTTCGAAGACACGAGGGCGTTGAGAACGTCATACCTTCCCGAAGCGGGAACGTCAAGGCCCTCCAGCGTGACATTGGCCGACACCGGGCGATCAACTTCCCGATTCACTATTTCCCTGGGAGGAGGAATGAATCTCAGGTATCCGTATTTCGAGCGCGCTCGGCAGGTCCAGAGCGCCGTCCGGCACAGACGAATTTGAAATGGCTCGGAAAGGACTCGTTGACTACACGACGAATGCAGACGTTCGTTTCGCTGACACTGTTTCTGACACTGTTTCTGACACTGGCCGCACGCCTCGCCTCACATTGCGAAACCCCGGCAGCCGCGCAACGGGTTGCCGGGGTCTGTTTGACGAAGTGGGCCTGAGTGGAGTTGAACCACTGACCTCACGCTTATCAGTCCCTGAAAGCGAAACCAAAATTCACTCTTCGCAGCACTTTACGCCCGCACGCCAGGCGGAAATTTTCCCGAAAATGGCCTAAAATGTTCCCAAACCCGGAACCCGACCCGGAACCCGCGAAATTGCAACCGGACAGCGGACTCCCAATCCGCTGTGCGGTCGGGACAACACCCAGACTTTCTCGATTTAGCCAATCGCCAGCCGGCGGCGCCGGTATCCTCTGGGTGTCAGGGACCTATCATTAGGCTACAGCGACAGATAGGCGATACGTGTGTTCGCACGCGGGCGAAGGCGTCGCTGGCGGCGTGCGGGGCTCCCTTCACCGAATCCGCCGTCGTTCTTCTTGCCGCTAAACGTAGACCGCTAATCTGTTGCGATCGTTAGGCAATCGCAGCCCCGCGCGGTGTCGGCCGAGGGCGATTCCGCTACGCCTCGACGTAAATCCGTTACGCGGTGATCGGGATCACGACGCGTTCGCCCTGTAGGTGCTATCAAGCAGTGAGCGTGCCGTGTTCAATTCGTCCCTGCGAATGTCGCGAAAGGGACGGGCGTTGCTGCATTCTGGGGATGGTCGCGACAGGACTCCAACCTGTGATCTCTGGCGTGTGAGAGTCGTAGTTCTCGTGATGCCAACAAAAGTGGAGGAAAACCATGGCATACCAGGCCGAAATCAGTCGTAAGAACCCGGGTTGCTTCTTGTTTTTGGTGGACCAGTCAGAGTCGATGGAAGACCCTTTTGGCGGCGGAGAGGCTGGCAGACTGAAGGCCGAGGAGCTCGCGACGATACTCAACAAGCTTATTCATAATCTGTGCATCCGTTGCGCCAAGTCGGACTCTATTTACGACTACTTTCATGTCGGTGTGCTGGGCTACAGCGAAGCGAGCTGTAAACCAGCGCTCGGCGGTGAACTAAGCGGGCGCTCTTTGGTACCGATCAGTGAATTGGCCAGTAAGCCGTTGCGCATCGAAGACAGGGTAAAGCAATCGGACGATGGCGCCGGCGGAGTGATGGACCAAACCGTGAAATTTCCAGTCTGGTTCGATCCATATTCGAAAGGGGGCACGCCGATGTGCGCCGCGCTCAAGGAGGCAACCAAGATTACCCAGACGTGGTGTCAGGAGCACCCGAACGGATTTCCGCCGATCGTCATTAACATCACCGACGGCGAGGCAACGGATGGAGATCTTGTTGCCGAGGCGCGTAAATTAGCGGCGGTCAGCGGC
>WNGK01015211.1_pt1 | contig 12556 bp, 14 predicted proteins | sample 5400601 | NCBI WGS metagenome assembly WNGK01 (sample SAMN13153376, study PRJNA577476) | soil metagenome | isolation source: 60 cm soil or saprolite under Garry oak tree replicate 1 | place: USA:California | collected 2016-06-15 | reverse complement strand
CTCGTATGGCGAAGGCCGAAGTGTCCGGGACGGTGACCGCGTTCCGTCAAAGCAAGTTCAAGGAGGACAGCTACCAGACGATCGTGGCCCTCGCCAAGCCGGAGCATGCGGCGGAGCTCCTCGGGGCCCGCGTGGTGTGGGCCCGCAAGGACGGCCTCCAGATCCTGGGCCGGGTCGTGGCCCTCCACGGGCGGAAAGGCGCGCTCCGGGTCCGGTGGGATCGCGGCTTCCCGCCCCAAGGCCTCGGCACCCAGGTCAAGATCCTACCGTAGAGACCGTCACCGGAAGACGCTCCCTCGATGTCCAACACTCAGGATGTAGACGATCCTTCGTTGCCAGTCGACATCAACAATCACTCGGTAGTCGCCAACTCGAATCTTGAAGGCCTCAACAGAACTGAGACGAGTCAGGTATCGAGCAGGATTCAGCGCGACCGTCCGTAGCTTTCGGGCAATTCTCTCTCGGACCGCCTTGTCCGGCTTCCGGAACTCCTCCGCGGCGAGTTCGGAGAACTCAACCCGGAACGTCAGCCGCTCATTCCTCTTCCATCAGGCGCTCTAGCGGGACGGTCTTTCCCGCGCGAATTTGCCGGCGCGACTCGAAGATATCCTCGATCGTCTTCACGCTCAAGCGGTCTTCCAGGGCGCGGGCGATCGCGTACCTGACGAATTCAGACTTCGAGGGGAAGCCCCGTTCCTTGGATGCTGCCGCAAGCAGCTTCGCCTGCTCTTTCGTAAGTTTGAGGCTTATCGTCTCCACAGAGAGAGTAATACCCTAGTATTACTTAATTCTGATGATGGGCATTGTGAACGTGAAGACCCACCACGGGCGACCGTTCTGTCACAAGCTGCCAAGAATGTGACGCGCTAGTATTTAGTGTGGGCACGTCGCAGTCCCACCGATCACGTCCCACCACATTTATATACCGAAAGTGGTACTCGAGTAGTGGGTATGCATACCGTCAAACTGGACCGGAAGGGTCGGGTCCTGATCCCCAAGGAACAAAGAGAGGAACTCGGTCTGACTGAAGAGGACCAGCTCGCAGTGGCCGTCGAACGAGGAGAAATCCGCTTGAAGCCAATCGTCCGGAAACAGTACAAGGCCAGAGCCGGTCGGAAGTGGGGAAAGGAGGCTTTCCTAAAGGGGGGGGAGGCCTCGTTCGCAGATGAAGAGTAAGCTCATCGACCTGAACATCCTCGCCATTTTCTTGGTCGAGGACCATCCGGGCCATCGCCACGTCGAACCCGCGATCTCCTCGGGCTTGGCGGGCGAATACCGCCTTCTCATGCCGGATCAGTTGCCGCTCCGAGCTCGCTGGGTCCTGACGAAACGTTGGGAGATCAATCGAAAGGAAGCGGACCGCGCGATCGAGGACTTTCTCGAGCATCGCCGGGTCCGCTACGTGGGTGCCAGCCGCGCGACCATGCAGAGATCTTTCGAGATGGCAAGGTTGCTTCGCCATGATGTCTATGATACGTTCTACCTTGCGTTGGCAAGGGACCACGGCGCAACGTCTCTGCTCACGACGGATCGCGATTTCCGCACACTGTGCAAGAAAGTCGACCTAGACTACGAGAACCCGGTACCCGAGGAAGTGCTTCGGCGTTTCGAGGGCTTCCCTAAGACACGGTGAAGGCGCTCCTCATCCTGTTCCCAATTCACGGACGCTGAGACCGAATCGGAATGATGTGCCGCTTGGCTCCATATCGCCGAAGAATTTCGTCGAAAGCCTCGATCTTGTCCTCGGGGACGTAAGTACGCGGCTGGAGGTATCCGAGACAATCTGCGTAGAGTGCTATGCCGGGCGCCGGCCGGCAAGCCACCGCCGGAGAGAGGCGAGGAGATCCTCGACATCGTATTCCGCCGCCAGACGCTCCGCGTAGGCCACTGAATCCGGTCTTCATACTCCGAAGCCAGGAGCTGGGCCTGGTCCGCGTCGTGAGGCCGCCGCAGTGCTTCGCCGAGGCGAGTCGCTTGACGATCGAATCCTCGAGGGCCGCGAGGCGGATCGAGTCGTACGGCGTCTCCAGGGCCTGTGTACGCGCCAGGTCGCCCGTATACGGAGGCCTGACGAAGTCGAGGACGATACCTAACCGCTCGTTCAGCCAGATCCGGCCTTGCCGGAGGAAGCGCCACTCGAGCAACATCTTGTGGACGTCCGCTCGACCCGTGTAGACCACGTCGACGCCCCCCGTCGTGTACTCCTCGCGAGTGTAGAATTCGATGGCCAGCCTCCTACGACGATGAACTCCGTCCCCGTGGCTCGGAGCTCCGAAACGAGGAGCGCGGCAAAGCGCAGCCGGCGCTCCGTTGGGGAAGGCGCCCCGGACACGATGGCTTCGACGTCGCGATAGGCGACCAGCGGACCCCTCTCCATCAATCCGACGGATGGGACCGGGCGACTCGCCTCAACGCGCGATCTTTGTCCGGAGGTCGTTCGAACGCCCGGTAGTTGGGAAGCTGTTCCCGCTTCGTCCGGGACGGCCGGGGCACGAACCGTTTCGGCCGGAGGCGGTCCAGGCTCGTCTCCCTCTGCCGCACGCGCGCGGGCGAGAACCACTCCTGGAGGGTGGTGATGCGCACGTGGCGCAGGAGGAAGCGTCGGAGATCCGGATCGGTGAGCGAATAGCGCCGGACGCCCGGTCAATCCGATAGCACCTGCGCGAGGCCCGCGTCCGCGAGGTCGCGGAGGATCCCGTACACCTTCGACGGGTTCGCCCGCGCCGCCTTCGCGAGCTCATATCCGGTCTTCGGCACCGTTGCGTCGGCGAGCAGGCCGAGGACCTTCGCCCTCGTTTCTCCGCCGAGGAGTCGCCGGAGAGCCGGCTGGAGTACTGATGGCATCGATCGCTATATGGCCTGAATAAGATACTAAACATTGTTCTTTCAGGACCTGGTCTGCGCGACGATCCCGTGCCGATGCTGTCCACGATCTGTGACGGCGCGCGTGGATGACCGATCACTCGCCAGGTTCTTCTTGGCGGACCTCGTCCACGATCTGCGAGATGGTGGGTTTGGCCGCGTTGCCGCCGAGGAATTCAATCGGGTCTCCCGCGGCGACATCCCCCGGCTCGACCACCGCGAAATAGAATCCCGACCGGCCGCTCGCGAGGAACCGCCGGACCATGTCGAGCCGTCCGAAGCGGACCCCGAGCTTGTAACACGGCAAGCGCGGCTGCGTGACGGTCAAGATGGCGGAACCGACGCGAACGCGGTCTCCGATGCGGACCGTCTCCTCCGAGAGGCCTTCCGTCGTGAGATTCTCTCCAAACGATCCCCAGGGGAGATCGGTCCGCGCGAGCTCGCGTCGCCAGAACGGATAGTGTTCGCTCGGGTAAGCGTAGACGGCCTTCGTCGGGCCTCCGTGGACCGAGGGGTCCGCTTGGCGGTCTCCGGTAAGCCCCGTCCGCTGGATTCGGACACGGCCGTCAACGGGCTCCTTGAAAATCGCCGTGGTCACGCGTCGACCTTGCCATACGACCGTCTTTGGAAGCGAGACGTTCACCGACACGACACGCATCGCGTTACCGCAACCGACAGCCTCAACGCGTCCAATCTTCAAATCGTCTCCTGCAGCGGCTGTTGCCGACCTGCGGCTTCGACCTTAAGTAACGTGATGGGCATCGCGCATCTGTGCCCGGGAAGGCGAGCGTCGCTTCGCGTGGGAGACCCGGCGGTGCCACACGCAAAATAGCGGTTCCGAAGATTCGGGCCGGGGCGCGACTCCCCATCCGGGGCCCAAGAATGGTTCCCCGACCGACGCTCTACCGGGACGCCGCCCTCGCGGACGGGAGCGGCCCCTCCCTTCGGGAGGGCGTGAGCGTCCTCGTGGACCGAGGCCGCATCCTCTGGATCCGGCCCACTTCGGACGAACGAGATCTCCCGGGCGACGTCCACGTGATCGACGCAGGCGGCTCGACGATCGTCCCGGGAATGGTCGACGCCCACAGCCACGTCACCCTCCCCGGAGGCTCGCACTGGATCGACCGCGGGGCCGATCCCCCGGATGAACTGCTCGAAGTCGCGGAGCACAATGGGGAACTCCTGGGCCGCGCGGGCGTGCGTTGGGCCCGCGACGTCGGGTCCCCGCTCGCCGCGGATCCGCGGGACGGACGGAAGCGGGCCCTCGCGCTCCGCGTGCGGGAACGGTGGCGGTCGGACCCGAATCGACCGAGGATCCGGGTCGCGGGAACCTGGATCGGCCACAGCGGCGTCCTCACGGGGGGCCTCGCGATCGAAGCGGATGACGGCCCCGCCCTCCTCAAGGCCGCATCGGCCCAGCTCGACGACGGGGCGGATTTCCTCAAGCTCTACCTGGACGGACCGAAGAAGGAAGAGGCGCCTTGGTCGACGGAAGACGTGCGGGCCGTCGTCGAACTCGCGCACGGTCGCGGTGCGAAGGTCACCGCGCATTCCGGCTTCCTCGCAGGAGCCCGGGTCGGGATCGACGCCGGAGTCGATTCCCTCGAACATGGCTTCGAGCTCGACTCGGACGCGGTCGCGAAGATGGCCCGCCAGGGGGCCTTCCTCGTGAGCACCCTGGCGATCTTTCGCTCCTGGGCCTCCTTCGCGCAGACGACGACGCTGCCCCGGTTCGTCGGCGACGAGGGGAAGGAGCGAATCGCGCGGCGGCGGGAGCGGGCGATCGAGAGCGTGCGGCTCGCCCACCGGGCGGGCGTCCAGATCGCAACCGGCACAGATTTTGGTGGCGGATCCCTACGAGCGAATCACCTCGCCTGGGAGGTCGAGTCCCTCGTGGAGGCCGGCCTGAAACCCTGGGAGTCCCTCGTGGAGGCCGGCCTGAAACCCTGGGAGGCGTTGGCCTCCGCAACGGTCCGCGGCGGGGAGCTCCTCGGCGAGCCGGACGCCGGAAGGATCGTCGACGGCGGGCCGGCGGACTTCTTCCTCGTCCACGGCGACCCGCTCACGGATCCGGCGGCGCTGTGGCGGGTGTGGCGCGTCGCCTGGCTCCCGGACGCCGGGACCGGTCATCAGTGACGCGTCCCATCGCTCGACACGATTAACTACCCGCGACACCATGGTCAACTCAGGAGGGAGATGTGCCGCGTGAGAGCTTGGAGGACGGCCCTCGGCGTCGCGATCGTCGCCCTCCTCGTGGCCGCCGCGCTTCCGACCGTGCGGGCCCTGAACTTCCCTCGATTCGGCGACACCATCCACGACTACGCGGTCGATCTCGACTTCGACGGATACTACGACGAACTCCGAATCGATTTCACCGCCACCGTCGTGGAGAACGCGACGTACGGGTTCGAGGGGACCCTCGGCACCTACATCCTCCACGATGAGATGGACAAGACGCTCACGGCGGGGACCTACACCTTCACCTTCGTCTTCCTTGGCCCGTTCTTGAACAAGTACGGCATCGACGGCCCCTACGTCTTCGAGGTCCGCGGGTCCGAGTACGTGGGTTCGGTCCGATGGGGCGGGTCGTCGAAGACGTACAGCACGGGCGCGTACCTGGCGAGGTCCTTCGAGCCCCCGTGGGCCGTATTCGGGGGACCCGTCACGGATCAAGCGCGCGACACGGACGGGGACGGTCGGTACGACCAACTCGTCATCCGGACCTCGATCGAGGCGACGAGGGACGTCGTCGTGGAGGCCTACGCCCACCTCCTGGCAAACGGCCGCGATGGATGGGCCCAGATCGATCCGCCGCTCGACGCGAGGCGTCTCGGGAGAGGCAGCTGGCCCGAGGAGTTCGTCATGGACACCTTGCCGCTCTACACCGTGCACGCGGACGGACCGTACACCGTGGAGCTCCGCCTGAACGTCGAGGGGCTCGGGGTCATCGATTACCGGTCCTACCAAACGCAAGTCTATGCGTCCATGGCGTTCCGCCGTCCTTCCGCGGACTTCCGCGCACCCGGACCCTCGGTCGGGCTCGTCGACCCGGACGGCAACGGCCTCGGCGATCTGTTCGTCGTGCGAGTGCCCCTCCTGGTCACGGAGACCGGGGACTTCCTGGTCTATTCCAGTCTTTGGCTCTCCGGCAGCATCTACTCATCGGGCAAAGGGGCCCACCTCGAGCCCGGGAACGCGACCGTGGAGGTCTCGTTCAGCGGCATCTTGTTGGGTCGGCATCCCTACTCCGACAACTGGACTCTTGAAGTCAACGTGCAGCGCGTGGATTCGAACCAGTACGACCGCAACCGGACCGGGTGGCTGATGCCCGGGTACGATCCATCGGTCTTCGAGTCCCGGCCGGTCGTCTCACTCACCGGGTACATGCCGGGGACCTGTGGCGACATCTCCCTCATGGACCCGGCGACGAAGTTCGCCACGGAGGTATACGCCTACTACGGTTCGTTCTACGTCGACCTGTACCCGAGCTCCTTCCTGGTCCTCGCCCGCTCCTGCGGCGGCCCGGGGGCACCTCGGGTTTCCACCGTGAATGTGTCCGGGAACATGTCGGTGACCCTTGCCCTGGGGAACATGACCCCGGATGCGTACGACGTCGACATGAACGTGACGGACTGGAATGCCCTTCGCACGACGGTCCAGACCGAGTACGAGAACCGTGCGCCCGAAATGAGATACTTCGCGGACTTCTACGGGAACCGGGATGGGTTCGCGGACTCGGCGGAGCTCCGAATCTTTCGCGCGTCGCAATCTCCGTACTTCTGGTACGGCTCGCTGCCCGGCCGATTGGGGGTCGACGGCCGCGTCCTGCCTCTCCAATCGCTGGTCCTGTATCGGACAATCGGAGCGGGACCCGTCGTCTCGACCGACAATGTGACGGAGGAGATCGTGGTCGATTCTACAACCCAGATTGAACCCGTCGGTTTCCGGCACAACGTGACCGCGTGGACCCTTTACGACAGCGTGTACGCCCGATACCGCGCGACGGTCCATTTGCCTGCGGGCTCCACCGGGACCGTAACGGCGGCCGCCAATATCACGGTCGTCCCGATCGGCGTCGGCGCCTGGTCGATCGATCCGGGTCGGTCGCCCAATCCCCAGTTCTCTCCCTCGGCCCTTGTCTACATTGACGCCGTCGCTCCGGGAGGTCCCGGCGGTTCCCTCCCTGTATCCGTGGTCATCGTCGGACTGGAGGCCGCGTCCGCGATCGTGGTCGCGGTCGTTTCGATCGTTGTCGTCCTCATCGTCAGGTCGCGCCGACGGCGGAACGGCCCGAACAATCCGCCGCCGGCTCCGCCGGGGGCGACGTAGAGGAAGACGCGCTATGCCTCGGCGCTTACGTCACTATGCACTCGGGTCGCAGGAAACCTTCTTGAGTCGGGCAAGGAATTGCATCGCAGGAGGGAGGCGCGTTCGGTGGGCCGTCGTCGTCCTAGTCGCATCGATCTTGGCCGGTCTCTTCGCGGCAAACCCGTCCGCGGCGGTCCGAGCGCCGCCTTCAACGCCGGCGTCGTTCGCGATCGACCGGGATTTCGATTTGACCAAGGTCGCGGACATATCCAGCACGTGCGGATTCTTCGCCGCGAGGGTGGCCGCGAACGACCGAGTGCACTATGCATACATGGCGAGCTCTCGCCTCTACTACGGAGTCGAAGGTTCGGGTCTCGATCCGATCGTCGTCTCATCGGGCTTCGTCGCGTGCGCCGACGTGGACCTCGCATTCAAACCCGACGGCACCGCAGTCGTCGCGTGGATCGATCTCCGAAATGCATACGCCAGCGGGGACGGGAGCGGAGCGGGCTGGGACCTGTTCGTCGCTTCGGAGGACACGGGATGGCAGGAGACGCTCGTCACGGGCTCGTCCGACTTGCGCGTGCAGACGTTCCGCATGGACGTCGACTCGCGCGGCACGATCGACGTCGTCTACAGCCGATTCACCGTCGCGAATTTTCCCTACGATCCCGCGCTCTTCTTCGCGAACTCGCCGCAATGGCAGGAAGTCGCGGTTTCCGGACCTCCGGTGTGGTACGCACCGAGCCTCGCGATCGATTCGAGAGACCGGGTCCACGCCGCCTGGTCCCTTTGGGGGGACCTGGAGACGGTGTGGTATGCGACGAGCGCGAACGGCTGGGCGAACGTCCGGGTGGACCAGAACCAATCGTCCAACTGGTGGGACGACCGGAGGGTCCCGAGCATCGTCGTCGATACCCGAGACGGCGTCCACGTCGCATGGGAGGACTTCCGGAACACGGACACGACGTGGACGCTCAATCCAAACCGGGTCGAAATCTGGGACGCCTCGCCCTCGGACGGCTGGATGAACCGGGAGCTCGTCGTCCCGGACGATGCGGCACCGACGCGGACGAAATGGGATCCGATCCTCACGATTGACTCGACGGATCGATGGCACGTCGTTTGGTCGGAGGGCAACGACAACAGGAGTCTCTATTACGCGAACAACACCGATTGGAACCGTGCCATCAAGTTCACGAACGCAACATCGTCCTCCCCGTCCACGGGGTATTTCCCACCGCATCCCGTGAATGGGCGGAACGGGCGGCCTACGATCGTGTTCGCCGACAGCCGCACGGGCTCCCTCGTCCTTTGGCGGAAGGACGGCTGGGACTTTGGCCCCGACCTCACGCCTCCCGTGACGGGAGCACTCACCAACCGGACGTTTGGCGTCGCGAGCGGCGGATGGCTTCACGCGATCGGGTCGTGGGACAATGACCGGATCGTCTCCTACGATTGGCGGTTCGTCGGTCCGACCACGGTCATGGCTTCCGGGTACGACGTCTTCGTCACCTTCGCGGCCCCAGGAACGTACGACGCCACGCTTTCGATCCAGGATCCCGCCGGATACGGGGCGAGCGCGAACTTCACGGTCGAGGTCCTCCCGGAGTGGTCCACGACGGGGTGGATCCTCGATCGCCGGCTCATGGACGTTCCCGGCTCGAACGGGAGGCTCACGATTTTTCCATGGGACGGTACCGCCTTCCCGGTCTTGTACTGGGGCGCCTTCTACCTCCGAGTCGGACCGTGGGGCAACGTCCTTCAGGAGACGCAACTGACCCCGAATGCGCCGCGCGAGACCGGGGCCATCGATGGATCGGGCAACGTGCACACGGTCGGATTCGATGGGTACGAGCTCGTATATACGAAGGCGTCCCCGGACGGGGTGAATCTGATTCCGCCGACGCGCCTGGCGCTCGGGGGCGTTCTCCCGCAGCGCCCGTACTTGACGTTCGCGGACGACGCGCTCTGGCTCGCATGGATCGACCAGCGAGACGCGGGCGGGCTCCAGATCTACATGGCCTCGCTCGACCTGAACGGGAGCGTCCGCTGGGGCCCTGTACGAATCTCAAACAGCTCCCTGGGGGCCGACCTGCCAATCGTCTCCGCGAACGGCTCGAGCCTTTGGGTCGCATGGACGGATAGCCGGGAATTCACGGCCGCGGTGTACGCCTCGCGACTCAACCTGACGACGATGGCCTTCGGGGTCCAAGAAGTCCGTCTCGGCGATGGCGCCGCGTGGGACGCAAAAGCCCTCGGCTCCGGAGGGATCGCTTGGCTCGGTGGTGCTCCTTGGAGCGAACCGTACGTGGCGTGGGCGAATGCGACCGGTGCGGCCACCGCGCCCAAGGCCTGGCCTTCCCTCGACGACGGCGTCGGCGGATTCTTCGGAGCGCTTACGGTGGATTCCGGCGACAACGCCTACGCCGTCTGGTGGGACGGGGCCTACGGGAACGCGAGCGCGCTCCGATACGCGAAGGCCTCCCCGAACGGAAGCGTCGAGCCTAGGGGAGGCGTGCGGATTCACAACGTCCTTGGGGACGGTTATCCGACGATGTCCATCACGCTCGCTCCCGACGGCGAGCCGCGAGTCGTGTACGCCGTCGAGACACCCCGGGGTTTCTCCCTTTTCCTTGCCGCGAGAGACCCGATCCCGCCCGTCGCCCGAATTTCGATCGGCGGTACGCTGCGCGCCGGCGCTCCGATCGTCTTGGATGGTCGCGGCTCGACGGACAATTCGGGTGTAGCCACGTATGCCTGGGCCGTCCGCGATCCGAACGGCGGCACGAGGATCTACAACGGCACCCCCGTCACGATTCGCGAGCACGCGGGCGACTACACCGTCACGCTGACGGTCCGCGACCTCGCGGGCAATACGGCGGACGCCTCGAACACCTTGACGATCGCGCCGGACACGGTGCCACCCGTCGCAGTCATCGACGGGCCGACGATCGTGACGGAAGGGGACACGGTCACGTACGACGGGACCGCGTCGTCGGACGACGGCGCAATCGAGACGTACCGGTGGAGTGTGACGGGCCCGGAGACAGGCTCCGGGGAAGGACCGACGTTCCGCTTCACATTCCCGGTCCCAGGCAATTACACGGTGCAGTTGGTGGTGGCGGACTTCGGGGTCAATTCGGCCTCGGCGGACGTGCAAGTCCGGGTGCGGGACCTCTATCCGCCCACGGTCGTACTGGACATTCCGGCGACGGTGTACGAAGGCGACGAGGTCATCCTCGATGCCTCACGCTCAACGGATGAGAGCGGCATCGGGACCGTCGTTTGGTCCGTGGTCTTGAGCGGAACGGAGATCGCCCGACTGCAAGGGGTCACGGTCCCTTACCGCTTCGAGCGCGCGGGAACCTATCACGTCACGGCGACCGTCACGGACGTCACCGGCAACGAGGCATCTCGCATTGTGACGGTCACTGTCTCGGTCCGTGCGGCGGACCCAATGTATCGCGCGATCGTCGGTCTGGGCTTGGTGGCGGGAGGGGCGATTGCGACTGGAGGCATTGTCGCTCTGATCGAATGGCGGAAAGCCTCTCGTCGACGAGGAGGACACTAGAAAGCGCTCGCCTCCGCGACGTCCGCAACTGGGAGCTCCTGGAGGAACCGGAGGCCGGGCGAATCGTCGAAGGAGGACCCGCGGACTTCTTCCTCGTCCACGGCGACCCGCTCACGGATCCGACGGCTCTGTGGCGGGTGTGGCGCGTGGCGTGGCTGCCCGAAACGGTCGGTCCGGTGGAACCCACCGCGAGTTAGACGTCTCCTTCGATCACTTGGAACTCGTTGCCGTCGGGGTCCGCGAACCAGAAGATCGTGCCCCACTCCTCCTTCTTCGTCGGCTTCGTGATCTTGACGCCCAACTTGCGAAGCCTCGCCTCCTCTCGCTTGGCATCTTTCGTGGAGAAGAGGTATCCCGTGTTCCCCTTCTCCGGCCGGGAATCTGGGCAGAGGTGGAGGCGGACGTTCGAACCTCGCGGCGCGACGGTGACCCAGTGGGGCCACGACGTCACGACGCGGAGGCCGACCTTGTCCTTCCAGAACCTTGTCGCCTTCTTCTCATCGCGCACAACGACCGCGACCGTCTCGAACTTGAGCATGGACGCCGGAACCGGCCCGCAAGCCATAAGGCTGCGGGGTTTCCGTTCGTCCGGCGGGTAGCGAGCTCAACGACGATCTTCTCCCGTTGGGTTGACCCATCAGCCGCCTCGAAGCGTTGGTTCAAATAGCCCGCGATTCCTCCCGCGGCCGATGGCGCGCAAGGAAGTCCGCCTGACGCGGGCCGCTCGTCGGCGGGCTCGTCGCCGGAAAGGGACCGGCCCCTCCCATCGGATCAAGCGACGCCGTCGATAGGTCGTGGCTCTAGTGGGCGGTGGACGCGGAGGCAAACGCCCGCGCGCGTCTTGCGGCCCTTGCTCCGAATCCGGATGACGAAGCGATGCCCGTGGCGGAATTCGGCGGAGCGCAGCGAGGGATCGTTCTGCGGGACCCTCGCTCCCTGATTAACCATGTATGGTCTATTCGCGGACGCGAATCAACCAGATGTGGTCTATTCCGGTCGCGGGCCGTAGGCACGCTTAAGTACGAGTGCATTCTTAGGAGGGCCAGAAGGAATTTTGAATGCCAAGCGAACTATTTGGAACAAGCGTCATCTTTGTCAAAGTGGCGCCAGGATACGTAGAGAGAACGTTGACGACCCTCCGCGCCAAGCCGAACGTGGCGAAGGCCGAGGCCGTCTTTGGGCGTCACGACATCGCCATCGCGGGCGGCTTCCGGAACACGGACGAGCTGCGCGCATTCGCGTCCGAGGTCCAGTCGATGGACCACGTCTGGGCGTACCGGAGCTATCCGGCACTCGCAGACTGGACGTCGAGTAAGAAAGATGGTCACGCCAGCAACGCGTACCTCCTCATCCGGTCGAACGACACGCAGAAGACCATGAGCGCGTTGAAGAACGTCCCCGAGATCCAGGAGATCATCGGCACGACCGGCGACCAGGACATCGTGGCCCGCATCAGCGCGGACGCACGAGAGAGCCTCCTCGAGTCCGTCGTGACGAAGGTCCAGGGCGCGCCCGGCGTGCTCTCGACCGAGACGCTCCCGGCGTTCTCGAACTTCTAGAACATCGACTCAACGGACGGGCCGCAGAACCGGTTCGTCCCCTTTTACGCTGACTGAGCAATCCCTGTTTTCTCGACGACGTTTCTCGGATGGTGGCGTGACTTTCAGGAAGAGAGTCCCCCACGCAACCATATGTACGGCAGCCGCATCCGGAGGGGAGATGAGCAAGAAGGGGAAAGGCTCTAGCAAGCCAAAGTCGCGGAAAACCCTCGACCCCCGCGTGGTGGACCTCCGAAAGAAGATCCTCCATCTG
>WNGK01006222.1_pt1 | contig 12559 bp, 11 predicted proteins | sample 5400601 | NCBI WGS metagenome assembly WNGK01 (sample SAMN13153376, study PRJNA577476) | soil metagenome | isolation source: 60 cm soil or saprolite under Garry oak tree replicate 1 | place: USA:California | collected 2016-06-15 | reverse complement strand
GGCGGAACGCTACGACGGCACTCCCTTCATCGACCGCGGCTTCGAGAACATTCCCGCCCTCGCCCACCTACACGAATGGCTGCTCCAGACCATGCCAGCAGCCTGACGGGTTTCAGATGTCCGGTGGAACCTCAGCTAGGCCGTGAACAGGGTGACCGCCCCGGCGGCGATCAGGACCAGGCTCCAGCCGAGGTCGAGGTTGAACCAGCCTCGGCGCAGGATCCCGAGCCCTACCCGCTCGTAAACGATCACCGCCACCACGGCCATCACCAGTAGCATCGCCGCCACGTGCAGCGTCGCGGCGGCGGCCGCCGTCAGCGAGATCTCACCCAGGCTGTGATAGGCGGCAGCGATCGGTAGGCCCAGCAGGATCGGGGCCAGCATGAGGCCCGCGCCATGTGCCGACGACATGAGGAAGGACCATGCGGCCAGGCCTTTGAAACCGACGCGCATGCCGAATCCGCGCGGATGCGATCGGGGCCTGGCGAGCTTGTAAACGCCGAAGCTCACCAGGACGAGCGCCGCGATGAGCCGGACGAGGTAGGTGGGGACGAATTGCTCGGTGAGCGACACCGCGATGACCACGACCACGATCGAAGCCTCGTGGCCGATTGCGATCGGCAGCAGCGAGCTCAGCACGGCCTGGCGCCGCTGCTCCTGCAGCCCGCGCGCGACCGCGAACAACCATCCCATGCCGGGATTCACGCCGTGATAGGCCCCGAGCAGCACGAGCGCCGCCCAGGGCCACCACTGGTTGCTCACGGGTAGCAGTACGAGTCAGACGAGGCGTCGCCGCCTTCGAGATGGATCTGATGCGTGCGCTGCTCGAACTCGGTGAAGAAGCCGCCATCCAGGCTCAGCCCGCCGTCCGGCTTGGCGTCGATCAGCGTCGCCCAGCTTCTCACGCCGTCTGGGTAGAACTGTTCGTCCCACGTCGCGTAGAGCGAGTTGGTGAGGTAGACGCGCTTGCCGTCGCGGCTCACCTCGACCATCTGCGGCCCGCCGTTCAGGGGCCCGCTCTTCGGATGCGCCGCCTTGCGGACGATGCCGCCCAGGTGGACGCTGCCCGTCTTCTTCGGCTTGAACGGATCGCTGACGTCGTACCGAAGGAACTCGCCGGTGCCCCATGCGGAGACGTATAGCCAGCGGTCGTCGAGCGAGAGGTTGATGTCGGTGACGAGGGGCGGGACGGCCTTGAAGCCTTTGAGCAGCGGCGGTAGCTCGTCTTCCGAGGCGGGCTCGGCGGGGATCTCGATCACCTTCTCCGCAATGTATTTGGATCCATCCAGGTGCCAGACCCAGATCGACGCGCTCAGGTCCTTGAGGCTGGTGACGACGCCGACGAAGCCGTGAGCCTTCGTGGGATCGTGCGCCGGTCGCAGCTCGAGCGCCATCTGGTACTCCGCGCCGAGGTCGATCTCCTGGCGGTGGCGGCGCTTTGGGAGGTCCCAGATGTGCATCTTGTGGCCGTAGCCGCCGGCGAGAAGGATCTCGGGGTTGACTCCCTTTTCGACCATGTTCGGAGTGCCCCATTCGCTGCTGATGAGTGTGTCGTAGCCGAGATGCCACCAGAAGTCGTAGGCGAGCTCCTGCGGCCCGCGGTCGAGCTCCCACCGGCCCTTCACCGCGAAGGTGTCGTGGTCGACGATGAAAATGCCGCCGGGACCGTCGCCGTTCGGGGCGCCGAGGGCGCTGACGTAGATGCCGTCGGGTCCGCAGTGGATCGTGTGGGGGCGGCTGTATCCCGCCGCGTTGGCGATCTCTTCCGGCTCGATGGTGTGCACGAGCTTTGGGTGGCGCCTGTCGGCCTTGGTGTCGAAGACGTAGATCCTGGATGAGCGAAGGCCGGGAACCAGGAGATACCTGCGCTCGATGTGCGGATGTGGCGCGTAAGGGCATAGGGCCGAGCTGCAAGCGTTCCAGCCGAAGTGATGAAGCTCGTCGCCCCTGTGCGGGAGCTCGACGTGCCCAGCCTCCTTGCCGAAGTTCGACGATTTCGGATCGACGTCGAGCGTCACGAGCCGATCTGGTGACTTGGCGGTGGGGTCGAACGTGACCATGTAGGCCAGGGTCTCGACCGGAGCTTCGGCCGCAAGCCTTGGCGATGGATAAAAGGTTTGATCGGGCCTGAGTAACGTTGTCGCCATCTGCACCTCCGGTTTCATTGCGCTTCGTTGGATGCGCGCGGGTTCGGAAGAGAGGGACAGGTCGCCTGCGGACCGGACGTGTGCCGGGGTCTAGCGACCTACCGGGTACAGAAGCAGTGAGGCGACTCGATGAGTCGGTGCGCCGGGTATTCGAGGTCCGGAGCCATCGCTCGTCCGAGTTTATCCCAACCACTAATTGGCGCGCGTTTCGAGCCGGAAGTGACTTATCGTCCGCGCCATGATCAAGCTCTATCCCGATCGCGCCGTCCCCGCCCTTCTTCGTGTCATGGCCGATCTCATCACGATCGCCTGGACGGTGGCCTGGGCGGTACTTGGGTGGCTGATCTATCGGACGATCCTGGGCCTGGAGGTGATCGCCGACGGGCTCACGAACACCGGAACTACCTTCAATGGATGGATCACGCAGTTCCGCAACGCAATCCCGGGGGGTATCCCCGGCGTCACCCAGTTCTTGATCAATATCGCCGACGCGCTGCGCAAGTATTCGGGCGATTCGCTCGTGTCGGCCGGCCATCAGGTGCATGACGCGATCATCCAGGTCGCGATCGTGCTGGCCCTTCTGGTCGCCCTGCCGCCGATCCTCCTCGTGCTGCTGCCGTATGGGGCCTGGAGGTGGCGGGACATGCGCGAAACCGGTGCGGCGCTGGCTTTCGTCCGCATCGCGTCGATTACCGGCCGGGCCGAGCAGGCGCGCGCGGTCCTGGCCTATCGGGCGGTCTCGACCTTGAGCTTCCGGCGGTTGATGTCGGCCAGCGCCGACCCGGTTGGCGACATCGCCGAGCGTCGGTACGGACGGCTGGCTGATGCGATGCTCAAGCGCGCCGGCCTGGATCCGTCGCGCCTGGCGCCGCCGGAGCTCCCGGAGCTGCCCCCGCATCGGGGTCGGTAGGTGTGGGCGCTCGCCGGCCCGGCGCCGGTATCGTTGTCGCGTGTGTCGAAGCATCAAGACCCTGCGCCACGCCGAGGTCGTCGCCACCGATGATGAGATCCGTGCCGCCGCGCGCCAGTTCGTCCGGAAGGTGAGCGGGTTTCGCGAGCCTTCGGGCAAGCACCAGGTGGCGTTCGAGGGGGCCGTGGACGAGATCGCGCTCGCCTCCCAACGGCTGCTCGAGTCGATCGCGGTGAACCTGCCGGCCAGGCGGTCTTAACAACCAGGGTTGCCCGCGTCGCCGCCGCTCATTAAGGTCGAGGCCGTCAGGTGTGCTGGGCCGGGGGAGGGGCCGAAACGTTAGGGAGGGCCCGCCAGAGGTATGCCCGGGTCAGAGCTGGCAGCCTCGGCAGAAGTTGAGCGGCTCCCGGTTCGACCCCAGCTGGCTGATCCGGTGCCCGCACCGCGGGCATATCTGGCCACCCTTCATGTGCACCGCCATGAACGACCGATCTTGCTTCGATTCGTCGTAGTTCGGATTGGCCAGGATCGCCTCGACGGCGCGCGACAGCACCACCGGGATGGCCGCGAAGAGCGCCTCTTCCTCCGCCGGCTTCAGGGACGCCCGCCGCCTCAACGGCAGCAGTCGCGCCTCGAACAGGATCTCGTCCGAGTACGCGTTGCCGATCCCCGCCAGGAATTCCTGGTTCCGCAGCAGGTCTTTAAGCTCGTCGCGAAACCGGCGCAGACGCTTGCGAAAGACGTCGATGCCGAGCGACGGAACCGAGTCCGCCTCCGGCCCCAGCTCGGCCCAGCCCGGAATCTCGCGGGCCAGGTCGGTCGCCCAGTAGATGCGGCCCATGTCCCGGAAGTCCAGGTAGCGGAGCTCCTGGCGGCCCTCGATGCGAATCGTGAACACCTCGGTCGCCGGCACCGGCGTCTCCCCATCGGCCATCTGGAACCGCCCCCCGAGCATGGGGTTGATCACCAGCCATCGTTCCGACCCGCCGGCGCCGAGCTCGGTGGCAAACACGAGGTGCTTGCCTCGCCGCGTCAGTGAGACGATGCGGCGGGCGGGGAGCTCGTTCGCAAAATGCTCGACCGGGTAACGGAGCATGTGGCCCTTTTTGGGGTTCACCGTGGCAGCGGTGATGAGCCGCCCTTCCAGGCGCGGTCCGAGGCGGATTCGCAGCGCTTCCAGCTCTGGCAGCTCGGGCATGCAGCCAAGATACGGGCACCGGTTTGACGACCGGAAGTGGGGGGTAGCCTCAAAACATGAAGTTGGAGAAGTTCACGGAAAAGGCCCAGGACGCTCTGCAGGAGGCTGCCGACCTCGCACGCGGTCTCGGGCAGCAGGCAGTCGAGCCCGAGCACCTGATCCTGGCGCTCATCCGGCAGCAGGATGGGGTCGGCCGCACGCTGCTCGAGCGAGCGGGCGTTTCCATCCAGGCGCTGGAGCCTGCCCTCGTGTCGGTCGTTGAGCGTCTGCCCAGGATTAGCGGCGGCCAGCCCTACCTCAGCTCGGCCCTGCAAAAGGCTCTCGACCAGGCAGAGCAGGAGGCCGAACGCCTCAAGGACGAGTACATATCGACCGAGCACTTGCTGCTGGCGCTCGCCGACACCAAGGCGCTGAAGGATGCGGGCGTGCGACATGACGCCCTTCTGCGTGCGCTGCGCGAGATCCGAGGCAGCCATCGGGTCACCGACCAGAATCCCGAGTCCAAGTACCAGGCACTCGAAAAGTACGGCCGCGACCTGACCAAGCTCGCCGCGGAGGGCAAGCTCGACCCGGTCATCGGTCGAGACGAGGAGATCCGCCGCGTCATCCAGGTGCTGTCGCGGCGCACCAAGAACAACCCGGTGCTCATTGGCGAACCCGGCGTCGGCAAGACCGCCATCGCCGAGGGCCTCGCGCAGAGGATCGCCGCCGGTGACGTGCCGGAAGGCCTGAAGAGCAAGCGCGTCATCGCCCTCGACCTGGGCTCGCTCGTCGCCGGCACGAAGTACCGCGGTGAGTTCGAAGACCGGCTGAAGGCGGTGTTGAAGGAGATCGAGTCGTCCAACGGCCAGGTCGTGCTGTTCATAGACGAGCTGCACACCCTTATCGGTGCGGGTGCCGCCGAGGGCGCGATCGATGCGGCCAACCTGCTGAAGCCGGCGCTGGCGCGAGGTGAGCTGCGCGCCATCGGGGCGACCACCCTCGACGAGTACCGCAAGCACATTGAGAAGGACGCGGCCCTGGAGCGGCGCTTCCAGCCGATCATGGTCAGCGAGCCGACCGTCGACGACACCATCAGCATCCTTCGCGGTTTGCGCGAGCGATACGAGATCCACCACGGCGTCCGCATCAAGGACTCGGCCATCGTCGCCGGGGCCGTGCTTTCGAATCGCTACATCACCGATCGCTTCTTGCCCGACAAGGCCATCGACCTCATCGACGAGGCCGCCGCGCGGCTGCGCACCGAGATCGACTCGCTGCCTGCCGAGCTCGACGAAATCGAGCGCCAGATCCGCCAGCTCGAGATCGAGCGAGAGGCCTTGAAGAAGGAGACCGACAAGGTCTCCAAGGAGCGCCTGGCAGCGCTCGAGAGGCAGCTCGCCGAGCTCTCTGAGAAGCGAACGTCCCTGCGCTCGCGCTGGGACCAGGAGAAGGAGGTCATCGGGAAGATCCGCACTCTCAAGGCCCAGCTGGAGGAGGTTCGCGGCGACGCCGACCGCGCGGAGCGGGCAGCGGATTTCGCCAAGGCCGCCGAGCTTCGCTACGGCAAGGCGGTCGAGCTCGAAAAGCAGATCCAGGCTGCACGGGAGCGGTTGGCCCAACTGCAGGGCGGCCACGCTCTGCTGAAGGAGGAGGTCGACGAGGAGGACATCGCCGAGATCGTCGGGCGCTGGACGGGCATCCCGGTCTCGCGCCTCATGGAAGGCGAGATCGCGAAGCTGATCAAGATGGAAGAGCGCCTGCACCGGCGCGTCATCGGACAGGACGAGGCCGTGAGCGCAGTCGCGAATGCCGTGCGGCGGAACCGATCCGGGCTGTCAGACCCTAACCGGCCGGTCGGGTCGTTCATCTTTCTCGGCCCGACCGGGGTCGGCAAGACGGAGCTGGCGCGCGCGCTGGCGGAGTTCTTGTTCGACAACGAGCAGGCCCTCATCCGCCTCGACATGTCCGAGTACCAGGAGAAGCACACCGTCGCGAGGTTGATCGGCGCCCCGCCTGGCTATATCGGCTACGACGAGGGCGGTCAGCTCACCGAGGCGGTTCGCCGTCGTCCGTACTCTGTCGTGCTCTTCGACGAGATCGAGAAGGCGCACCCGGACGTCTTCAACATCCTGCTGCAGATCCTCGACGATGGCCGTCTCACCGACGGGCAGGGGCGGACCATCGACTTCCGGAACACCGTGATCATCATGACCTCGAACCTCGGGAGCCAGATCATCCAGGAGATGGCCGGCCGGCTGTTCGAAGATGTGCGTGAGGCGGTCATGGCCGTGCTGCGCGACCACTTCCGGCCTGAGTTCTTGAACCGCGTCGACGAGGTCATCGTGTTCAAGCCCCTGACCCAGGACCAGCTGGCGGCAATCGTCGACATCCAGCTGAGGCGGCTCGAGAAGCGTCTGGCCGAGCGGCATCTCCAGCTCGTGGTCACCGACGGAGCGCGCCAGCTCCTGGCGCAGAGGGGATGGGATCCGATCTATGGCGCCCGCCCGCTGAAGCGGACGATCCAGCGCCTGGTCCAGGACCCGCTCGCGATGATGCTGCTCGAAGGCAAGTTCTCGGACGGCGACGCCGTCGAGGTCCATGTCCAGAAAGGCGAGCTGACCTTCAACAAGGCAAGGGTCGCGGCGAAGGTCAGCTGATCGCCGGACGGTCTACGAGCAGGTCGTGCCTTCGGCCGGCAGCGTCAGCCCGATGAGGTAAGCGTCGATCGCACCGTGGGCGCACACGCTGGAGTCGTACGACGTGTGGCCGTTTCCGTTCCTGGTCAGCAGGACTGAGCCTGCCATCTGCTGGTGTACGGCCTGCGCCCACGCATACGGTGTCGCGGGATCTCCGGTTCCTCCGACGAGGAGGATCGGGGGCGCGCCGTTGGAGGTGAGCGGCCCCGGTTGACCGGTCGCCTTCACGGGCCAGTACGCGCACAGCAGGTTGGAGTACTGAGACCACGCGCCGAAAAATGGCGACGCCTTCGCGAAGGCCGGCCCGAGCTGGTCGTAGACGGAGACGTCCGTGGGCACGGGGTGGTCGATGCAGTTGATCGCCCAGTTGGCGTCGAACTCGTTGCTGTATGTACCGTCGGCGTTGCGCCCCAGGTACAGGTCGCCGAGCGCCAGCAGCACGCGGCCGTTGCCCTGGTCAGTCTGAGTCAGGGCGATGTCGAGGTATGGCCAGAAGCTCTGGTCGTAGAGGGCAAGCAGCACGCCGTACATCGCGAGCTCGCGTGTCAGCGGCCGGTTGCCGCCGGCCATCGGACTGTTGTCAAGCCGCTGCACGAGAGCGTTGAGCTTCGTGCCGGGGTCGCCGGATTTGGCGTAGGTGCAGGGGTTGGCCACGGACCTTCGTGCCCTGCAGTCAGCGAGGAAGGCTTGCAGGTCCTGCTCGAACGCGGCGGTCTGCGTCAGCAGAAGGTCGTTGAAATCGAGGGACGGGTCCACCACCCCGTCGAGCGCCAGTGCGCGTGTGCGGGTGGGAAAGAGATGGGCGTACTCCTCGCCAAGAAATGTGCCGTATGAAAATCCGAGGTAAGTCAGCTTCTCGTCCCCAAGCGCCGCTCGGATCACGTCCATGTCCCTGGTCGCGCTCACCGTATCCACGAAGGGCAGCAATTTCGCGTTGCGCTCACCACATGCGGCGGTGAAGTCTTTGTCGGCCTGGATGGTGGCCTGTTTCTCCTGTGGATCGTCGAGGACGGTGTCGATGGCGTTGAAGGCGTCCCATTGCGGACCGTCGTAGCAGCGCACGGGTGCGCTCTGGCCGACGCCGCGTGGGTCGAAACCGACGAGGTCGAAGCGACTGTTGAGGTTCGCCATCGATGAGGCCTCCGTGCGCAGGAAGTCGACGCCTGACGCACCCGGGCCACCAGGGTTGGTGAGCAGCGACCCGATGCGGTTGGCGGGATCAGTGGCGGGTTTGCGAATCAGTGCGATTGCAATCGTGTCGCCGCTGGGACGTGAGTAATCGAGCGGCACATGCACACTTCCGCACTGAAAGCCTTTGCCGCAGTCGGTCCAGACGATCTGTCCGGGCGATGGCGTCGCCACAGAGGTTGGGCTGGGAGTCGCCTTGGCCTGCGGTTGAGCGCCGCGCGAACACGCCGACAAGAGAAGGATGGCCGCGATCGCGACAGCGGTAACACGCGGACCCACTGGAACGAGTCTAGCTATCTCTCGACGCCGCCCGCACCTAGCCTCGTCCATGACCAGTGCGCGTTGGCGGGGTACTGACTGCCCGTTCGGCCGAAAACGCAGCCAGGCGGGCGAATGGGCCACGCGGCCTGTGTTTCAGACCGCGCAGAACGCCCTCTTCAGCCAATACCCCATGCCGGGTTGTGGCACTGTGATACTTCTAGCCGATCAATCAGGTCCGGATCGCTGGATTCGTAACGCTCGTGCTGGTATCGGTCTACGGCCAGCTCACCGTCGAAGCCCGAGAGGCGCACGCTGCCGCTCCTGTCCTTCTCTGGGGTGTCGACTCATGCTCGCCCTACACCAGCTCTATCGTGCGCGGTCCGGGATTGTTGCCGGTGGTGAGCTTGGCCCTCGGGCGGCCAGACTTCTGGGGACGGTATCTAACCGAGTCCGTCTGCCCCCGCCTCAGCCGCGCGGAGGTCCAGGCCGCGCACGCTTGGCGCATGGGGATCCTGCCGATATTCAATGAGGCCGACTGCTCGAAGGTCCAGAGTAGGGACAGCGCCACCTTATATGCCGTGTCCGCGGTCATACGCGCAGCTGAGGATGGAATACCTGCCGGCAGGGCGATAGCGATCGACATCGAGCCTGCGAGCTCCGTCTGTCCTGGGGCTGCCCACGTGGACAAGGCCTTCATCGAGGGCTGGTTCGACGTGATCAAGTGGGCTGGCTACGTGCCGGCGTACTACGGCAACACCATTCCACTCAGCGCGTTCGCCAACGCGTGGTGCGCAGCCGTCCTCGAAAGACCCGAGATCGCCGGCAGCTCTTACCTGTGGTCCTTCGAGCCCTCCCTGCACGTGAGCCACGACGCGAGGAATGCCCCGCCATTCGACCCGGACAACCCGGGATGCCCCGGCCGGCTCGCGGTTTGGCAGTACTCCTTGAGCGCACCGTCACATCCAGACGTCGATGTCGACCTGGCCACCAGCGACTTCCCGCTCTGGTGGCCGTGAAAGCCTGTCAGCCTTATGTAGGCCGCTGTGCCCGGGTGAAGGCTACCGCCGTGCGTCAGGACTTCTTCTTCGGCTCCACGAACCCTGGGCACCCGCAAGGTATTGGCTTGCCTGTGGGGTCCATGCGCTTCATCTGACATGGTCCGCCCTCGTGCTGGAATCGTGATTGCAGGCAGCGCACGGCTCGCCCGGCTGACTTTGACAAGGCAGTCGCGGCTGCGAGCCGTGGCCATGCGTCGCCTGACGGGGCTTGCGCAGGTCGAGCAGAGTCTGGAGCGACAACGGAAGCTGTTCACATGGGGCCACATCTCCGAGGCCGACTATCGGCGTGAGGCTGCACGTCTTGAGGAGCTTCGCGAGCGATTGAAAGGCGATCTACCGGCCAAGCGATCAACACACATCAGAGGGATCCGCGAACTCTGGGAGAACGGCGATGCGGATGCGCGGCGACAGTTGCTCGGCACGCTGTTTGATCGGCTGATCCTGCGCGACGGAGAGACTGCCGAGTACGTGCCGCGACCGGACCGCGCTGCCGAAGCGATCGCTCTGGTGGAGCAGGCAATCGGTCCGACGGAATGATCACTGCACCACAAACCGAGTACGGCTGGCGGGCCCGCGGTCGGCCCCGGCGGAATGTTGCCAATGGCGGGAAGGGAGGGAGTCAAACCCTGTCATCCCGGCAGGAGCGCTATCTGCTCATTCCCTGACTACCGGCTGATCCGCGGCTAATTGGGTAGTCGCCCGCCGTCAGCCTTACACTGGCCAACGCGTGAGCCACGCGGAACTTGAGGAGGCGCCGGACGATATCCGCTTGGAGCAGAGCGGAGACATTGACCCCGATCCATTCACGATCGGCCTCGGCCTTTTCGCAGCCGCAGGCGGCACGTTCCTTGAAGCCCGCCGCTCTCGGCAGGAGACAGAGAGGGTGCAGAAGGACGCGTTTCGGTCAGCCTGGTTCGCGAGTCGCCGGACGCTCATCCATTTCAAGCGGGCCGCAGATGAGTTCGAGTCATTCATGTTGGAAGACGGTTACGCACGCAAGGCGTTTCGGATCGGTGAGGTCCGGATCAGCGTCGATTTCAACCGCCACAAGTCGATGCGCCGACTACATGGTCAAGTCCTAACCACGGCCAACTTCATGGCAGACCATCTGGACGACCTGTCCGAGTACCTCGGCTCCGAGGACCAAGGTGCCGTGGATAAGATCCTGGTTGGCCTGAAGGAGATGTCATTCCCCGAGTCCTATCGGGACATAATTCGGATGGCCCGTACGGCAGGTGAACTTTACGGCGACTTTCTCCAGGACCTCGGTGAGCGTGAAGGCTTTCCGCAGTCAGCCGAGTCAGCGTCTGAGGAGTGAAGACGAGTCCCATTGGGCTTGCGGAACTGGTACCCTATGCGACGTAGATTTGGGCTTGACCAAGTCTGAAATAGTTTTTCAGGGTGTTCTAGATTAGTTGACGATGGGTCCCGGTGACGGGACCCATCGGTTTTTCAGGACTTAACGCAGCTACTTGCCGAACTGTGAAGCGTGGACCTACACTGGCGCGACATGGCCCAGGCGATCTATACCCCGAACACGAACACCATCCCTCGTTTCCTCGACCTTGTCCAGTCAGCTGGTGTACCGCCGAAGGTGAGCGGTGAATACCTGAAGTCTGTCGGGTTCAAGAGCGGAAACGATCGCTACATCATTCCGATCCTAAAGGCGCTCAGGTTCCTCGACCCAAGTGGGCAACCAACCGATCGTTGGCGCGCCTACCGCGACAAGCAGAAGGCGAAAGGCGTACTTGCGGCTGCTATCACGGAGGCGTACAGCAGCCTCTTTGAGACATATCCGGACGCGTACCGCCGAGACAACGAGGCGCTGCGAAACTATTTCAGTACCCACAGCGGCAGCTTGAACGAGAGCACGCTCCAACTGGTGGTCCGCACGTTCAAGGTTCTCTGCGGGGAAGCTGACTTCGAGTCCGTGGCTGCAACTGAGGAGATCCTAGAGCAGCCGTCCAAGGACAAAGGGGGTGCCGTAAAGATTCAGCGGGTGCAGTCTGAAAGTAGTAGAGCGCTCACGATCAACATCAACATCCAACTTCAACTCCCCGCGACTGACGACGCGAGCGTATACGAGAAGCTGTTCGAAGCGATGAATAAGACGATCCTGGCTCGTGGACGCCAGGATTAGCGAGCTAATCGCCAGCGCGAGGGAGTTTGAGCGCCAGGCCCACGCCTTACTCGCGATCCACGAGTCTGTCTCCAAGTCCCGCGTTGTCGTTCTAAACCAGACTTACAAGTCTCTGGGTGCGTTAAACCTAAGGCAGGACGACCTGATGAAACAGGCGCTCCGCTGTACAGAGGCTGGTCTTTACCGTGCAGCACATGTAATGGCTTGGGCTGCCTTCATGGACTTCCTCGAAGAGAAGTTCCAGTCAGACGGCCTCGTGAAGCTACGAGCAGCGAGGACTGCATGGAAGGGCACAAACATAGAAGAGATGCGCGAGTACGTCAACGAATACCAACTCGTTGATGCGAGCCAAGCTCTCGGTCTTTCGACCAAGAATGAGGTCAAAGCCTTGCAGGGATTACTGAACAAGCGCAATGAGTGTGCCCATCCGAGCAACTACTACCCGCAATTGAATGACACTCTGGGTTACATCTCTGAGGTGTTGCAACGCATCACGACGCTTCAACCCAAGACGCTTTAGCCAACACCGGATTCTGGCGCAAGCTCTGGCGCTGAATAGGACTAACCCCTTCACTTTTCCATGAACTTTTTTCGCGGGCGCTGAAAGATTTTTCGCGTCCCACAGGCGAACTTCGCAACGGCTCCAGATGATTTCTGGGCAGGGTGTTATTGACCACCCGGCAGCAACGCGCCATCCGCCGGTCGTTTACGAGCTGCACTACGAGTTTCAAGGTTGGCTGGTTGGCGATGTCGTTGAGTCGTTTCCCCCGATCCTAGTCACGCGTCGACTGGCCGACGCCATTGAGCAGGAACGTTTGACCGGCGCGGATTTCGATGAAGCTGTAGGCGCTCACGAAAGTTCGCCAGACCCGATCACGAATTTTCGTCAGGTCGTCGGGGGTTGAGCGGACTCTAGCACCACCTCCTCGGCGCAGGTCCTACGACACTCGGCCTGTTGGTTCCGGGCGTCCTGAGGCTT
>WNGK01009915.1_pt1 | contig 12560 bp, 9 predicted proteins | sample 5400601 | NCBI WGS metagenome assembly WNGK01 (sample SAMN13153376, study PRJNA577476) | soil metagenome | isolation source: 60 cm soil or saprolite under Garry oak tree replicate 1 | place: USA:California | collected 2016-06-15 | reverse complement strand
TCAGCCTGGCCGCCGCGGGCGTGTTCGACGACGCGGAGCCGGCGGCCGCCGCGTGGCGAGAGCAGGTCGGCGACAGCACGCCGGGCGTGGAACCGGTCACCCCGCAAGTGCTGGCCTGGCTGTCACACGCGGAGCACTCCGAGGGGCTGATCGACGAGCGAGAGCAGGGAGCGTTGCTGGACGACTACTTCCGCGGCCCCCGCCGCATCCAGGACATCACCCGGAAGCTCGGCGGGCGGCACGCAGAGCTGCCGCAGGGTGACCCGGTGGCCGTGCAGGAGGCGTTCACCGCCTGGTATTCCACGCAGCACGGCGACGTTCCTGACCAGGACGCGGTCGAGGCGCTGGCCGAGGAGTGGCTGGGCGTCATGCTGCCGGGCACTGAGTACGCGGTCTCGCCCCGGCGGTCGGCGGCCTTCCGTGATCAGATCACCAGCTGGTGGGACGATGAGGACGCGGCCGGAGCCCTGTCCCTGCTGCCGGAGTGGATCCGCTGGAACGGCGAGCAGGCGGGCTTGCCGCCGGACCTGATCAGCGATGCCGTCGCGATCGCCGAACGCCGCCCCGAGGACGCGGACGAACCCTGAGCCGTCCGAACATTTCAGGGTCCAGATGATGGCGCCGCTTCCTGGCCACCCCACCCGAGGAGATCCGATGACCGAGCATTACCGGTGGGAGACAACCCTGGATCAGCGCCGCCGCGCCGACCCGGGCATCGACGACCCGGCCCGCCGCGCCGCGGCCCGCGACATCCGCAACGCCCGCGACATCGGCTACCACCTGGCCCAGATGCGCAAGCAGCGCAGCATGACCCAGGCCGAGGTCGCCCGGGTGATGGGCGTCAGCCAGGCCCGGATGGAACACGGCGACATCGAGAAGATGCAGGTCGAATCGGTCGCCGCCTACGTCGCCGCCATCGGCGGGCACCTGCGCCTGGTCGCCGACTTCGATCAGGCCACCACGTTCATCGACTACACCGACGCGCTCACCGCCTGAACGCCGACGATCGCAGAGATAAGGGTCGGGTAGCCCGGGGCATCTCAGCCCCGGGCCCCACAGATCCGTGCTTGACAGTCTCCCGTCACACGGCTCCTGTCATCCTGTCCACCAGGAATAGGGCACCCATGCCCATTGGGCGAACAGCCGCGGGTACTGGGCAGTGACGCGTTCCCAGCAGGCCCGGGCTTTCTTCTTGGATGCCAGCCGCTTGTATTTCTTGCGGAGCCAGCGCATCAGGTAGGCGTTGATGCGCCGCAGGAGGGGCAGCAGCGCGGAGCGGTAGAACGCCCCGGTTGGGTCGGACCAGGGCGCCCTGCCGGGATTGCTCCCGGTGGGTTTCCCCGGCCCGCCCGCCGCATCCGCCGTGCGTATCTCCACGCAACGGGCGCTCCACGTGTCTTGCCCGCCGGTCATCAGCCCGGGGCTGGCGCCGGTGTCCAGGGGGTCGGTATGGTGCTGCCGCGGTAGCGGTAGCGGGTCACCGCGACGCTGGACGCGCCGGTGAACACGACCCCGTTGTTGCCGACGCTGATGTATTGCCGGTTGCCGTGGAAGTCGGCCCAGGCCAGGCTGTGTTCGGTCGGGGATCGCACAAAGCCGGGCGGCCCGCCCCGGAACTGCACATACGGCCAGCCGGTGTCGGAGGTGATTGCGAGGTAGAACCCGTCTCGCTGGACGATGAAGTTCCGTTCGAGGTTGGTTAGCGCGTCGCGTGGCTCGTCGGGCGGCGAGCCGCCGCGCCGCTCTAGCTTGGCCAAGGCGGCGCGGCTGCCGTAGCGCGCCTGGGCGTCTCGGACGTGCTGGGTGAACGCGACCCGGTCGTAGCCTTGACTCATCTCTGGCTCAGTTCCCGACCCTGCATCGCCCGTGCCCCCGGTCACGACTCAGCACGACCGGCAGAACAGGGACGACGTGCTCACGAGATCCGCCTCACTACTCGCGGGCCGGGTCTCCAACAGTAACACCAGGCTGAGCGGAGGCCCCCTCCTGATACGCGGAACATCCGGCGGAACGACGGAACCCGATGGAACCCGCTTGAGTGTCGTGATCCTCGTTCAGCGAACACGAATCCTTACCGGCAAAACCCGCCAGCAAAGGGCGCTCCCGGCAAACACGCGCCGCCCATACGAGCAGGCCGGCTTCCAGTGGCCGACTGGGGCCGCCGTGTCGCTGACGATACTCCAGACCTGTCAGGCACAAGCTCCAGGCGCCCGGAAAACATCGCCTCCGCCCGGCAGGTGCATCGGGAGCAACACCGCCAGGATAGCCCCGAACCCTGCTGATATGGGCGGCTCCGGCCGACCGGTCCACCGACTTCGTACCCGTCCGTATTCGATCTGTGAGTTTTCCCGGAACTGGCGTCTCGCCGGTGATTACATTGGGTGGCGATATTTGCTTGGCGGCGGTCGTTGCGCGCTGGTGATGGCGGGCGTGACAGGCCAGCGGGTGGTGGTTCAGCGACTCGGGCCAGGTTGGCTGCCGGGGGCGGGCGCCGGGCCGCGGTCGCTGGGTCGCTTCTGGCGGGGACGAGCTGACAGGGCAGGGCGTGCCCGCGATTACGGCAGCGGCATATAGAGCCGGGACGTTCTTCTTGTGGCGGGGCTGGGATCGTGGGGTTCCCTGTCATCTCCAGGGGAGGATTATCGTGCTTTCGTTCGATGTCCGGGTCTTCGCGATCCGGCGCAGGCCCGGCCGGGCGGCGTTCGAGGTGCGGTGGCGGGTCGCGGGCCGTGACAGGTCCCGGTCGTTCATGACCCGGGCGCTGGCCGACAGTTACCGCGCTGATCTGGTCCGCGAGGCCCGCAGGGGCACCGGGTTCGACCCGGCCACCGGTGAGCCTGCGGCGTGGGCTGCGCCGGAGTTGGTGACCGTGACCTGGTACCGGCACGCGGTGGCGTATGCGCAGATGAAATGGCCGCACCTGGCACCGCATTCGCGGGCCAGCCTGGCCGACGCGCTGGCTACTATCACCCAGCTGCTGACCAGGGAGACCGGCCGCAGGCCACCGCCCGGGAGGCTTCGCGCCGCCTTGTACGGGTATGCCTTCAACCCGCCGCTGCGATCCTGCGCCCCGAATCCAGGCACCGCCAGCGCGCTGGCCTGGCTGGAACGCGCGTCGCTGCCGGTCAGCCAGCTGAGCGACCCGCACATCATCCGGGCTGCCCTGGACGGGCTGTGCACACGGCTGGACGGCTCACCCGCGGCGGCGAACACGATTACCCGCAAGCGGGCGGTGTTCCACGGCGCCCTGGGCTATGCCGTCGAGCTAGGGCTGCTGCCCGCCAACCCCGCCGGCTTGGTGCGCTGGCGCGCGCCGAAAGCCGTCGCGGCCGTCGGCCCGGCTACTGTCGCCAGCCCGGCGCAGGTCCGGGCGATCCTGGCCGAGGTCTCCCGGATCAGGCCGGAACTGGCCGCGTTCTTCGGCTGCCTGTACTACGCGGCGCTGCGCCCGGAAGAAGCCGTCGCCCTGCGCCGCGATGACCTCATCCTCCCGGCCCGCGGCAGCGGGAAGATGGTCCTCACCGCCGCCTGCCCGCGCACCGGCGCCGCCTGGACCAGCACCGGCACCCCCTTCGAGCCGCGCGGCCTCAAGCACCGCCCCGACGGCACCATCCGCGTCGTCCCCATCCCGCCCGTCCTGGCCGGCATGCTCCGCCGGCACCTGGCCGGATCCGGGACCGCAGCGGACGGGCGGCTGTTCCGCGGTGCCAGGGGCGGCATGCTCAGCGAGTCAGTCTACGGCCGGGCCTGGCACGCCGCCCGCCAGGCCGCGCTCGGCCCCGGCCTGGCCGCCACCGCGCTCGCCCGCCGCCCCTATGACCTGCGGCACGCCGCCCTGTCGCTGTGGCTGAACGCCAGCGGGGAACCCGCCGAGGTCGCCGCCCGGGCTGGCACCGGCACACGCGTCCTGCACGACGTTTACGTCCACTGCATCAGCGGCCGCGACGACACCGTCAGCCAGCGGATCGCGGACGCCCTCGACCCAGCGCCAGCGTGGCACCGTCGTCACCGTGCGCGAAAGCAAGCGGTTATACGCACCGTCGGCACCACCCCGGACCCTGTCCGCTATCTGTACGTGAACCGGTCCCCGGTCCCGCGCACAGCCCACGGCCGCCGGGCCCGGTCGGCCCGCAACACCGCATGCACACGCCCGCCATCATAAGTGTTTCCGCAGCTCAGACCGCATCTGACGCGATCTTTGCCGAGGTCGGGCGATGGCCGGATCCGGCCCACGCATAGCCCACGGAGCACAGGCGACGGTCTGCGTAACCGCTCCCTTTCACGCGAAAAGCCGGTGACGCAATCCCGCGTCACCGACTCTGACCTGGGCTTTTACGTGGCAGGTGTTGGGTTCGAACCAACGTAGGCTGAGCCGACGGTTTTACAGACCGCTCTCCTCTCATCCGAGCAGCACGCCGCTGACCAGCACATACACGCCGCGAGGTGGGATACGGGGACGCCTCCGTCCGCCATTCGTCCGTGCACCCAGAGATCCCGGAAACTCGCACAGGGCCACGGACAGGATGCGCGGCCACGGATCGCGGCCAGCGCGATGAGCGCGGCCCCCAGCGCCGTCGCGCCAGAAGCAAAGCTCGGGACCATGCCGGGCAATTGCGCGGTGGCCAGGCTTAGCGGCCGTCTACCGCGCAGTCCGCCTATTGTCAGCTGTGGAGTGTCTCGGCGGCGGTTTCTATGAGGTGGGCGACTTCGTCCGGGTGGGAGACCATCGTCACGTGACTCGACTTGACCTCGATGGTGGTGGCGCCCATGCGGGCGGCGAACTGGCGCACGGCGTCCGGCGGGATCACCTGATCATCGGTGGCGACGAGGTACCAGGACGGGTGTGATCTCCAGGCCGGGACGCCCATCATGTCTTGGAGGGTGCTCACCGCCAGGGGTTGCTGCACGGCGTGCATCACCCGCGCCCTAACCGGGTCGACATCGGTGGCGAAGTGCTTGACGAAGTCATCTTCAGGCATCCAGGCGAAGCCGCGGGAGTCGATGTACAGGTGCTCGAGTACCGGGCTCGGGGGACCTTGCGACAGGAGTGCACCGATGGACTCGCCCTCGTCGAGCCCGAAGGCAGCGATATAGACCAGGCCGACGACGTTCGGCGCGTTGTCGCCGAGGGCGGTGATGATCTGCCCGCCGTAGGAGTGCCCGGCGACGATGACAGGGCCGTCCTGACGGTCTAGTACCTGGCGGAGCCGAGCGACGTCCGCCTCCAGCGAGGACTCGGGGAACTGCGGGGCGGTGACGTTGTACCCGCGGCTCTGAAGGCGCTCAATGACGCCGCTCCAGCATGAGCCGTCGGCCCATGCGCCATGTATGAGGACAATATTGGGTCGAACGGGCATGTCAGTATTTCCTCTCGATACGGGCACCAGAATCGCCCGTCATGATCAGGGTCAGGTTTTGATGAAAGCCGTAAGGCGACGCTGCCCACGGCGCCGCCGGGCCCAGACTCGGTCTCGCCACCCCGGCCGGCAGGCTAGTCACACACCCACCGCGGTGCCCTGGGTCAGTCCGACAGGAAAGCCACGGTCGCGCTGGCCGCCTCTGCCGCGTACTGGAAGATCGAGCCGTGTGACGCGTCCGGGTAGATCGTGACCTTCGCGTTGGGGATGAGCCCGGCGAGAGTGTAGCTAGCCGCTGTCGGGATCATGATGTCGGCGTCGCCCTGGAGGATCAGTGTGGGCTGGCTGATGTCGCGCAGCCGCCCGACCGCCGCCCAGTCTGGCACTCCCCACGCCAGGACCGCCTGGTACTGCGCGTTCTTCGATTCGAGCGACGGCCCCTCGTCACGTCCTTCCTGCCGCTGGAAGATCCGGCCGAGCGAGGACTGGCCGGCGGCGCGGCTGGAGTCGGTGTGGGCGTAGAAGACGGAGACGTACCCCTCCGGAGTGACGTCGTCGTCGAACGCCACGCTCTTGACGACGTCCGGCCGCCACTCCTCCATGCCCGGGGCACCCTTCGGCCCCGTGCCGGCCAGGATGAGGCGGCGGGCAAGGCCCGGACGGGTCAGGGCGATCTCCTGGGCGACGAAGCCGCCGAGAGAGAACCCGAACAGGTCGACCTCGCTCAGGCCGAGGGCGTCGAGGAACGCCACGGCGTCACGGGCCATCTCCTCGACGGTGCCCGGGGTGGTTCCGTTGGTGCCCCCCACGCCAACGTTGTCGAACAGGATCACCTCGCGGTCGGCGGCGACCGCGTCGATGAGGGCGGGATCCCAGTTGTCGATGTTGCCGCGGAAGTGCTGCAGGAACACCACCGGCACGCCAGCTGCGGCGTTGCCGAACCGGCGGTATGCGTAGCTAATGCCGTTGGGGGTCTCGGCATGGAGGAGTCCCGCGTCTATGAGGCCGGTTGTCACGGTCATGTCGTCGTCCCTTTCGTGATCGGGGGGTTCAACGCCACCGGGATGAAGCAGCTCCCGGCCCGAGGCGAAGGTGATCAAGCGCACTGCCTGTGCGCACTTCTTAAGCAAGGAGACGGCTGGTGGTTGCCTATCGGGTAGGCCGTGCAGCTGCGGGGTGGTTCAGCCGGCCGCGCGGGCGGCGTTGAGGATGACCCTGGTCACCGCGCCGGGGTCGCTGATCATGGACAGGTGCGGAGCATCGATCTCCGTGATGTGCGCCCCGGCCCGCTGAGCCATGGCGAGCTGCTCGGCGGGCGGGATGACGTGGTCCTCAGTGCCGATGACGGCCCAAGACGGGATCCTCTGCCACGCGGGCGCGTTGGTCAGCGACTCCAACAGAGCGCTGGCGGCCAGCGGCCGCTGTTCGGCGGCGAGCGCGGCTCCTTCGCTGGCAGGCAGGCTGTTGGCGAAGCACCCGGGAAACACACTCTGCTTGACGTACAGATCCACGTCGCCGGACGGGCTGCCCGGGTAGGGCGCGAAGTTCAACACCGTGGCCGGGTCCACGGCGAGGCACGATCCCGGCTTAGCGGCGGTCAGGCTCTGCGCCGTGTCGCCCGGCGCCGGGATGAAGGCGTCGTCGTAGACCAGCGCCTTGACTTGCGGGTTCCCGGTGGCGGCGTTAGTGATGACGAACCCGCCGTAGGAGTGGCCGACCAGGACGATGGGACCGGAGATCGTGCTCAGGAAGTCGGACAGGTAGGCGGAGTCGTAGGACACGCCGCGCAGCGGGTTGGGCGCGGCATCGACGGTATAGCCGAGCGACTGGAGCTGCTCCGCCACGGCGTTCCAGCTGGAGTTGTCGGCCCACGCGCCGTGCACCAGCACGATGGTCGGCTTGGGGGCAGCGTCCGCGCTCCAGGAGGGCGCGTGCCTGGCGGCGGTCGCGGCTGTCGCGGAGCCGGTCAGGCCGGCCCCCAGCAGCGTCCCGGCAATGGCCAGCGACACGCCTGCCACGGCGAGCCGCGGCCTGGTCAGCCTCGGGATAATGGAGATGCGCATGAAAGGTTGCCTTCCTCGTGAATGCGGAGGTCGTGAGGCCGCGAGGCGCGGCCGGATTCGTCAGGAAAATCCAGGATTTCCTTCGTGACTGGGTCGGCATGCTTCCAGGCGATGGAACGCGTGCCGTTCTTGATGGCGGTCGGCTTTATGTCAGCGCCTGCGGCACGCCTTGGGGGCGGCGAAGGCGTCGTGGTCGTCACCCGACGGTGACATGCGGCATGCCAGCAAGCCTGCCGCCTGGCACGCACGCGGCGCATGACTTGATCAAGTGATTAACCGCTGCCCGGCCTCGCTGTGGCGAGGATGGCCGGGATGAGTGATGCGCGGCACGGCGGCCGACGCCGAGACTGGCACTCACCGCGGAATGACGGAGATGAAACCATGGGATTCGCGAACTACATGCGTGACTCCGCCGCCTGGCGCTCGCCGGCCCGGCGTGCCAGCTCCACCCGGGACCGGATGCCGAGCTTGGCGAAAACGTGGCGCAGGTGCGAGTTCACCGTGTGCGCGGAGATGTAAAGCCGCTGGGCGACCTCACGGTCGGTCGCGCCTTGGGTAACTAGCCGGACGACCGCGAACTCAGAGGCGGTCAGCTCCGGCCAGTGCGCCGCGGCCGGGTCTGGGCGCCAGCGTCCCCACTGCGCGCCGAAATCGCGGAGCAGGCGGCGGACACGTGCGGCGTCTCGTTCGGCACCCGCGGCGGACTGCAGCCTCAGCGCCTCGTCTAGGTAGCCGACTGCCTTGTCCTTCGCCCGTTCCCCAAGCAGTCGGCCGGCATCCTCAAACGCCGCCGCGCGGACCAGCGACCGAGGGTCGCCGCGGTAGGCCTGGACAGCGGCCAGGGCCCGTTCGGGATCATTGTCAAGAAGCGCGTGCGCGTGCAGAGCGGCGGCGCGCAGCCCCGGAAAGCCCGGATTCCGGTCCGCACCGCTCTCCAACCGCGCGGTGACGGAGGCGGCGTCCGCCCGTTGCCCTGCCGTCAGCAGGAGCCGCACCAGCTCGACCGCGTCGCAATGGCCGACCGGGCTGCAGGCGTGCACGTACCCGGGCGCGAGGACGTCGAGCAGGTCTGGGCCGATATGGCCGCCGTCCAGGCGGACAGTGAGCCACGCGCCGAGGCGCTCGGTGGTCGCGCAGCCGCTGACCGTGCCGTAAAGTGCCGCCGCATCCCGCCGGGCGGTCTGCAGCGCGGCAGGGTCACCGGTGCGCAGCGCTATGTCACCGAGGACGTATCTGGCGATGTGGTTGAGGTAGCCGAAGCTCCCGTCGCCGATCTCGTCGGACATGTCCAGGATCGCCTCGGCTTCGGCGCGGGCGTCGGCGAGCTGCCCGGCAGCCAGCCGTGCCCGGCACCTCAGCATGGACCAGACCCGGATGTTCCTGGAGACGTTCTCAGCCTTGCGGGTGCCGGCCTCGATGATCGCGTGCGCATCCTCCAGCCGCAGCTCCGAGATCAGCAGCAGCGATTTCCACGTCTCCGGCAGCCACATCCGGAGCTCCTTCGCCTCGTGCTGGCGCCTGGCCGCCTCGCCCGCCAAGCCGATGGCTCCCCGCCAGTCGCCCTGGGCGAAGGCGAGCAGGGCGCGCGGCACAAGCGTGACGATCTCGGCAGTGGGGTCGCCGCTGGCTGCCGCCTCCGCGATCGCGTCCGCGACGGGTCCGGCCGCCGCGTCAGCCTCGCCGTTGATGTCCAGGCTGCAGGCCAGCAGGGACAGCAGCTGGACGCGCAGCGCCGGCGGGACGCCGGCCAGCCGCAGAGCCGCCTGGCACTGCTCAGCGACCGCGGCCGGGGCATACTGGGCCATCAGCATGCCGATGCTCAGCCGCGCCTGCGCCTCTGCAACGGGATCGGCCAGGTCACTCTCCGACGCGGCGAGGAGCTTCGCCGCCTCGGCGGCCCGGCCGGCCTGCACGAGCAGGTCGATGGCCTGTACGACTGCCTCGCCGCGCCCGGGCCCGCCGCGCGGCGTGAGGTCCAGGGCACGGCGGGACAAGGGGGCTGCCACCGCCGGAGACACTTGCCCGATCTGCGCCGCTGCCCGCCGCAGCAGGCCAGCCGAGGCAACGTCGCCGGGCTCGGCGACATCCATGACCAGTTGCGCGACGTCGGCGGCCGAGGCCCCGTGCTGAAGCATCACCTCGACCGCGGTGCGGCGCATGCTCCGTCGCACCGCTTTAGGCAGGCTGGCATCGACGGCCTCGCGCACCAGGTCATGCCGGAACCCGAGACGGTTCCCCACCTCGGTCAGGAGCCCCGCGGACGGTTCCCCACCTCGGTCAGGAGCCCCGCGGCGATCGCCTCCCTGATCTCACTCCGCAGATCCAGCGGCAGCCGGCCGAGCAGCCCGGCCAGCTCATCCAGGGAGAAGCTGTGCCCGAGCACCGAAGCCATCTCCACGGCGTCCCTGGCGGGCGCGGTCAGCCGCGCGAGCTGGCCGGCCACCGAGTCGACGAGCCGACGCGGCAGGCGCGCGCCCGCGGCCAGTCTGGCCATGCTGCCGTCGACGGTCACGAGGTTTTCCGTGCGCAGCCCGCGCAGCAGCTCGGTCAGCAGGAACGGCTGGCCGTCTGCCCGGCTGAGCACCTCCCGCAGCGCCTCATCGGGCTTGCCGCCGAGCATGTCACGGGCGATCTGCGCGACCGCGGTCTCGTCCAGAGGGCCTAGCCGGATCTCGGACGCACCCGCCGACTCCAGCCGGCCGACCGCATCCTGCGCGGCGTCCGCGAGCTCCCCGCGGCGCAGCGCCAGCAGCCAGCTGATCTGGTGTGTTGCCAGCCGCCTGGACAGCGTGACCAGGGCGCTGGCGGTGGCGGCGTCGGCCCATTGCAGGTCATCGACGACAACAAGCAGCGGCGCGCGGCGCGCGGCTTTCTCGAGTGCTTCCTGCAGCTCGCGCAGCAGCCAGAACCGCTGGTCAGGAGACTGGCTGAGTTCGTGAAGCCGCGCGGGATCGACGGGCGGATCGTCCGTGGAGACGAGGGCATCCAGGATCGGCCCGAGCGGCACCGCCCGAGCCGCGGGATCCCCGCCGCCGCAGAACGCCAGGATCCCGCCGTCCGCGGCCAGGCTTACGGCCTCGGCCAGCAGCGTGGTCTTCCCCACGCCCGCAGGGCCGGTGACGAGCACGACGCTGCCATGCCCGGCGCCGAGCGCGTTCAGCTGCCCGCGCAGCACGTCGACCTGGGGCTGCCGACTGTGCAATCTGGGGGGCACCGGGCCATCGTAATTGACATTCAGCCTGCCGGCCTTCGGCAGCGCTGCTCTTCGACGGTGTCCCGCTCGAAAATAGGACCCGCCTGGTGATCTGTGAGTCTTCGGGATGTCAGGCGGCGCGTGAGTATTCGTTTGATCAGGCCATTGAGGATGGGTCGGCGGTGGATCCGTTCGCGGTGGAGGTCGGCAACGGCGAGGTGGCCACCTTCGTATTCGCCGTCGGGGATGAGCTGGGCGACGCCCTGGTGCGGCCGGGCCGTGTTGTCGTGCACCTTGTATTCGGCAAGCACGGTGCGCATTCATGCACGGCGCCTGGACGGCGGTGCGCACGATCCTGATCCCGGCGGCCTGGAAGACGGTGTCGAAGGATGGCGTGGAGTTCGATCCGCGGTCGGGCTCGTCTCCATTCAAGGCCCGGCTGCCGTACCCCGAAATAGGTCATGGGCGAGTACCTGAACGGGCCGGAAGCCGCGTGAATTAGCCGCAAATCCCCTGTCCGGAAAACGGGGCCCCTCAAACGCGAGCCAGGCCATCACTTTGGACTGGGTGTAGTGCCGCCGCGGCCCGCGGGCCTCCCACATGCCGTCGTCGGGTTCTTGCCAAGCGCTCTCCAGGTAGTCCAAGAGGTCGCGGAGCCATAAACGCCTCTAGATCCTGCGCCTTAGCAGGTCAGAGGCGCTTCGTACTGCGGCTAGACCGAGTGGGGCGGGTGGGGCTCGAACCCACGACCGGCGGATTATGAGAAGCATGGTCCCGTGCATCGTGCGCACTACCTGCACGGATACCACGGAGCCGTGCCGCCGACAGCGCTCATTGCACTCTTTGCACAGATGACTCGGTCCACGAACCGGTCCACGCTTGGCCATGGCGATCACCGGGTGCCAGTTACGGAACGTTACCGCCGACGGGTTGATACCAGGGCTACGGGAGGCGGGCGACGTGGTCGATCTGGATTACCCGCTGTTCTTCATCGACCGTGTAGAAGACGCGGTACCGCCCGGCCCGCAGGCGCCGCAGATCCGGCGACCCGTAAGGAAACGACTCCGGCGGCCGCGGCTCATCGGCGAGCTGGCTAATAGTGTCCCAGAGCGCAGCGACACCGGCGCGATCGTCGCGGAGGAAGCCCGCCGTTTGGTCGAGAGCTTGAATCTCCCAGTCGACCTGGTAGCTCACCGGGTTTGCATGCCCAGGCGGCGGCCCGCCTCCTCATGCGACACGTAGCGGATCGCCCCGGTCTCACGGCGCGCCAGGTACCCGGCGCGGGCAACGTCGAACTCCTCGTTGACCTGCTGCTCCTGCATCGCCTGGCGCAGCTGCCGGTACTCCTCGATGGGCACCACTACCGCCACCACCTGGCCGCTATGACGAATCACGTCGTGGGTGTCACCAGCGGGCAGTTCGCTCATGAAGGTCATGGTAACGAAGTGGACCGACAACACGACGTCACAACACGGCACCGTTCCACGAAAGGGCGGAAGCGAAGGCTAGACTCCCGGCGGCCCTCGGTTACAGCGCGGCCTGCACGCCGCCGAACGAGCCCTCGCTGACCTGATCCCGCGGTCCGGCGGATGTGGCTTGGCTGCTTCAGTTCGCTGCTGCACCGCGTCCCTGTTGACCGGGGCATACAACAGGCACCTGCTGTAAGGCGTTGACGTTTGAGTGCCAGGATGGCAGCACTGATGGAGTCGAGCGCACCTCAACTCGTTGACTGGCGTTCCGTTTGAGGGCGAAAGAAGGAATCGATTGTGCTGCTTGCCTATGAGCCTTATTCAAAACCCTATTATGCGGGGGCAACTCTGTGCATAGCAGCGCATCCCATGAAATCTCGCGACACGCCGGCGTCGGTAATTAAAGAGCAACGGCTCTCCTGGAAGAATTTGAGAGTTCCGATCAAAGAATTCTCAAGCCCTGGAGAACCGTTGCGCT
>WNGK01006220.1_pt1 | contig 12560 bp, 13 predicted proteins | sample 5400601 | NCBI WGS metagenome assembly WNGK01 (sample SAMN13153376, study PRJNA577476) | soil metagenome | isolation source: 60 cm soil or saprolite under Garry oak tree replicate 1 | place: USA:California | collected 2016-06-15 | reverse complement strand
ACTGCGTTCGAACATCCACTGCATGCCGACGCAGATACCGAGAAACGGAATCCCCCGGCCGATCGAATCAGCAATCGCCTCTTGCAAACCCGTTCGCGCGAGGGCCGCCGTCGAGGCAAAATGACCAACACCGGGAAGCACAACCTTCGTGGCTGTAGCAACCTGCTCAGGATCGGAAGTGATACCGCACTCCTGCCCCAGACAGTCCAGCGCTTTCTTCACCGAAACCAGATTCCCGGCGCCGTAATCTACAATGGCAATCATCACAACACGCCCTTGGTGCTGGGCAGCAGGCGCGCCATGCGCTGGTCGCGCCAGCAAGCCGCGCGCAGCGCTCGCGCAAAAGCTTTGAACAGCGCCTCAATCTTGTGATGGCTCGATCGTCCATAGAGCACTCGCGCATGAACATTGGCCCGTGCTCCGCGTGCGAAGCCTTCGAAGAAGTCCTCCACCAGTTCCGACTGAAGGTCGCCCACCAATCGCGTGCGCACCTTCGTGTCGACCACTGCAGCCGTGCGCCCGCAGAAATCAACGGCGGCCATTCCCATGGTCTCGTCCATCGGCATCAGAAAATATCCGGCTCGCAGGATGCCGCGCTTGCTGCCCAGCGCCTTGTCAAACGCCTGCCCGAGGACAATCCCAACATCCTCCACCGTATGGTGCTGGTCCACGTCGAGATCGCCCCGCGCTTTCAGTTTCAGATCGAAGCCTCCGTGATGAGCAAATAGTTCCAGCATGTGATCGAAAAAACGAATACCCGTGGAAATCTCATATCGGCCGCGCCCCTCGATGGTGAGCGAGATTTGAATCTGCGTCTCTTTGCTAACTCGCTTGATGCTTCCTTTTCTCATCGCCCCGAGGCTCCTTGCACAATTCCAAGCTCTTCGACCGTTTTCTGCAGCGCGGTGAGCAACCGGTCAGTATGCGCACGCGGACCGAGCGTGATGCGCACGCATCCCTCACACCCGTGATCGGCGGAGCGGTCGCGAACCAAAATGCCATGCCCCCGCATGTGCTCAACAAAGGACGCCGCCGCACCCACCCGCGCCAGCACGAAGTTTGCATGGCTGGGCCAGAATTGAATTCCGCTCACTTCGAGAGCGCGCTCCAGGCGGGCGCGTGACTCGCGAACCTCACTCACATACTGCTGGATATAAGCTTGATCGCCGAGCGCGTCCGGAAGGCAAGCCAGTGCCACCGCGTTCACGTTGTAGGGCGAACTCACGCGCCGCACCGCGCGCATCTGATCCGCATCGCCAATCAGCACGCCAATCCGCAGCCCAGCCAATCCGTATGCCTTGGAAAACGTCCGCGCCACAAACAGGTTGGAGAGCCCGTCGCGCGCAGCCAGCATGGTTTGCCCATAGAGCTCAAAGTACGCTTCATCCACCAGCACCGCCGCGTCCGGCGCCGCGCGAGCAATCCGCAGCAAATCTTCCGCAGACGCAACCGCCCCCGTAGGATTGTTCGGGTTTGCGATTGCGATCAATCGCGTGCGTGGCGCAATACGGCTGCACACATCGTCGCCGGGAAAAACAAAATCCTTGCCTGCCGGTATGCCGATGACCTGCGCCCCCGCCGCCATCGCATAAATCCGATACATGGAATACGTGGGCACGACGATCAACACCTCGTCGCCGGCTTCAAGATAAGTCTCACACAGCAAATGGATCGCTTCGTCCACGCCATTCGTCAGCAGCAATTCCGGCGCCGCGATCCCCAGCACGTCAGCCACCGCCGCCTCCACACGCTCGCGCTCGGGATACTTTGCCAGTTGCTCCGGACCCAACTGCCGCAAACATTCGAGCACTCGCGGCGAGCACCCCACCGTGTTTTCATTGAAATCCAAGCGCAGCCCATCCCGCCCCGCCAGCGGAGGATGGTACGAAGGCAGCGTTCGTACCGCTTCGCGTGGACTAAGCATGTTCGCACCTCACGCGGATCGACCTCGCGTGCGCAGCCAGTCCCTCCGCCTCAGCAAGACATTCGATCGCCGGCGCAATTCTCCTGAGCCCCTGCGCAGAAAGCTTCTGCACCGTAATAACCTTCATAAAATCCGCGACACTAAGGCCTCCGCGAAACCGCGCCTGTCCCGATGTTGGCAAAACGTGGTTCGGTCCCGACGCGTAATCCCCCGCAGCCTGCGCCGAATAGTCCCCCACGAAGATCGACCCCGCATTCTGGATAAACGGCAGGTCGTCCGCGGAGACGGTGATATGCTCCGGCGAAATTCGATTGGCCCACTCCCGCGCCTGTTCGCGTGACGCCGCGACGAGAATTGCTCCCCGCGCTCGCAAAGATTTCTGAGCGGTAGAATTCCTTTTCGCGAGGCGCGCAGCACTCGCCCTGACTGATCCCGCCAGTTCGCGCGAAGTCGTGATAAGCACGGCAAGCGCCTCTGGATCATGCTCAGCCTGCGCGACCAGATCAGCAGCAATAAATTCCGAAACACCAGAGTCACCCAGGGAGTTGCATAGAACGATGGCTTCCGTAGGGCCCGCCAGAAAATCAATGGCGCAATCGAACGAAACCAACTTCTTCGCGACCGTGACATGCGCGTTTCCCGGACCCACAATCTTGTCCACGCGCGGAATGCTGCTCGTCCCGTATGCCAACGCCGCAATGGCGTGCGCCCCTCCCACGCGGTAAAACTCGCGCACGCCCAACATCGCCGCCGCCGCCAACACTTCTGCCGATGGACGAGGCGACACTACGCGGATGTTCTTCACCCCCGCGACCTGAGCAGGAATCACAGTCATCAGCAAAGTAGAAACCAGCGGGTAACGCCCGCCCGGCACATAGCAACCCACCGACTCCAGAGGGCGCACGAGTTGCCCTAAAGAGATTCCGCCGCGCCTCCGCATCCAACTGCCAGGCTTTTGCCACTCACAAAAACGATGGATGTTCTGCGCAGCCTGTACCAGAGACTTGCGCAACTGTGGAACAATCCTGCGCAGCGCCGTCGCCATTTCCTCCTCACCCACCCGCAGAGACTGTTTCGCAGCCAGCCCATCCCACCGCTCTGCATAGCGCCGCAGCCCTCGATCACCGCCGCGACGGACTCCGTTAACAATGCGCCGCACTCGCGGCTCCAGTTCGCTCGACTGCGCGCCTCGCGCAGCCAGGCGTTCCACCATCGCAACAGCCGCGCGGCCGGAGACGATCCGCATCACAGCACCACCTTATTCAGTGGATACTCGACGATGCCCTGAGCCTGCGCTTCTTTGAGGCGGGGAATAACGTCCCACGCCGCCCCCTCGTCGATTACCGTATTTACCGCCAGCCAATCCTCATCACTCAAGTGCGAGATCGTCGGCTTCTGCAGTGCCGGCAATACCGCGAGCACCGCCGCCAGGTTTTCCTTCCGCACATTAAGCATCAATCCCACCAGGTCTTGCGCCTCCATCGCTCCCTGCAGCATCAGAGCCAGGTTGTCGATTTTTCGCCGTTTGTCGCGCTCTGCATAAGTACGTTTATTGGCGATCAACTGCGTGTTCGATTCCAGCACCGTCTCCAGAATGCGAAGCCGGTTAGCTTTAAGAGAACTACCAGTCTCTGTTACTTCGACAATGGCGTCCGCCAGCATGGGCGGTTTCACTTCCGTGGCCCCCCAGGAAAACTCCACTCGCACCTCGACGCCTTTCTTGCTGAAGTAGTCGCGCGTGACTTTCACCAGTTCGGTGGCGACAATCTTTCCCGAGAGCTCCTCCGCCCGCTGCACACGGGAATCCTCCGGCACCGCCAGCACCCATCGCACTTTCCCCCGGCTGCGCTTGGCGTAAATCAAGTCGCTCACGGTGACGATTTCCAGCCCGCTCTCGATCACCCAATCGAGCCCGGTCAGGCCCGCGTCAATTGCGCCGTGCTCCACGTAGCGAGCCATCTCCTGGGCACGGATCAACAGGCAGTCGATCTCCGGATCCGCGGTGCTGGCGAAATACGACCGTCCATTCGTGTACACGGGAAGGCCGGCGCGCGCGAATAGCTCTAAGGTTGCATCCTGCAGGCTGCCCTTCGGAATTCCGATGCGCAGCTTCATCGCGTCTCCTTCGGAGCCCCCGCCACCATTTCCGACGTCCGCGGAGGAATCAACTCCGTAAAGCAAGACCGAGTGCCGCGGTGACACACCACGCCCGCACCCTTCACCTCAACTCGCAACAGCAACGTATCGCGGTCGCAATCTGTGTGAGCCGATACGACCCTCAGCCGGTTTCCAGAACTCTCACCCTTCATCCACAACTGCTGGCGCGTCCGGCTGAAGAACGTCACGTACCCTTTCTCCAGTGTCCGCTCCAGGGCCTGACGATTCATGAATCCGACCATCAGAACTTCCCCATCGATCGAGTCCTGCACCACGGCGGGAAGCAATCCGCCCATTTTGTCGAAGTCAAATTCCGCATTCATTCGCGTACTTCCTTTCTCAGAGAAACAAAAAGCCCGCTGAGCGTTTTCGCGTCAGCGGGCCGAAACTCCTGAAAACTGCTGGTTATATCAAGTCTGCAATCTCAGGCACATCGCCCCCGTCGCGCTATGCGCGTGATGATGATGGCGGTGATGGACGTGAGACAACATCTGTAACGTAGAGTAAGGGAATCAGCCTTCGAGGTCAAAGCTGTTTTTTGGATGCAGTCCATTCGGATTTCACATCCACACGGATTGCGGCCACGCACAACCCGGCATCCCGAAGGCGCTTGCAAACTCACGACCCAGGCGAGCCCACCTTGATCTCCGCCGCCTTGCCGTCGTGATACACCACCACCACCGGCTTGCCTCCATTCGGATAGCGCACCGTCTTTTCGTACGAAGTATCTCCCGCGTCCGGTACACCCATGCCAATCGCAAAATCCGCCTGCATCTCGTTCATCCCCGGCTTCACTTCGTGCTGTTCCACCGCCTGCCACACATCCGCGGGCCAGTGCTTGTATAGGTCGTGCGGATCTTCCACGAAAAACATCTCGTCGGAATAGATTTTGTATTGCCCGTCCGCCTCATACCCAATCGGCACCGCGCAGGTCTTCGTTTCTTGTTGAAACACTGCCACCACCTGCCGCCGCGCTCCCTTCCCCGTGGGCAACATCGCCGTGACAACATCCTTAATCTCCAGCTTTTCAATCGGCAGCAGCAGCCCCACTTCGTGAGCGAAGTCCACCTGCTTTCTCGCCGGGTCGTACCGGTAGTAGGTATACCGGTATCCTTCCTTCACCCACACCGGTTGCTGAGTAAGCTGCTTCGCGCTTTTCACATCGTAGGGATAAAGTTTCTTCGGGCTGACATAATAATCAGGATTGGAATAGCCCAGGTTCTGCGCCTGCTTCTGCTTTTCCGCCGCGACCTTGTCTTCATGACGCTCGTACAGAATGTAGCCCGCGCGCAACCCCGCGACCACCATCGCCAGCAGCAGCGCCAGTTGCATCTTTCTCTTCGCCTCGGGACTCATCATGAGAAGACTCTACCAAGTTTCCGCCTGCAGCCGGAGTCCGCCCTTCGGACCGCAGCTATAAGGTAAACTGAAAGAGAACAAGCGAGGTATTTTCTGCAATGGCCGCCATCACCGAGCAAGACGTCCTGAGTGCATTGCGAAGTTGCTACGATCCGGAAATCCCTGTCAACATCGTCGACCTCGGTCTGATCTATAAAGTTGATTTTGTCCCCGTTCCTGTCGATAATCCCGCGGAATCGAAGCAGGACGTGACCGTCGAGATGACGCTGACCGCACAAGGCTGCCCCGAGCACGTCAACATCAGCGCACAGGTCAAATCACGCGTCGAGCAGTTGCCCGGGGTCAGCAACTGCACCGTGAACGTCGTGTGGACCCCACCCTGGACCCCCGAGCGCCTCAGTCCCGACGCCAGAAAACAACTCGGCATCGAGTAGACCTGCGATCGAACTCGCATCCGAGTCCAAAATCGTTTGACCGCAAAGGTGGCAAAGAAAAGACCGCAGAGATCGCAGAGATCGCAAAGAAATACTCGTTCCAGTTTCTCGCTGCGTTCTCGGCGGCCTTTCTCTGCGATCTGCGGTCAAAGGCTCCTAACCCTCTATCCCCCGATGTCTTCCCACGATTCCACCGCGCTCCGCCCCGCCGCCTCCGTAATCCGCTTGCCCGCTTTTTCCGCCATCTCCATCACGCGCATACCGCGCTCGAAATAATCCGGCAACGACTGCCGCACTCTCTCAAATTTCTCCGGATACTCCGCCGCCAGCACCGCCAGACCAACACCCGTCGCCAGCACACCCGCCGGATATTTTCTCTTCATAAACAGAATCGCCGCCGACCCTATCGCACCAAGAACCACCGCCTTCTTCCAGCCGTCCATAACAGCTCCCCCTGAAATTCTAACTTGTCTGCGATTGTACGCCAGCCCGCGCCGCCGGCAGCGCACCAAACCCCGCAACCCGCGCCGCCCTCGCTTCCTTTATACTTCGTCCTTTGCTCGGAGGCCTCATGTCCCCTTCACAAGTCCGCAGGACCGCGCTCATCCTGACTGTCGCCCTCGCCACAACCCTGTCAGCACAGACCAAGCCTCGAGCCCGCGATCTGGGCGTCCCCTTCGACGGCACTCCCGGCGGCAACAACGCCATCACCGATGTGAAGGGAGTCGAGGTCGGCCACACTACGCTGATTTCCGGTGAAGGCAAACTCGAAGTCGGAAAGGGTCCCGTTCGTACCGGCGTCACCGCCATTCATCCTCGCGGCAAAGCCAGTAATGACGCCGTTTTCGCCGCCTGGTTCACCCTCAACGGCAACGGCGAGATGACCGGCACCACCTGGGTCGAGGACTCCGGATTTCTCAACGGCCCGGTGATGATCACCAACACACACAGCGTTGGAGTGGTCCGCGACGCCGTCATCGCCTGGAAAGTCAAGCATGGCACTCCCGACATGGAAGGTTATTGGTGGTCACTCCCCGTCGTCGCCGAAACCTGGGACGGCTGGCTCAACGACATCAACGGATTCCACGTGAAGCCTGAGAACGCCTTCCACGCCCTCGACGCCGCTCACACCGGTCCGGTGGAAGAAGGTAATGTCGGCGGCGGCACAGGAATGATCTGCAACGAATTCAAAGGAGGAATCGGAACCAGCTCGCGCGTTCTCGACCAGAAAGCTGGAGGTTACACAGTCGGCGTCCTCGTGCAGTGCAATTACGGACGCCGCGATCAGCTCCGCATCGCGGGCGTTCCCGTCGGAAAAGAAATTCCCGATCATCCCGCCTATGGTAGCGACACGGGCTCCATCATCGTCGTCGTAGCCACCGACGCTCCGCTCATCCCCACACAGCTGAAGCGCATCGCCCGCCGCGTATCTCTCGGCCTTGGCCGCGACGGCAGTTACTCCGGCGACGGCTCCGGTGACATCTTCATCGCCTTCTCCACCGCGAATCCCGGCGCGGTCGGCACCAAGGGACTGCACCAACTCACCATGCTCCCCAATGATTCTCTCGACCCGATTTTTCTGGCGACCGTCCAGGCCACCGAGGAAGCCGTGGTCAATGCCATGGTCGCCGCCGAAACCATGAAAGGCATCGACGATCACGTAGTGATCGCACTACCCCACGACCGCCTCCGCGAAGCCCTGAAAAAATACAATCGCCTCTTAAAATAAGAGCGCTCGATCAGGGGGTGCCCCACCCTTCTCGCGTTCCTCGCGAGAGGATGGGGATTTTGATTTTCGGTATCGAAGCAAAGAAGCTCTGAGTCCCCCATCTACCCAGGTCCGAACGGTGCCGCTCCCGCGCCGGTACTCCTCCAATTCAATTCCGAACCGCTTGAGCATCGACTGTAGCGTCGTGCGCTTGATCCCCAGCCGGCTGGCGGCCCCATCCGCCCCCGAGAGCACTCCGTTGGTCTCCCGCAAAACGCGAATGATGTGTTCCCGTTCCATTTCCGAGAGATTATCCTCGCTGACCTCCTGTGGCGAATCCAGTTCTACTGGCGGCGCAGCCAGGACGCGGCCTTTGCTCAAGATCACCATGCGTTCGATCATGTTCTCGAGTTCGCGGATATTGCCGGGCCAGTTCCACTTCTGCAGCACGGTCATCGTCTCGTCGGGGACCGTGTCAATGTGCTTGCCCATCCGTGCGGAGTGTTTTCGCACAAAGTGATGAACCAGGACCGGAATATCCGTTCGTCGCTCGCGCAGCGCCGGCAAGTCGATGGGGAAAACATTCAGCCGATAGAACAGATCTTCGCGAAACTTCCGGTCCGCAATGTCCTGGCGCAAATCGCGATTTGTCGCGGAGATGATCCGCACATCTACGTGCAAGGTATGCACTCCCCCAAGCCTCTCGAACTCGCGATCCTGCAGCACCCGCAGCAGCTTCGGCTGCAGTTCGAGTGGCAATTCGCCGATCTCGTCCAGGAACAGCGTCCCTTTATCTGCCAGCTCGATTCGTCCGACTTTTTGACCGACTGCGCCGGTAAATGCGCCTCTCTCATGTCCGAAGAGTTCGCTCTCCAGCAACCCCTCGGGCACTGCGGCACAGTTGAGCTTGATGAATGTCTTATCGCGCCGCGAGCTTAACGCGTGCACCGAACGCGCCACCAACTCCTTCCCCGTGCCTGTTTCCCCTAACAGCAGAACGGTAGAGTCGGTCGGCGCCACCACCCGCACGTTCTTCAACACCTCGCGCAGCGCGGGACTCTGCCCGATAATTTCCTTAAAGCCCAACTCCGTCTGAATCTCGCTTTCCAGATACAATTTCTCCTGCGCCAACTTGTCCCGGGCGTCTTGCAGACGATCGGTCATTTCCCGGAACCGCGCAATGTCCATGGAAGTGCCAGTAATTCCAATCACGCTTCCGTCGGCGCCCAACAGCGGTTCAATCGTGATAAACAAAGCGTAGTTCCTGCCTTCGTGCGGAATCACCACGTCCTCTCGCACCGCGACCCCTGTTTTCAAAACCCGGCGCTTAAGGTCAATCAGGCTCGCTGCCTTCTTCGGCCCAATGATTTCCGCATCCGTCTTGCCCAGGGCCTCTTGCTGCCAATAGAGCTGCGCATTGTAAATCCAGGTATAGCGCAGGTCGCGGTCCTGATTAAAAACAGTGATCGGAGAATCCTTGAGCGCCACTCGAAAACGCTCCTCGCTTTCTGCTAGAGATCGTTCCGCCTTACTTCGCCCCACTTCCGCCTTGACATGTTCCGTGACGTCCCGCTGAAGTCCCCAGCTGCGCACCAATTGTCCATTCTCCACAACCCCCATCATGCTGTTGCGGAACACCTTGGGATTGCCATGGACATCCACTTCGTGCGACTCCCGGTCCAGCACCCTGAATCCCGATCGTATATATTCCCGAGTCATCTCAATGTTGCGCGGGTCATCCGCCACCAGCATTTCCGTCAATCGTTTCCCCAGAAGTTCTTCCCCTGATGTAAAGCCGTACATTCTGGCCATGGCATCGTTGCATTCCGCCATGTAAGAGTCATGGAGGAGGCGGCGAATCACTTCGTCTTCGGGCAGATCGATGCAAATGGGCGTATCCAGGTCCTCCCGAAAAATGCCTTCCGAACTCTGCGCCACAAACCGCCGATAGCCTTCCTCGCTCTGCTGCAGCGCCAATTCCGCCCGTCGTTTCTCGGTGACGTCATGCGCCATCCCGCGGACGGTTGGCATGGCCACTCCTTCCGTGCGCAGTGTGTTGTTGTATTCCCATATCCTCTGCTCTCCGCTTCGGGTCATCACGCACAACAGGCCCTTGTCCGCCCCGTTTGCCTTCATCCTCGCCAGATATCCGTCGAACAGTCCGCGGTAGTCGGGCGCGATCAGTTCTCGCATCGGAATCTTCAAAAACTCCGCCACTTCGTATCCCAGAAGACGCGCTGGCGCCGGATTCACCGATAGCAGATTCCCTTCCAAATCGTGCGTGCACACCAGGTCCTCACTGTGTTCAACCAGATCGCGGCACCGGTCTCGCTCTCCCGCAGCGCCTCTTCCGCCTGTTTCCGGTCGCTGATATCTCTGGAAACGGTGACGACATAGCTCCGGTCCAATTGAACTAACTTCATGCTGGTCTCTACCGGAAAAGTTGACCCATCCTTTCGTCGGTGAACACCTTGCCGCACCACGAATCCCGATTCGCGCAGCCTCTCCTCCACCTTGGCGCGAGTGGATTCGTCTACATGGGGATTAATATCGAACACCGTCATCGCCAGAAGTTCTTCCCGGCTGTAACCCAGATCCTTGCAGGCTTTCTCATTGACATCCAGAAAGCGTAGGGTCTCCGGATCGACTACCTCTACCGCATCGTTAGACTGGTCAATTAGCGTTCGGAACAGCGTTAGTGAGCGCTCCGCCTCTTTTCGGTCGGTGACGTCCTGCAACACGCCCGCGACTCGTTCGACGCCATCCAGCCCTGTGATCGGGAAATAAGAGATGGAGAGATCCCTCTCAACCTGATCCGGATATGTGTATCGCATCTCGTATCGCACGATTTTGCCCTGGAAGCACTCATCCAGTTTTTCTTTAACTACCGCCTCAAAGACTCCGGAGGGCAACATTTCAGAAATCCGGCGGCCAATCAGATCCTGCTTTTTCATTCCCCGATGCTTCAACAAAGCACGGTTCGCGATCACATAACGGTAATCTCGGTCCACCACGGCGATCATCTCTTCCAACCCGTCCACAGCCCTCTTGAACTCCCGCAGTCTTTCCCCGCGCCGCCGGTACCTATCAGCCACTCCACTGAGCGCCATTCCTGCGGCAATAAAGAACACCAACCCATTCGCATTGAGCGGGAGACCCAACGCCGACGAATTTGCTGACCCAAACAAATAATTGGCTGATGCTGCAGACAGAGCGACAGCGAAGACCCCCGGCCCCAGCCCCACCATCCAAGCGACGAGCCAAATTACGACATAGAACAGGAAGAACCGGAGATTGGGACCAAGCCTCGTGTTCAAGGCATAACGCAACAAAGTTGCGGCGGCCACCGCTATCAGCGCAATCCCGTACCGTCGCGGCCACATGTGCAGCCAAGATGCAGACGTTCCAACGCTTCCCTTTCGATCGGCAAAATTCATAGCCAACCTTTCACTTCATGGGGATTTCCCTGGGGTCAAAGCCGTGTGTGCGCGCCTTCGTTTGTCGAAACAATTTCTGCGAAGCGCACATTAGCTGCGGCAACGCTCCTTCCGCTCTGGAGCATTCCCGCTATTTCGATGGCCCGCACGCCTGGGGAGGCCGCGAAACCGCCGCTGGGGATCATAACAGGGGAAGCCCCTCAGCCTGTGGACTCAAATCGCAATTCAAGCGCGTTTCCCGGAATGGGAATCCCTGTTACTGGTTGAATATGGATTGACAGACTTGGACTGGACTTAGAACGACTCGCGATTGAACCGGGTTAGCGGCAAGACCGCCTTCAGGCTTGCGGTCGATCGCGTCACGCTCTGCTTCAGCAGTTCCGCGATTTCCATTTCCAGTATTTGACGTTCTTCCGCCCAAAGCCCGGTAAACCGGAACGGCTGCAGATAGCCGTTTACGCTCCACATCGGAAACAGCATCTCGGCTTTGGGGCGCACAAAGCTGCACCCAATCGGGAGCGTTACGCCAACCCGGACTCGTTCTTCAAGGTAGGTCACAGTTTCCAGCAGCCCTCCTGTGACTGAGATCTTATGGAGCTTGGCCGGAAGTTGCTTGCCATTCTCCAGCTGAATGGTCACAGGAACAGTCTCGCGCAAACTCACCCGGGGAGCGCGTGTTGAGAGCCGTCGTTTGGGGAATTGATTCATTGCCGTTCAACTACTTCACCGGGGACGGACCCCCAAAATATGAGACGGTATGATCTGCTGCGCATGTTGGATACTCGCCGCCAGCAGCCGGTCAGTCCGCCGCATCATGGTCCAGTCGTACTCATAAGCCGTCCCACAAGCCAGGCATATCTGATAATAGCGGCCGTCTTCGCCGCTGCGCGGCCACGAAAATCGGTGCGTACAACCACGTCCGAAAAGCTGCTTCAAGAAATTCAATGGGTCACCCCCTGGTTTCGGCTCCTCCAGTGATCGAGCCAACGGGAGAAGAAGGGTTTGTGACGGTCGCCCAGCAAATCCTGCAGCGAGGACAGCAGAATGTTGGGCGATTGGGATTTGGATACAAACGAGTCCACCGAACCCAGCTTGCTCTTCGGCAGAGGACCGTAGGCCGACACCAGCATGATCGGGACCTGCGCATTGATGCGCTTCATTTTCGCGGCCACCACGTCGCCGTTCATCCCCGGCATCTGGTAGTCGACCACCACCGCATCCACGGCATGAGAGCGGAACAACTTCAGCCCTTCGTCCCCGCCACTCGCCTCCAAAACCTCATAGCCGCTCTGTTCGAGCAGCATCTTGCGACCAATGAGTCCGTTCCAGTGATCGTCAATGCAGAGAATTCTTGCCTTTGCGCGAGACATAAACTCACGCTCCGATTCCGGCCAGCGTTTGGTTTGTTCAGCGGCGTCGCTCCCGCCCACAGGAAGCTGCGCTCGCCAGACTACGAAGTGGGGGCACATTGATTCTGCTTGCAGAGTCACGTTACTTCAAATTACGAATGTGCACTCCACGACCAGTTACCAACCGATTCA
>WNGK01006219.1_pt1 | contig 12561 bp, 10 predicted proteins | sample 5400601 | NCBI WGS metagenome assembly WNGK01 (sample SAMN13153376, study PRJNA577476) | soil metagenome | isolation source: 60 cm soil or saprolite under Garry oak tree replicate 1 | place: USA:California | collected 2016-06-15 | reverse complement strand
CGGTCAGTGATTGTCTTTGATGGCGACGGCTCGCTCCTGATGAATCTTGGCAGTCTCACCACCCTGGCGCGTTACCGCCCCCGCAACCTCGTCCACGTTGTTTTCGACAATGAGAGCCTGCTCTCGGTCGGCGGCTTCCCCACAGCGACGAGCACAGGTACGGACCTGGAAGGAATCGCGCGTGCCGCAGGAATTCCTCGTTCGGTCACCGTACGCAGCGTGGAGAATTTTAGGACGGCGCTGACCGACGCGGTGCATGGCAAGGAACTGACAACGATCATCGCCAAGGTGGAAGCCACAGGTCCTTCCGGCTACATCACCGACCTGTCGTTGCTCGAGAATCGGTTTCAATTCCGCCGGCATATTCAGTCGCTGAAGACGTCTTAGCGATCACGTGCGTCGGTCAGATTCCAAAGGAATGGAACATAGTACGAATGTAATTCTTGTGAGGAGCCGCTAATGTCTCGCGTCCTGACTGAACTGCTCGAAGAGATTCACGATGACCGGCTGCGTATTGTGGATCTGACCCAGCCGTTGAGTCCGCAAACGCCTCTGCTGCCGCTGCCGTCGCAGTGGAACAACACGCCCGCTTTTAAGATCTGGGAGCTATCGCGCTACGATGAGCGCGGTCCAGCCTGGTACTGGAATGGATTCGAGACGGGCGAGCACACCGGCACACATTTTGACGCTCCAGTCCACTGGGTCTCAGGGAAAGACCTCGCCGACAACACCGTGGACCGCATCCCGCCAAAGAAATTTGTGGGTCCTGCTTGTGTGATCGACATCAGTGCGGAGACCGCAGGAAACCCAAATTATCTGCTGAGGCCAGAGCGGGTCCGACAATGGGAAGAACAATACGGCCGTATCCCGGCGGGCGCATGGGTTCTGTTGCGCACTGACTGGTCGAAGCGGAAAGACCCCAGGGACTACATCAACTTGAAAGAGAATGGACCTCACACTCCAGGATTGGCAAAGGAATGTTCCGCGATGCTTGCCCAAGAGCGAGACGTCCTGGGTGTCGGCGTGGAAACGGTCGGGACCGACGCTGGTCAGGCCGCCACCTTTGATCCACCTTTTCCGAACCACTACCTCATGCATGGCAGCGGCAAGTTTGGGTTAGCCAGTCTTTCCAACCTTGATCAGCTTCCACCAACTGGGGCCATCGTCATCGCGGCGCCCCTGAAAATCGCCGGCGGCTCCGGCAGTCCTTTGCGTGTCATCGCCATCACGTCCTGAAGCGACGCAAGCCCCGTCGGACAAACCAAAGTGACGAGCTAGCAGACGATTCCACCGCTGGTAGAGACCGAGTCGGAGATTGTGCCATGAAAGCGCAGAGAAAGATCATCGTTTACATTGCGACGAGCGCGGATGGCTACATCGCTCGGCCAGACGGCGATGTCGAATGGCTCAATCGCTGGCCACGCACGGTCGATTACGGCATGACCGCGTTTTACCCTACGATCGACACCATCCTGTGGGGACGCAAGACCTACGATTGGGGTCTCGCCTATTACAGAAAAAAGGGCAGGAAAGGCGTGATGTTCGACACGAAGCTCGCCAACTACGTGTTCTCCCGGAAGCCGCCGAAGCGGGCGACGCCAGGTGTGGAATTCGTGTCGGAGCCGGTGAAGGCATTTGCGCAGCGTCTGCGCGCCACTCCGGGAAAACACATCTGGATGATGGGTGGCGGCGGGCTGATCGCCTCGTTCCTCGACGCCGGCGAGATCGACGAGTTCGACATCCATGTCATTCCCACGCTCATCGGGGAGGGCATTCCACTAGTGGCGCCGCGCCATCGGGACGTCCCGCTTCGCTTACGTTCAGCCAGGAAATACCCCGACGGAGTCGTCCGACTGCGCTACGAGGTCGTAAATAGCTCCTGAGGATGCGCCTAATCGCACTGTAGAGCGGTCGGTGACAGGGGCAGCAACGACATGGAACTAATTGGATTTCAACGGTCACTGAACACCCGCGATCGTCTTGTGTCCAATGCGAGTCCCGTCCTATTGTTGCCAACCCCCACCCAGTGCTTGGTAGAGCTGGACCAGAGCAACAAGTTCATTGGCCTGGGCCTGCGCCAGTCCTAGCTCTGCGGAGAACGCATTGGTTTCGTTGGTAAGTACTTCCAGATAATCAGTGGTCCCGGCTTTGAAACGTACCTCCGAGAGCCGGGCTGCATCTTGGGCCGACGCGAGCAGATGTTCCTGCTGAATTCTGAACTCTCGATTCTTGCGATAAGCGATCAGACCATTCGAGACGTCTCGAAACGCATTTTGAATCGTTTGCTGGTAGGTCAGGAGCACCTGCTCGTGTTGCGCTTCGGCCAGACGAACATTGGACTTGAGCCTTCCTCCCTCGAAGATGGGCTGAGTTACAGACGCGGCCAAATTCCAGATACCGGCCGGGCCGGTGAAGAGATTCGCAAGCGCCGGACTCTCAAAGCCGGCGGTTCCGGTGAGTGAAATCTGGGGGAAGTAAGCGGCCCGCGCTACGCCGATCTGCGCGTTGGCGGCAATCAGGCTCTCTTCGGCTTGTCGAATGTCCGGCCGGCGCTCCAGCAGTGACGAAGGAAGTCCGGCTGGAACCTCCGGAGAATGCGGTTCCTCAGTCAGTTTCAGGCCGCGGGGAACGTCGCCGGGGTTATTGCCGAGGAGTATGCTGATGGCATTTTCCTGTTGCGCGATCTCCCTCTCAAAGTCGGGAATCTCAGTGGCGGCGGTGTACACCAATTGCTCGGACTGCCGGACGTCCAACAACGAGCTGATTCCGTGTTGCTCCAGGGTTTGTGTTAATTGCAGAGACTCGTTGCGCGAGTTGAAGGTGCGCTTCGAAATTTCCAACTCGAGATCCAATTCGCGGAGCTGGAAATACGCGGTCGCCAGATTTGCTACAAGAGTCGCCGTCACTTCTTTTTGAGCCCACTCATTGGCGAGAAGACTCGCTCTGGCGGCTTGCGTGGCGCGGCGATACTTTCCCCAAAAATCCAGGTTATAGGCGGCAGACGCAGTCAGTTGCCCCTGGGTAATCTCGTAAGCTGGGATCGGACCGAGCTTGGGGCTTTGTTGACTGGTGATGTTGCCACCAGCACTCAAGGAGGGAAGCTGATCGGCCCGAGTGATTCCAAGTTGTGCCTGGGCTTGCAATACCCGAGTCGCCGCAATGCGAACGTCATAGTTATTCTTCAGTGCGGTGCGAATCAGACTCTGAAGTTGCGGATCCTGGAAGACCTCCCACCACTTCGCATCTCCTAATGACTCCGAAGGCCGCTCAGCTTTAGCCTGATTGGAGTTGACTGGTTGGGCCTTCGCGTCCGCGTCTGCCGGTGTCTCATGGATTGGTTCTCGATACGTAACCGGAACATTCACGGTTGGCCGCTTATAGTTTGGGCCGACGGCGCAACCGGTAAGCCCGGTGACGCCGAGCAAGAGGGCGAGAAGCAAAAAGTGAGTGTGCTTTACGGTTCCAGTCATGTGATTAGTCTCCAGCCCCTTCCTGCAGCGCATATTCCGGGCTCGTCTCCGTCCCTGGGGCTGGCTTGCGCCCCGTCGAGCGGAAGAAGGAGAACCGGTCCAGCACTTTCTCCTGAAATTCCTCAAGATAGAGATAAATCGCAGGGGTGACGAATAACGTTATGAATTGAGAGACGATGAGACCTCCGACGACCACCAGTCCCAGCGGCCGGCGCGAACTTCCATCAGCGCCGTATCCCATCGCAATTGGAAGCGCACCCAGCAACGCCGCCATTGTGGTCATCATGATGGGACGGAAGCGCTCCATGCTGGCATCGTGAATTGCCTGATCGTCTGCGATTCCCTGACGCACTCGCTGCTCCGCGAAATCAACGATCATGATTCCGTTCTTCTTCACGATGCCCATCAGCATGAACATTCCAATGTAGGCATACAGCGAAGCTTCGGCGCCGAACAGCCACAGCGTTAGTAGTCCGCCCAACAACGCCACGGGCAAAGACGAGAGCACCGTGATCGGGTGCAGGTAACTCTCGTAAAGAATCGCTAGGATCACATACATGACGAACACCGCGACCAGCATCAGAACAGCCAGGTCCGCAACCGTGTTGCGAAACGTGAGCGCTTCACCCTGCAGTGCTCCAACAATACCGGGCGGCAGAATCTGCTTCGCAGCCCCTTCCACAAACTGGGTTGCCGGCCCAATGGCGTAACCGGGCTTCAGATTGAAGAACATGGTCACGCTGGTGAATTGATTAATGTGGTTGACGGCTTGCGGTCCGATGACTGGATGCCAGCTTGTAACCGCGTTGAGAGGGACCATCCTCTGGCCGTCGTCGCTCTTGATGTAGAGTTTGCCCAGGTCTTCCGGAGCGGAGCGTTTGTCGTCCGCAACTTCGAGGATCACCTGATACTGATCGGTCGGCTTCTTGATCAGGTAGCTGTAATTCTGCGAGTAGGCGTCGTGCAGAAGCGTCAGAATGCGGCTTTCCGATACGCCGTAGAGCTTCGCCTGCTCGCGCAGAATGTCGACTTGCAGGTTCGGGGTGTGATTGTAGAGATCGGAATTCACGAACAGGAACCCGGGATATTCGTGCATCTTCGCCATCATCTTGGCCGCCGTGCCGTATACCTCGTTGGCGTCGATTCCGGAAAGCGCGTAGGCGAATTGCCCCTGCGCGTTGGCGGTGGCGCCGGTACTGATTTCGAGCGCCGGATTTGGTTGAAGGAAGGCCACGGTCCCGGGAATTGCGTTGCTGATCCCACCCATCAACTCCCCCGCTACTTGCGCAATCGGGAGACGCTCGGATGGCGGTTTCAGAAACGCAATCAGGAATGCCTGATTCGATCCCATGAATTGCCCGTTCCCGCTCATGGTGAACGTGCTCCGCACCGCGGGATTCGCCTTCATGATCTTTTCCGCTTGCGTTTGATAGACGTGCATCTGATCGGGTGACGATCCTTCCTGCGCCACCAACACGCCGCGGATAAATGAGCTATCGCCCACCGGCAGGAACGATTTCGGAACGATATAGAACAGATAGCCAGTTCCGGCGAGGCAGACCACCCAAGTCACGGCCGACACCCAACGATGGCGAAGAAAGAACCACAGAGAACGCCCGTACACATCCAGCACTCGATGCTCAAAGGCGCCGAAGACGCGTTCCATCCACGTCTTCTTCGCGCCCGCACCGCGCTGGCCGAGCAGCCGTGAGGTCATCAAAGGAGTGAGCGTGAGCGACACAATTCCGCTGGCGAGAATTGAGATCACGATGGTGATGGAGAACTCTCGGAAGATACGGCCCATCAGGCCGCTCATGAACACCAGCGGGATGAACACTGCCGCCAGGGACAGTGTCATGGCCAGAATCGTGAAGCTGATTTCCTTGGCCGAGTTCAGCGACGCCTCGAAGGCGCTCTGTCCTTCCTCCATCAGCCGGACGGTGTTCTCCAGAAACACGATGGCGTCATCTACCAAGAACCCGATGGCGAGAGTCAGCGCCATCAGCGAGAGGTTGTCGAGGCTGTAGCCAAGAACATCCATGGCGATGAACGTCAGCAGCAACGACAGAGGCAGCGCCACGGCAGGAATCAAGGTGTCGGTAACGCGGCCAAGGAAGACGAAAATCACCATCACCACCAGCACGAAAGCGATGTAGAGCGTCGTCTGAACATCCTTTATGCTGCCCACGATGGTCAGCGAGCGGTCATAGGCCGGCACCAACAAAACGGAAGTGGGAAGCTGCGACTGAATGGTCGGCAGCTGATTCCGCACCGACCGTGCCACCTCAACCGCATTTACGCCGGCCCGGCGAAACACGGCGACCACCACGGTCGCGCCGGGCTGCGGATATCCTCGCACCCAAAACCGCATGTCGATGCGCTCGTCCTGAACGCTTTGCCGGGCGCTGGCAACATCTTTCAGGTACACGGGTGAGCCGCCGCTTTGTCCAACGATGAGCCCGTTGTACTCGTCCGCGGTGGTGAGTTGTCCCTGCGGCTGGAGCAGAAAGCTGCGGTGAGGCCCGTCAAACTGGCCTGCACCGGTGTAGGCAGTTCCATTCTCGATGGCGCCCGTCAGATCTTCCAGGGTGATATTGCGAATGGCCATCGCCGATGGATCGGCTTTGATGCGCACTGCCGACTGCGTGCCGTAGACAGCAACCTGGCTCACGCCGGGCAGAATGCTAAGACGCTCGCCGACTTGCGTGTTGGCATAGTCGTAGAGTTGGCCTTCTGTGACGGTGTCGCTGACCAGCGCAATGTATTGGATCGGCTGATCATTCGGATTCGTCTTGGTGAAAGTGGGAGGGCTGGGCAAGTCGACGGGAAGTTGTCCCTGAGCTCGCGTAATGGCGGCCTGCACGTCGGTGGCTGCCGCGTCGAGGCTCTTGGAGAGATCGAACTGCAGCACAAAGCTGGAGTGTCCCTGGCCGTTGTTGGAAGTCACCAGCTCCAGGCCTGGGATTTGCATGAACTGGCGCTCCAGCGGCGTGGCCACATTGTTGGCCATCGTGTCCGGCGTAGCGCCGGGATAATTGACTTGCACCTGGATAACTGGATAATCGACCGCCGGCAGATCGCTCACCGGTAATCGAAAATAAGCCAGCACTCCGAACAAAATGACCGAGACGGTCAGAGCGACCGTCATGACCGGACGGCGAATGAAAGCTTCAGAGAGATTCATGAGCGGCCTCCGTTCGAACTGCTGGGTTGGTTGCCAGCTTTCGCAGGCGCAGAAGGAGCCCCGGGATCGACACGTACCTTGCCGCCCGGGCGAATCAGCATCTGGCCGGCGAGCACGACACGTTCGTTGGCGGAGACGCCTTCCATCACAACCACGTCGTCGCCCTGACGTTGCCCCAACTTCACTGGACGCACTTCAGCCGTGTCGTCTTGTTTCACCACGTAGACGAACGGCCCTTGCTGGCTGATTTGTGCGGCTTGATTCGGAATCAGCACAGCTGCCTTTTCCGTGTTCAGAACGAGTTTCACGTCGACGAACTGGCCCGGCCAGAAGTGGTGGTCGGGGTTGCTCATGGTTGCGCGCAAATTGACCGTACCACTGCCGTTCTGCACGGAGTTATCGAGGAATTCGACGCGGCCAGCTTTGGCTGCGTTGTCCAAGTCGGAGGGCAGCCGGACTGCTGCCTTCAGCAGGCCGTGGGACATCTGTCGTTGAACTTCCGGAAGATCGCTCTCCGTGATCGTGAAATTCGCGTAGATCGGGTCGAGCCGCTGGATCGAGAGAAGCGACGTGGCATTTGGCTGCACCACGTTTCCCACATCCACCAGGCGTGCGCCGGCCCTGCCGTCGATGGGAGAGTGGATGTAGCAGTACTCGAGGTTGAGCTTTGCGGTTTCGAGAGCCGCTTCCGCGGCTTCCACCTGCGCCTGATCGACGTCGACGGCATTCTTCTTAGTATCGTAGTCCTGCTTCGAGATCGCCCTGGTCCCAATGACCTCCTCATCGCGGGCGAATTGAATCCTGGCGAGATCGAGCGCCGCCCTCGCCTGAGCGAGGCTGGCTTGTGCCGAGTCGAGCTGCGCTTTGTAAGGGCGAGGGTCGACGACAAACAGCAGTTGTCCCTTCTTTAGGTTCTCGCCGTCTTGGAATCGTCGTTCGACGATACGTCCGCCGACTTGCGGCGTAACCGTGACGGACTCGAAGGCCGCGTTGCGGCCGATTTCATCTAGATACTTGGGGACGTCTTGCGCGGTGGCCTTGACAACAGTTACCAGGGGAGCAGGCATGGCAGGCGCCGCCTGTACACTGCTTCGGCTGCAACCCGCCGTCGCCAACAACAACGCAGCGGAACCAAGCAGTCCATATCGGAAATTCGAAGTATTCTTCACCGTCATCTTCATTGCGATCCTCATCTGAAAGGGTGTTGAACTTACGCGGAAGTCGCTAACCGTGGAGCAACCGGCAACTCAAGTACAGAACGGTACCGGTCGGGTGTTACCGGCTCTTCTGAGCTGGCATTAGGCGCTGCTTGGTAGTGGACTTCCATCGCACTTCCAAGTTGCTGCAGAGCGCGAGTTCGCGCGGCGAGCACGTCCCGACGCGCGCAGCCCAACAGGACAGAACACTCTTGATCGGAGTAGTGCTCAAGAACCATCATCACGTAGACAAAGCGCTCGAACGGTTCGAGTCGCAGAACTGCGGCAATCTCCACTTGCTGATCAGCCAGCGGGGTTTTGTCATTGCCATTGACTGAAGCGGAGCTTGAATATCCGCTTCCCTCCGTTGACCGCGGGTTGATTACCCGAACCGCATTTTGGATAATCGTGCGCCGAGCCCAGGAGCGTGCCCATTCCTTGAAAACGTGGTTGCCTTGCACCGAATCCTCCAGGCCGGAGACAAAGCACTGCTCAGCCTTGGCGCGATCCGCGGTCAACAGGAACGACAACAGGTAGAGGCCGTTCATGTCTTCGTGAAAGATTCGACAAAAATCCTCGCTGCTGGCGTACTGCGATGGTCTCGTGATGTGCTTTGCCTCTGGCATGTTCACCTCCGTCTCTCTCTCATTAGTCGTTTGAGCCTGGTGGAAATCGACAACCAGGATTATCTTTTTGATGTCCTTCAGCTTTTTTCCAAATACCGTCAGGGCTCGCACCGACATCTTTGGGCAATTCGTCTTAACACGTGTCGAGTAAGAATGCCGGCGCAGGAAAACTTTGCGCCCTCCTTCATCAGATCGAAAATTGCGTCTTCTCCTTCCCGGCTGATGACGGTGAGGCTGCTCAAATCGATCACCAGCTTGCGTCCGTCTAAGTCGCGGCTCGCATTTCTGCAGGTGGTGCGAAGCTCCGCCACCCAGGGTTCGCTGAGCTTTCCTTCCACTACCAGCGTCCGCTGGGATCGGCTGTCGATTGTCGAAATCTTGAACATCTTGCCTCTTCAGACGAACCAGGTAGGTGCAACCCTCCCGCCAAAGGCCGATTGCTCGCGGATCCCCGCAAAATACTGAAACGATTGGTTGGGAGCAAAATCGTCGGAGCATTGTGTCAAGGAATGTCAAAATCAAAATTGACACTTGGCAAGAGCGGGGAAAGACCAGAATTCAAGACAAAGGCCAACGGCGCGAATAGGAGGTTGGTGGCGGACCGGGTCAGCCTGACCCTCGAGACTCCGCCTCAGGTTGCAGATGATCGAACCTGTTTCAGGGCCTGCGAGACTGAGATTATGCTGCCCGGTCCACGTGCGTTGAACTGGATTCAATTGGAATTACAGTGGTGCTATTTCTCTCGTGCCTGCCGACGAGTCGAATACGAGGGCTGATTACTTCTCTCAGTAGGGCACGAAGAAATGTCAGCATGAAGAAGACTGCAACGCCGCTAATGCCCGCGAAAGTAAATGATTGGATCACGCCAGACTCAGAGCAATGCAAGGGCCACGATCGTGGAGAGGTCAACTCGCGGAATTCACTGAGACGGAAGGGTCTGCGCGAACCACTCACTCGCGCGGGATGGAAGGAGCGTCGTAACCTTTCGACAATTGTCAAAACTCATGACACTCTTCGCGGGTCGATGCCAAGCTTCTTCATACGCGCAATTAAGGTTGTGCGTTTAAGGCCCATGCGCGCCGCGGCCCCGTCGGGCCCTGCCACTCGCCCGTTGGTGATTTTCAAGATGCTGACAATCGAATCGCGTTCGTTCGCCTGGCGCGTCCCCGCCACAGGAGTGGTCCTGCCGTTGTTGCTCAGTTCGGCGATCGGAGCCTGCAATGCTGTGCCGTGGGTAAGGATCACCGAACGCTCGATGAAATTCTCCAGTTCACGAATATTTCCCGGCCAATGCCAGCTCGATAGCTTCCTCATAGCCGCAGCGGGAATGGATTCGATCTGCTTCTCCATGCGGCGGCCGTACTTCTGTGTGAAGTAGCGGACCAGCAATGGAATATCCTCCGGTCGTTCGCGCAAAGGCGGGATGCGGATCGGAAACACGTTCAGGCGATAGTACAAGTCGCTGCGGAACTCGCGATTCTCAATCATTTGTTCCAGGTCGCGATTGGTCGCCGCTACCAGCCGCACATCCACTTGCTTGGTTCGGGTGCTGCCCAACCGTTCGAACTCGCGTTCCTGCAGAGCGCGCAGCAATTTGGGCTGGATCTCGATAGGGATGTCTCCGACCTCATCTAGGAAGAGCGAGCCCTGGTCGGCAAGCTCAAGTCTGCCCACCTTCTGTGAAATCGCACCTGTGAAGGCGCCTCGTTCGTGTCCAAACAGCTCACTCTCGAGCAGTCCTGTGGGAATCGCGGCGCAGTTGAGCCTGACAAAGGTCCGATCCTTACGCCGGCTGCGTTCATGGATCGCGCGCGCGATCAATTCCTTGCCCGTCCCGGTTTCGCCTAGAAGCAATACGGTCGAGTCACTGGGAGCCACGGTTTCCACCAGGCTCAAAACATGCCGGAGAGCCGAACTCTGCCCCACAATTCCTTCGAAGTCCATCTCACCGCGGATTTCATCTTCCAGGTACAGCTTTTCCTGCGCGAGCTTATCTTTAAGACTAGCGATTTCACCGTACGCCAGCGCATTTTCCAACCCGATCGCCACCTGCTGCGCGACCTGAGACAGAAAGGCCGCCTCCTCTCGATCGAACGCATTCTCCTCGCGGCTCGCCAGCGCGAGCACGCCAAGCATGCGACCCCGACTGACGAGAGCCACGTCGCACAACGAATTGATACCTTCCCCTGCCGCCTTCGCGTACATCTCAGGGGGCACTTCGGTCGGGTCGAGCCGATTTAACACCAAGGGCCTGCCGCTACGGAAGGTTTCGCCGGGCATCGTACCCTCGATGGGGATCAATATCTGCTCGGTGAAAAATCCCTTGCGGTCCGGGAAGTCGAGAGCATGCACGCGCAAATGGGTGCCATCTGGCTCGGGGAGCATGATGGCTGCGGCGTCACACCGCATGACCCGGCGAACACTCGCTGAGATCGTTCGCAGCAGGTCCTCAAAATTAAGGTTCGAGACGACCTGGTTGGTCAAGTCTAGGATCAGCTTCAGCCGGTCCTGCGCCTGCCGGGACAAGTAGAAATTCACAGCGGCATCAATCGCCAGCGCAATCTGATCGGCCACCAGAGAGAGAAAGCGGACTTCGTCCTCGGGGTAGGCGTGCGGACGGGAGCGGCCAATGCTCAGCACGCCCAACCGGCGCTCGCCTCTCGCGAGCGGAAGCACACAGGTAGACACGATCCCTAATTCATTCAGACATTTCCCGTGCTTCGCAAATCGCGGTTCCGCCCTCCAATCCATCGTGATCAGAGCCTGCTGAGATTCGTGCACCCATTCAACTGGCGTATCGTCCACGACAACATCTGCTAACGGCTGATCGTGCCTGGTGCCATTCGAATAGAGCAGATGCCAGGCGACAGTCGTCGTATCACTCTCAAATGCGATGAGCTCCAGGTAGTCAGAGGGAACAACCTCTAGCAATTTTTTCACGAGAACATCGGCGGCGGTGTCGCAATCGCTACATGTTCCAATCGCATTGGCTGCGCGGAGCAGCGCTTCGTATCGTTGCGTATAAGCTTCTTCGACCGTCGCTGACAGAAGGCTCATAGACCGTTCCGGCTGTTATGGTCCACCACAAAGACCCCGGCTGCGACCGCCAGCAACAGGCTGACGGCTGCCGGATTCGTGGATATGTTTGATCTGATGTTATGAAGAGTCAGAAAGCTTCGACAAAATGTCGTAGCCTTCGTCATTTGTCAAATCCTGTGTCGAGGTGCTTGACAGGCGAGGCGGTCAACCTGCAGCGCCAGTCGCTTAACTGGCATTCATTCAAGCATTTTAGGTCAACTCCCCTGCATGACACCTTTGGCTCCTCAAATGCCCGTATCGAATCCGAAAGACGATGTGCATATCGCGACGATCAAGGTAGAGAAATTGTCGACGGACATACAAACAGGGAGGAGTCACATGATGCGGCGAACTGCGATTACGCTTGCAAGTTTTATCATTCTAATAACTCTAAGTTCCGCGGCTCAAGAAAGCCGGTCGGAGGTCAGTCTGCAAGGGACCGGCTTCTTCACCAAGGATACTAGCGGCCAAGGGACCACACAGCGGACTACGAACACCGGCGGTTTTCAAGTCGGTTACCGCTATCACATCAACCGCTGGCTTGCGGCTGAAGCAGTGTATGGCTACGACCGTAACACACAGCAGTATTTTGCGCCCGCGGGATTCTCTCGAGTCCAAGCCAATGTTCATCAAGCCACCGGAGGCTTTGTATTTAACCTGCCAGCGCCCGCAAGGTTGAGGATCAGCCCGTATGTTCTTGCGGAAGGAGGAGCGCTCGTGTTTGATCCCACGGGCAACGGCTTCGGCACCGTTCCGGGTGTTCAACGCCAAACCGTCGGGGTGTTCGCCTACGGAGGCGGTGCCGATTTCCCCATTATGAAACACGTCGCGCTGCGCGCGGAGTATCGCGGGCTGGTTTACAACTCGCCCGACTTCGGGGTCGCGAGCCTGAATACCAACACCACCACGCACACTGCGCAGCCCTCTGCCGGAATCGTTTTCCACTTCTGATTTTGATTCTGATTTTGATCCAGGGTAGTGGTGCCGTCTGCGCGCTACTACCCGAG
>WNGK01006217.1_pt1 | contig 12562 bp, 8 predicted proteins | sample 5400601 | NCBI WGS metagenome assembly WNGK01 (sample SAMN13153376, study PRJNA577476) | soil metagenome | isolation source: 60 cm soil or saprolite under Garry oak tree replicate 1 | place: USA:California | collected 2016-06-15 | reverse complement strand
GACGCGAAGTTCACGGCGTCAGCCGTGGAAGCCGTCGAAGGCGCCGAAGCCCTCGTCATCGCCACGGAGTGGAATGAATTCGCCAATGTCGATCTTGCAGCGGTCAAAAAGAGGATGACGACGCCAATCGTGTTCGATGGGAGAAACCTGCTCAATCCAGAAACGATGGGCGAACTCGGTTTCCATTATTATTCGATCGGTCGCGCCAGCATCCTTCCCCGTTAAGACTTGTTTGTGGCGGAAACCTCAGCTCGCCGGGTCGCTCTCGCCGCGCTGAGAACCTGGAGAACAGGAAAGCGGTTCGCCGACTCCGTTATTTCCGACGCTCTGTTCGAAACGTCTCTTCAATCGGTCGATCGCGCCTTCGCGCTTGAACTCTTTTACGGTGTTCTGCGGAACCTGACTCTACTCGACTTTTGGATCTCGAATCTGCGACGCACGCGGGTAGATGTCGATCTTCGCGATATCTTGCGCCTCGGGCTTTATCAAATCTTTATTGCGAAAATCTCACCGCACGCGGCGGTCTTCGAAACGGTCGAGCTCGCTCCGAAACGACAACGCTCCATCATTAACGCACTTCTTCGTTCCGCACTGCGAAGCGGCAAAGACTTACAGAAAAAAGCAAAGGCCCAGCCGATCCATGTTCGAACTTCGCATCCGAAATTTCTAATTGAGCGCTGGGAAGAACAATTCGGGACTGATGCAGCCAAAGCTTTGTGCGCCTGGAACAACACGCCCCCGCCAATTTACGCGCGAATTAACCACCTAAAGATTGATCGACAGACCTTTCTCAAACGTTATCACGATGCACGAACGCTGCCGGACGTTTCGAACTTCGTTGAGCTTCCTGCACCTGTGAATGCGCTCGAAGCGGGAGATTGCTACGTCCAGGACCCAAGCACGTCGATCGCGTGCGAATTGTTGCAGCCCAAACCGGGCGACAAAATTCTCGACGCATGCGCCGCTCCTGGCGGCAAAACAGGCTACGTGGCGGAATTAATGGGAAATCAAGGCCTGCTTGTCACCTGCGATCGCGAGCCGAAACGGTTGTTCTTGCTGGGAAAAAATCTCGCGCGCCTGGGTGTTCGGATTGCGAAAATTGTTCGCCATGATTGGGGCAAAGCCGAAATCCCGCGGGAGATTCTTTCGCAAGCGCCTTTCGATCGAATCCTGCTTGATGCGCCGTGCACTAACACCGGCGTAATGCGCCGCCGAGTCGACGTGCGATGGCGGTTGAAACCCGCGGACTTTACGCGAATGCAGGCGCGACAGATTGAAATTGGACGCGCAGTGTTGCCACTGCTGAAGCCCGGCGGGGTTTTGGTTTACAGCACCTGCAGTCTTGAACGTGAAGAAAACGAAAACGTCGTTCGGGAATTGTTGCAGACAGGGTCGACTCGGCCGCCAGAGCCTCGGCAAAGGTGGCTCTTGCAACTTGAAGAAGAAAGACGTTCCCTTCCGTTTCGCGATAATTTCGACGGTGCATTCATCGCGAGATTGCGCCGAATGACTTGATCAGTTCCTTGCCAGCGGTTGCATCCCGCGCACTCAGTGGAATCGTAGCGTCCTATGCACGACGCGCGTTTCGATAAGCTCGCCAAGCTTTTGGTAGAATATTCAACTCGATTGAAGCGGAATGAGAATGTCCTGATCGAAGCTTTCGATGTTCCGGATGAGATGACAATCGCGCTTATTCGTGCGGCGCGAAAAGCAGGCGCGATCCCGTTTGTTCAGGTCCAGCGCGGCCGGATCGGACGCGAGCTCGCCTTGGAAGCTTCGGATCGACAACTAAACCTGGCGGCGTCCCATGAGCTCGCCCGGATGAAGAAAATGCAGGCCTATATTGCTCTACGCGGCAGCAACAACATCACCGAATTATCGGATGTGCCGGTGGCGAAGATGCAGCTCGTAGCCAAGAAGATGCGACCGGTTCAGGATCACCGGGTTAAAAAAACCAAATGGTGTGTCTTGCGCTGGCCAACTCCTTCCATGGCTCAGCTCGCCGGCATGAGCACAGAAGCCTTTGAAGATTTCTATTTCGAAGTCTGCACGCTGGATTACGAGAAACTCCAGCCGGGAATGAAAGCCCTTAAAGAGTTAATGGAGAAAACGGACCGCGTCCGAATCATAGGACCAGGGATTAACCTGCGATTCAGTATCAAAGGAATTCCGGCTGTGATCTGCGGAGGCGACCGGAACATTCCGGATGGAGAAGTTTTTACCGCGCCGGTGAAAAGTTCCGTGGAAGGCCACATCACGTTCAACGCGCCGACAATTTATCAGAGCATTGCCTTCGATGGCATTCGTCTCGATTTTGGAAAGGGCAAAATTGTTAAGGCGACCAGTAACCAAACAGAGAAGCTAAACAAAATCCTCAATTCGGACGGCGGCGCGCGCTACGTCGGCGAGTTTTCGCTCGGATTCAATCCGCACGTGCTCGAACCGATGCGAGATATTCTTTTCGATGAAAAAATTGCCGGGTCATTTCATTTCACCCCTGGTCAGGCTTATGAAGAAGCCGACAATAGCAATCGCAGCCAAGTGCACTGGGACATGGTCAGCATCCAACGAAAGGAATACGGCGGCGGTGAGATTTATTTCGACGGTAAATTAATTCGGCGAGACGGCGAATTCATTCCGAAGGAGCTGCGGTCGCTAAATCGCAGCAACTTCGTTAAGCGAAAATAATCGCCCGTACACAAACGGGGCGCTTGTGTGAAGCGCTCTGAAGATGTCGATCTTGTCGTCGATCAGGCCACGCGTTTCGGGCCGTGACCGAGCAGGTTCAATTGCATCATTCCGATTTCGCCGCTACCCGTGAGCTGCAAATTCGAAATCTCGAATACCGGCGCACCCTCAACCGGCCCGCCGCCAGCGGTCGGCATTTGAACCGACACTTGTTTCGAATTGGAATTGAGCACAATCGACGAAATCTCGAACGAGGGCGAGAATTCGACGGTAGCGATTTGGAACGGAGCAACTACGTGGACCGCGGCTTGTCCTTGCTGCGAAGGAGTCAGTTGAAGCGGTGCGGCCGCGAAATCCGAGACCAGGTGCAAACCTCCGACCGTGAACGAAGGCGAACCGACGACAGTTGGACGTTGTTGTTGTGAGGGCGTAAGCCGCACGCTTCCCAGCGTCCCTCCAGCCGGCTGAATCCTCGCGATCTCGAACGTCACTTGCAGGTTCATCGCCGGCTGCGGCGAGACGCCGGCCAGGCGCATCGTTACGACTTTTGAGGCCGGTCGTAATTGCAATGCCCCCATCTTAAACGTTGGAGTCAGTTGCATCGACGCAATTTCGAAAGCGAAAGTAAGTTGGACGGCGGTTTGCATCGCCCCGGCTGCGGGTGCGCCACCTCGCATTGCTGGTGCGGTTGGGATTTGGACTGGTTCAGGCATGGTTACTGGTGTGGTTGGTTCGTAAATTCGTGATTCAAAAACCGGCTCAATAGTAGGCTCGGTCGGTTGACGAAGCGCCTCAAATACGGCCGGTTCAGGTTCGTTGACTTCAACGATGGACGGTTCCTCCACAGGCGTCAACTGGGGAATCGGTTGGCCCTGGCCAACGGGCTCGATTTCCGGTTCGGCGACTGCTGGTGCCTGCGCAAACACCGGCTGAATCTCGGGAAAGCTGATTTCCGGACTCGTAATCTCTTCGACTGGTGCAACGACCGGCTGCGGCGCCTCAAATATCGGCATTTCCAGCTCCTGCATCGCCGCCTGCGGCGCGAACCATTCTGGCTCTTGCACGAGCGGTTCGCCAATGGATTCCGTCGCCACCGCGCCCTGGTCCACGATTGGCCCCACCGCTTCAAATGTTTCGATTGCCGGTTCGAGCCCAAGCTGATGTTCGCCATTGGCTTCAACTGCAGGTTCAACAGCTGTCTCACCGCCAAATACACGGCTCGGCGTTCCAAGCGGAATGACGGCGCGGCGGAGCGACGGTTCGGATGCTCTCAATTTAAGTGAAACCTGTCGCGGACCACCACTCAATCGCGGCATAACTTTCATTTCTCTGCTAGGCGCCGCCGCAATTTCCATTCCTTCCAGCTGCGGACCGCTCGCCGGTGCGGCACGACGGAAACTTGGGAAATGAATTCCGCGGCGACGAATCTCAAAAACGACTACCCAGCCAATGACTCCAATGCCGGCCAAAACCAAAATGGCAGCGAACAAATTTCCGGTTTCGAATTTTCCGCGGGAAACCTCGCCAACGCGCGCCGGAGCGAGCGCGGTCGCAGGCGTAGTTGCGGGCGCGACTACAGGTTCTTTAGCAGACGCAACAGCAGGAGCTTGAGCTTGTCCTTTGGCGGCCTGCGACTGTGCAGCTGCTGCTTGTTCAGGCACTGCCGGGGCCACGGACGAAGCAGGCGCCGCAGCCGCCGCTACTGGCGTCTCTACAACAGGCGAGAAATTCGGGGCGGGTGAAGTTGGGATCTCTTCTGGTCTTGCCGGACTGCCCATCGCAACTGAGCCCGGAACAGTGCCGGTAGATTCGGTCAGCGCAGTGCTAGCTGCGGGCTCTTGCGGTTTCGGGGCGACTGCTTCCATCCCAGCGATCTCCGGCTTTGTCTTTGCCTCGGCGACTTTGCCCTTCGCGGCTGCAGCTCCCGGGATTGGACTCGGTTCTATCGCCGGACTCGATTCGCTCGCTGCTGAAGCTAAAGCAGTTGCTGCTTCCGCTGCCGGCGCCGGCGATGTCGCGAGCGCCGGACTTTGCATCCAGCCGAGATCGTAAAAAGAATCCGCGAAAACAACATTCAGCGCAGGTGAATAAATCTTCTTGGCCGAGGTGATCCAATCTGTCGCCTTGGTTGGATTGTTATGCTTAAACTCCCAAGCGGCTTGCGCATAATAAAGCGCCGGTGTGTCGCCAGTAAATTGGAACTGCTCCATCAACTTCTGCGCGCGGCTGTCTTTGCCTTCCAAAAGCCAAGTCATGTAAACGTTGAATTTGATGAGCTGGGCCGCCTCGCTCTTGTCCCCACCCGCCGCCTTGCTCAAGAGCACTTCGAATCGATCGCGCGCCGTCGCGTAATCTTTTTTCTTCAACGGCACCGATGCGAGATTGAATTGGGCCTGGCGAAATTTTGAATCGGCTTTCAAAGCCTTCTTGAATTCGGCTTCGGCCTGGTCGTATTGCTTTTGCTCGAGCAAAATTTCGCCGCGCAGGTTCAGCGTCGCCGCCTGGTTCGGATCGGCCGCGTCAGCGTCATCGACAAATTTACGGGCGGCGACAAAGTCGCGTTGTTGATAAGCCTGCCGCGATTGCTCCACCCGTGACCGCGCGAACGCCTTGCTTTTGGCGGCGCGCTCCGCCGGCGTGTTTAATTCGAGCGCCGCGCGTGTTTGGCCGGCCTGTTTTTGCAGCCAACCAATTTCGTAGAGTGATTCTGCGAAAAGCTTGTTCAGCTGCGGAGAAAAATTCTTTTCCGCCTGCGCCATCCAATCCTTCGCTTCTTGCGCTTTGTTCTGCTGAAGCGCGATGGCGGCGTTGGCATAGTGGACTGCTGGCGTGTCCGGAGAAAGTTCGAACTTGGCCAAAAGTGAATCAACCATGTTCTCTTTGCCCTCGAGCAAATAAGTTAACAGGATCTTGTATTGAATAAGCTGGGTCGCTTCACCTTGCAGCTCGGAGGCATTGCTCGAGAGCAGTCCCTGAAAACGATTTCGCGCCTCCGCCCAATCCTTTTTCAGAAACGGAATTTCCGCCAAATTGAAACGCGCGTTCCAAAACTTCGAATCGATCCGCAGTGCTTCGTTTAGTGCCCCTTCAGCTTTGTCATAGATGCCTTGTCGCATCATGATCACGCCTCGCAAATTTTGCGACTCCGCCAGGTCCGGCTGACGCGCGTCGATCGCGTCGAGTTGTTTTAAAGCTTCCGGAAAATTGTTCGAATCGAAAGCGCGGAACGCTTTGTCATACATTCCTTCCAGTTCCGCCTTTGACGGAGCGACATTGTCCGCCGCCAAAGACCCAAGCACGAGCACGGCGACTGCACGAGCACGGCGACTGCCGCGATTTTCCGGAATTTCATGGCCTCCCCCACATAAAACTCTTTTGGGCAATTAATGACAAGCCAAATTTTACGCCTTTTCGACGGAATTCCAAACCCTTCGCGGGAAGCCGCCTGCGCGGCGAAAAACGCCCCTTTCTCTGGCTAATTCGAAAAATCAGGAGTTTAGATTCGCAATGATTCGCAAGCCCTCCAAGGTCAAATTCGGATGAACGGCGTCGATTTCCGGCAGGCCTGCCGCAATCAAATCCGCGTACCCGCCGGTAGCGATCACGTGCAGCTTCTTCCGAGGAAAACGCTCGGCTTTGACCCGCGCTATGATTTCGCGCACCAAGCCGCGATAGCCGATCACTGCGCCGGCGCGCATCGCTTCGATCGTCGATCTTCCAACGGCCGAACGCGGCTCTTTTAAAGAAAGCTTCGGGAGTAATGCTGTGCGCTGATAAAGGAAATTTGTCATCGATTCCAAGCCCGGGGCGATCACTCCGCCAATGTATTTTCGTTGCGCCGAAATGATGTCGAACGTGACCGCCGTTCCAAAATCCACCACGATCGCGGGAGATCCATAAAGCGCGGCGACGGCTACCGCATTCGCAAGCCGGTCCGCGCCAATCGTTTTCGGATTCGGATAATCAATTCCGACGCCGAGTTTGATCCGCGGCGTTAACCGCAAAATTTTCGATCCCTTCGCCACAGCCCAAACGACCGCATTCTTCTTCGGCACAACCGAACAGACCACCACGATGTCAACTTGGCCGCCGGAGCCTTGTGGTAGTTGGCTCTTACGACGTCGCAGAAATCGCTGAAGCACCGCAGCCGTAAACTTTCGTGTTTCGATTCGCTTTGGTTTCGAAATCCGTCGCTGCGTTGCAAGCGCGACTTTCGTGAACGAATTACTGATGTCGATGAGCAAGTAATTTTCCGCACTCACGATGTGCGACTTCACTGCCAAGAGGCGCCGAGGTCAAGTAGCGAACTTGCGACGTAATCCCCGACCGCGTACGCTCGGCACGTGAGGAAATTGGTTCACCGGCCGCGGCGACTGCGCCGATCTCCCGCGTTGCGCAATCTCGTGCGCGAAACAAATCTCACTGCGCACGATTTCGTCTTACCACTCTTCGTGAGCGAAAAGATCGACAAACGCCGCCCGATCGCGAGCATGCCAGGCGTTTTTCAGTTGCCGCTCAGTGAAATTGTTGATGAAGCGCGGCAAGCCCAGGACGCCGGACTTCAAGCGATTCTCCTTTTTGGGATTCCTGAAAAAAAAGATGAGCAAGCAAACGGCGCCTATGCCGAAGACGGTGTAGTGCAAAAAGCATTACGCGCAATTAAGAACAAATGTCCGGAAGTTGTCACGATCACGGACGTTTGTCTTTGCGAATACATGAGTCACGGACACTGCGGCGTGACCCGCATCGATGGCGAACATTTCCACGTCCTGAACGATGAGACTGTCGATCTTTTGGTGAAGGCCGCGCTTTCGCATGCGCAGGCCGGCGCGGACATGGTTGCGCCCAGCGACATGATGGACGGCCGCGTCGGCGCAATCCGCGAAGCACTCGATGCCAGCGGCTTTAGCGACACTGGCATCATGAGTTACGCGGCGAAATTTGCCTCAGTGTTTTATGGTCCGTTTCGCGAGGCCGCCGAAAGTCCGCCCCAATTTGGCGATCGGCGCTCGTATCAAATGGATTCGGCGAATGCGGATGAAGCGCTGCGCGAAGTCGCGCTTGATATTGATGAAGGCGCCGACATTATCATGATTAAACCGGCACTGCCGTACCTCGACATCCTCTGGCGCGCGCGAGAGCGCTTTCGCAAACCGACCGCGGTTTATCATGTGAGCGGCGAGTACGCGATGGTCAAAGCGGCAGCCGAAAAAGGAATCGTCGACGAACGCGCGGCCGTTTTGGAAATCATGACTTCGCTCAAGCGCGCCGGCGCCGACATCATTGTCACCTACTGGGCGCGGGAACTGGCCGAATGGATCAGCGCCTAACGAGTCGTAACGGCGAAATGGAAGCGCACGCGCGTTTGAAACGGCTCGCTTTGCTTTGGGCGCAAAAACAATGCTACTCGGCGTGTGCGATGGAGGTCACGTTGCCACGCTGTCGTTACCGCGCCGATGTCGCTGCTTATCACCCGAATGGAAAACAATCCGGCGCGACCGCAATTTTTGAGTGCAAACAAGCATTGGTCGATCTTCGACGGGACAATGGCTGCACCGCGACCACGATGCGGCGTTTGGAAAAAGTTCATCAACGCCGCGAAGTGCTGGAACGAAATCTGCGAGTGCATTATCCGGCCTTGCGCGTTGCCGATTCGCTCTTTGCCGAGTTCGACTCGCATAATTTCGGAGCGATCGACCACCGCGGTTACCGGCAAGTAGTGCGGCAGATGCAGGCATTACAAAACCGACTCTTCGATTGCACTAAATTCGAAACGTTAATTCGATACCGCTGCGCGAACTTGTTTTTTCTGGTTCTACCAAGCGAATTGTTTTGCGAACCGGAGATTCCGATCGGTTGGGGCGCGTTGATTGAATCTAACGGCGAACTGATCCTGGCCCGTAAACCAGTCTGGCATGAAACGACTGAGGAGAATCAGTTGCGCTTTTTGCAGCGCATCGCCACGGCCGGCACGCGCCTCTTGAATCGGACGTTGGACATCACGTTCGAGCAGGTCGCGACCGCATGTTGTCGATCTTAGGAGATCTCGATCTTTTCAGCGCTTGACCAGCAAGTTATGGCCGGTCATCTCCTTCGGCTTTTCCATGCCGAGCAAAAACAGAAGCGTCGGTGCAACATCCGCCAAAATTCCGTTTTCGCAGCGAAATTTTCCCGCATCCTTCGCCACATAAATGAAATGGACGAGATTTGTCGTGTGCGCAGTATTCGGTGAACCGTCGGAGTTTCGCATCTGTTCGCAGTTGCCGTGATCGGCAGTGACAATGGCTTTGCCCTCGAGCTCGAGTAGCTTCGGAACAATGCGGGCGCAACATTGATCAACCGTTTCGACCGCTTTGATCCCGGCTTCAACCACGCCGCTGTGACCAACCATGTCCGGGTTGGCAAAGTTCAGAATGATCAGATCGAATTTGTCGATGCGCTTAAATAATTCGTCGGTTACCTGAAACGCGCTCATTTCCGGTTTTAAATCGTAGGTCGCGACTTTTGGAGACGGGATGAGCTTTCGCTCCTCGCCCGGAAACGGTTTTTCGACGCCGCCATTAAAGAAATAGGTGACGTGGGCGTACTTTTCCGTTTCGGCGATGCGCAGCTGCGATTTACCGGAACGGCTCCCGAGCTCGCCGAGAATGTTTTTGAGTTCTCCCGGAGCGAAAATGTAGGGTGAAGGAAAACGAACGTCGTACTCGGTCAGCGAAGTGAATTTAATCTGCGGCCATACTTCGCGATCGAAACCATCGAAATCCTTGAGCAAAAATGCTTGCGATAATTGACGGGCGCGGTCGGCCCTGAAGTTGAAAAACAAAACGACGTCGCCGGCACAGACGCGTTGCTCGTTCGCGTGCGCGAAAATTAGCGGCGGCATGAACTCGTCCGTTTTGCCGGCTTTGTATTGTCGATCCAACGCGGCCGACGGCGTTTCTTTGCAAACTTCACCACGACTGAGAACGACTGCGTCCCAGGCTTTCTTCGTTCGATCCCAACGGCGATCGCGGTCCATCGCAAAATAGCGACCGACGACAGTCACAATTTGCGCGCCGCTCTTCTGCAATTCCTTTTCGCAAGTTTTGAGATATTGACGGCCGCCGGTCGGCGAGGCGTCGCGACCATCAGTGAAAGCGTGCACGAAAATATCGTCCACTCCCGCTTTCTTCGCCGCGTTCGCAAGCGCAATCATATGATCGTAATGGCTGTGGACACCGCCATCGGAAATAAGGCCTAACAGATGAAGCCGGTGCCCGCGCGCGGCGGCGAAAGTTTCCTGCGCGACGCGATTGCGATCGAACTCGCCGGCCGCGATCGCTTTGTTTATTCGTGTAAGATCCTGAAGGACGACGCGGCCGGCGCCCAAATTGAGATGGCCGACTTCGGAGTTGCCCATTTGGCCCTCAGGCAAACCTACGTCGGCGCCGCTGGCGCTGAGCTTGCTGCCGGGATAATCGCGATAGAGTTGATCGTGAAACGGCGTGTGCGCGAGCAGAGTGGCATCGCCGTTTTCTTTCGCCTTCGCTTTGCCGCCGGGATTGATGCCCCAGCCGTCGCGAATGATGAGCAGCACCGGGCGAGCCATAAACCGCATTGTCGGAAGATTGCGGAGATCGACAAGCGGTTCTTTGTCAGCGGACATTTGCGACGGTCATCCGTCTTCGCTACGCTACGGCGTGACAAGTAGACCGCCGCTACAGAAGAGGAAATGAAGTGGCGCAATCAATTGCTGGCGCTTTTGTGTCTCGTTATTTTCGCCGGTCTCGGGGTGCTTTATTTTCAGCATTGGGTCGTCCAAAAACCATTCGGGATTATTCTGATAATCGGCGAAGGGCTTGCGCCGGAGCGCATCGCAATGACGCGTGTTTACATCGGAGGTGCCGATGCTCATCTGGCATTGGATGGAATGGTGCATGTCGCGCTAGTGAAAAACGCTTCGCGAGATTTCGCGGTTTCGGATCAGGCGGCGGCAGCCAGCGCGCTCGCTACCGGAGTCAAAGTAAATAATCGCGAAGTGTCGGTTGATCCGAACGGCAAACCGTTGACGACGATTTTGGAGCTGGCGCGCGGTCGCGGGCGCGCGATTGGATTAGTGACGAATGGTTCGCTAACAAACCCCACTTGCGCGGCTTTTTACAGTCATCTCAAGAATGGCAATGACGTCGATGAGATCGCGAGGCAACTTGTCGACGGCAAGAAGATCGACATCGCGCTGGGAACAAGCCAGGCCGAGTTTCTTCCCGAAGCAAAGCAGGGGCAACGACCAGACAACCGCGACCTTCTTTTAGAATTGCGCCAAAATGGTTTCGACATCGTTCGCAGCCGAACGGAATTGGAATCCATTCCGGTCTGGAGCCGCGCAAAACTTTTCGGGGCGTTTGCAAACGGAGATGGCGGCCCTCAAGGCCAAACTTGGAACGAAGCACCTGCTTTGTCCGACATGGTGCGCCGTGCGATTGAATTGTTGCAGTACAATCAGCGCGGTTATTTGCTCATCGTTGACGCCGCCCGGATGCGAAAAGCCGCGGAAACGAATAGCGCCGAACAAACGTTGACCGAAACGGCTGAGCTCGACCGCGCGCTGTCAACGGCCCTCCGTTACGCAGGGCCAAAATCGACAATCATTCTCTGTGGCGACACCGCGATCGGGGGTTTGCATGCGAACGGTTTTCCATTTCGTAAGGACAGCGGGATTGCGTTGCTCGGACTGAATCCTTCAGGCGAGCCGTGGATGACCTGGGCGACAGGTCCAAAAGGATTGCAGGCCTACGGCGCTGCCAAAGTTCCTGACAAGGAAAAGTTGCAAGATCCAAACGGTGGAAAGGAGCAAAATGAGCCCGCCGTCCTTTACACCAAATCAGCCTTGGAAACCGTGGAAGACGTCGTCTCGCTCGGAAGTGGCCCAGGCACCGAAGCAATACAAGGCACGATCGACAATACGCAAATTTTCAAGGTGATTCGAGACAAGCTTTGAAATGAGGGAACTCTTCCCAGATGGAGGGTGATCAAAAAAAGACCCACCCGCAATCATGGGTGGGTCTTCTGAATCAAAATCTTCTACGGACGTTACTCGCTGAGGAGAGGAACAAAAACAAATGGCGGTGGATCGGGAAGATTTGGCGGCGGTCCTTCCTCTGGCGGTCCTTCCGCGACTTCCTTTGCGTCCTTCCCGTCGCCGAAATCCTTTGCGTCTTTGCCATCAACAGCGCCGGCCAAGGCAGTCGTAGCGACCGTTAAATTTGCTGTCGAATAAACAGCTAGCTGCGCAATCCTGCCGGAGTTGGCGACGCTGAAACTGAATTTCACGTACTTCGCTTCGGTTGGGCCGACGTTTATTTTTGTCACCTTTGCGGTAAGATTCTGCTGCGCAATTTGGTGCCACTGCGAACTGGCGGCAGCCAATTTTGAATTCGAAATAGAAATCGTCACAGTGCCAGTGGTGCTCTCGTTGAGGAACGAGATCACGTCGAAGTTCTGAATTTTCGACAGCGAAAGGACCAGTTCGCTATTCCCCGCAAGTAAGGCGTAGCCGAGAGTGGGATGATCAGAGATGAGGGCGATCTGTGCGACGTTGTCATCGAGTCGAGCGCCGAGGCTGAAGCGCGCGAGGTTGCGCGCGTAAACGGGTGACTGTTGGGCGAATAGGTGCAATCCAGTGGCGAGAAGAACGGCGCAACTGATGAGACCGGCGCGGGAAAAGCGAGAAAAGGATGCGCTCATAATTTCCATAATTACAAAAACGATAATACCCTGAACGCCCGCTCTTTGGCAATATAAATCTTTCGACCACTCTAAAATCTTCGCGGAACAGGTGTGGGCGACCCCCTCGATCCGATTTCGAGCAGCGCTCGTCCCGCGGCGCCCGCAAGAT
>WNGK01007545.1_pt1 | contig 12563 bp, 14 predicted proteins | sample 5400601 | NCBI WGS metagenome assembly WNGK01 (sample SAMN13153376, study PRJNA577476) | soil metagenome | isolation source: 60 cm soil or saprolite under Garry oak tree replicate 1 | place: USA:California | collected 2016-06-15 | reverse complement strand
CTGGTCAACGACCTGCACGTCTCGCTGACCACGGCCGGGCTGTTCTACCTCACGAACATCACCGCCCCGCTCGCCGGCTACCTGATCGGCGCACGCTCGGACCGCTCTGGAAAGCGGCTCGGGCTGTTCCGGTGGTGTGCGCTGGCGGGATTCCTCGGGTGGGTCGCGATGGCCTTGGCCGACCAGGTGTGGATGCCCTTCGTGATCAGTGCCGTCGTCCTGGCCTTCTCGGGCGCCGCCGGCTCGCAGCTGTTCGCCGCGGTCCACGACGACCTGCAGGCGACCACGAGCCCCGTGGCCGACGGGGTCGTCTCCATCGTACGGATGGCGTTGACGGCCGGATGGGTCGTCGGCCCCGTCCTGGGCTCGATCCTGGCGACCGCCGCCGGTTCGCGCGTGATGCTCGCGGCCACCGGCGCGTGCGCCCTCGCGCAGATCGTCCCCATGGGCTTCGCGCGCGCCGGCTCGGCTCGGCCCGGCGCGCACACCGCGTCCGCGTCCGAAGCGCAGGCCGACCGCCCCGCGCAGCGCCCGAAGCTCCGGGAGATGCTGCCGCTGCTCGCGTTCACCGGGCTGTACGTGCTCGTCTACGCGGGTGAGCCGATCAAGTACGGCTACCTGCCGATCTACATGCGCGACGACATGCATCTGCCGACGGCGGCCAGCGGCGCGGTCATCGGCATCCAGCCTCTGATAGAGCTGATCCTGATGCCGGTAGCCGTGGTCGTCGCCCGCAGAATCGGCATGATGCACCTGATGATCCTCGGCGCGGCGTTCGGCGTCGGCGCGAATCTCTGCTTCGCCCTGACCGGCGACGCCGCCGGAATGTTCGCCGGGCAGATCCTCATGGGCGGGGTATGGGGCGCGTTCGCGGCCCTCGGCATCATCGTCGCCCAACGACTGCTGCCCCAAGCCGTCGCCACCGCCTCCGCCGTCTTCATAAGCTCCACGGCAATCGCCAGCGCCCTCGGAGGGCTGACCGGCAGCCTCGGCGTCAGCGTTCTCGGCCTGCCGCACGTGTTCTTCGCCCCGGCTCTCTACGGACTCATCGCCACCAGCGGGATCGCCGTCATGAGCCGCTCCCGGTTCGCCGTGCACTAGCCCGGACTGTCCCGTGCCAAAGCCTTACCTCACCGGACCGCGCGAAGGTGCTGGCACACGCGGGGCCTGATCAGGCGCCTCATAACGGTGACAGATCGCGAGGGAGTGGTGCTGACATCTAGTGCGCGCGGACTGAGCGGCCCCGGCCGCCTGGTCCCGGTCTCATATCGGACGATCTGCGTCTGGCTACGGCTACTAGCCGCGCAGCCGATCTGAGTACGGAATCTGCAACTGATGGAGTGAGCGACGGTATCGTCACTCCCCCGCCCCTCACCCTCAGTAACAGGCAATCGCCGGATGCCGGACTGCGGTCGGCGAGTTACTGACGGCGGATTGGTTACACCTGGCACGACCGCGCTCAGTCCCTGGAATCCAGGCCCCTGCTGTGGCCGCATGGATGCCGGCATCGTCGCGGAGCGAATCCCGCGCCCTCACGCGGACCCGCGTGCACGCTGATGCGGGTCAGGCAGTCCGCTGCCGAAGCGGACGAACCCGACCGCCTCACAAGCCCCCGACCTGCGGCGACGTAGTCCGCCACCGGCCCTCCGCCCGCGCGAAATGAGACTGAGAAATGAGACTAGTCTCAATTCAGAACGCGAGCAGTTAACTACACTGCGTGAGTTATCGCAGGTCAGACGTGTGGTCAGGGGCGGGATCGAACCGCCGACCTTCCGCTTTTCAGGAGGCTTTGCCGATCCAGGCGGGTCCAGAGCAGTACGCCTGACCTCGTCATCGCTCGTATGGGCTGTCTTGAGCGTCCACCGTGATCCGCATCCATCCAGGACCGTTGTTAGCAACTCGTTAGCAAGATCGCCGTAGTCGGTCGCCGCATCTTGAAAACTGAACAGTGAATCGACCATCTGTTTCTCGAAGCCTGACAGCTGCTGCCAGCCGCTACGGCGATCCGTGTCGGACGGTTATAGGAACAGGTCACGCTCCTGGACCGGCGTTGCGGCGCTGTTGGGCCTGTTGCGGATTGTCGGCCCGGCGCTGCCGAACAGCCCGCTGCGGCTGGTCTGCCTTGTATTCTGCCCGGCTCAAGCGGGCGTCAGCATTGGAGAGCATCTCCTCGGCTATTGCCGACCACAGCACGTCGCGCGCGTTCTCCAGGACATGGGATGCAGGCGGGTCGACCTGGCCGACAGCGCTTAGCACGTCCGGAACCTCAGAGTCCTGGCTATCGAGATTCACTTTCGTACCTCAGTTTCGTCGGCTGGCTCGGCCAGTATCTGGCGCAAGGTGGTGCGTGCGCGGTGTAGCCGGCTGCGGGCGGTTCCCGGCGGGATGCTGAGCGTGATCGCGGCCTCGGCAGGGGTTAGCTGTTCCCACGCGACTAGCAGAAGCACGTCGCGCTCCGTTGACGGGAGTTTCCCCAGGGCGGATACCAGTGCCCGCACTCTGACGGCCGAGTCGAGCCGGTCAGTGATCTCGTCCCAGGGATCAAGGACTTCTTCGGGTAGTGCCAGTTCTACGTTCTGGCCAGTTCGCCAGTGTGCTCGCAGAACATTGCGTGCGATCCCGTAGAGCCACGGCCGGGCATCTTCGTGGCTGGTGTCATAACCGTCCCTGGCTCCGAAGGCGCGTACCCAGACCTCGCCGAGCAGATCGTCGGCGGCACGCTGGCCGGCACGCCTGGTCAGGTACCCGTGGATAGCGACCTCGTGGCGGCGGACGATCTCCACGAACGCTTCAGGCGTTCCTCGCAGCGACTGCGCGATCAGCGGTCCGTCCCTCACGTCAGCCCTCTGAAGTAAACCGTCATGGCGCAGGCCATCGCACTGCCAGGCGGACATGGGGCCGGTCAAGGAGCATCCCCGCGCCTCCGATCGTCTCTGTGGTGTGCCCGGCGGCCAGGCAGCCAGTTCCAGACATTCTGCCCCCGGCCTGCCTAGCTCCTCCCAGACGCTCGCCCGCCGTGCCAGATGCTTTGCGAGACTTGGCCCGCCCGGTCCGTACCTCGGCGAGCTGGCTACCCGGACGTCGGCACCCGAGAAGGCCAGCGAGATTCACCGCGAGGCGCTGGCCAAGGCGATCGAGCTGGGCGCACCTGCGGAGGAAGCCAGGGCGCTGGCCCGCCTCGGCCGCAGTCAGCTTGCCGGCGACAGTGTCGACGCCGCCAGGAACCTGCGCGAGGCGCTCGCGATCTATCAGCGCATCGGAGCACCAGAAGCCCGGCTCGTCCAGGACACGCTGGATGAGCACGGCCTCTAGGCAGCCACGGGTCACCTTGCCCGCCGGCCAGCCATACGCTTCCAGTCATCTTCGATGCCGACCACGTCCGTGGTCGGGCCGCTGAGCAGAGCCTGAGCGTGCAGGAGTGCCCACAGCCGCCCCCTGGGCCGACGTCGCATGCCGGGCGAGCCGGGACGGGCGCCCCCACCGACCGCAGTCGAAGTCTGGCCATCGGTCGCGCCGTTCGGGGAAGCCGGCCGGATCAGTGTGTCGATCATTGTCCTTGCCTTCCTGTGTTCTTCAGCTGGCTCCACTTTCGCCAGCCCAGGCGTGATCTTGAATGAGCCTGGCTGTATCTCGTCTTCTTTGATCCATCTCAGGCAGGAGAATGCGTGCCGTGGAACCTCGCGAAAGACAGCTTCGACGGCGGTATCCGCTCGGCCAGCGGCGCGCAGCTGGTCCGCCAGCTCCCCCCCGCGCGACCGCAGCCAGTTCACCGCTGGTGGCCGAATCCAACCCCGAGCCGCAATCAGGCCCCGCGCCGCCGCAGCCACCGATCCGATGTGGACGCCGCTCTTGGCTGCCACCAAATGCGCTCATCAGCCACTCCACCCGTTGCCTCAGTCACTCCTAACCTGTTATTGCTCGAAATCCGCCGAGCGTTCGCGGCTTACTCACTCCCGTCGCGTAGCCCATCGTCCCTGGGCCGCCGGGCCTGTTCGCTCGCTTGCCGCCCACGGCCGGCAGTAGTGCCGCCTACCTGCGATGCTGCGCCAACGACGGCAGGCCGACTACTTGAAGCCGTCCTTCCTGCTGGCGCCGAACCGATCCGCAGACGATCAGTGTCAAGAGTGCCCGGAGGGCATCACTCGTGACGCGCGCAGCGCGCCCTTGACAGTGATCGTCTGCGGTTCAAGACTCCGGCGGCGGGAAGGATGCCATGCCAGTTCTGCATGCCGGGCCGAGCCTGGTCTCTGGCACATGGGCGACCCAGAGGGTCTGCTGGCTCCTGACCGCGCCGACGCTGCCGTGGCCCGAAGGGCCTAAGGCGGCAGGCGGCGCACGGCGCGGGACGGATCGTCGAAGTGGGCCTGCGCTGGCATCCCATGATTGCCTTGGCATCCCTGCCTCGGACCTAACGCACTCGGCCGGTTGGCGACTCCTACGGCGCGCCGCGCGCGCCCTTGATGACTGTGAAGAAAGTCCTCACGCGGCGATGATGCGGCAATGGCGCCGACAAGCCCTGACTAGCTCGGATACGGCAGTACGCACAAGACGGCGGATACTTGCCACGTGGACAGCCGCGAACAGGTCTTCGCCGATGAGGCCGTCAGGCAACTTAGCTTTCTGACACTTCCATCGCGAGGATTCGTCGGCCCGCTGGCTGAGCAGCAGGTTGCGGGCTCGGGAAGTACGGTTTTCGTCAGTTACCGGAAGGGACCGCTGACTATCGGGATCCGGCTCGTACGCGACCATGGAGATGATTACGTCGCTATCGCGGGCATAGTCGATGGGGGCGAGGATGGCGATGGTCATCTCATGGAGCTTGAGCGCGGCAAGGCGCGCACTGACCGGCAGATGGTCCGCACCATCAGGAAGTACGCCAGACAGATCCGGCTGACGATGCCCTTAAGCTGGCCAGCGCTAGTCCAACGACGGAGTCCAGCTCAGAACCGCGCTAACTGTACGTCCGCGGTGGTCGCCCGTGATAGCCAACTCGGCGGCTAGCGCTCCGACGATATCCAGACCATGATGCCGATCCGGGGCAGCTAATGCCGGCGTCCATGGACCGCCGTCGTCCTGAACGTCAACGCGGACGCTGACCCCCCGTGCCACCGTTACGCGCAACGTGAAGGATCCGCCGCGCAGGCCCGAGCGGCTGTGCCGGACCGCGTTGGTGGCCAGCTCGGACGCGCACAGGACCACATCATCGAGGGCAGGACAGTCACCCAGCAAGCCACGAAGGTCCGCCCGGACGGCGCGGATGTACGAGGTCATGCCCAGGTAGGTCCTGGCGACACAGCCGGGAGCCGTCGTTCTCGTTAGTGGCATGTGCGTGGCTCCTCATGACGGTCTGCAGCGCTGAACTCCGAGGAACCTTGAGCGTACTCTGAGTATTTGACACGTATAATAAGTACGTGCAACTTGGCGTACTAGGGCCGCACTGCGGGTGCGAGCATGGCGTCAGACAATCAGGAGGAGATACATGTTCGGGCTGTACGTACGGTTCACGTGCAAGGACGAGGCCAGCGCTCAAGGCTACGACCGGCTCGTGGCCGAGACGATCGAGGCCATCAAAGCCAACGAACCGGGAACCCTCATATACGCCGCTCACCTGGTGGACGGCCAGCCCTTGCAGCGCATCTTCTACGAGCTGTACCGCGACAGAGCCGCATTCGACGCCCACGAAGCTGCTCCGCACACGCGGCGGTACCTGGACCAGCGCGACCAGTACCTGGCCAGCACCGAAGTTGACTGGTTGACCCTGCAGGCCAGCAAGGGCACCGGCGGGTGACCACACCGACCTATCAGCAAGCTCTCGGCCGCAAGATCGCGGCAGAGCGGCGTCGGCGCGGACTTTCCCAGCCAGAACTGGCGAGGATGGTCGACCGTTCGGTGGCATGGGTGTCCCAGGTCGAGCGGGGCGTTCGCAAGGTCGACCGGATGTCGGTGCTGGAAAGCCTCGCGGAGGCGCTAGACGTGCCGCTCGCCGAATTGGCAGCCGAGGCACCCGTCGTCGCAGCAGTGACCGAGGAGCAGCCCGCGGCGCGGACCCTGCGTCTGGTCCTGTCCGGCGCATACTCGCTTAGCGGCATGCTCGACGACCGGCGGCCGACGTCAGTCGCCACGCTGCGCGGCCGGGTCCGTGAGGCCTGGAACCTGGTCCACGCGGCGAAGTACGCCGAGCTGGCCGAGATGCTGCGCGGCCTCGTGCCTGACTTGGAACGCGCCGCCAGGAAGTCTCCCGCGACTCGCCGCGCCGAGGCCTTCGAGTTGCTGGCGACGACGTACCAGGCATGCTCGGCAGCGCTTGCGAAGCTCGGCGAACCCGAAGCGGCCTGGATCGCCGCCGATCGGGCCATGGACGCCGCCGAGCGGGCGGGCAACCCGATGCTTGTCGCGGCGGGCGCCTTCCGGCTCGTATTCGTGTTCCTCGCGGCCAGACACTACGACCAAGCCGAGGAGACCGCCCGGACTGCCGCTGACGCGCTCGGGGGCACGGCGGACGCGGGCGACCCGGCAGCCATGTCGCTGTGGGGCGGACTCACCTTGCAGCGGGCCGTCATCGCGTCGCGGCTGAACGACCCGGACATGGCATACGGCCAGCTCGACCTGGCCAAGGATGCCGCGGGGCGGCTGGGCGAGGGACGCAACGACTTCGACACCGAGTTCGGGCCCGCCAACGTCGCCATCCACGAAGTTGCTATCGCCGTCGACGTAGGCGATGCGGGCCGCGCCCTGCGGGTCGCGTCCGGGCTGGATGCGAGTCACCTGTCACCGGAACGGCGATCACGGCTGCTCATCGACGTTGCTCGTGCTCACGCCCAGCGGCGCCAGGCCGATGAAGCCGTCGCCGCGCTGCTGCGCGCCGAGGAGATCGGAGCCGAGCAAGTCCGCGGCCATGAAGTGGTCCGCCAGTTGGTGAATGACCTGCTCACAATGACGGAGCGGCCACCCGCTGGACTGCGCGACCTCGCGGCGCGCATGGCTTCCCGTACTTCTGATTGATAGCAGGCGTATTAGGCACGTACTTTGGGTACGTGTCATTACCGAGGCGCATCGGCCTCCCCTATCGAGGGATGACCGTGGGGATACCGGACCCGGCGAGCTGCCGGGATGGCCGGTCACGGTGCACACGCAACGCATCCAGCCTGAGCGGCAAGCATCTTGGCCAGGCCACCTGCGGCATAGTACCGCTGATCAGCAGCCCGGAACCCGTGCGCCTGGCTAGGAACTGCTTCCGCTCGTCCGATTCCGCCCCGCCAGGGCGGGACGAGAGGAATGAGTTTCTTGTCCATCCTGCCTGACCCAGCCGCTGTCCCGTACACCGGCCGATGCCTGCAGCACGTCTTACTACGAGGCGGCGTCGACCACGTGGACGGCATGACCGGCGAGTTGCTCCACCGCTACACGACCGTTCACGAGCCAGGCGGCGTCCTGAAGGTCGCCTGCAAGACCCGTCGCGCCTCGCGATGCCCGCCGTGCGCCGAGGTCTACCGGGCCCGACACATACCAGCTCATTCGCGCCGGGCTGAGCGGCGGCAAGGGCGTCCCTGCCGCCGTATCCAGCCATCCGTGCGTCTTCCTGACGCTGACCGCACCGTCCTTCGGCCCGGTCCATGCCCGCCGGGAGAAGTACGGCCGGGTACTACGCTGCCGACCGCGCAGGCGCGGCCGCGCCTGCCCTCACGGCGCCGCCCTGTCCTGCCCGCTCCGCCACGATCGCGACGATCCGCTGTGCGGGCAGCCGCTCTGCCCCGACTGCTACGACTACACCGGCTCGGTCCTCTTCAACGCCTGCGCTCCCGAGCTATGGCGCCGCTTCACCATCGCGCTGCACCGCTCCCTCGCCCGGGAGGCTGGGATCACCGGCAAGATGCTGACCGCGCAGCTGCGCATCTCGTACGCCAAGGTTGCCGAATACCAGCGTCGGGGCGTCGTCCATTTCCACGCCGTCATCCGGCTTGACGGGCCCGCGGGACCCGCTGGCACCCCGCCTGCTTGGGCGACCTCCGGTGCCCTCATTGCGGCCGTCGACCAGGCGGCAAGAGCCGTTCATCTGGACCTGCCCGCGACGCCCGGCCTGCCTGCTCGCGCCATCCGATTCGGTCGCCAGCATGACGTCAGGCCCATCACGTCCACTGGCGACGTGACCGATTCCCGAGTCGCCGCCTACGTCGCCAAATACGCGACCAAGGCGGCCGAGTGCACCGGCACCTTGGATCGCCGGATAACGCCAGCCGACAAGCTCGCCCAGCTACCGATCCGCGAGCACGCTCGCCGCCTCATCGCCGAATGCCTGCGCCTCGGCCGCCTGCCCGGGCTCGACGACCTGCGCGTGACGGCCTGGGCGCACATGCTCGGCTTCCGCGGCCACTTCTCGACCAAGAGCCGGGCCTACTCCACCACCATGACCGCGCTGCGAGCCGAGCGCGCTCAGCACCAGCGCGAGTCCGGTGCCACCGCAAGCCTGTGGCCCGAGCCCGAGGACGACACCACGCTCGTCATCGGGCACTGGCAGTTCGTCGGTCAGGACTACCGGATTCCTCCGCCGTCACCACGCGCGGCCGACAGACCTGCTGGCCGCGGAACGGATGCCGAAGGAGGCCAGCCATGCCCCGCATCTTGCTGACCGTGGCCGAAGCATCCGAAGCGCTCGCCATCTCGCGCAGCAAGCTCTACGAACTGATCGCCGCCGGCCTCGTTCGCTCCGTCCGTATCGACGGATCACGGCGGGTCCCGGTCGATGCCCTCGAGTCCTACGTAGCCGCGCTGCTCGACCGACAGGAGGCCGCCGATGCCCAGGCTTCGTGACGGCGTGATCAAGCGAGGCGCGTCCTGGTCCTATGTGATCCGGGTTCCCGACCCGGCCACCGGCGTAACCAAGCCGCGCTGGGTCGGCGGATTCGCGACCGAGCAGGACGCCAAGGCCGCCCGCGATGAGGCACGCGTGCGGGCCCGGCGCGGCGAGTACGTCAACCGGTCGACCTCGACCGTCGCGGACTATCTCGCTGAATGGGCGGAGGCACACGCCGCTGCCGTGAAGCCCAAGACGCTCGCCGGATACCGACACGACATCGACCGCTACATCGTCCCGCACATCGGACGGATGCGACTTCAGGCCCTGCGCCCGGCAGTCATCTCCAAGCTGTACCGCGATCTGTCCGAGCACGGCGGCCGGGACGGACGGCCGCTCTCGGCCACGACCGTCTCCCACATCCACCGCACGCTGCGCAAGGCGCTGGCCGACGCCGTGGACGTCGACCAGGTGCTCGCAGCCAATCCGGCGGCCAGGTCGAAGCGCCCGAAGAGCGCCAGCGCCGAGCCCAGGCAAATCTGGACCGTCGAGCACTTGGCGAGGTTCCTCGCCGAAGCCAGCTCGCACCGGCTGTTCGCCTTCTACCGCCTGGCGGCCTACACCGGAGGCCGCCGAGGCGAGCTGCTCTACCTACGCTGGGCCGCCCTCGACCTGGACGCGGCCGAGGTCACCTTCGGCGGCTCCACCGCCGTCGTAAGCGGCAGACGAATCGAAGGCAGCACCAAGGGCGGTCGGTCCCGCACCGCCAGCCTCGACCGCGATACCGTCGCCATCCTGCGGGAGCACCTCCGAAAGCAAGCCGGGGAACGGCTCAGCGCCGGATTGGCCTGGACCCACAGCGGCCTGGTCTTCGCCAACCGCTGGGGCGAGCCGCTCTACCCCGACACCGTGACCGCCCTCATGACCAAGCTGATCAACCGTCATAACAACGCAGAACCGCCGCCGCCAAAGCCGCTCCCCCACGCCCGGCTACACGACCTGCGCCACCTGCACGCCACCACGCTCCTGCTGGCCGGCGTCCCCGTGCACGTCGTCGCCGCCCGCCTCGGCCATGCCGATCCGGCCGTCACCCTCCGGGTCTACGCGCACGTCCTGCGCGAGCAAGCGGCACGAGTCGGGGACATCTTCGCCCAGGCCGTGAACGCCCAGCGTTAGCAAAGCCGTTAGCACGGCGGAGCGACAGAGGTGAAGAACACAGCGTTCGCGCTGCTCAGAGGTGGTGGTCAGGGGCGGGATCGAACCGCCGACCTTCCGCTTTTCAGGCGGACGCTCGTACCAACTGAGCTACCTGACCTCGACCGGCGCCAGGATCAACCAGCGGCGCCTCGCCGCGGGCCGCCCCGCCGACCGGAGCGGTCCTGACGGGATTTGAACCCGCGACCTCCACCTTGACAGGGTGGCGAGCACTCCGAGCTGCTCTACAGGACCAAGCTGTACCGCTACCGCTACTACTAACAAACCGCGCAACGCATCCTATGCGCTGCGCGCGCCTGCCGCTGACGTAAGCCAGCCGTACCCCCAACGGGATTCGAACCCGCGCCGCCGCCTTGAAAGGGCGGTGTCCTTGGCCGCTAGACGATGGGGGCTCAACGACCAACAGCCGCCTTGCCCGTGGCGCCCGCCGTCGGGGACCGATTCAGCATAGGGGACAGGCGGCTCTGGCGGCAAAGCGGATGCCATCAGTCCCGCACTGGCTCGCCGGGCCGGACCCTGCCGAACTGCTCCCGGCAGGCTAAACCTGGCGGTTCTTGTTCACCAGATCCTCGGCGATGGAGGTCTTCTGGCCTTCCTCGGGGATGACGATCCACCCCACGATGTACGCGATCACGCCCGCGCCCCCGGTGAACAGGCTCACCAGCGCGACGATCACCCGGAGGAGGTTGACGTCCATGCCGATGTGTTCGGCTACGCCGGCACAGACACCCGCGATGATCCGGTTGTCGCGACGGCGGGCGAGCACCTTGCCGGTGCCGTTCGTGTAACTCATAAATACATTATTCCGCACGCCGCCCGGCCCTAACACAACGGGCAAGCCCGGACGGCGCCAGCCGCGTCCGCGCGCATACGCTGGCCGCAGGAAGACCTGGCCGGAAGACGCAGGAAGCCGGAAGTCGCAGGAAGCCGGAAGTCGCAGGAAGACAGAAGACGCAGGAAGACGGAGAGGACCAGCCATGCCGCGCACCACCGAGCCTGTCGGCACTGACCTGCTGCGGATCGATGACGAGCTGAGCGACGAGGAGCGGTTGGTCCGCGACACCGTGCGGAAGTTCGCGGCGGGCTCACCGAGCCCGACCACGGCAGCGACCCGTCGAGCATGACGACCCGCGCCACCCCCGACGGCTCCGACTGGATCCTGTCCGGATCCAAGATGTGGATCACGAACGGGTCCATCGCGGACATCGCCGTCGTCTGGGCCTGCACCGAGCAGGGCATCCGCGGCTTCCTGGTCCCCCGAGGCGCCCGCGGCTTCACCGCCCGGAACATTCATAAGAAACTATCGCTGCGGGCCTCTGTCACCTCGGAGCTGTATCTCGACGACGTGCGGCTGCCCGGCGACGCCGTCCTGCCCGGCGTGACCGGGCTGAAGGGCCCGCTGTCGTGCCTGTCCGAAGCCAGGTTCGGGATCGTCTGGGGCGTCACGGGGGCGGCCAGGGCGTGCCTGGAGTCCGCGACCGGCTACGCCAGGACACGCGAGCAGTTCGGCCGCAAAATAGGCGGCTTCCAGCTGACCCAGGGCAAGCTGGCCTGGATGCTCGCCGACCTGCAGCGCGCGCAGCTGCTTGCGCTGCACCTCGGGCGGCTGAAGGAGGCGGGGAAGGTCACCCCCGAGCAGATCAGCCTGGGCAAGATGAGCAATGTCCGGACCGCGATCGACATCGCCCGGACGGCGCGGACCATCCTGGGCGCCAACGGCGTCACCCTCGAGTACCCGGTGATCCGGCACGCCAACAACCTGGAGTCCGTGCTCACCTACGAAGGCACCGAGGAGATCCACACGCTGGCCATCGGGCAGGCCCTCACCGGCATCTCGGCCTACCGCTGACCAGGCCGGCCTGCTGCAGCTGAATCCGTCCGAGCGATTAGTTAAAGGTAATGGAGAAGTCAGTCATGACCGCGACGCAGTCGATGGCCGCCGTGCTGCGGGACGCGGCCGCGGGCCGGTTTCCGCCCGCCGACGGCGGGGTCACGATCCTGCCGCAGCCCTCGCCGCGGGACGCGGGGGTGCTCGGGTTCACCGCGCACGCGGTGATCTTCACCGACGCTGACCCCGGCTGGGTGGCCCGCCAGCTGCCGCCCGGGGACTTCGGCGCGCCGCTGAACTCGGCGTTCCTGCAGGCTCTGTGCGATGCCACGGACCGGGTCGCCGGCAGCATCGACATGCTCTGCGTGGCCGATCGGCTGCCCGGGCCGCCGCCGGTCGACCTGGATACCGAGCCCAGCTCGGCGCATCCGAGGGTCGAGCGGGCCCTGGGTTACCGCGACGGGGTGCGGTCCTGGCGTGCCGACGGGGGCGTCGTGCTGCTCGGCCAGGGCGTGGCCGGCCGGTGGGAGGCGGCGATCGAGGTCGACCCGGGCCGGCGCGAGCGCGGCCTCGGCCGGGCGCTGGCCCGCTCAGCCAGGCATCTCGTGCCCGACGGCGAACCGCTGTGGGCGCAGGTCGCCCCCGCGAACGCCGCCAGCGTGCGGGCATTCCTGGCGGCCGGGTTCACGCCGGTCGGCGCGGAAGTCCTGCTCGCCGCGGCCGGCCCGA
>WNGK01006650.1_pt1 | contig 12565 bp, 5 predicted proteins | sample 5400601 | NCBI WGS metagenome assembly WNGK01 (sample SAMN13153376, study PRJNA577476) | soil metagenome | isolation source: 60 cm soil or saprolite under Garry oak tree replicate 1 | place: USA:California | collected 2016-06-15 | reverse complement strand
ACTTGCGGCAAAACATCCAAGACCTCCGGCCTCCCCCCTCACCATCCAGCCCACGATCTCGTGGGTCGCCACCGGCGACGGATTCTGGGACGTCGCAAGCAACTGGCGCGACACGAACAACGTCGCCCGGGTCCCTACGGTGACCGACGACGTGCTGATCAATGGCGCCGCGACTAACACAGTCACCATCCGTTCGGGGCAGGGTGTGCGCAGCCTGTTGGCAACGGAATCGCTGGCCGTAACGGCGGGGAGCTTGACCGTCGGCGCAGCTTCCGAACTGGACGCCGGATTCACGCTCTCCAATGCCACGCTGGTCGTCAATGGCGTCCTGACGCTGGCGGGCAATTCGCAAATAAGCTCTGGCACGATCCTGGGCAGTGCCAGCCTGAACAACGCTGGGACGATGACGGGCGACGTATTGACGCTTGGCACGGTGCTCAACAACTCCGGTGCGATCGCGCACGCGAGCGGTGCTCTGAACTTCGTCTTCTTCGGATTCAACTTCGCGGCTGTAGGGACGCTGAACAACAGCGGACTCTACGACCTGCAGGCAGACAATGTTGGCCTGATAGCTAACATTTTCGGTAGCAGCATCAACAACAGCGGCACCTTTCGTAAATCAGGAGGCAGTGGCACGGTCGCGGTAACGTTCGCCATTCCGTTCAACAACAACGGCGGGACGATCGACGTCCAATCCGGAACGTTCAGCTTGGGTGGCGGCGCGCACACCGGCGGCACTTTTTTGGCCGGCGTCGGCGCCATGCTGCAGTTGACAGGCACCCACGCGTTTACGGGAACTTATTCAGGGTCGGGACAGGGTGTCGTTCAGCTCGCGGGCAGTCGCTTTTTCGTGGCTTCGAGCGCCGCCACGTTCAATTTTTCCGGCGGCCTGTTGCAGTGGCTGTCCGGCAGGATCGACGGCGCAACCGCCGGTCTGACCAACGCCGGCACGCTGACGGTTATACCCGGCGGCGGAAACACTCTATTCGTTGGCCAAATCAACAATACCGGAACATTGATCCAAAGTGGCGTGGTCGCGCTTGAAGTTTCTAGCGCCACGTTGACGAATCTGGCCGGCGCAGTGTTCGATTTTCAGGGTGACGGGACGATGTTCGGCATCGTACCTGGGGATCACTTCATCAATCGCGGTACTGTGCGAAAATCCGTCGGAACGTATTCGAGCTTCTTCTCGAACAGCCCCGGCTTCTTCAATGCGGGTGGAGGAAGTGTCGAGGTTCTATCCGGCACCCTCGGAATCTTCAGCGGGAGCAACGAAGGCGGGACCTTCAACGTCGCCGCCGGTGCGATTCTCGATCTCACCGACGGGTTGCATCACAACGGCGCGAACGTTCAGTACACGGGAAGTTATACCGGCTCGGGTCAGGGGACGGTGCTCCTTACGGGCACCAGCGTGCTGACGATCGGCCCCGCCGGGGCTACGTTCAACTTTCCTCCTGGCCTGTTTCAATGGACCGGTGCTGGCATCGTCAGCGGCGCGACGGGGCTGACCAATAGCGGAACGATGACCCTATCCGGTACCGGCACCAAGTTTCTCAGTGCAGTACTGAACAACGCCGGCACGATCGTCCACCAGAACGGGCCGCTACAACTCGACTCCGAGCGCGGGGTCGGGACGCTGAACAACAATTCGCTCTATGACATCCAGGGCGATGTCAATCTGCAAAGACAATTCACCGATGCCAGCGTCATCAACAATAGTGGCACCCTGCGCAAATCCGCTGGAACTGGCACTGCCAGCGCGCTGTTCGACTTTCGGTTCAATAACACAGGGACGGTCGAAGTCCGTTCGGGCACTCTCTCGCTTGGTAACGTCGTAACGCAGGTCTCCGGAAGCACATTGACCGGCGGTACATGGAACGTGTTAGCCAATTCGACGTTGGTCCTGCCGGGGTCCATCACGACCAACCAGGCGAATATCACGCTGAATGGACTCGGCTCGACGTTTGGCGCGATCAATGGCTTGACCAGTAATGCGGGCAGCTTCGCTATTCTCGGCGGTCGGAGCTTTACGACTACTTCGTCGCTGGGCAATTCGGGGAGCTTGATTCTCGGTCCTGCGAGCGCACTGAACGTCACCGGCAATTACAGCCAGACTTCGGCAGCTTCTCTTACCGTGCAGATCGACGGCCATCCGGCCAACGGGCGCTTCGGCCGACTCGCGAGCACTGGCAACGCCGCGCTCGATGGCACGTTCAACGTCGTGCTTCTGAACGGCTTCGGTCCCACGGCAGGCGACACCTACCCGGTGCTGACGTTCGCGAGCCATTCGGGAGCCTTCAGAACGATCACCGGTTTGAGCCCCGGCGGAATTCCCTTGTTCCAAGCCGACCTGTTGCCGACCAATCTCACCCTCACCACCATCGCGAGCGAAGCCGATCTGGCCGTCAAGACGGTCAACATCGTTACCGCGACGGCCAAGCCGGGCCAAAACGTCACGATCGGCTATACGGCCAACAATCTCGGCGGCAGTGCCGCTGCGGGCGACTGGTACGACGCGGTGTACCTGTCTTCGACGCCGTTCATCGACGCCGGTGCCGTGCTGCTGGGGAGCGTGCACCACGTCGGAAACGTCGCGGGCTCTGCCTCGTACAGCGAGACGTTGACGACGCCCTTGCCGCCGCTATTGCCGCGCGGATATCGCGCGATCGTCACCGCCGACAGTCGCAAGCTAGTACCGGATGTCGATCGCAGCAACAATACCGTCGCATCGTCGGGAACACTCGCGGTGACGATTCCGCTGCTCGTCCTCGGAACGCCGCTCACCGACACGATCGCCAGCAACCAGGACTCGTATTACCACCTGGTGCTTCCGCCGGCGGCCGATGCGACGTTATCGGCCAATTACACGGTTGGCTCCGAGGCCGAGCTATACGTCCGCTTTGGCGCGCTGCCCGATCGAACGACTTTCGACCTTTCGACGCTCGGAAACCTCGCCAGCACTAGCCCCGAGCTGACACTGACCAACACGCTGGGAGGCGACTACTACATTCTGGTCCACGGCTTGACCGCTGCGGGCGCGGGCCAGTCGTTCACCCTCACGGCCACCAATTCGCAATTCGCACTGATCGACTTCACGCCGAAGATCAGCCTCAACCGGCCTGACGCAACGATCGATGTGACCGGAACGAAGTTCAGCCCGACGACTACGCTAAGCCTGATCGCAGCCAACGGTACGGTTTATTCGTCGCCCTCGGTATCGTTCATCAATTCCGGACACATCGAAGCAGCGTTCGACTTGAGCGCCTTGCTCGGCGATTTTGCGGTGCGTGCAACCGATGGCGGCCAGACGTCGACCGCTTCGACGCTGCTCAAGGTGTCGAACGTCATTGTGGGCAATTACTCTGGCGCCAGGATCCTGACGCCGGCACGCGTTCGTGTCCGGAATCCCATTCCGATGACCGTCGACATCCACGGACTGATCAACAGCATCACGCCGATACCCTTCGTCCAAGTCGACGCGAACAACGTCGAATCCGGCGAAGCTAGGCAGCAGTTCGTCGATCCGCAGCTGCCCGATTTCATCGGACCGGGAGGAAGCCTTAGCTTCGGGTTTATCTATCACCCCGAGCCCAAGGTGGCGGGAACTGTGAGCGGCTTCGACCTTTCGCTGATCAGCCTTGCGCAGACCATCGATTGGGACGGCCAAAAGGACAGCCTGCGTCCGAGCGGTGTGCCGCCGGACGCGTGGGATGCCGTGTGGGCGAACCTGCGGCCACGGCTGAAATTCACCGTCGGGGACTTCTACGCGCTGCTGAAGCGGGATTCGCTTGCGCTGGCGGCGATCGACATATCAACCAATAGCGTGAATCGCTTGTTCGCCTTCGAGCTCGCCATGGCGAACGACCAAGTACCGATGCCCCATCACGCGACCGCTGTTGACGCCGGCTATCCAGCCCCAGGTGTGCCATTGATATTTGGCAGGACGCTCCTGAGCTCGTCGATCATCGGCCGATTTCGTCTCGGCCGGCTTGGGCGTGGTTGGATCGACAACTTCGACGTCACCGCCACCACCGACACCCAGAACAAGCGGGTGACCATCAGCAACGGCCGCACGTCCAGGCTCTTCAGGATCAAGTCCGACGGTTCCTACAGCGGCTTTCCGGGCGAGACCGCGACTCTTACGCAAGTCGGTGGTGCCTATCAGTTGCAGGAAAAGACGGGAGCGGTGACGGCCTTTCGTGCCGACGGGACGTTGGATTACATCCAGGACACGAACACCAATCGCATTACCGCAGGCTATACGGGCGCGCAGCTAACCAGTTTGAATCACGGCAACGGCAGCAAGCTGACCCTGACCTACAACGCCCAAGGCCGAATCAGCCAGGTCACGGACCCGGGCGCGCAGGACGCGACTTACAGCTATGACTCTACCGGCGAGCAGCTGTTGAGCGTGACGACCCCAGGCGGAACCGTCGCGTACAGCTACACGCCCGAGCGCAGCGGATCGCACGCGTTCGCACTGGCTTCCATCACGAGTCCCGCCGGCACCCACCGTTTCTTTGACTATGACAGCCAGGGCCGCCTCAAGCTCGAACAGCTCGATGGCGGAGCTCAAGCATTGACCTACAGTTACGACGTCGCAACGATCCGCGTCACGGACGCACAAGGCCACGCGGCAACCATCTTTTACGATGACGCTGGGCGGATCGTGGCGACGCAGGATCCGCTCGGCCACCGTCAAGGGGCGGATTTCGACGATTCCAACCGGGTAACTGAGGTTGCAACCCAAGGCGGTGCCGCCTTCGCGACCTACGACACGCTAGGAAATCGTAGAAGCGCCACCGACCTGCTCGGGGCGACCGTGACCTATACCTATGAGCCAAATTCCAGTCGCCTGATCGGCTGGACCGATGCGCTTGGCAACTCGATGGCCTTCGGCCGTGATGCCAATGGCAATCTGACGCTTAGTGCCTACGCCGACGGCAGCAGCAAACAGTACAACTACGACGCCAACGGCAATCTCGTCCGCGCCGTAGACCGCAATGGTCAGGGGAGCTTCTACACGTACGACAGTCGCGGCCTGCTGACCGGTCGGCAGCTGGCCGACGGATCACTGACCACGTACGCGTACGACGCGCACGCCAACCTGATCTCCGCGCGCGATGCGAAGGGAACAACGAGCCTGCAGTATGACTCGGCGGACCGGCTCACCCGGGTCACCTATCCCAACGGGCGCTTCCTGAGTTACGTCTACGACGCGGGCGGGCGGCGTGCCCAAAGCGTCGATCAGAGCAGCTTCGTCCTCAATTACGGCTATGACGCGGCCGGTCGCCTGGCGACGATGACGGATGGCAGCGGCACATTGATTGTTCGATATGCGTATGACGCAATCGGGCGACTGATGCGCAAGGACAACGGGAACGGCACTTACACAACCTATGTTTATGATGCAAACGGCCGGGTGTCGACCATCGCCAATTTCGGGGCAGGCAATGCCGCCAACTCGCGCCTCGACTACGCGTACGACTCGGCGGGACGACCGAGTAGCGTGACCACGCTCGACGGCACGACCAATTACGGCTACGACGCCGATGGCCGCTTGACGTCGGCGACTTTGCCTAACGGGCGTGCACTGACGTACATCTATGACGCGGCCGGCAATCGAATCGGCAGTACCGACAATGGCGTGGCCACTGCCTACACCACGAACAGACTAAACCAATACACCACTATCGGCGCCGAAGCTGCGTTCTACGACCTCGCAGGCAACCTGATCTCCATGAATGGACCCGCCGGAGACGTTGCCTACGCCTACGACTCCCTGAACCGGCTGGTCGGCGTGGCTAATGCGGCGGGCACTTGGACCTATGAATACGACGCCCTCGGTCATCGAACCGCGGCAACTCACCAGGGCCAACGCGTCGAGTATCTTGTCGACCCCGTTGGACTGGGGAACGCCGCGGCGGAATTCAGCGGGGCGGGACAACTGATCGCGCATTACGCATACGGCCTCGGGCTTACAAGCCGAGTCGATTCCGGCGGTGCAACGTACTACGACTTCGATGCTGCGGGCTCGACCATCGGTCTGACAGGCATCAACGGCGTGTACGTCAACCATTACAACTATCTTCCCTTCGGCGAAATCACGGCGGCTTCGGAAACGGTCGCGAATCCATTCAAGTTTACGGGGCTTTACGGGGTCCAGGACGACGGCAACGGATTGAACTTCATGCGTGCCCGTTACTACGATCCCGTGCAAGGACGATTTGTTCAGGCCGACCCCATCGGACTTGCAGGCGGAGTCAACTTCTATTCCTACGCGGGCAATAATCCGATTACCTCTGTTGACCCGGCGGGCTTGGCATCTACCAACTATGGATTCGGTGTTTGTGCGGTCGGTTGCGTACAAGGGGGCGTTATCGTCAACGATGACGGTACCGCATATCCTTATATCGGGTTCGGTATCGGAATCGGGGGCGGATGGTCAGTTACGGAATCGGAAAACAACGCGAGCGACAATGACTTGAGTTGGTCCCTTCAAGCGAGCTTGTTAGCCGGCGTTTTGGGCGTTGACCTGAATGACGATGGCAATACATCTGTTTCGGGATACGGTTGGGAACCAAAATTGGGTGCTAGCTTTACCGCCAACTTAACTCTGGGAAAATTCAACGTAAAGGAGTACTCGCCACAATGTGCCGGCGAAGTCGCGGTGGCGGACATTGAGATATGTGAAGCACTATCCCGGGGAGTAGACCCGTGGGGCGGGGAGTCCATCGGATTTCCTATCCTGTCGTCGCCTGACATGCCACCCGGCCAGAACGCCGGCCATTCCGACACGCTGCAAACCGATGCGGTCGACCCGAATTTCATCTCCGGACCTGCCGGGTTCGGTCCGAACGCCTTCATCGCGGGGGATTCGACGATTCCGTATCTGATTGGCTTCGAGAACAAGCCCACTGCGAACGCGCCGGCGCAACAGGTCGTCATCACCGAGACGCTCGATCCCAATCTGGACCTCACGACATTCCAGCTCGGCGACTTCGGTTTCGGCAACATGACGGTGCACGTGCCCGATGACGAGGACCGGCAGGCATATCGCAGACGGATCGATGCCAGCACCACTCTAGGCATCTACATCGACATCGATGTGGCATTGAACCCGCAGACTCGGGTCGTGACCTGGACGTTCACGTCTATCGATCCGAGCACACTTGATTTGCCGCTGGACCCGGGTATCGGCGTCCTGCCTCCGAACCGGACGCCACCCGAGGGCGATGGCTGGGTTGCCTATTTCGTAGCGCCGAAGGTGGGACTTGCTACCGGCACGCCGGTGGCGGCGCAGGCCAGCGTCGTGTTCGACACGAACGCGCCGGTCGCCACCAATGTGTACGTGAATCTTCTGGATACCACAGCGCCGACCAGCCACGTAAACGCGCTGCCGTCGATCGAAAGCACCGCCAGCTTCACCGTGACGTGGGCGGGCAACGATGGCGCCGGCTCTGGGATCGCAACCTACGATGTGTTCGTGTCGAAGGACGGGGGGACGTTTGCGCCATTCGTCGCGGGCACGACGGCGACCTCGGCGGTCTTCCAGGGCGCGACCGGCCACACCTACGGCTTCTACAGTCTGGCCACCGACAATCTGGACTTCCGTGAAGCAACCAAGACCAGCGCGGAAGCGACCACCCAGGTCACGTCGGGAGCGACGTGCGCAAATGACGTCAGTGCGCAGGTGCAGGTCACGCGATCCGGGTTCGGCTACAACCTGACCACCCAGCGCTTCGTGCAGACGGTTACGCTAAAAAATATGACCGGCAGCGTTATTACGGGGCCGCTCTCGCTGGTGCTCGACAACGTTAGCAGCAATGCAACGCTGTTCAACCTCAGCGGCACCACGGCCTGCGCGGTCCCGGCGGGCAGCCCGTTCATCAATTTCTCGGGCGATCTCAACCCGGGCGCCAGCGGATCAATCACGCTCCAGTTCACGAACCCGACGAGGGCGGGTATCACCTATGCGACACGCGTCTTGGCAGGCAGCGCGCCGCGATAAGGGGAAGAGGATGAAAACAGCACGTTTCGGGTTTCAGGCTGCTGCTCTGGTAGCGCTGCTCATGACAGCGGCTCATCATCCGGCGCACGCGGGCCTCATCACTGGATCGGTCAGCCTCGACACCTCAGCTCTTTCAGGGTCGTTCAAGCTCGCGTTCCTATTCATCGACGGTAGCGGGACGGGCGACGCCAATAACACGGTCTCCCTGAGCAATTTCTTGTTCGGCGGGGGCAGCGCGGGTGCCGTCGACACGTCGCTGTCTACCGGCGGTGTAAGCGGCGACCTGACCTCGGTTGTGTCGCTCGCCGACAGCGCCTTTCTGAACATCTTCGCGTCGTCATTCACGCCGGGCAGTTTGCTGTCCTTCGATTTCGGCTTGACGGCGAATGTCGACCCGGGAGGCACGCCGGACCAGTTCTCCTTGGTGCTTCTGCAGGCGGATGGCACGCCTGTGGCTACCGAGGATCCAAGCGGCATTGACTCTCTGCTGACGGTGAATATCGACTCGTCAAGCCCGGCGTTCAATGTGTTTGCGAGCGAACTGACCCCCGCTCCGGTGGTCACCGAATCGGCCGCGGTGCCGGAGCCGCCGATTCTGCTCTTGCTGATAACCGGTTTGGTTGGCGCGATGGGTTTTCGCTCTGTCGCGCACGGGCCAAGACTCGACCTGCGTTTGTCTTAGCAGCCCGCCGCGCTTTTTTGATGCAAACGAGAGAGGAAACAATGAAAGCGATCAGCTCTTTGCTTTTCGGCATGTTGATTCTTATTGCATCTTCCTACGCTGCCGCAATGACCGAGGGAGGGCTCACACCACCCGGTCAAACGACCACGGTAGTCAATGGGCCACAAAATCCCGTTCCGATGGGAACGCTCGGTTCTGGCGGCACCGTTGTGCCAATCTCGCCGACGACTCCCATTCCGATAGGAACAGTGGGTCCCAACGGTTCAGTAGTACCGGTTTCGCCGACGACTCCCATTCCGATCGGAACGGTCGGCGCGAACGGTTCCGTGGTGCCGGTGTCGCCGACGACGCCCATCCCGGTGAGCGTCAATGTAACGACGACCAATCCTCTGCCGGTAACGGTCAGCGGTACGTCGGCAAATCCCCTTACAACGCAACCTCTGGCCACTGCCGTATTAATGCACGGTGAATTGAGGAACAATCAGCAATTCGCATTCGAGACGGACTCCTGCTCGTCGCTCCGGATCGATGCGCGGAACCTTGACTTCGTTAGCGCTCTCAGGATTGAAATTCTGGGGGCGTCAGACTCGCTGCTCCACGATCAGGTCACCGAGTTGGTAATGACTCTCCCCAAAGAGAGCGACACCGACACTACCTCGGGGTCTGGTCAGGTATTAACGCTTCCGGCACCGATCACGGTAGTGAAAACGTCCGGGGGGAGCCTTTATCTCTTGAACGTGTACTGTCGATAGAGGCTGGCGCCAGCAGTCGATGGGTGTAATCCGCTGCATTTAACAAGCGTGCTGGATGAACAGGATACGAGGAGGAATCATGAGAGTTAGACCGCTTGCTAGCCTGGCATTGGGGAGCTCGTCCTCGAGCCGAGGGTATGCGCATGAACCATCAAAAGAGCTGGCGGGCCCATTCATGAACCCTTGGCGCATCCTTGTCGCCTGCATGTTTGCGTCACTTTGCGTTCTATCCGGCGATGCATGGGGGCAGAGAGTACGCATCACCGAATTCAGTAGTGGCATCACCGCTGGCGCGCTCCTCTACGGCATCACCGCCGGTCCCGACGGTAACGTGTGGTTCGCGGAAGCCGCAGGCCGGATCGGGAAGATCACCCCGACCGGCGTCGTCACCGAGTACAGCAGCGGCATCACCGGGCAACCTTTCCTCATCGCCGCCGGGCCCGACGGCAACCTGTGGTTCACGGAATTCGGTGGCCGGATCGGGAAGATCACGACGACCGGAGTCGCCACCGAATATGACACCGGCCTCACCGGTGTTGGTGCGCAGACCGCTGGCATCACGGCCGGCCCTGACGGCAATGTGTGGTTCACGGATGTCATCCCCAACGGCACCAGCGGAATCGGAAAGATCACCCCCGCTGGGGTGGTCACCATGTACAGCAGCGGTATCACCGCGGGTGCGGAAATATTCAGCATCACGGCCGGCCCCGACGGCAACCTGTGGTTTACCGAATTCTTCACCTACCGCGCAGGCATGATCGCGAGAATCACGCCGGCCGGAGCGGTCACCGAATACGACGTCCTCGCGCCCTTTGGCACTGACGCGTTTGGCGTTTTCACCATCACCGCCGGCAGCGACGGCAATCTGTGGTTCACGCTGGACGGCGGCAGCCACATCGGGAAGATCACGACCGCCGGAGTGGTCACGCTGTACAACACCGGCCTCAGCGTCGCCGCAGGCCCTTATGTCATCACTGCGGGCCCGGATCGCAACCTGTGGTTTACGGAACATCCCGACGTCCGGATCGGCAAGATCACGCCGTCTGGGGTGATCACCGAGTACAGCAGGCGGATCAGCCTCGATGCGGACCTCTTCGGCATCACCGCCGGGCCTCGCTGCACCCTATGGTTCACGGAGAGAAGCGGCAACCGCATCGGGCGCATCAAACTTCGCGCTCGCCTGTGCCCGTAAGCGTCGCGAGCAGCGCCTCAGCCTTGACGCGCATACGTCTTGCACGCTCGACCGCGGGCACGGTCTGCGCCAGCGTGCGCATCGGCACCTCGAGTGCGATCGGGATATCGCTCGGCATGGCGCGCAGGATTCCCTCGAGGTCGAGCCCCCCGTCGCCGGGCATCAGGCGCTCGCTGCGAGCCTGGAAAATGAGCGTCTCGACGTCGCGCGGACGTTCCGCGGGCGCGTCGCAGAGCTGCATGTAACGCAGCCGGGCGCGCGGAATCGCCGCGATGTTCGCCGGAACGTCGCCGCCGCGATCGAAGTGAATCGGATCGATCAGCAGGCCCGCGTTCGGGCGCCCGGCGGCCGCGAGAAGGCGCAATCCCTGCGAGACGTTCTTCACTTCGGTCCACGGCATGGGCTCGACGTTCATCGTGAGGCCCAGTGGTGCGCCGAGGTCGCACAGGGCGGCGAAACGATCGGCCAAGCGCACCGGATCGGGATCATTGCCGGCGACCAGCACCTGTGTGGCGCCCAGACCCGCGCCGGTTTCCAGCGCGCGAACGAACGCCTCGACATCGGTCTCCGGTAGCAGCCGGAAAATCTCGATGTCGAGGAGCCTGACTCCCGTGTCGGCGAGACGGCGCGCGATGCTCCGCGTGAGCGGCGTATCGCCGATCGTCGGCCAGGTGACCTCGGTCGTCGTTGCCGGAAGGATGCGTAACCCGACGCAGTCGTAGCCGGCCTCAGCCGCGCAACTCACCATGTCGTCGGGCGCGAGCTCCATCACCGTGAGCGCGCCCAGCGAGAGCTGGTGTGTTCTCATGCTGCAGTCTTGACGTGCCCGCCCAGGAACAGACGGTTCAAGTCCGGGTCGCCGAGCAAGGTGGAGGCCGGCCGATCGAGCGCCAGCCGTCCCATTTCCAGGACCAGCGCGCGGTCGGAATACTTGAGCGCGGTGCGCACGTTCTGCTCGACCATGAGCACGGTCGTGCCGCCGTCGGCGAGCGCGCGCAGCAAGGTCATCACTTCCTGGACGAGCTTCGGTGACAGGCCGATCGAGGGCTCGTCGATCAGCAGCACGCGAGGGCGCAGCAGGAGCGCGCGGCCGACCTCGAGCTGCTTCTGCTCGCCGCCCGACATGGTCGATGCCTGGTTGTCGATGCGTTCCTTGATGCGCGGGAAGCGGCCGAGCACCTCGTCGATACGGCCCTGCAGCTCGCCGCGCGGCAGCGTGATCCCGCCCAGCTCCAGGTTATGGCGCACGGAGAGCGAACCGAAGAGGTTCCGACCTTGGGGCACGAAGGCGATGCCTTCGGCGAGCAATTCGCGCTGCGACTTGCCGTTGATGCGCTTGCCCTCGAAGCGGACCTCGCCCGTACGCGGAACGAGCATGCCGAACAGTGTCTTCAGCACCGTCGACTTCCCGGCGCCGTTCGGGCCGATGAGCAACGTGATCTCCGCCTTGCGCGCATCGAGCGTCAGCTCGTTGAGGATCGTCAGGCTCGGCGTGTAGCCCGCGACGACCTTGTCGAACTCGATGATTTTTTCGGTGGCCATGGTTCGACTCTCCGCTCAGTTGCCTGCCTAGTTAGCCGCTCAGTTTCCTAGATACGCATCGAGCACCTGCCGGTTCGACTGCACTTCCACCGGCGGTCCCTCCGCGAGCACCTTGCCCTCGACCATGCACACCACGTGCGGACAGAGCTTCATGATGAAGTCCATGTTGTGCTCGATCACCACGAAGCTGCCGCCTTGCGTCTTGTTGAGCTCGACCAGCCGGTCGTGCAACTCGTCGACAAGGCTTGGATTGACGCCCGCGCACGGCTCGTCGAGCAGCACCAGCCGCGGCGCCGGCATGAACGCCATCGCGATGTCGATGAGCTTCTGCTGGCCGTAGGAGAGGCTCCCCGCGGGCAGATGCGCGACGTGCTTCAACCGGAACA
>WNGK01028469.1_pt1 | contig 12569 bp, 12 predicted proteins | sample 5400601 | NCBI WGS metagenome assembly WNGK01 (sample SAMN13153376, study PRJNA577476) | soil metagenome | isolation source: 60 cm soil or saprolite under Garry oak tree replicate 1 | place: USA:California | collected 2016-06-15 | reverse complement strand
ACTGTTTGGGGTGATGCCATCAGGTAATATTGGGGATCATGAATGAAATCAGTCCGCTCCTGGTGCAATTGCTGGAATGGATCGCAGGCCGCCCGCAAGCTACTCTGAGACGATGGACGTTTGGCGAAGCACCTGTCCACGCTTCACGATCTGGGAGGACGCGGTGATCCGTGGTCTGGTCCAAGTTGAAGCGGATGGAGCTGGTGCGAACGACTTGATGGTTAGCCTTACGGCGCTTTTCTTGAGCGTGGGGAGCTCATCGGCGAGAAGGCGTGTCATGCAATCTCAAAACTGACGCCGCACTTAACCGCCAGGTGGCAGTCAGTTTCTGATCATTGAAGTGCAGTTTCTGCAAGCTACTGAAGATTTCGATGAGCTAAGATTTGGATCATCTGCAGGAGTGTGAACCATGAGATTCCGATTCTTCGTCGTTCTTCTCGTCGTCCTGTTCACGGTTCCGGCCTTTGCGCAGGTCGATCCCTCGGGTGAATGGGCGCCCCGCTTTCACGAGGATCAACCGGAGCGCATACCGGGACCGGAAATTGGAGATTATCTCGGCTTACCTATCAATGATGCGGCGCGGCTAAGAGCCGACAGTTGGGATGCTTCGCTGCTGACGCTGCCGGAGCATCAATGCAAACCGCATCCTGCTGACTACTCCCCGCGAGGGCCCGCAAATCTGAGGATCACAAAAGAAGTCGATAAAGAATCGCAGGAGATAGTCGCTTTCCATACCCACATCTCATGGCAGGCGCCGGAGCGAACGATTTGGATGAATGGGCGGGAGCATCCGCCGGATTACGCGGCTCATACGTGGCAAGGGTTCTCGACCGGAAAGTGGGAAGGCGACATGCTCACGGTAACAACAACGCACTTAAAGGCCGGCTGGATTCGACGCAATGGTGTTCCTCGCAGCGACCGGGCAACACTCACGGAACACTGGATCCGGCACGGGGACTATCTCACGCTCGTCAGCATCATCAATGATCCGGTGTACTTGACCGAGCCGTTCATCCGCACAACAAACTGGGTCCTGGATCCGCGCCAGCAAATCGCGCCATATCCGTGTGACGCCGTCGTCGAAGTCGAGCGGCCGAAGGGAACGGTGCCCCATCATTTGCCTGGAACCAACACGTTCCTGAGTGAATTTCCAAAGAAGCACGGCGTACCGGAGGTCGCAGCACGCGGTGGTGCGGAAACTACATATCCCGAATATCAGTCAAAGATTCGCGGGGCAGCGAAGTGACCGCATATGTGAGTGAGAGACGAGCATTATTCCCATCCTCTGCGAGGAGGGGAATGATAAGACAGACATTCTATTCTGCCCTGTTGCTGATTTTTGCTGCGGCTTTCGGGTCCACGCAGCAGAATTCCGAAATTCATGTGTTGCATGTCCAGGGAAACGTCTACATGCTCGTCGGGGCGGGCGGCAACATCGCCGTGCAGGTCGGCAAGGACGGCGTCTTGCTGGTGGATACGGGCGGAGCCCAAATGACGGATCAGGTACTTGCCACGGTGAAGCAGCTTGCGAAACCTATCACAACCAGGCCGATTCGATACATCATCAACACGCATTTTCATCCGGACCACACCGGAGGAAACGAAAAGCTGCGAGCTGCCGGTGCCACCATTACCGGCGGTAATGTCGCAGGCAATATCTCCGATGCCACGGAAGGCGCGGCGCTCTTCGCGCATGAAAATGTGATGAAACGGATGAGCGCGCCTACCGGTTCCGCGGCGCCACGCCCCTCGGGTGCGTGGCCGACCGACACGTACTTTGGCGATAAAAAGGAGATTTTCTTTAACGGCGAAGCCATTCAATTGTTTCACCCGAACTCCGCGCATACCGATGGGGACAGCATCGTGTTCTTTCGCCGGTCGGATGTAATCAGCACCGGCGACATTTTCATGACAACAAACTATCCGGTCATCGACCTGCAGGGCGGTGGTAGCATTAACGGCGTCATTGACGCGCTGAATTTCATCCTCGACCTCACGATTCCTGCAGAGAAGCAGGAAGGAGGGACGATGGTGATTCCGGGTCACGGCCGCTTGTGTGATGAAGCCGATGTCGTCGAGTATCGTGACATGGTCACGATCATTCGAGACCGCATTCAGGACATGATCAAGAAAGGTATGACGCTGGAACAGGTGAAGGCCGCGAAACCCACGCGCGACTACGATCCGATATATGGCTCGACAACCGGTTTCTGGACCACCGATATGTTCGTCGAGGCGGCATACAAGAGTCTCAGCACCAAAAAATGACAATTGAACAGTGAACAATGAACAATTCTTAGCGGAAATGTTCATTGTTCACTGTTCAATTGTCATTTGTCGTCTGAGGGAAGAGCGGCTCTCCCAACAATGCTTTTAGCCCTAACCGTCAGTCTCGTCGTAGTTGCCGTTCTCGCCGTAGTGGGACTCTTGGCTTACCTGCTCAACCGTCTCAATCGGCCCTAGAACGCATTCCCAAGGAACGGCAACATGTGCCCGAAAAACAGCACTCCCACCCAGAGGAATATCGCGGAGACAGCGGCCAATTTCGCGAACCCAGGCGCATCGTCACCGGGGCCGACGGCCCAAGGCTCCTCCATCAGAATAAAGTAGAGCGCGTTAGTCCCGGCGAGGATTACAAACGCAATCTTCCAATGAAATGAAGCGTTCTTGACGTACTGTTCGGGACTGGCGATGAAAAATACCATCCCGGTGACGAGATTCATGCCGAATCCCAAAATCCCGAGTGGCAGCAACTGATACAGGGCGGCAAAGGAAAACTTCTTCGCCATACCGAGCAGGCGCAGATCGACCATCAGGACAACCGTGAACAACAGGCTGAGGCCAATTAAATGAAGCGTCTTACATGCCGGCCAAACCCAGGAATGGCCGCGTACGAACAAACCTATCGACTTGGCAATATCGGGGACGTTGCTGACTTCCGGCGGCGCGCCTTCCTGCTCTGGCTGAATTTCGGGATGCCGGATTTCCCCGCCGAGGTTCGAAGCTTTCGTCATAACGCTGAACGTTACGATCCCGAGAACGAAGACGGCCGCGACATTCCAGTTCGCGGTGCGTCGGACGATGCGGAAATACCAAAGTCCCAGCCAGGCCATGAACCCTGTGATCTCTATGAAGACAAATCCCCACAATGCCGCTCCTTCGTGCGTACGGATTGCCGCTTGAGATAGATCCGTCCGATTCTCGAGCGCCGCCTGGGCCGCATTTCCGGTGAGATAGGTCGCAATGGTTATGAGTGCTGCGAGGAATAACACAACGAGGCTTGCGCGTTTGAGTTCGTCTTTCTTGACTGCGATGGCCACCGCCAATAGGCCTAGACCAACGGCAAGACCGATCCTTGGAAAATGATTCAACACGAGATGCAGGTGCGCCGGGTTCATCGATGATCCCCTCGCGACTGGCTATCCGATGTCGCGGCCGCCGACATATACCATCAACCGGCCCGCCGTAATTGCGGCCAACCAAAACAATAGCGACGTGGCGGCGAGAAGCTTCGCCTGTGCAGGAAGCGGTGCTTTATCGATAGCAGGATCGCGAAGCACTCGATTCCTGAGGAGGCGAAGATTGATCAGGGCGAGAGCGATGAATACCATCTTGACGTAGAAATCCGGATTCGTGAATGTCCTCGTCGCATCGGCGATCACAAGGACAACACCGGTCGCCGCATTCACCCAGAACCCGATCCACAATAGAGGAATAAACTTCTCCATGGGAGCCAGAGGCAGCGCCGGGGCAATTCCGAGAATCCGAAGATCGATTCCGGCGCTAATCCCAACGACGACGCCCATTCCAATCGTGTGAAGGAGCAGGACGCTGGGAAATGCGAATATAGAACTCGATTCACGGATCCACTCGGAGAATCCCAACTGCTCCAGCCGAAGTAAAAAATCCATCAGAATGATCTGACTGCCAAAGGGGGATTAGCCACAAAAAGGCACAAACAACACAAAAGTCTTTGTGTCTTTTGTGCCTCTTTGTGGCTAAGTTCCCTCGCTATTTTCCGCCGCGCGGAACAGGTTTGTCGAACTTCCCGGCGTCGATCGCGACGTTAGGCTGAATTTCAGTCAACGTGTATTCTTCCCGGCCGCTGATCCATCCATATGTGAACTTGAAAGGCATCATGACTCCTGCTACCGGACGATAATCCGAATAGTCCCACTGCGTGGGAACACGCCCCATCGCGGAGGTGGCGTAGCGTATGACGCGTCGCAGCAGGCCGGACTGTTTATCGAAATAGAACGTCGCGACCATACCGTTAGCGCCCGTGCCTTGCACCACATAAACATCGCGGCCGTCAATCGTGGCGGAGAAACTGACGCGCCAATTCGGTATGGATTGCTTGATTCCGGCAGGAAAAGAGAGTTGGGCGTCCAGCTTTTCCCCTTCTAATGCACTTCCGTTCAATGGATACAAACCAACTACGGTAAGCGGCAACAGGACCCATCCGGCCCGGCCGTCGAAAGTCCTGATCAGGTCTCCTTCTCGTTGATGGACAATCATCGCGATTTGGTTCGGGGACTTTGCGTAGATTTCCGCAGGATCCGTGTTGACCTCGCCAAACAACATACTCGTCCCTTTGGCAACATAACTGGTCAACGCGCCCAGCCGTTGGGCGCCGCCGAGTGCCTGAATGTATTTGTCGAAGATTTGGTCGACGGTGGGAACGCTGCCTGCTGCAGCAGCCGGAAGAACGTCAGCGGGATAAAGAATCGGCTCACCATAGACCATATCAATCGGTGGCGTGGACGAAGGGCTCTGACTCCCGCGATGACAGGTCCAGCACGTCACGACGTTGCGTCCGTTAAAATTGTCGCGATTGATGGCATTCACCATCTGCACCATGCGGCGCGCGACTTGTTTGCGCGCAGGATCTGCCTCCCATCTCGGGTTGGAACCACCCGCTCCCGTATGACAATCCCCACAGCAAACGCTCAAGGCGGCAGAAAAGAGTCCCATGGTCCCCATGAACTCATCTACAGGGATGCCCTTCAACACCTGGATGTTCTTGAACGCCTCTTCCGACATCTGAGGCCGTGCCGCTGCCGGGGCTTGACCTTGCGCCAGGGCCATACCTGCGAAGAAGGGCGCGCTGCTCCAAGCAGTCAGCGTCGGACGAGCAAACGAAGGATTCGATGAACGTCCAGTGAAATTCACGCCACTGGTTACGAATACGATGCTGATCAACCAGACTACAGCACCGGTAATGATTAATTGTTTCCATCGCAGGTTCATCGAGGCCTCCTGGTAAGCTCTGTATATAAAATCGAATCCCGCACGCTAACATGTGCGGCGTCCTGATTCAAGGAACTCCCCAGAGACGGACCGTCAGATGTCAACTGTCAGATAGCTGTTGTACGATGTCCAATTTACTTGGTGCGATTACCAAACCGCCAAATGACCACATGGTCAATGGGTCATTTGGTAGTCTGGTGGTTGAAACAACACATCGTACAACAGCCATCTGACAGCTGACATTTTGGCCTAGGGGTGTCCAGCACGGACTTTGTCTAACACGTTCAGCTCGCAGAGGAGTGGAATCGTTCGCCTCAACCATTAACCCTGCCCAGCGCGGCTTTTACCCGCTCGGGCGTAAACGGGATCTGGCGGATGCGAGCGCCCGTAGCGTCGAATATCGCGTTGCCGATGGCTGCGGCCGTGACGGTCACCGCCGTTTCTCCGGCTCCTGCGGCCTGAGCATCGGGACGATTGATGAGCACGGTTTCGATCTTCGGAATTTCCGCGCTGACAGGGAGAGGACGATACGTGCGCCAATCGATGGAGGTTACCTTCTGATCGTCCCACATGACCTCTTCATTCAGGGTGCGGCTGATGCCGTGCAACGCGCCTCCCTCGAGCTGATTTCTCAATCCGTCGGGATTCGAAATTGGCCCCACATCATTCGCAATAACGAGCCGCTTCACGGCAACGAGACCGGTGTCCTGATGAACGTCCACTTCCGCAACGATGGCGCAATAGCCGTTGTCGCCCTCGTACAAGACACACGCGATGCCCCTGCCGCTGGCGATGCCGGACCGGCGGGCGCCGTTTCTCGGCGATGGGCGGATATCCCAATTAGCAGCTTTCGCTGCGCCCTTCACCACGTCCATCAATCGCGGATCGCTCAAGTGACGCAGGCGATACTCCACAGGATCGGCTTTCACTTCCGCTGCAACTTCGTCGATGAATGATTCGTGAGCAAATGTATTCTGCAGCCGTGCCGGCGAGCGCAGCGGCCCAGTCCAGAACGGCGACACGACATCGTGCGACAGAACGCGTTCGCTCGGCACATTGCCCGTCCCGCCGCTCTTTCCATTGACCGTCCCGGTAACGTAAGAGGGCACAGCGTTATTGTTGTTCGCGAAGTTCGCCGGATCCGGCGCAGGTGTTCTGGCCGCGAATGGGGCCGGGGGGAAACCCGCGAGGAATCCCGTAACGACGTTTCCGGGATTTGTCGTGCCCGGACGGTTGCCCAATGTGGGCGACCACGCTTCGTAGTCCCACGCGACGATCGTCCCCTTCTCATCGACAGCGATACGCTGGTCGATCGCAAAGGCAAGCCCGTAGTTTTCCCACGCCATCTCGTCCTTGCGCGTGAGCTGGACACGCACCGGCCGGCCGACTGTTTGAGAAAGAAGCGCGGCATCATACGAGACCGTATCCGCGCCATTGCATCCATAACAGCCCGATCCCATTTTGAAGATGATGTGAACATTTTCGAGTTGTAACCCAAGGACCATCGCCATCGTGCTGCGGAGCGGATACACCGCTTGAGTCGCCGACCAAACCGTTGCCTTCCCATTCTGCACATCTGCAACTGCGCAAGAACTTCCAATCGAGCCGTGCATTTGATAGGGGTACAGGTAAGTCGCCTTCATGACCTTCGCCGCGCTCGCAAGCTTCTCATCGATATCTTTCGAATTCACGGCAAAGGTATCGCGGGTCGGTTTGTTGTTTCGCAAATAGTCGTGGATCTCGCTGTGCTTGGGCAATCCCGTGCCTGGCGTCCATACTGCTTTCAGCTTATTAGCCGCTTGAATGGCCTGCCACGGCTTCTGAGCAACTACACCGAGGAAGTTCTTTTTCACAACGACTTTCACGACTCCGGGGAGATCTCTCACGGAGTTTTCATCGACACTTATCAGAGTCGATCCGACTGCCGGAGGGCGCACCACCTGCCCGTGAAGCATTCCTGGCACGCGCACGTTGTGAACGTATTCGAACTCGCCCGTCGCCATGGCCGGAATTTCAATGCGCGGCACGGGGGTTCCGAGAATCGTCCATTCCGATGCCGGCTTCCGCCTGGCGCGAGTATCGAGCGTGAGATTGAATTTCTTTCCGCCGATTAGCTCGCCATAGCTGACCTTTTTGGTTGAGTCCGATTTCGCGCTGATGATGCAAGAGCCAATGAACTTTGATTGAAGTTCGTCGGATGCGATTGCGCTCCCGAAGTGGTTCCTTGATCTGGGGTAATTTCGGTGTCACATTGGACCAGCTTCACGCGATTCAACGGAACGGAAAGCTCTTCCGCCACCAGTTGGGTTTGCGCGGTGTAGAGCCCATGCCCCAACTCGCATTTGCCGGTGAAAGCCGTAACGCTGCCATCGGCGTTGATGGACAACCAGCCATCGACTTGATTGCTGCTGGCTCCATCGAGGCGTTGGGAAAACAGCGATTCGGGCGCCAGACTAAAGGTCACCACCAAGGCACCACTGGTTTTCAGGAAAGTGCGTCGATTGATGGGATTGATGGGATTGACGCGATTCATGCTTTCACCCCCTGAGCGTAGCGTTTAATCGCCCGCATCATGCGCGTATGTGTATGGCACCGGCAAAGCACCCCCGACAGCGCCTGCTGAATGTCCGCATCGGATGCTTTGGGATTCCGGTCCAGGTAGGCTTTTGCGGTCATGATCACACCGCTGAGGCAAAAGCCGCACTGCACGGCCTGCTCATCGATGAACGCTTTTTGAATCGGATGCGGCTTCGCGCTCGATCCCAAACCTTCGAGCGTCGTGATCTCCGCGCCCGCGACATTCGATACCGGCGTGACACAGGACCGGATTGCCTGACCCTTGACAATGACCGTGCAACAGCCGCATTGACCGAGTCCGCAGCCGAATTTCGGACCGCGGAGTTCCAGATCGTCGCTGAGGATATACAGCAGCGGCGTCGCTGGATCCGCGTCCAGTGTGTGTGTACGGCCGTTTACCTTCAGAGTAATCATGCTCATCTCCTCTACCTCGCAGTACACGGTTGAGGATTCCACCCCGAAGCATCCGCCTGTTTTCTGAAATGCGTGCTCGTGATGAATTCCTGATTGAGGTACGTTGGATCATTAACGACAGTCGTGACGATGAGCCAGGTATCGCCATTCGGCTCTGTGGTGCGATCGTAATATTCCGTCACAACCGCCTTTTCGCTGTACGGAGCGCCGTTCTTTCTCAGGTATCCCGCGCGCATCCCGCTCGTCACAACCTTCAAAGAACCGCCAGAAGGCGCGCTGCGGCCTCTCCCTCCGCCGGCCGTTTCCCAAGATGCTACCGAATTCCCCTGCCAGGTCCGAGGAGTTGCTGGTGGCTGGAACTCGCCGAAATGAAAGAGGCGAGTCTGTTGGCCGGCGTCCATTTCGGCCTTCAACGTCGTATCGTTTTCCCACGTGATATGCACGCGTCCCGGAACACGCATGATGGCCGGAGCGCCGTAGGATTTGCATTGCTCACCCGCGGCCTCGTCTTTAGCCGGATCCCACTGATTACCGACGCGAATGCCTTCCTGGTTTAGAGGCACGCTCGCAAAATCGCCTTTCGGCGGAGTGACCATACGGAAACGCCAATCTTCGGTAACGATCGATACCCAGTATCCTGTTAAATCGATAGGCGCCATCGCCCGCGGTGTTTGCGGCGGCTGGGGAGCTTCGCCGCGTTGTCCGGCTGCGCCTGCGGCACCTCCTCCGCGAGCCTGGGCCCAAAGATTTGCGGACGTCAGTGCCACAATCAACGCGGTTACAAAAACGAATTTGTACTTCATGGCCCTGGGATTGTAATACGAAACTCAGTTTGCCGCCGAACCTACGGCCAGGTGCGGCCCTTTGAAATCGTGCACCGGTTCGTGGTCCAGATCGGCGACGCGGCGGCCGGTCTCGTAAACCAGTTGAGCGATATGGGCGAGCTTCTCGAACTCGATCTTATCCACGGAATCAGTGACGCGGTGATAGTCCGGGTGAAGAAACGTCGTGAAGAAGATGATCGGGATTCCTTTCGCGGCATAGCTGTAATGATCGCTGCGATAGTAGACACGCTCAGGGTCGGTAGGCTCGTTCAGTTGATAATTGAGCGTCATCGGCTTTGCCAGGCCCGCATTCGCCGCGAGCAATATCTGGTGGAGTTCGCTGCTGATCCGATCCGAACCCACCAGGTAAACGGTATTCGATTCCGACGCCAGGTTATCGTGGTTGCGGCCGATCATGTCCATGTTGAGCTGTGCGACAATTTTTTCGAGAGGTACGGTCGGATGATCCGTAAAATATTTCGACCCCTGCAGCCCGATCTCCTCGCCCGCATGCCAGACGAAGATCAGCGAACGCTTTGTCTTTGGACCCTGCGCGAAGGCTCGTGCCAGGGCAATTAGAGCTGTCGTTCCGGATCCGTCATCATCGGCGCCGTTGTAAATCCGATCGGTTTGGCCCGCGGGCAGAGCGCCTTGCAAATAACCCAGGTGGTCGTAGTGAGCGCCGAAGGCGACGTATGTATCTTTCAGCCGCCCATCCGTTCCTTCCACGATCCCGACAACGTTACGCGTGTACCGCGTGTTCACAACCTGATAATCGGCATCGAGATTGAATGTCAGTGTGACTCCTTTGAGGGTAAATCGCGGCAGATCCTCCTGTTGTTGAGCCTTGGCTTTCAGTGCCTCGTACTGGATTTCCGATCCACTGAACAGAAATTCCAAGAAGTCATCGTTGGCGGTGATGTTTGCAGGCAATGGCGACTCCAGGCGAGCCGTAGTCGTGAAGTCCACACCCGGGACTCCTCCACGGCCACCGCGCTGCCCACCGTTTCCGAGCGGGGGTCCAATGACGGCCGCCGCGCCCATCTCTTCAACAGCGAAAGCCGCTCGGCTATTGAGCAAACGAGCGCCTCGTCGTTCGTCGGTTCCGCGGGGTCCTCGGGATCCCAGCCACACAACTGCCTTCCGTTTGACGTCGAGACCTTTATAATCGTTGTGCGCCGGGCTCAGATTCAGTCCGTATCCGGCAAACTCGACCTCGTTGACCGTAAACGTGCGTTTCCCACCGGCGTTTCGTGGAAAGGTCACACCCTCGCCATCATTGAATGTCCTCTTTTGGCCATTGACTTCAATCGTCACTGAAGAGCGGTTGGTACTCTTGATTCCGAGGACCTCAACGCGCTGGAAGTATGTCCCACGATCGCCTCCTGGCCTCACTCCCGCCACTTTCAGTTGATCCGCGATGTATGCGCCTGCCAGGCCAAGGCCCTCGGAGAAGGTCGCGCGGCCCTCGAGTTCGTCGGATGCGAGGTAGGTCAGCCAGGTTCGAAGCGATTCCGGCGTGATGGATGGTTGTTGGCCCAGGGCGAGGGCGACGATGCCGCAGATGACGAGGCCAATCGCCAGAAAGCGCCGGTATGCCATCGCATAACGATAGCAGATTTGGCGGCGGGACCCTCTCCCAGAGGGAGAGGGCGGCGCTAGGGAGCGGCCGAAGGCCGCGACGAACAAAAGCGCCGGGTGACGGTCGCGCGAAGCCTTTTGTGAGCTGTCAAATGTCTTGTTGTGCGATGTTGAACATACTTGGTGCGATTACCGAACCGCCAAATGGCAACCTGGTCAATGGGCCATTCGGTAATCTGGTAGTCGAAACAAGTACATTGCACATCGCACAACAAGCGATTTGACAGTTGACATCTGGCGCCTGTCCCTGTCTCTAACCAAGACTTGTGGGTAAGATCAACCCAGAGGGAGAGGGAAAGCCCATATACTCCGCAAATGCAGCCGACGCGCGCGCGCTTCACGTTATTGCGTTTTGCCTTTGCTCTTTCGGCCGTGACTTACCTCGATCGGGTGTGCATCGCGACGGCGGCGACATCCATTCGAGAGGAACTTCATCTGAGTGCGGTGCAGATGGGGTGGATCTTTAGTGCCTTCACGCTGGCGTATGCGGTCTTTGAAATCCCCAGCGGATGGCTGGGCGACACGATTGGACCGAGAAAGGTTTTGACCCGAATTGTCCTGTGGTGGTCGGCATTCACGATGGCGACCGGGGCCGCGTGGAACTACATCTCGCTGCTCGCCTTCCGGTTTTTATTCGGAGCCGGTGAAGCCGGAGCTTTCCCAAATGCATCGCGAAGCTTCTCGCAATGGTTTCCTACCGCCGAGCGCGGCCGGGCGCACGGCATCATCTTCATGGGAACACGGCTTGGCGGCGCTCTGGCGCCGCCGCTGGCTATAGCGCTGAGTGCAGCCGCCGGATGGCGCGCGGGCTTTTGGATTTTCGGCGGTCTTGGGGTGTTCTGGGCAGTCTTCTGGTGGCGATGGTTCCGGGACGATCCTTCGAAGCATCCTTCAGTGAACGCCGTTGAACTTAAGATCATTCAGGACGGACGGGGCGTCGGAGGCATCCATCACGAAATTCGTTGGCGGCTTTTTCTGAGCGCGAACCTCCTTTTCATTTGCCTCACATATTTTGCGTTTGGATATGGTTTGTACTTTTACCTGACGTGGCTTCAGACCTATCTACGAGAGGCACGTGGTTTCTCCGCCGGCCAGGCCAGCCTGCTCGCATCGATCGTGCTGTTGAGCGCCGCCGGCGCGTGCATCATCGGAGGTTTCTGGACGGATAGCTGGGTCCGCCGTTATGGATTGAGAGTAGGACGTTGCGGCGTTGTGTCAACGGCCCTTGTTGGAAGCGGCTTGATGCTCGCGATTGCCTGATTGCGCTCGCGGCAGGTATTGCGGATTTGTGCATCAGTGCGGCTTGGGCCGTTTGCCTGGACATTGGGCGCGAATCCGCGGGTACAGTAACCGGCTGCATGAATACGTTCGCGAATATTGGCGGCGCCATCGCCCCGGTTGCGATGGGCTATGCCGTTCAATGGTGGGGCTCCTGGAGCACACCGCTGCTGATTACCGCGGTGATCTATGTCCTTGGCGGACTGATCGCGCTTCTGATCGATCCAACGGTTCCCCTGGCCGCAGAACCTGTGCATGAATCGAGAAAGGAGAGGGATTTAGTAGAATGAGCTTGTTGAATATTTGCACAGGCTCGTGGAAGAGCGGATACAAAAGGCACAGGAAGACGGGTTGTTTGATAATCTTCCTGGAAAAGGAAAACCGCTGAACCTGGACGATGACAGTTCGATTCCCGAAGACCTTCGTCTCACGTTTAAAGTCTTGAAAAACGCTCATTGCTTACCCATCGAGATGGAGCTGCGAAAGGAGATCTTTAATCTCCAGCAGTTACTCACTGCGGCTATCGACTCGGAAAGCAGGCGCGAGCTTCGGCGCGAATTAAATCTCTTGATCCTCGACCTCAAC
>WNGK01011451.1_pt1 | contig 12570 bp, 2 predicted proteins | sample 5400601 | NCBI WGS metagenome assembly WNGK01 (sample SAMN13153376, study PRJNA577476) | soil metagenome | isolation source: 60 cm soil or saprolite under Garry oak tree replicate 1 | place: USA:California | collected 2016-06-15 | reverse complement strand
ATGGCCATGGCCTACGACCCGGCCATCGCCAAGATCGTGCTGTTCGGCGGGGCTGGGCCGAACGACTGGCCTCCCCGCAACGAGACCTGGCTGTTCGACGGGACCACCTGGACGGCGGGGCCCGTGGCGCCGGCAGGCCTGGCGGGCAGGACCGGGGCGGGCATGGTCTACGACGACGCCCTGGGCAAGCTCGTGCTGTTCGGCGGGACCGGCGTGAGCCCCTACAACGACACCTGGTTCTTCGACGGCACCGGGTGGACCGCCGGCCCCGCCTCTCCGGCGGGCCTCCAGCCCCGCGCCTTCTTCGGGATGACCTACGACCCGGGGCTCCAGAAGCTGGTGGTCACGGGCGGGGACCGGGACGACGACACGTGGTTCTTCGACGGGACCACCTGGACGGCGGGGCCGGCCGTCCTGCCGGCCGCAGCGGACCGTGAGCGGGTTCGGCTGGTCTACGATCCCCAGCTCGGCGGGGACGTGCTGTTCGGCGGAGCCTCCCTGGCCACGGGGGACAACGAGCTCTACCTGCTGAAGACCGGCGCCTGGAGCGTGGTCAGCATGGCCGCCACCCCGCGACCCGCCCTCCGCATGGATCCGCAGATCGTGTGGGACGACACGAACAAGCAGTTCCTGGTGTTCGCCGGGGTGGCCGACGACAAGGTCACGCTGATCGACACGTGGGTGGCCGTGGCCCCGCCGGTCACGCTCACACCCCAGTCGGGCCCGGTGGGAACGGTCGTCGCCGTCACCTCGGGGCCGGGGTGGGCGAACGGTTCGACGGTGCACGTCCTGTTCGGCACCACGCTGCTGAAGAACTACACCGTCCACGCCGACGGGAACGTCAGCACGACGATCACGGTGCCGTCGAAGCCCGCCGGCCAGTGGCCGGTCCTGCTCAGCGACGACACCGAACAGCTCGGCTCCACCGCCACCTTCACCATCACCGCGTTCGACTCATCCCAGGGCGGGATCTCGCCCGGCTCGAACGCCCCAGCCCTCTCGGGGCCGGTGGCCCCCCCACCCCCGGCCACGACCGCTGCGCCTCGCCGGACCGGAGCCTCTCCGGAGGGTTCCGCCACGGGCCAGGTGAGCGCGCACGACGGCAGGTTCTGGGTGGGATCGAACCCCATCGTGCTTCGCGGGTTGCAGGTGGACCCGCTCCCGCAGGGCGCGACCCCCCTGGCCCTGTCCGACTACGCGAACATCGAATCCTGGCACTTCAACTTCGTTCGTCTGCTGATCCACTGGCAGCTGTTCGAGCGATCCCCGCCCATCCACAACCCGGACGGCACCTGGACCCACAACTACAGCCCCTCGTTCATGAGCGCCCTCAAGGACAACATCTCGTGGGCCGCCGCCAACGGCCTGTACCTGATGATCGAGAACGGTGAGTCCGAGGAATACCCGCCCTGGCTCCTGCAGGCCCCCTACAACTCGCACGGGATCACCTACACCGATCCGAAGCAGTTCGCCACCGACTACTGGAGCGACACCCTGTCCATCCAGTTCACCCAGGACTGGCTCACCTACCTGGCCGGCCAGCTCGCCGGCTCCCCCGGGATCGTGGGGTACGAGGCGGTCGACGAACCCGACCCCGGGTACCTCCCGCTCACCCACCAGACCACCCAGACCCTCCTCGACCAGCAGCTCCTCTTCGCCAAGGCCGTCCGGGTGGTGGATCCGAACCGGGTGATGTTCTTCATGACCCGCGAGGTCCACGGCGACGGCATCCTGAATGCCGACCTCTCCGGATGGAACGCTCCCGGCACCGGCCTGGGCAACGTGGCCATGGACGTCCACGACTACTGGGGAGGCCGGGCCTACATGCCCTGGAACATGAACCCCACCGATCCGGGATACGGGGAGTTGCCCGGCGGCTTCATCGACTTCACGTTGGACGCCACGGGACCGCCCTACATCGGGACGATGCAGAACCAGGAGCGGTTCGTGAACGCGGTCCTGGGGGTCCTGGGCGCCCCCGGCACTCCTGGGGCCATCCCCCTGTGTATGTGCGAGTCGGGCAGCAACTGGGCCAACCCGAACGTCCCGGCCTTCTTCGGGACCACCACGTCGGCCTTCAACCAGCTCGGCGCGTCGTGGTCCGTGGAGGCGTACAACGGGCCCATCGGCGTGGAGAAGGCCGACGGCTCCTGGCAGCCCTGGCTGCCCCTGTTGCAGGATGCCGCCGCGTACGGGACCACCGGCGACGTCACCGCGCCGGCCCTGTCCTACCTGGCCATCGAGGACACGAACGGCAACGGCAAGGTCGACCGGGTCACCGCGAAGTTCACCGAGACGCTCGCCGCGTACACGGCCGGCAACGCCCCCTGGACCCTCACCGGGGTCCCGTCGGGCGGTTCCCTCACCTCGGTCTCGGTGTCGGGGAGCAAGGCCGTGCTCACCCTGCACGAGGGTCCTGGGGCGGCGGACACGTCGGTGGGCGGCTTCAAGGTGGCCCTGGCCGCGATGGCGGGTGGCATCGCCGACGCCGCCGGGAACCAGGCTTCGTTCTTCGCCCTGGCCCCGTTCGACGGAGCGGCCCCGGCCATGACCACGCTGGGGATGCTCGACCGCAACGCCAACGGCAGGGTGGACCAGGTGGTCGCGCAGTTCTCCGAGACCCTGGCCCCCAGCTACTCCGGCATCGCCGCATGGACCCTCGCGAACGTGCCCTCGGCGGGGACCGGTCTGTTCGTCAAGCAGCAGGGCCCTCAGGCCCTGGTGACCGTCGCCGAGGGACCCGGTCCTCCCAACACCAGCACGACCACGCCGAACGGGAAGTTCACGGTGGCGCTCACGGCCATGGCCGGTGGGGTGCAGGACGTGGCCGGGAACATCTCGTCGTTCCCCGCGACCATCCCCGCCGACGGTGCCCCTCCCGTCGTGGTGGCCGTCGCCGGCGGCAACGGGGACGGGATCATGGCGGTCGGCGACTTCCTCGACGTGACCTTCAGCGAGGCCATGGGCTCGGTGGTCTCGACCACCTCGATCGGCATCACCTCTCCCGGCGAGGGGCCCACCCAGGGGTTCGACAAGCTGGCCATCAACTGGGTGACCCAGCAGTACAACACGATGGGCTCCAGGACCTACCTGCTGGGGACGAACGTCACGGCGACCTTCGCCAGCTCCACCCTCGGGTTCGCTCCGGGGAGCGGCAACGCCACGATCAGGGCGACCGTGGCCGGCGCCTGCACCGGAGCCTGCGGCAGCCTGACCAGCGGGGTCGGAAGCCTGATCTATGTCCCGGCCAACACGCTGAAGGACGTCGTCGGGAATCAGGTGGTGGGCAGCTTCACCACCGCGGCGACCTTCGTCTGCTTCTGAGCGGCCGGGAGGGGCCCGAACCTCCCCATCCAGACTTCCGTTTTCCATTGCCCAACCGGGAGGCCGAGGGCTACCCTGAGCCCTGCTGGCCGCGGACGGGACCGGCCGCGCTCGGGACGTGAGGGCCGGGCCCGAGAGACCGGCAAGACGAGGAGCTTCGTGGTGGGCCTGCCGAGGTGGGGGGGACGAGGACGCCTGGCCGCCGGATTCGCGGCGGCCGCCGTCCTGATCGCGCTGTGGGCGGCCGGATCATGGGCCGCGGGTTCCAAGGGTCCGGGGACCGCCCCCTCGAACGACACCTTCGCCTCGGCCCAGGCCGTGGCCGGGAACGCCGGCTCCGCGTCCGGCTCGAACGTCGGCGCGACGGGGGAGTCGGGAGAGCCCCTCAACTTCGGCCACGGCCCGATCCATTCGGTGTGGTATTCGTGGGTTGCCCCGAACGACGGCACGGTCACCATCGACCTGTGCGTGTCGGCCACGTTCGACACCACGCTGGCCGTGTACACGGGAGCGGCCGTGAACGCGCTGACCCGGGTCGCGGGGAACGACGACTACTGCGCCCTGAAGAGCCGGTTGACCTACGCGGCCACCGCCGGTTCGACCTATCAGATCTCGGTCGACGGCTACGACGGCGAGACGGGGAGCTTCGTGCTGAGCTGGAACCTCCCGTCGCCCCCTCCGGCCAACGACAACTTCCTCGCGGCCGCGGCCATCTCGGGCAACGACGGCTCGGTGGCGGGAACGACCGTCGGGGCCACCACCGAGACCTCCGAGCCCATCAACGCCGGCCCTGGGCCGGTCCACTCCGTGTGGTACGCGTGGACCGTGCCGAACGCGGGGACGGTCACCATCGACACGTGCACCCCGCCGGCGTCGGGCGCGTACGACACCACGCTGGGGGTATACACGGGGACCTCGGCGCAGACCCTCACCCCCATCGCCGTCGACGACGACTCCTGCGGGAGCCCCCAGGCCCAGGTGTCGTTCTCCGCCGTCGCCGGCACCCTCTACGACATCTCCATCGACGGCTACAGCGGCCAGACCGGGAACTTCGTTCTGGCATGGGCGCTGCAGCCGGCCAACGACCAGTTCGCCGGGGCCACCACGGTGTCGGGGTTCTCGGGCTCGTCCTCGGGAGGCACCATCGCCGCGACGGGCGAGACGGGGGAGCCGGCGAACCAGGGCTCCACCGTCCCGCTGGCCTCGGTGTGGTACTCGTGGACGGCGCCGTTCGACGGGACGGTCACCGTCGACACCTGCACGCTCCCGCCCTCGCAGGCCTACGACACGACCCTGGGGGTCTACCAGGGAACCTCCGTGGACGCGCTGACGCTGGTGGGCACCAACGACGACACGTGCGGCAGCCAGAGCCGGGTCAGCTTCGCCGCGACGAACGGCCTGATCTACCGGATCTCCGTGGACGGGCACGCCGGGGCCAGGGGGCATTTCGTCCTCACGTGGAACCTGCCGGTGGCGGCGCTGTCCGTCGGCGACGCCGCCATCACCGAGGGGAACGGCGGGACCGTGAACGAGAGCTTCGCCGTCACCCTGTCGCTCTCCTCCTCGCAGATCGTCACGGTGAACTGGGCCACCGCAGACGGCACGGCCACGGCCCCGTCCGACTACACGGCCGGCAGCGGCTCCCTGACCTTCAATCCCGGTGAGACCTCGAAGTCCGTGGCCGTGACCGTCAACGGCGACACCACCTACGAGACCGACGAGACGTTCTTCGTCAACCTCTCGGGGGCCTCGGGGGCGCCCATCGCCGACGGCCAGGGCGTGGGCACGATCACGAACGACGATGCCCTGCCCGCCATCTCCGTGGGCGACGTCACCCACGCCGAGGGCAACAGCGGGACCACCCTCTACCTGTTTGCGGTCTCGATGACGAACCCCTCGTCCTCGGCGGTCACCGTGGATTACGCCACGGCCGACGGGACGGCCATCGCCCCCATCGATTACACCGCCGCCTCCGGCACGGTGACCTTCACCGCGGGGCAGGTCTCCCAGACGGTCACGGTCTCGGTGAACGGGGACACCACCTACGAGCCCGACGAGGGCTTCCTGCTGAACCTGTCGAACGTCTCCGGCGGGACCATCTCCGACTCCCAGGGCGTCGGCGGGATCTCGAACGACGACCCCGTGCCGACCATCTCGGTGAACGACGTGTCGAAGCTGGAGGGCAACTCCGGCACCACCGGGTTCGACTTCACGGTGTCGTTGTCGAACCCATCCTACCAACTGGTGTCGGTGAACTACGGCACCCAGAACGGCACGGCCGTTGCGCCGTTCGACTACACCTCGACCCCCGGCACGCTCCCGTTCGGTCCCGGGACCACCTCGGCCACGGTGACGGTCCCGGTGGTCGGGGAGACCGTCTACGAATCCGACGAGACGTTCACCTTCAACCTCAACGCCCCGGTGGGGGGGACCATCTCGGACGGGGTCGGCCTCGGCACGATCCTGAACGACGACCCGGTGCCGGCCTTCTCCGTGAACGACCGCTCGAAGACGGAGGGCAACTCGGGCCAGTCCACGCTGACCTTCACCGTGACCCTGTCGAACCCCTCGCCGAACACCGTCTCGGTGAACTGGGCCACCGCCGACGGCACGGCCACCGCCCCCGCCGACTACATCTCCGGGTCGGGGACGCTCTCCTTCCCCGCCGGCACGTTGTCGAAGTCCTTCGGCGTCGCGGTGGTGGGTGACACCGTCGACGAGGCCGACGAGACCTTCCTCGTCAACCTGTCCGGGGCCTCCAGCGGTTCGACCATCTCGGACGGCCAGGGCGTGGGGACCATCCAGGACGACGACCCCTCGCCGACGCTCGCCATCGGCGACGCCTCCGTGACCGAGGGCAACTCGGGGCCCGTCTCCGCGGTGTTCACGGTCACCCTGGCGGGCAGCACCGCCCAGACGGTCACGGTGGGCTACGCCACGGCCGACGGCACCGCGGCGGCCCCGGGCGACTACACCGCCACCAGCGGCACGCTCACCTACACCCCCGGGCAGACCACCAAGACCGTCACCGTGCAGGTGCAGGGCGACACGCTGGACGAACCCGACGAAACCTACACGGTGCTGCTGTCGAACCCGGTCAACGCGACGCTGGCCGACGGGTCCGGGCTCGGTACGATCCTGGACGACGACCCCCAGCCCGCGCTGTCCATCGCGGACACCTCCGTCACCGAGGGGAACTCGGGGACCGCCACGGTGAGCTTCACCGTCACCCTGTCCGCCGCCAGCGGGCAGACCGTCTCGGTCGCGTACGCGACCGCCGACGGCACGGCGGTGGCTCCGGCCGACTACACCGCGGCCGGCGGGACCCTGACCGTGGTGGCCGGCCAGGGCTCCGGGACCGTTTCGGTCACGGTGAACGGCGACACCACCGACGAGGACGACGAGACGTTCACCGTCACCCTTTCGAACGCCGTGAACGCGTCGATCGCCCGAGCCACCGCCACCGGGACCATCCTCGACGACGACCCCGCGCCCACGCTGGCGGTTGGTGACCAAACGGTTACCGAGGGCAACGCCGGGACCACGAGCGCCACCTTCACCGTGACGCTCACCGGGTCCACCCAGCGCACCGCCACCGTCGACTGGGCCACGGCGGACGGAACGGCCACCGCGCCGTCGGACTACACCGCCGCCTCCGGCACGCTGACGTTCGCCCCCGGCGATTCCACGGAGACGCTCACGGTCCTGGTCAATGGCGACACCTCCGTCGAGCCCGACGAGACCTTCTTCGTCAACCTGTCGAACGCCTCGAACGCGACCCTGGCCGACGGGCAGGGCCAGGGGACGATCCTGAACGACGACCTGGGTGCCGACCTCGCGGTCACCACGACCGACAGCCCCGACCCCGTGCAGGTGGGTTCGAACCTGACCTACGTGGTGAAGGTGCAGGACCTGGGGGCCCTCGGAGCGACCGGGGTGACCCTCACCGAGACGGTCCCGCCCGGGCCCACCGTCGTCTCGATCACCCCGTCCCAGGGGTCGTGCTCGGGGACCGGAACCGTCACGTGTTCGCTGGGCTCGGTCGCCTCGGGCGGCCAGGCCACCGTCACCGTGGTGGTTCGCCCCACCAGCGTCGGCTCCGGGACGATCACCAACACGGCCTCGGCCACCGGCAACGAGCCCGACCCGAACGGTTCGAACAACAGCTCGTCGGAGTCGACCACGGTGGTGCCGAACGCCGCCGGGTGCACCATCGTGGGCGGCGGCGGCGCGGACACCCTCACCGGGACCTCGGGCGACGACGTGATCTGCGGCGGCGGCGGGAACGACACCATCAGGGGCAACGGAGGGAACGACACCCTCCGCGGCGAGGCCGGGAACGACACGCTGTTCGGCGGCCTGGGCAACGACACGTTCGACGGCGGGATCGGGAACGACACGGTGAGCTTCGCCGAGACGGGCGTCACCTCGGGTTCCACCGTGGACCTCACCGGGGTGGCGGCCGTGTGTGGAGGGATCCCCTGCGCGGACAACGCCCAGCTCGGCCACGACACGTTCGTGGTGGACGGCACCAGCGGGCTCTCCACGGTCGAGAACCTCACCGGGACCGGGTTCGCCGACACCCTCACCGGGGACGGCGGCGCGAACCGGCTGACCGGGGGCAGCGGCAACGACATCCTGAACGGGGGCGGCGGCAACGACCAGCTCTCCGGCGGCGCCGGCAACGACACGGTGAACGGCCAGGACGGCAGCGACACCGTCAAGGGTGACGCCGGCAACGACACCCTGTCCGGCGGCGCCGGCAACGACACGTTCGACGGCGGGACGAACCTCGACACGGTCACCTACTTCGGCGACCCCGCGGGGATCACGGCGAACCTGGGGACGGGCGCCGTCACCGACGGCTACGGCAACTCCGACACCCTGACCGGCGTCGAGATCCTCCAGGGGTCCGACGCCGGGGCGGACCAGCTCACCGGCTCCACGGCGAACAACACCATGAACGGCAACGGGGGCGACGACACGCTGCTGGGGCTGGCCGGCAACGACACCCTCGACGGGGGTGCCGGCAACGACACCCTCGACGGCGGCCCCGGCACCGACACCTGCACCAACGGCGAGACCGTTTCGAACTGCGAGGCGCGCCACGCCCGGACCGGCCCCGCTCCCTCGGGGACGGGCCAGCCCGCCGATGCCGTGCCCGAGCGCCGCCGCGGGGCGAGGGGAGTTCGCCCATGACGGCGGGGAGGCGCCTGTGCCTCCTCCTGGTGGCGGCGACGGCCGTGGTCGGCCTGATGGCCTCGCAGGCGTTCGCCGTCTTCTACTTGTCCTCCGCGTGGTACCAGCAGCCGAACCTCCCGGCGGGATTCACCCCTCGATGGGACTCCACCTCCGCGGCCTTCCCGCCACTGGGAGAGGTCGTGCTGTTCGGCGGAGCCCCCGCTCTGAGCGGCCAGGGCTGGTACAACGACACCTGGATCTGGAAGGGGACCGGAGGGCTGGCCGGGACCTGGACGGCCGGGCCCGCCGCTCCGGCCGGCCTCACCCCTCGGGGCGGTGCCGCGATGGCCTACGACCCGGCCATCGGCAAGATCGTGCTGTTCGGGGGGGCGGGTGCCTACGACTGGCCCCCCCGCAACGAGACCTGGCTGTTCGACGGGACCTCCTGGACGGCGGGGCCGGCCGCGCCGGCAGGTCTGGCCGGGAGGACCGGGGCGGGCATGGCCTACGACGACGCCCTGGGCAAGCGTGCTGTTCGGGGGAACCGGTACCGCTCCGTACAACGACACCTGGCTCTTCGACGGGACCGCCTGGGCCGCCGGCCCGGCCTCCCCGGCCGGCCTGCAGCCCCGGGCCTTCTTCGGGATGACCTACGACCCAACGCTGGCCCAGATCGTGGTGACCGGAGGGGACCTGGCCACCGACACCTGGTTCTTCGACGGGACCTCGTGGACGGCGGGCCCGGCCGTCACCGCGGCGGCGGCCAACCGCGAGCGGGTTCGCCTCGTCTACGACCCACAGCTCGGCGGTGACGTCCTGTTCGGCGGAGCCAGCCTGGCATCCTCCGACGACGAGCTCTACCTGCTGAAGGCCGGCGCCTGGAGCGTGGTGAGCATGGCCACCGCCCCGAGGCCGGCCCTGCGCCTGGACCCGCAGGTCGTGTGGGACGAAACGAACAAGCAATTCCTGGTGTTCGCCGGGGTGGCCGACGACAACACCGTGCTGGCCGACACCTGGGTGGCGGTGGCCCCGTCGGCCACGCTCACTCCGCCGTCGGGCCCGGTGGGGACGGTGGTCACCGTGACGTCGGGCCCCGGGTGGGTGGCCGGCAGCACCGTGCACATCTCGTTCGGCTCCACCACGCTGAAGAACGTCGTGGTCCCGGCCGACGGGACGGTGAACACGACCATCACCGTCCCGTCGAAGCCCGCCGGTCAGTGGGTCGTCCGGCTCACCGACGACACCGAGCTGCTCGGGGTGAACGCCACCTTCACCATCACCACGTTCGAGGCGCCAGGCCCCGGCAGCGCGGCGGCGACGGAGGCGGAGGCGCCGGCCCAAGCGGGTTCGTCGGGACGGAGCAGCCCGTCCCTTCCGGGTTCGGGCGGAGCCGCCCCCTGGATGCCCGGCGGCTCCGCCACGGGCCAGGTGACCGCGCACGACGGAAGGTTCTGGCTCGGATCACAGCCGATCGTCCTTCGGGGGATGCAGGTGGACCCCCTCCCCACCGGCGCCAGCGCACTGGGGCTGTCCGACTTCGCGAACATCGAGTCCTGGCACTTCAACTTCGTGCGGTTCCTGATCCACTGGCAGTTGTTCGAACGATCTCCGCCGCACCAGAACCCCGACGGGACCTGGACCCACGCCTACAGCACCACCTACATGGCCGCGCTCAAGAACGCCCTGATGTGGGCCTCGGCGAACGGCCTGTACGTGATGATCGAGAACGGCGAGTCCGAGGAGTACCCGCCCTGGCTGCTGCAGGCCCCGTACAACTCCCACGGCATCACCTACACGGACAGCATCCAGTTCGCCACCGACTACTGGAGCGACGACCTCTCCAAGCAGTTCACCCAGGACTGGCTGAACTGGCTGGCCGGCCAGTTGGTGGCCACGCCCGGGATCGTGGGGTACGAGGTGGTGGACGAACCCGACCCCGGCTATCTCCCGCTCACCCACGACACCACCCAGTTGCTCCTCGACACGGAGCTCGGGTTCGCCCAGTCGGTGCGAGCCATCGATCCGAACCGGGTGATGTTCTTCATGACCCGCCAGGTTCACGGCGACGGCATCCTGAACGCGGACCTCGGGTCGGTGGACCCGCCGACGGGCTGGAAGGGCCTGGGCAACGTGGCCATGGACGTCCACGACTACTGGGGGGGCCGGGCATCCATGCCCTGGGACATGAACCCGTCCGATCCCGGCTACGGCGAGTTGCCCGGTGGGTTCGTCGACTTCACCCTGGAGGACACGGCGCGTCCCTACATCGGGACCACGGCGAACCAGGAGCGGTTCGTGAGCACGGTCCTGGGCGTCCTCGGCGCGCCGGGCGCCACCGGAGCCATCCCCCTGTGCATGTGCGAGTCCGGCATCAGCGTGGTGAACCCGAACGTCCCGGCCTTCTTCGGGACCACCACCTCGGCCTTCAACCAGCTCGGGGTGTCGTGGTCGGTGGAGGCCTACAACGGGCCGTTCGGCGTGTACGAGGCCGACGGGTCCTGGCAGCCGTGGCTGCCCATCCTGCAGGACGCCGCGGCCTACGGGCAGGCGGGTGACGTCACCCCGCCGGGCATCTCCTTCCTGGTGATGCAGGACACGAACGGCAACGGCAAGGTCGACCACGTCACGGCGAAGTTCACCGAGACGCTGGCGGCGTACACGGCCGGCAACTCGCCCTGGACCCTCACCGGCGTGCCCTCGGGCGGGACCCTCAACTCCGTCTCCGTCTCCGGGAGCAAGGCCGTGCTCACCCTGACCGAGGGGCTGGGCGCGCCGGACACCTCGATCGGCAGCTTCAAGATCGCCCTGGCGGCGACGCCCGGCGGCATCGCAGACGCCGCCGGGAACCAGGCGTCCTTCTTCGCCTTCCCCCCGTTCGACGGGGCCGCCCCCGCCCTGACCTCCATGACGATGCTGGACAAGAACGGCAACGGGAAGGTGGACCAGGTCACGGTGAACTTCTCCGAGACCCTCTCCTCCAGCCCCGCCGGCATCGCGGCATGGGCGTTCGCCAACGTGCCCTCGGGCGGCACGGCCACTCACGTCAAACAGACCGGCGCGCAGGCCCAGGTGATGATCGCCGAGGGCACCGGCCCGCCGAACACCAGCACCTCCACGGCGAACGGGAGCTTCACGGTGGCCCTGACGTCCGTGTCCGGCGGCGTGCAGGACATCGCCGGGAACATCTCGTCGTTCCCCGCCACGATCCCATCCGACGGGGCCAGCCCCGTCCCGATCGCCATCGTCAGCGGGAACGGCAACGGGATCATGGCCTCGGGCGACACCTTCGACGTGACGTTCAGCGAGGCCATGGGCTCGATCCCCGCGTCCGCCTCGATCGGCATCTTCTCTCCCGGCGAGTCGCCCAGCTCGGGCCAGGACCTCCTGTCCATCCCCGGCCTCATCCAGGGCCAGATCTCCATGGGGTCGAAGACCTACCTCCTGGGGACGAACACCCTCGTCTTCTTCCCCAGCTCGAAGCTGTCCTTCGTCACCGGCACCGGCAACGCCACGATCCGGGCCACGGTGTTCGGCGCCTGCTCGGGACCGTGCGGCAGCCTCTCCAGCGGGTCGGGGAGCATGACCTACGTCCCGGCGAACACCCTGAAGGACCCCACCGGGAACGTGGCCGTGGCCACGTTCACCACCCCCGTCACGTTCGTCTGCTTCTGAGGCTTCTGAACCCGCTCACCCGGCTCACCACAGCGCGTCCTGGCGTTCCCGCACGCCGACGGCGCCGGTGAGCTCGATCCCTCCCGGGAGCGTGCCCGAGTAGGGGCCGAACCAGTGGTCGTACTTCGACCTGATCAGGAACAGCCCCACCCGCTTGCGGAGGTCGGCCTCCTTGTCGAAGGTCAGCTCGCCCCCCTCGCTGAACGAGACCCTGCGGAGGTCGTCGTGGAACGCCACCGGGCCGATCTCCCGGGGCACCCCGTCGATCCAGATCGTCCGTTCGCTGTGCTGCTCGGTGTCGAACAGGCCCACGATGGCGTTCCAGGCCACCGTGCGGCCGTGCTGATCGGTGCCCACGCCGGCCGACCATCGCCACCGGGTGCGCCTCGGATG
>WNGK01014205.1_pt1 | contig 12571 bp, 12 predicted proteins | sample 5400601 | NCBI WGS metagenome assembly WNGK01 (sample SAMN13153376, study PRJNA577476) | soil metagenome | isolation source: 60 cm soil or saprolite under Garry oak tree replicate 1 | place: USA:California | collected 2016-06-15 | reverse complement strand
GCGGCGTTGCTGCGTCAGGGTTTCCCCCATTGCGCAAAATTCCCCACTGCTGCCTCCCGTAGGAGTCTGGACCGTGTTTCAGTTCCAGTGTGGCCGTGCGCCCTCTCAGGCCGGCTACCGATCTTCGCCTTGGTGGGCCGTTACCCCGCCAACTAGCTAATCAGCCGCGACCCCCTCTTCCAGCGCATTGCTGCTTTGATCTTGCGATGTTATGCGGTATTAGCCTCGGTTTCCCGAGGTTATCCCCCACTCGAAGGTAGGTTAGTCACGTGTTACTCACCCGGTCGCCACTTTACTCATGAATTGCTCCACTTTCTCGTTCGACTTGCATGTGTTAGGCACGCCGCCAGCGTTGATTCTGAGCCAGGATCAAACTCTCGTTTGAAACCTGATGTCTGCCGACGGGTAGTTGGCAGACTGCCATCGCCGCACATCCCAATCAGCTTGCAAAAGCCGTTCGGGTTTCAACAGCGCGGGATGGCGCCACCATTCAGCCTCCGCATTTCTCCGAAGAGAAACGAGAAGTTCATGGTGGTCTATCTTGTGAGATCGTTTCGGACTTATGCCCGAATCCGTTCTCTCACGACTGGCACGTTCAACCTAGTTGTCAAAGACCGAATCGCTTTCCGCCTGAGCGGCGCGCTTCAGGTCTAGACGGACCCGCTTTCTTGGGGGTAAGCCCAACAAGAACGAATCCGGCTGTCCTCGAAACTTTATAACCATATCGTCCGCGCGAAACCCTGTCAATCCGCGCATCCCACAGTATTTCCACGCGTTTTCCACATCGGGAAAGGCGGTTGGGATGGGTACAGGAGAGCGAACCTCAGGGGCTAAAGCCCGAATCTTTTCGGCGGCTCTAGTGGCACGACTTCAAGTCGCGCCCTTTCCCGGTTCGTGCTCGTTACAGCGCGCAACGGTATGGCCTTCCGCTTTGGACATTCAAAGCACCGATTTCTCGGCGCACGCCGAAGCGGAAGACAGAAAATTGAGAAAAGATCCTACGTTTGGAGGTCCTTGCTTTGAAGGTACCCTTCAGAAACCTACAAGTTGTTTCCGAATCGGGTCCCGTGGCCGGGACGATTGAGAACTATATATTCTCTGAAAACTTAGATGCCGGGCGGACACGAGAGATTCAAACAAACTACGACCGGCTGCCACACTTCTGCTCTCGGTGAATTGTTTATAGCAGATGAATGCAGAAAAGCGCAAGAGGGAATTTGAGAAATGCGTAAGTTTACCGATTTGGTGCGGCCAAGAGTCCACAATCTTCGCGGGCGGGGGCGCCCGCGCCACATTCGTTCATTCGTTCGTTCTGAACGTAGAATCGATCCATGACGCTGGGGAGCTCGGAGGGGTATCGGCGGGGGATTCGGTTGTTTAATGCGCGGGAGTTTTATGATGCGCATGAGGTTTGGGAGGACGTTTGGCGAGAGTCGCACGGGCCGGAGAAGAGATTTCTGCAGGGGCTGATTCAGGCGGCGGTGGCGTTGCATCATCAGTCGACGGGGAATGTGGTGGGGGCTTGTTCGCTGATGGAGCGGGCGCGGCGGAATCTGGCCGGATGTCCGGAGGAGTTTGGGGGGATTCGGGTGGGGGAATTGCGGCTGGCGCTGGAGGAGTGGCGGGCGAGGATGGCTGGGGGTGAGGGTGTGCTGGGGCTTCCGGTGATTGTGGTGGCGGAGTGACGGGTGCTGGCTTTTGGCTTTTGGCTTTTGGCTTTTGGCTGCTCGCTGGTGTCTGCTGGCTTCAGCATAAACCATTCGAGCTGCGCTCGAAGGACAGCCGGGGGCGGCTGTCCCACATAAACCCTCTCTCTCTTCCTCCCTTCTCTATTTCTCTCTCTTCTATTTTTTTATTCTTTTTATTGTTTAGGAAATTCAAGGGTGATGAATTTGGCGACGCCTTCGCTGGCGTTGGTCAGGGGTTGCGAAACGGCGGCGGGGAGCCACTTGATTTCGCTCCGCTTCATGGCGATCGTCGATGGAGTCGTGCCTGCGAGGTCGGTGCGGAGTTTGAGGTCGGTGACGGCGACCAGCAGGCGCGGTCCCGCGTGATGCGTGGGGATCACGCCTCCGTGTTGGAGTTCGAAGTTGGAGACGCGGACTGCGTCCTTCACGAAGAGGATCTCGCTGGTGCCGCCGTGGAGGATGTCGAGGCCGCGGGTTGGGTCCCATTTGAAAGTGGAGTGGCGGAGTTTATCGTCCTGCCGGAGTTCGATGGTGAGGTTGCGGAAAGGCTGGGCGGAAAGATTGCGGAAGATGTGGGCGAACGGGGCGGAGACGAAGTGGACGTCGCCGTCGGGGAGGGTGAGCGGGACGGGATCTTTGCCTGCGACGGCGTTGACGATTTGCGCGGCGCCGATGGTGACGAAGATGTTGTCGTGGCGGTGCCAGTGCATCAGCGTCTCGGCGTGCGGAGGGACGTCGACGAAAAAGACGCGGACTTGAGCGTTCTCGAAGACCAGGCGGTGGTGGGGCTCGGCGGTGATTTCGACTTCTGGGGCGGGCTGCGCGGTGAGGAAGATGGTCAGGAGGAGGATGGGAGCCCAGGGGCGCATGGGCGGGATTGTAGCATCGGGCGGCGGGTTCATCAGGCGGAGCCGACGAAGGAGAGGCCCAGGAACCACGAAGTCCCCACCTCTCGCGCAAAGGGCGCGCGAGAAATCGGGCACCCAGAGCAATCAAATTCAAGAACAACACCAGCAGCGGCGGACAGGAGTGTCCGCCCCACACTAGCTTAGGCGGGTCTTACTCTTCGCGAGTAACGCGAATCCATTCTTCCATTTGATCGAGATACTCGGCGAGGGCGCGGCGGCCGGACGCGGTGAGGCGATATTCGGTGCGGGGGACGCGTCCTTCGAAGAACTTCACGCAGGAGATGTATTGGGCTTCCTCGAGCTTGCGGGCGTGGACGCTGAGATTGCCGTCGGTGGTTTTGAGGACACGCTTGAGATCGTTGAAGCTGAGGGAATCGTTGGTGGCGAGGGCGCTGACAATGCCGAGACGGATGCGCTCGTGAATCAGGCGATCGAGTTCGGGGAGTTCGGGGGCTGCGGGCGCGTTCTGACGAACTCCAGTCTGTTCGCGAAGCTTCCCGTGAGCTTTCTCGCGAACCTTCTCGTGAACTCCGGGCTCGGGTTTCGCGGGCCTGCGGCGGGATGGGAGCCTTCTAGCCACCGTGCCTCCGGGCGATGAGGAATCCGAAAATCATATGGAGGCCGCCGAAGCCTGCGGCCAGAAACCAGTTGCCCCAGACGACGGGGCCGAGGACGGCGAGGCCGCCGAGGAGCATGAAGCAGAGGCCCATGACGGGGACGATGGGGACGGAGAACGCGCCTCCGGTCATGATGCCGGCGCCATAGAGCAGCAGCCAGGTTGCGGGCAGGGCGGATTGCAGGCCGGCGCGGAACAGGAGGAATGTGAGGAAGGCTCCGGCAAACAGGGGCGGAGCGAGTCCGAGGGCAACCTTGCGGGCGGGGCCGGAAAATAATGGCAGGCCGCGGCGGTTCGCCTTCCAGGTGCAGGCGAGCAATCCGATGGCGGCGGCGAGGAGGCCTTCGGCCAGCCAGACGCGGAGCCATGCGAACGGGGAGCTCTGGCGCGCGGCTAATGCGGCGGCGGCGAAGGCGGTGGCGCCGAGCAGAACCTGTCCCCAGCCGGAGACGGCAGTGAAGGAGGCGGAGCGCTCCATGGTGTCGCGGATGAAGCGGAGGTCTGCGAAGACTTCGGGGGCAGTACGGGAGGGCGGCGGGACGGAAGAGTACTCGGACGAACTTCGCTCGGTCGAACTATGCCCGTTCGAATCATGGCCGGACGAGCGAGGAAAGCGCCGGAGGCGATGAGGCCGCGGATCGAACATGAGGATAGATTAACGGGGCGGGATGGCGAGTGTCAAGTACTTTGCGATGCAAAGATAAACGCCTGCGGAGTCAGGACGGGAGTAATAATCCCATCCCTTCGACAAGCTCTCGGCAGGCTCTTCCGCAAAGAGCGAGAGGCACCGCTCATCTATTGGGGAATAGCTTCTACGCCTGGCGAGTGTATACGCCTTAAGGGCAGCGCGTCTCACGCTCGCTGCCCTTTGTCACTAGTTGACCTAACTATCTAATCTCGACAAACCGCGCATCTAATGTTTGAACAATGTAAAATGTGTCTCGATTATGCGCACGGTTTTGGACATCTTCGCGCAAATCCTCCGCAACCTGTGGGCGCACAAGTTGCGCTCGTTCCTGACGATGTTCGGGATTGCCTGGGGCGTGGGGTCGCTGCTTCTGCTGGTGGGCGTGGGCGAGGGTTTCCGCTCGGGCAACAAGCGCGAGTTGGCTGAGTTCGGCAGGGACATCATGTTTCTCTTTCCCGGGCGAGCGCCAGCGGTGAAGGGCAGCATGAACTCGGCCCGTCCCTATTTGCTCACCTACGAGGACTACGTCGATATCCGCACTCAAGCTCCACACGTCGGCAATGCGTGCCCCATGCTTTCTCGCACCGACCTGCATCAAGTCAGCGAATTCGCCACGGCAGGGGTCGAAATCCTGGGTGTGGAGCCGCAACTGAACGAGATCAGTTATCTACCCCTGAAGGACGGACGCTGGCTCAATGAGATGGACGAATCGCAGAGACGCAATGTGATCGTTCTTGGGAACGAGCTACAGAAGACCCTGTTTCCCGGCCGCCCAGCGGTAAGCGCATTCGTCCTTCTGAATGGCATCCGGTTCGAAGTTATTGGGAGCATGCCGCACCTGGGCCGTGGGGACAACACATGGCTGAATATGCGTGGCTACATCCCTTTCCACGTGATGGCTATGAACTTCCCGCTGAAGGGAGAAAATCACCAGAACTCCATTTCCTTTATCGAATATCAGCCGCGCGTGACCGCGGAGCACCGGCTGGCGCAGGATGATGTCCATCAGATCATTGCCCGCAATCACGGATTCGATGCCAGCGATGAAAACGCTTTTGACGGCTGGGATTCCATTCAGGAATCAAAAATGGTGGGAACGATTTTCGACGTGATGAATATGTTCCTGGGGGCGGTGGGAATGGTGACGCTGGCGCTGGGCGCGATCGGCGTGGTGAACATCATGCTGGTCGCAGTCAGCGAACGCACCCGGGAGATCGGATTGCGAAAGGCTCTGGGCGCCACGAATCGCAGCATTCTATTTCATTTTTTTCTGGAAGGATTGCTGCTGACACTGAGTAGCGGACTGATTGGCATGGGTCTGGCGACGGGCTTGATGGCATTGATGGGAGGGATACGTGGACCGGGCGGATTTGATCCGCCAAAATTGGTACCGATGTCGGCGGTGCTGGCGATTGGCAGTCTGACTTTGGCCGGAGTGGTCGCGGGGCTATATCCCGCGCGCAAAGCGGCCATGCTGCAACCGGTGGAAGCCCTGCGCCAGGAGTGAGGCGACATGTTCCACAATCTGCACTTCCGCGACCTGCTTCACGAAGCCTACGGCGCCATGCGGCACAATCGCCGCCGCACCGCGCTTACCATGCTGGGCATGGCCTGGGGTATCGCCACAGTGGTCATGTTGCTCGCGTATGGCGATGGTTTTGGCCGGGCATGCGCCAATATCTTTGCCAATTTCGGCACCAAGCTGGTCATCGTCGTGCCCGGCCGTACTGCCATGCAGGCCGGAGGACAGAAGGCAGGAGTACTCGTCCGCTTTACCCAGGAAGATGTGGAGACACTGACCACCAACCTTCCCCAAATCACCCACATCACGCCGGAAGTCAGCAAGCAGGTGAGCGTCCAGTATGACACCAGGATTTTCACCTGGCCGGTCACCGGAAATTATCCCAACGTTTATGAGGTCCGCGCCCTCAAGCTCGCGCAGGGCCGTTTCTACAACCCAGAAGATGAGATCCAGCGCGCCCGGGTAGCGGTGATCGGGTCGGAGGCCAAAGAGAAACTGTTTTCTGGACGCAATGCGCTAGGGGAACACATCCGGGTGAACGGCCTCAGCTTTGAAGTTGTCGGTGTCCTGAGCGCCAAAATGCAGGAGGGAAATGACGATATCAACCGGGTGATCTACGTTCCCTTCAGCACGATGAGCGATGTGAAGAGTACACACTACCTGGACAGCATCTGGTTCACCTACCAGACTCCTGAGTACGAGAGCCTGGAACAATCGGTGCGCACCATCATGGCGACGCAACACAAGTTCAACCAGTCAGACCGCCAGGCCGTAGAGGTATTTAATCTGATGATGCAGGTTCATCAGTTCGAGATCATTACGCTCGGGTTGAAGATCCTGATGGGTTTTATTGGCACGCTGACGCTCGGCATCGGCGGCGTTGGCCTGATGAATATCATGCTGGTTTCGGTCACGCAGCGCACGCGTGAGATTGGCGTGCAGAAGGCGCTGGGCGCGCCACGAAGGTACATCCTGCTGCAGTTTCTTGCCGAAGCTCTGACGATTACATTCATCGGCGGCGTGCTTGGAGTGGTGTTGGCCTACGCGGTCGCGCTTTCCGTGGGCAGGCTCACTTTGTATAGCGCCTTTGCCAAGAACGGAGAGGCCGGGGATATCCGGCTGATCATCGCTCCTGGAACGCTGATCGCGTCGACGCTCATTCTCGGCGCCGTGGGACTGGTCAGCGGCATGGTCCCGGCCTTCCGCGCCTCACGGCTGGATCCTATCGAGGCTTTGCGGCACGAATAGCGGCAGCTTCAACGAGCCCAGATTCGTCTGGAAAAGGCTTGGGTCGCGAGTCGTGGGAACTGGATGTGTTCAAAACCGACATGGTGATGGGGCACGGTCTCTCGCAAAAGAGCGCCGCTTTCTCTACGTTGTTAGTGCTTCTCAAAAGTTAGTGCTTCTCGAAAAGATCAGGGGAGGTCGATGTCGAGGGCGTAGATGTCCTGGGTGCTGACGTCGCGTACGAAGAGGCGGGAGTCGTCGGGCGCCGGACCGCTCCACGAGCCCCAGAGTGCGAAGTAGCGGCGCAGGCCAATCAAACTGAAGAGGTCCTCGGCATGGTTATCCCCGACCCTGACGCGGCGGCATTTAGGGTTGCCTGTGATGATGTTGTCGAAGTAGACGTAGCGGCTGTCCGCCGACCAGTAGGGATAGTCCACATTGCTGGTTTCGGTAAGCCACTCCGCCCATTTTTGGGTGCGGAAATCATAGAGCATGAGTTTCTTCGAGCCCTCGACACTGACGGCTGCGAGGTAGTGGCCATCGGGAGACCAGCGCGGGGAAAAAAAGCCCTTGGAACCGGGAAATGTGGAAGCCTGGCGGGTCTTCATGTCTACCAGTTGAATATCATTGGTTCCAGTGTTCATAGTGGAAACGCGTCCGAAGGCGAGTTGGGTGCCGTCGGGCAACCAAGTCGCATCCACTTCTCCAACGTTTTCCGGGAGCAGTTCTTCGGGCGAGCCTCCCTGCGCGGAAATCAGAAAGATCTTCCAGGGTTTGCCGACTTGAGCAGAGATGAAAGCGATTTGGGTTCCGTCCGGAGACCATGTGGGCAGTGTCGCCGCTGCGGGCGGATAGGTGAGCTGCAAGCACTCAGTGCCATCCAGGCGGCTGCGCCATAGCGTGTTGTCGGGCACGCTGGTGTAGGCGACCCACTTGCCGTCGCGCGAAAAGGCGACATCGGTGGCAGAAATCCCGCCTAGAAACGGGACAAACTGCTTCGCAGCGGCATCGTAGCGGACAAGCTCGGCGCGCGGCTGAGTGCCCTCGACAAACAGCTTCTTGCCACTGACGTCGGCGACAACCGTGGAGTACAAAACTGGACCAGTTGTGAGCTGGACGGGCGTGTGGGAAGTTTTGCGGAGGATGCTGGTCGGCTCCGCGAGAGCAAAAATATTGTTTCCCTGGCCGGCGTTACTTTCGAAGACGTAGTAGCGTCCATCTTCGGTCCAGCGGCCACAACATTCGTTGGGCGAAGAGTGCCATCCCTTGAATAGCTGATGCAAGTCGGATCCGTCGGAGCGGACTTCCCACAGGGAGTTGGTGTTGGCCTGGTCCTGAAGCGAAAACGAGCGGAGACCAGAAGGTGCGGAGCAGTCCCATCGGCGTTCGCGAGATATAGATCCGAGCCCTTGATGAATACCATCTGCCGTCCATCGCGCGACCAACCGCCGTCGCTGGCCACGATGTTGCCCAGCCGCCGGGGAGAACCGGCGGGCAAGGGCACCGCCCACAAAGGCGTTTCCCTGGTGCCCGCAGGCGACAGGGTCCCGACCATTAGTTGTGAATGGTCGGCGGAGATGTCGTCGATCACCATGTCGGGGACGGGCGTCGGAATTGCGGAAGTCTCGCCGCCATTCACTGACACCTGGACCAGCACCGGACCCTCAGAACGAAACTGAGTAACGTAGACTCGAGCGCCGTCCGTCAACATCCTTCCCATGCCGACGCCGTCATGGGTAATCTGCGTCGTGCCAGTGGCCCTGGGCGGGCTTACGGGAATGAAGAACCAGAGCAGGGCCGCCAACGCTACCAACACTGCTGAACCCATAGCAGTCCAAGGCCAGAGATGCCTGGGCTTTGCAGCTGGCGTGGCGGTGGCTACCGCAACACTGACTTTGCCGGAGGTGCTGTCGCGCTTCAGGCCCTTCAGATCGGCACGGATTTCCGCAGCGCTTTGATAGCGGATCTCGCGGTCTCGTTCGAGAGCCTTGCGGATGATGCGTCCCAGTTCGGGTGGGAGATCTGGATTGAGTTGCAGGGGCGGCGCGGGCTCCTTGTGGAGGATGGCATCGAAGGTTGCAGCCGTAGTGTCTCCGCGGAAAGGGAGCGTGCCGGTGGCCATCTCATAGAGGACTGCGCCGAAAGAAAAAACATCAGTGCGGGCATCGAGGTCTTTGCCTAGCGCCTGCTCGGGAGACATGTAGGCGACGGTACCGAGAGTGCTGCCGGGGCTGGTGAGGTGGAGATCGTCGGCGCTGGCGATGGTGGCGCCGTCGGGGGGTTGCGGGTGGCATGGGTTTTGGCGAGGCCGAAATCGAGAACCTTGGCGTGTCCGCGCTCGGTCACGAAAATATTCGCGGGCTTGATGTCGCGATGGACGATGCCTTTTGAGTGCGCGGCATCGAGGGCGTCGGCGATCTCGATTCCCAAATCGAGCAGCGATTCCAGGTCCAGCGGCCTGGCACCGATGCGGTGTTTCAGGGTTAGGCCGTCGAGAAATTCCATGGCGATGAAAGCCTTGCCGTCCTGATCGCCAATGTCGTAGATGGTGCAGATATTGGGATGGTTGAGCGCGGAGGCGGACTGGGCTTCGCGTTGAAAGCGGGCCAGGACCTGGGGATCGCGGGCGACTTCGTCGGGAAGGAATTTTAGGGCGACGAAGCGATGAAGACGGGTATCTTCGGCCTTGTACACGACTCCCATGCCGCCGCCGCCAAGCTTTTCGACGATGCGGGAGTGAGAGATGGTTTGGCCAATCATGCGGTGGCGGTATGGCAGGCGCGATGGGAGGGCAAGTCAACGAGAGGGTTGAAAGTTAGTGTGAGTCGAGATCAAAGTCAAAATCCCCACCCTCTCGCAAAGAACGCGAGACGGGTGGGGCACCCGGCTCTTCATTTCTATTTGGCGGCGAGAAGGCCGAAGACGCCGACGCCGGTGGTGGTGCCGACGTAGACTTTGCCGTTGGCGATCATGGGGGTGATGTATTTGTTGCCGGCTCCGAATTGATCGCGACCGTTGGAGGCCTGGTTGGTGTTGTATATCTCCGTCAAGGTTTTGGCATTGTAGGCGTGGAGGACGGCGGGATTGGTATTCTCGGCGGCCCAGAGGATGGCGTTCTGGCCGGCGTTGGCGGAGATGCTGGGAGTGGCTCCGGGATAAGCAAAGGAGTTTGCAGTCTTCGCGACCGCAGTGGTGCGCAGTTTGGCGTTGCTGAACTGGAACTTTTGGATCGGCGAATCTTTGGGGCCGTAATAGATGTTGGTGTTGAAGGCCGCAGGCATGGACACCGGCGCCGACGGCGAGTTGCCAAATTTTGCCAGTGGAGTCTTTCTGGCTGACCAGCAAGGTTCCGCCGGAGCCGAGGTCGGTGTCAAAGCTGTTCTCGGTCGATTGGTTGTACATCTCGAAGTAGTCGGCGACGGCTAGTCCACCCTTGGTGGTGAGGTGGAGGAAGGCGTTGCCGTAGTCGCCGTTCTCCGGAAAGCCGGTGGAATTCAGGGTGGTGTCGAACACTCCGTTGCCATCGAGCAGGAAGATATTGCCGCTGCCATCGGCGGCCATGCCGGCGCCGGAGTTCCAGATGGCGCCTTCGTTGCCGTTGGGAGTTAGGTTGAGCACGGTGGTCTGCGCCAGAGTGGTGGAGTTGTAGCCCATGATCCATCCGGTGTAGGGACGGAAATCACAGTGCGAGGCCCAGGCGAGGTAGACGGTGCCGTTGGTGAGGAACAAGCCGGCGCGCTCTTTGTATTGCGCGGGATCGAAGATGACGTAGCCGTTGGAACTGTTGTCGCCGGTGCCGGGGTACTGAGCTGCGATGTCCACGGGACCGTTGTGGAGTTCGGTGCCAGTGGCAGCGTCGAGGGCGTGCAGACGCTGGTGGTAGTTGCCCGAGCCGTCTTTCGACATGGCCACAACGTAGATGACGGGGTTTCCGGTCTTGGGCCGACTGATGACGGGAGTCGAGGTGATCCCGATCTCAGGCTCGACCTGGGGACAGCTGCGCTTGTCGGAGGTGGTTTCGCCGGACTTGAGAGACGTGATCTGCCACAGGTTCGCGCCGGTGTCGGCGTCGTAAGCGTAGACGGTGTCGTGTTCGGTGGCGACGATCAGCAGATTGCGGGTGACGCCAGAGATGGAGACGGAGGACAAATAGAGCGGCTCGGCGTCGACGAGGCCGTCGGCGGGGACGACGAACAATTTGCCGAAGGTGGTGGAGTTCACGTTGGCGAGCGTGAGGATGGTCTCTTTGTTATTGAAACCGGTTCGGGCGTTGTTGTTGTGGTAGGTGAGGACGTCTTGCGAATGGGCCGGGAGCGAGCACATGATGGCGAAGAGCAAGAGCGCTGGTAGACTCCGGGAATGCGAGGGGATAATGGGGGGCTGGAGAAGCGGCATGGTGCGGGCCTCCAAGGGTCAGGTCGGGGGTGACCGTGGTGAGTATTAGGGTACAGGGAAAAGGGCGAGAATGGGATGGCCTTTTTGTGGGGTTTCGGCGGGCAGGACCCGCAGTGGATGAGAGTTATGACGGATTTCGGTAAGTTGCTGATCGTGCTTGGGTTGACACTGGTCGTCGCAGGGGCTTTGGTGATGGCACTGGGGCGGGCGAACCTGCCTCTGGGACGGTTGCCGGGGGACATTGTTTATCGCGGGAAGAACACGACGTTTTATTTTCCGCTGGCGACATCGGTGGTGGTGAGCGTGGTGCTTTCGATTGTGCTGTATGTGGTGGGGCGGTGGAAGAGGTGAGGTGGTCTTCGTGAAACTCGTGCGCTCGTGAGAATTTCGCATTTCAGGCGTCCTTACAGGACGCGGTTGCTTTTGTTTGAGCTTACCCGCCAGTAGAACTGGCGGGCTATTTTCGGTAGTCCCTAACGGGACTTTGGCACAGGCATCGATCGTTATTTGATTTCGTTCATGTACTTGACTTTGTTCATGTATTTGACTTCGTTCATGCTCTGCCTTTAGATTCTTCGACAGTTGTTTCTGTTCTTTGTTACTGCTCTTTGTCATGTCGTTCGGAACGCGCGTCTTTGCCGCTCGGCGAAGACAGGGAAGCGGGTGAGAATCCCGCGCTGCCGCGCAACTGTAAGCGAGGAAACTGCCATCGGCCACTGGGAGAAATCCCGGGAAGGCCGGGGGCGTTACCGGATTGGAACCAGCTTCATCCTTATCCTTACTCGCGAAGCCAGGAGACCGGCGCGATCCGTCTACTTCAACCTCTTTCGCGTGCAAAGGAGGATAGTATGCGCGTATTCGTTGGCGTCTTTCTTGGAGTTGTTTTCTCTTCTTCCCTGGCTGCTGCGGCGGCCGATCTCAAAGTTAAGGTGGTTGATCCGCAATCAGCGGCTGTGGCTGGGGCGCAGGTGTCTGTGGTTGAGAACGAAGGTAGGATTCTGAGCACGCAGAGTACTTCAGCCGAGGGGACTGCGACTCTTCGCACGCCGGGCGGCGGAACTTATCAGATTCAGGTGCTGGCGGCGGGTTTTGCTGAGGAAACGGTTGATGGTTCCGGGCAGCTGGAGATCACAGTGAGCCTGCGGCTGGCGACTGCCTCGGAGACTGTGGTGGTGAGTGCGACGCGCACTCCGGTGGCGGGAGAGGCAGCGGGATCTGATGTTGACTCGCTTGCCGCCGGGCAGTTGACGACCATGCAGCCAACGGCGGCGAGCGATGCAATACGTTTTCTGCCGGGGGCGGTCGTCAACGATGCGGGGCAGCGCGGAGGGCTGACGTCGCTGTTCGTGCGTGGAGGAGAGTCGCGCTACAACAAGGTGATCGTGGATGGAGTCACGATCAACGAACCGGGCGGGACGTTCGACTTCGGAACCCTTCCGCTGGATCAGGCCGAGCGGATGGAGTTTGTGCGGGGGGCGCAGAGCACGCTGTATGGCTCCGACGCCATGACGAGCCTGGTGCAGGTTT
>WNGK01006207.1_pt1 | contig 12574 bp, 6 predicted proteins | sample 5400601 | NCBI WGS metagenome assembly WNGK01 (sample SAMN13153376, study PRJNA577476) | soil metagenome | isolation source: 60 cm soil or saprolite under Garry oak tree replicate 1 | place: USA:California | collected 2016-06-15 | reverse complement strand
ACCTGATCGGTCGATAAATCGCTTACGTTGCAACGCGAATGTTTCGGCGTCAGCGCAAACCATTCGATTTTCTCCGGTTTCGCGGTCCATGGCTCGATGATTAGCTTGATATCGGCCGCCTCGTTCGCCGGAACGCGCCAAACGTTGTCCGTGGAAGGCTGATGATTTTTGATTTCCAACCGAAGCTCCGGCGCTTCGTCGTTCCAGGTGCGCAACAGTTGTTGCCAACGCGCGGGATCGTGGTTCACCACGATGCGTTGGCGTTCAGATAAAATCCGCGCGCGAAGTTCATGCGGCGCTTGCGTGATATCAAACGCCGGCAGCTTTTCACCTTTCACCATCAGTTTCGTGGCGAGATTCGAGTGATCGTTGGCAACGATAAGGAATGGCTCGAATTGAATTCGCGCCGTGGGCAGCGACAGCGCCGACGTCAACGCCAGCCTCAGTAACCGGTGGGCCTCATCCTCGCTGCCTAAGTACGGACGCGAAATGGCAAAGGTGATGGTGCCAACGTTTGGGCGCTCGCTCACGAAATTCCAAATTCGTGCGAAAGCTGTTTCCTGATCTGCGGCTGGCAAGCCCGCGAAGTAGTCGAGATCGATTGTAACGATCAACGGCCGACTTGGATCAATATGCCTCTCGAGGTTTTCCAAATCCGTGACCGTATACGATTCACGTAATGATCCCGATTTTCGCGGAGCCGCTTCGAGATGGCCGTTGAGCAGGGCCGTTGCCTCTTCCGTGTGTTTGCGGATTTCGGCCGGAGCAAGTTTCTCGGCCGGCACCCAAATTACTTTTGCAATCGGAGCCGGCATGAGCGGCTCGATCCAGTTGAAACATTGGACAGCACCTTCATTGCGCCAGCGATCGAGCAGCTTTTGCCGAACTTCCACCGACGCGACGTTTCGAAGTGCGCTGCGAATTTTATCAGAATCGAAAATCCCGGATGCGTCACTGTGCGCGTCGAAAAGAATCAGCGTGCACGGCTGATCAAGATCAATCGTTTGAGCCAGCCAGTAAAACGTGCCAGCGTGATTATCTTCGATATAAATCGGCAAAACGTTGGCTGCGGCAGATGCGGCTGGAGGGACAACCAGCAGCGCCGCGATGCAGAGCCCAAGCACTCGCGCGTTCATCGCGCCGGCTGAATTTCAGGCTTATTGGCGAGCGCCGCGCGCAATTCGACGAGCGAAATGCAGGTGTCGTGAAACTGGGTGCTGCTATGCACAGCTTTGATCACCAGCTTGATCTTGCTAACCGGCTTCAAGTAGTCGCGCACCCGGATCAGGTAGGGATTTTCAAAGCGCTCGTCGGGAATATTCTCCGTGAAGGTGCGCTCGTCATTGAGTGTGATTTCAAGCGCCGCGACCCGGTTGTTTTTCCACCAGACATCTTCACGTCCGTATTGGTAATAGCCGGGCCGGACCAAAATCCCATAGAGCGGCAGCGGGCGCTTAACATCCAGCGTGATGCTCTGGCCGATGCCGTCGTCCTTGGCACCTTCGCACCACGGAGTCTGCAGCTCGCGTTGCGGATCGGCTTTGATGTTGATGGCCTCGTAGTTGCGCTGGCCTTGTGGCGCGAGCGTCGAGCTCGCGGTCGCATCGTAGTCGGTGTGATCGAGAAAATATTGATGCTCCCGAATGACGTATGAAGCGTGACGCTGCATGTCCTCTTCCGAATAACCAGTCGGATACGAGTCGTACTTTGAGTGCGCAACGATGCGGACGTCGTCCGCGAGCGTCGGTTTCAAATTTTCAAAATTCCACTCGTAATGGGTGTCGCTAATCTTCCTGAATCGCTCCTTCGGTTTCTCAATCGAAACGTCTTCGTGCTCGGGATGCAGGATGTTGATCTCGATTTTACCTTTGCCAATCGGCCCATTCCAAGTCGCCGCAGGCGAGAGCGAATAGGCGAAGGTTGCGTCGCTGACGTGCGAGTCGTCTGAAACTGATTCATCGTTCTCGGCGTATCGCGCCCGGTAATGGATCGTCACCTCGCGCGTTTGATTTCGCTCGAACGGAATAACCGATTTCTTCCACGACTTGATAGTGGAGACGTTCTGTTCCCAAATCTGTCCCGACGAAGTATCGCTGCTGCTTTCCTCTTTCGGTCCCGCAACATTGGTCGACGCCAATTCCTTTCCATCGACAGCAATTCGGTAGTGATCGAGGGCTTCGCTCTTTGTGTCGGTATCCGCGTCTGGATTCTTCCCCCACCGCTCGACTGGAAAAAAGAAATCCTGTTGCACCTTCGGTCCGGTGTTGTGCATGCGATAACGAACGTAGACGGCTGCGTACTCCGGGTGCAAATCGATCTTCAGCGTTTGGTTTTCGATCGTGACGTCGCTGTGCCGGTCGTTCTTCGAGGCGCTGGCATTACCCGTTTGTGGAACTCCTGTTTGCCAGGCGCCACCATTGGCGAAGAGGGTTGATTCGCCAATGACAAACAACGCGAGGGCAAGCCGCAGGTTTTTCATGTCGCCGTGTCTTAACATGTTTAGCTGCCGCGTGTCGAAACCAGAATCTGTTGACCCCACTTTGTTTCCATGAATGACCTCCGGTTGCGGATAAAAATAGACCTAGATCGTATGATCTACGCGGCTCGCCGTCTTGGATGCGGGCTTGCTTTGGCGCGAGTTTTTACTTGAATTGCAGTGTGAGCGCTACACCGGATGAGGTTGCTTCGACGACCGGGATTGGTGCGAGCGGGCAATATGGCGGTGTTGCGTTCACGACCACGCACTGGAGTGTGGTGTTGGAGGCACAAAGTGAATCGCCTGCGGCGCACGAAGCGTTGGAAAGACTCTGCCGAATTTATTGGCGGCCTATTTACAGTTTCGTGCAGCGACAGGGTGTTCCGCCAGAAGAAGGAGAGGATCTCACCCAGGCGTTCCTCGCAGATTTGCTCGAGCACAAAAGCCTGACTGCCGTCCGCAGGGAAAAGGGACGCTTTCGTTCTTATTTGCTTGGAGCATTGAAATATTTCCTGGCCGACGAACGGCGTCGCGCGATGGCGATCAAGCGCGGAAAAGGACAACGGCTTATCCCGCTCGAAGAACTAAGCGCCGACGAACGGACGGAAATGGAACCTGCCGATCCAGTGACTGCGGAGCAAATCTATGAACGCCGTTGGGCTTCTACCGTCTTAGAGCGCGTGCTTGGTCTTTTGAAGAATGAATACGGCGCAGCAGGCAACGCCATGTTGTTTGATTCTTTGAAACAATTACTGCCGGACGAGCCAGGTTCACCGTCACAGGGGGAGATCGCTACGAGGTTAGGCATGACTGACAACGCGGTGAGGCAGGCGTTTTATCGATTTCGGCAGCGCTATCAATCGTTATTGCGAGAGGAGATTGCTCACACGGTGGCTACGCCCGGCGATATCGAAGACGAGCTGCGCCATCTAATCGCTGTGGTGCGAACGTAAAGAGACACGAATTGCACGAATTATCACGAATTTCGTAAGGGCATACACACGAATTACACGAATTATCACGAAGGGTTTGGGCAACGAGTACAATCAATTGGTGTGAATTCGTGAAATTCGTGTCTTATGGCGACTGTAATTAGAGTCTGCCGAAAGTGCGGCGCGAAAATCTTTTCCGACGCACCGGAAGGACTTTGCACTGGGTGTGTGCTCGAAACAGCGCTCGGGGTCTTCTCGGACGCTGTAGCCGGGGTCGCTGACCCCGACAGCGCCGATCTCAAACCCGATAACGCGGACGCTGTGCCCAAGGTGAAAATAACCCCGAAAGCCTTCGAGGCAAAACTGCTTGGAGCCCTAGGCGATTACGAATTGCTGGAGGAAATCGGTCGTGGCGGTCAAGGCGTGGTGTTTCGCGCCCGACAAAAAAGTCTCCACCGCATAGTCGCATTAAAGGTCATCGGTCTCGGCCAGTGGGCTACTAAAGCACACCTCAAGCGCTTCCGACTTGAAGCCGAAGCTGCCGCGAGCCTCGACCATCCCTGCATCGTGCCCATCTACGAAGTAGGCGAGCGCGATGGCCAGTGCTATTTCAGTATGAAGTTTGTCGAAGGCGGCCAGCTCGACGAAGTAGTTAAACACACGCCGATTTCGATCCGGCAGGCGGTGGAACTCATCGCCAAGGTGGCGAGCACCGTTTCCTACGCTCACGAACACGGCATCCTGCATCGAGACATCAAACCGGGAAACATTCTGCTGGATGCAAAAGGCGAACCGCATCTCACTGATTTTGGCCTTGCCCGACTAGTCGAATCTGAGAGCACGGTCACGCGCACGCTAGAAGTGTTGGGCACACCCAGTTACATGGCTCCGGAGCAAGCAGCTGGTAATAATCCGGCGACTGCGGGACTAACCAGCGCAACAGATGTGTACGGGCTCGGTGCAGTGCTTTACCAGTTATTAACTAGCCATCCGCCTTTTGCTGGAGGAACAACCTACGAGACTATCAAGTTACTCCTGGAAACCGAGCCGCGGCCACCGCGTCTGTGGAATCCGAAACTAGATCGCGACCTTTCCACGATTTGCCTGAAGTGCCTGGAGAGAAATCCGCAGCGCCGTTACTCTTCTGCTCTTGCGCTGGCCGAAGACCTGGAACGCTGGCTAAAGCACGAGCCAATCCAAGCCAGACGCACCGGTGTTGTTGCCCGAGGGAAGAAGTGGCTGCAACGAAACCCAAACGTTGCGGCAGTAGCTGCGTTGTCGCTTGCCCTGATAACAGCGGTCGGCGTGATCGTTTGGAAAAGCGACCTGTTCCGTCGTCCGCCGGCAGCTGGAATCGCCGTGCTGCCATTTGAAAACCTAAGCAACGACAAAGAGGACGCCTCCTTTGCCGATGGCATCCAGGATGATCTGTTAACCAAGCTGGCGAAAATTGCGGATCTCAAGGTCATCAGCCGGACCAGCGTGATGCAGTATCGCGATCAGCATAACACGCGTCAGATCGGTAATCAGCTGGGGGTATCCTATGTATTGGAAGGCAGCGCCCGCAAGACGGGCGCCTGGCTACACATAAACGCCCAGCTAATCGACACGCACACCGACGCGCACGTCTGGGCCGAGGAGTACGATCGTGATTTAAAAGACATGTTTGTTGTGCAAAGCGAGATAGCGCAAAAGGTGGCTGGGCAGCTTCACGCTAAAATCTCAACGGCTGAGAGACTGGCCATCGAGCGCCCACCAACTGCCGATATCACCGCGTTTGATCTCTATAGCCGCGCCAAAAATCTCGTTCTCGCCTGGAATTACGCCCTTGAGAGGATAGGCAATCTGTCGAAGGCGGCGGATCTCTTGAACCAAGCTGTTGCGCACGATCCAACGTTTTTCCAGGCGTATTGCCAACTCGTGTGGGTTCATGATGAGCTTTACCACCTTCGTTTCGACCGTACGCCTGCACGCCTGGCGCTTGCCGAAGCGACTCTCGAATCGGCGTTTCACCTACGGCCTGATGCCGGCGAAGCACATCTCGCGCGTGCGGGCCATCTCTACCGCGGATACCTCGATTATGACGGCGCTTTAGCCGAATTGGAAATCGCCCGCCAGACGCTGCCGAATGACGCGCGGTTATTCGAGCTCAAGGGTTATGTTGAGCGTCGCCGCCCTGGCGGCAATCAGGGAGAGGCGTTGCGCAATTTTAAGAAAGCGCTTGAGCTCGACCCGCGCAACGTTCTGATCCTATCCCAGACGGCGTCGAGCTGTGACCACTCTCGGCACTATGCAGAGGAGCAAGCTGTCTTAGATCGCATGCTGGCCGTTGAACCGAATGACCCCGACCAGAAAGTCCGCCGCGCCTTTGTGGAATTCGATTGGAAAGCAGATACCCGGTCCTTACATCAATCGATCGATGAAATACGCGTAAAAAATCCCGCTGCTGTCCAACGGATCTCTGACCGCTGGTTTTACTGCGCATTGGCAGAGCGCGACGCTGCTGCGGCTGCCAATGCCATAGCGGCGTTGGGCGAAGACAGGGTTGGAAATGAGGTGGCAAAATATAGCCCACGCTTCTTGGAAGGCCTTATTGCTCGGATGACAAACGACGATGCCAAGGCATGGAGCGCTTTTGCCGCTGCGCGCGCGGAGCAGGAAAAACAGATTCAGGCTCATCCTGATGACGCAGGTTCTCTATCCGTGCTTGGGTTAATCGACGCCGCCTTGGGACGGAAAGAGCAAGCGCTGCAAGAAGGTCGCCGCGCAATCCAGTTGCTTCCCGTGGAAAAAGATACAATGAACGGCGGACGCATAGTCGTGTATTTGGCGATGATCGCCGCTTGGATTGGCGATAAAGATCTCGCGTGCGAAAAGCTTGGCGCCGCCATTCGGTATCCGACCGGCCCCAGCTACGGCCAATTGAAACTGCTACCTACCTGGGACCCGTTACGTGGCGACCCGTGCTTCGAAAACATCGTCGCCTCCCTCGCACCCAAATGAATTTAACCACGGATGACGCGGATAACACAGATATTTTGGAGTGCGGCGCTGCTGCGCCGCTTTTCTTCTGTTAACCACGAATCGACACTAATCCGGTTTTATCATTTCGTGTCTATTAGTGTCCATTAGTGGTTAGTCTGGTTTTTTCCTTATCCGCGACATCCGCGGAATCCCTGGTTCTCGAGTTTCTGCTCTTTCCGCGTAACGCAGCGCGGAATTCTACGAAGTACATCAGTGAAAGGCCAGAAATGAGCTCTCCCTGGCACGCCGTAGCCTCGGCGAAGGCGGCCGTAACGAGAATCAGAGAAGGCCAATGAAGAAAATTAGACCAATGAAAAATCAAAACACTACATTCACCAAGATTGTGTTTGCACTTGGCTGCTTTGCGTTTTCGCTGGCAGCTCAAGGAGCCCTCGACCCAACCGACACGGCCTACGGCACTGGAGCACTGTCTAATGAAGCGGGCGGTTTTGACAACAGCGCATTCGGCTATTACGCGCTCTACAGCAACACGACCGGTACCGTGAACACAGCCACCGGTGCGGATGCGCTCGTGCTCAACACCACTGGTGACCACAACACGGCTACCGGTACTATTGCCCTCCTAGGCAACATCACCGGCAACAACAATACGGCCGATGGTGAAGGCGCCCTCGCTAGCAACGAAACCGGCAGCGGCAACACGGCCACCGGTTCTGCTGCGCTTGTTCACAATGCGAGCGGATCCAACAACATCGCCTTGGGCGCTAACGCGGGTCAGAACCTCACCACGGGCGATAATAACATCGACATTGGGAACGATGGCGTCGCAAACGAGACCAACACCATCCGTATCGGCACGCAGGGCACTCAGATCAACGCATATATCGCCGGCATTTATCAGACGACGGTTTCGAGAGGCTTATCGGTGGTTGTAGATTCCACAGGTCACTTCGGAACGAAGGGCTCTTCAGAACGTTTAAAAAAAGATATCAAGCCGATGGACAAGGCGAGCGAAGCGATCCTTGCGCTCAAACCGGTTACCTTCCGCTACAGGAAGGAGATTGATCCCGATGGCACCCCGCAATTCGGTCTGGTGGCCGAACAGGTGGCGAAGGTGAACCCCGCTCTCGTGGATCGCGGCCCTGATGGAAAGCTCTATGGCGTACGCTACGACCAGGTAAACGCCATGTTGCTCAACGAGTTCCTTAAAGAGTACGAAAAGGTCGAGGCACAAGCTCGCGAAATACAGGAACAGAAAGCTACAATCGGGGAGCTGAAGAAAGGGGTGGAGACTGTCGTTGCCCGCCTCAAAGAGCAGGATTTAAAGATCCAGAAGGTCAGCGCACAGGTTGAAGTGAGCAAAGTTGCACCGCGAATAGTCCTCAACAATCCGTAAAAGGTAGCGCTGGTTTACCGAACCGCTTAAGCGATTGGGGTCAATCGCCCCTACCTGCCGGCGGAGCGAAAACAAAGACTGTGTTTCGACGAAACTTAACGGACTCCTCACTGTCTTCGTTGCCTTCTGTAAGAAATCCAAACTTTTCGGCGTAACGCAGCGCGGAATTTTACGAAGTACATCAGTGAACAGCCACAACTGAGTTCTCCTTGGCACGCCGTAGCCTCGGGGAAGGCGGCAATAACGAGAATCAGAGAAGGCGAATGAAGGGAAATTGGACGTATGAAAAATCGAATTACCGTAATCGCACCGATAGTGGTTGCGCTTGCTTGCTCTGCGCTTGCACCCGTCGCCCACGCTACACCACCATCAAAATCGGAAGACCGCGGCAATGGCAACAGCGCGGCCGAGAACGTCCAGGCGCTTAATATAAGGACGACCGGATCCGACAACACCGCGCACGGTTGGTTTTCGCTTTTTAGTAACACCACCGGCTCGTCCAATACGGCCGACGGTTTCCAAGCCCTGTATACCAACACGGACGGTGGCGACAACACAGCCTACGGTTTTCAAGCAATGTATACAAATACGGGTAGCTTTGACGTACAGGCCGGCAGCTTTAATACAGCCGTTGGTTATCAAGCGTTGTATAGCAATTCCGCCGACATCTTCCACTTTGCCGCCGGCAGCTTTAATACGGCCGTTGGCTATCAAGCGTTGTATAGCAATATCTTCGGAGACACGTTCGAGTCTGGCAGCTTGAATACGGCCGTTGGCTATCAAGCGCTCTTTAGCAACATCAGCGGCAGCTCCAACACGGCCACCGGTAATCTAGCTTTGTACACGAACACTACCGGCCTGGAGAACACGGCCATTGGTTATTTGTCGCTCTTTAACACCACCGGCGGCGACAACACGGCCATCGGTTTTGACGCACTGGGGAACAACACTACCGGCGGCGGCAACACGGCCATCGGCCATCAAGCCGGTCTAAGCGTCACGACGGCTAATAACGTTATCTGTATCGGCTCGATAGGTGCTGCGAACGTGGACAACAGCTGCTTTATCGGCAACATTCGGGGGACTACAACGTCGAACTTTGATGCCCTTCCAGTACTGATCGATTCCGCAGGCCAGCTTGGCACGCAAGGCTCCTCGCGCCGGTTCAAGAGGGAAATTAAGACAATGGGTAACGCCAGCGAAGCAATCCTGTCACTCAAGCCGGTCAGCTTCCACTACAAGAGCGACGCCAAGAACATACCCCAGTTCGGTCTGATCGCCGAAGAAGTAGCAAAAGTTAATCCCGCCTTGGTGGTGCTCGATAAAGACGGAAAACCGTACAGCGTGCGCTATGACGCAGTGAACGCCATGTTGCTCAACGAATTCCTCAAAGCGCACAAGACAGTCGAGGGACAGAATCGCGAACTAGAGAATCAAGAGAGGAAGATTCAGGAACAAGAGGTCACGATCGCAGGACTCAATGGCATCGTCGCGAAACAAGAAAAAAGAATGGAAGCTCTCGCAGTGCAGCTTAAAGAGCAGGCCGCGCAGATCCAAAAAGTGAGTGCTCAAATCGGGATTAGCAGGCCCGCGCCGCGAACAGTCCTCAACAATCCGTAACAGGTGGTGGCGGTTGAGCCAACCGCCTGGGTGATTGAGCGCCTGCCCCGAGCGAAGTCGAATGGGTCAATCGCCCTACCTGACCATCAATTTCTTGCAAACGGTTTCCGCGCTCTGAATTCGTGTGAATTCGTGCCTGCCGAGCCGTAAAACTCTGTGAAGGCTGGTTCATTCGTGGTTGGGGGTCCCTTTCCGATCCGTGACATCCGCGGAATCCGTGGTTCTTAAAGTTTCTGCATTTTCAGCGTAACGCAGCGCGGAATTTTACGAAGTACATCAATGAACGGCCAAATGTAACTTTTCAATAGAGTCAGAGACAGTCAAAACCAGAAAGGAAAATTAGGTTCGTGAAAAATCGAAACATCTCATTTGCAACGATCCCGCTCGCGCTGACGCTCGCCTGCTTTGTGTTGGCACCGGCGGCCCGAGCGGTTTGCCAAGAAGGATGCTTAACGAACGAAAACACCGTCCTAGGTGACGACGCGCTCTTGAACACGACCGGCGACGCCAACACGGCAATCGGTTTTGATGCGCTCCTTAGCAACACAACCGGCAGCAACAACACGGCCATTGGTTCTGCTGCGCTCGACTTCAACACCACTGGCAGCGACAACACGGCCAACGGTCTTAGTGCGCTTAGACAAAACACAGAAGGCAGCAACAACACGGCCATGGGTTTTGACGCGCTCTTTAGCAACACAAGTGGCTTCGACAACACGGCGACGGGTGCGGATGCGCTCCTTTCGAATACGACCGGCGTCTACAACACGGCCAACGGTGTTTCTGCGCTTTTTAGCGATACAACCGGCTTCCAAAACACCGCCGCCGGTGTTAATGCGCTCGTTTTCAACACAACTGGTCACGACAACACTGCCGACGGTTTCCAAGCGCTCTTTAACAATACAACTGGCTCATCCAACATCGCATTGGGGTCTAATGCAGGCCTCAATCTCACCACGGGCAGTAACAACATCGATATCGGTCACGCGGGTGTTGCGGGCGAAGCCAAAACTATCCGCATCGGTACGGGCGGAACACAGACAAAAACATTTATCGCCGGCATTTCTGGCGTGGCGGTGACCGGCAGCCAGGTGGTGGTAAACTCAAATGGCAAGCTCGGCGTCACTGCCTCCTCGGAGCGTTTCAAGGACAAGATTCAACCGATAGGCAAGGAGAGCGAAGCCATCCTTGCGCTCCAGCCGGTTACCTTCCGCTACAAGCACGAGCTTGATCCCGATGGCCTCGCGCAGTTCGGCCTCGTGGCTGAGGAGGTGGAAAAGGTGAACCCCGACTTGGTCGCTCGCGACGAACGAGGCAGGCCATTCACCGTGCGCTACGAAGCCGTGAACGCAATGTTGCTGAACGAGTTCCTCAAGGAGCATCGCAGGGTTGACGAGCAGGGAGCGACGATTGCGGAATTTAAAAAGAAAATTGCCGAGCTAACTGCGACGATAAGAGACCCGGCAGCGCAAATCCAAAAGATGAGCGCCCGGATTGAAGTGAGCAAAGCTGCACCGCGAACAGTCCTCAATCAGTAAAAGGTAGCGGTCGTTTACCGAACCGCCTGGACGATTGAGAGCCTGCCCTGAGCGAAGTCGAATGGATCAATCGCCCCCTATCTGACCAACAATCTCTTGCGAACGGTTTCTGCGTTCTTGATTCGTGTGAATTCGTGTTTATTCGTGGTTGCAGGTCCGGTTCTCATCCGGGATATCCGCGGAATCGGTGGTTCTTGAAGTTTCTCCATTTTCCGCGTAACGCAGCGCGAAATTTTACGAAGTACATCAGTGAATGGCCAGAAATGAGTTCCCAGGGAGGACTCAAAAAAGGTCAAAACGATGAAACGAAAATCAGTCATCAAAAAGAGAAAGAACCAACAATGAATCCGCTGACTCAGTCCAAACACACAACAATTCCCTCGGTCCTCATCGCACTGACGCTCGTCTGGTTTGCGCTTTCGCCGACGGCCCGAGCTGTTACGCCGGCACCGGATGGGGGATATGCCAATTCCAATACCGCTGAGGGTGAAGATGCGCTCTTCAGCCTTACGACCGGCTTTGGTAATTCGGCTATTGGTTATCATGCGCTGTATAGCAACACCATCGGCACTGGGAACACAGCCACCGGTATAGCAGCGCTCTTTTCCAATACCACCGGCTCCGGCAACACTGCGTACGGCGACAGTGCGCTCGAATTGAATTCAGGCGGCTCCAACAACACCGCAATCGGTGAGGGCGCGCTCATTCTCAATACTATTGGCAACAATGATACAGCCGTTGGTTCTCAGGCGCTCGAGTCCAACACGCAAGGCTTCTACGACACGGCCAACGGCGTTCAGGCGCTCTTTAGTAACACAACCGGCTACGAAAACACGGCCAACGGTTTTAAGGCGCTCTTTAGTAACACAACCGGCTACGAAAACACCGGCGAGGGTGCATCCGCTCTCTTTGATAACACAACGGGCTTCAAGAACACAGCTAGCGGCTTCAACGCGCTCTACAGCAGCACAACCGGCTACGACAACACGGCCATCGGCGCTGATGCCCTTTATGGCAACACAACCGGCTACTTCAATGTGGCCACCGGATACGGTGCGCTCTATGGGAACACCACCGGCTACGAAAACACAGCCAACGGCGTTTCTGCGCTCTATGGCAACAGCGGCAACAACAACACGGCCACGGGTTTTTTTGCGCTCGTTTTGAACACCACCGGCAGCGACAACACGGCCATCGGTTCCGATGCACTCGCTAGCAACACTACCGGAAGCAGTAACACCGCTGTAGGGTTTGATGCGATCGAGGGGCCCACTGGCTTCGTCACGGGCAATTTCAACACAGCCATCGGTGTAACCGCGCTTCAGAACGAGACCGACGGCAACAGTAATACCGCTGTTGGTAACGCTGCGCTGGTCGCCAATACGAGCGGAAGCAGCAACGTCGCGGTAGGCGATTCTGCCGGAATCAATCTCACCACAGGCAGTAACAATATCGATATCGGCAATAAAGGTAAAGCTGGCGAGTCCAATTACATCCGCATTGGCACAAAAGGAACTCACACGCATACGCTTATCGCCGGCATTAGTGGGGCGACCGTCGCTGGAGGCGTAGGGGTAATCATCGACAGCAACGGCCATCTCGGTACGGTGGTGTCCTCCGAACGTTT
>WNGK01006206.1_pt1 | contig 12574 bp, 12 predicted proteins | sample 5400601 | NCBI WGS metagenome assembly WNGK01 (sample SAMN13153376, study PRJNA577476) | soil metagenome | isolation source: 60 cm soil or saprolite under Garry oak tree replicate 1 | place: USA:California | collected 2016-06-15 | reverse complement strand
CGTCCAGGCCCAGGATCACCCGCATGGTGGTGGACTTCCCGGCACCGTTGGGGCCGACAAAGCCGGTGACCTGCCCCGGCTGGACGGTGAACGACATCCCGTCCAGGGCAACGGTCGGCCCGAACCGCTTGCGCAGACCGCTGACGACGATGGTCGCGTCGCTCATGTGATGGTCCTTCTCAGCCGGTGGATGCCGCGTCGAAGGTGGTTGTACGCCAGCGCCGGTGTCAGCAGAGTGTCAGCGTCGGACACCGTGCTGACACCGTGCCGCCACCGGCGACCTGGCATCGTTGGACCGTTAGCGCACCGCCCCAGCTGGGCGGAGTCCCGGGCCGTCGAGAAGGATCACGAGAAGATCATGAGAGTGCTGGTCGTTGAAGACTTCGAAATCCTGGCCCGCACGATCGGGACCGGATTGCGCCGCGAGGGCATGGCGGTCGACGTGGCCCTCGACGGGAACGACGCACTCGACCATCTGGCCGTCACCCGCTATGACGTCGTGGTGCTGGACCGGGACCTGCCCGGGGTGCACGGCGACGAGGTCTGCCGAAGGATCGTGGCCGGACGCGCTGAGAGCCGGGTGTTGATGCTGACAGCGGCCAGTACCGTCCAGCAGCGAGTCGACGGCCTCGGGCTGGGCGCCGACGACTACCTGCCGAAACCCTTCGACTTCTCCGAGCTCGTGGCCCGCATCCGTGCTCTCGGGCGCCGCTCCGCCGCAGCGCTGCCCCCGACGCTTGAAAGCGGTGACATCACCCTCGACCCGAGCCGCCGGGTCGCGTTCCGTGCCGGGCGGCGTCTTGAGCTCAGCCCGAAGGAGTTCGCCGTCCTGGAGTGCCTGCTCGCCTCCGCCGGCAGGCTGGTCTCCGCCGAGGAGCTACTCGAACGAGTCTGGGACGAAGCGGCCGACCCCTTCACCACCGCGGTCAAGACCACGATACGGCGGCTACGGACCAAGCTCGGCGACCCGCCGGTCGTCCACACCGAACGCGGCGGATACCGGATCGGAGAACCGTGATGCCCCGCCCCCACAAACCGGCCTCGGTACTCCGCGTTCCCCGACCCACGTTGCAGATGCGGCTCACCCTGCTCTACGCCGGACCCTTCTTCCTCTCCGGCGCCGCCCTGCTCACCATCCCGCTTGTCGGGGCCAAGCACACGGTCCCCGCGGGCTCGCAAGGCGGCGTGGCCCCGAGCGCCCCGCAGGGCACTGACCTCCACCTACCGCTCATCGCCTCCGCTGTGGGCCTCGCGGTCATGGTCGTGATCTCACTGGTGCTCGGCTGGCTGATCGCCGGCCGGTTCCTGCGACCCCTGCGCACCATCACCGCAACCGCCCGGGACATCTCCGCCAGCAACCTGCACCGCCGCCTCAGCCTCAGCGGCCGCGACGACGAGTTCAAGGAACTCGCAGAAACGCTCGACGACCTGTTCGAGCGACTCCAGACATCGTTTGAGTCGCAGCGGCACTTCGTGGCCAACGCCTCTCACGAACTACGAACCCCGCTCACCGCCGAGCGGACCCTGCTCCAAGTGGCACTCGCCGATCCAGACGCCACCGCCGAGACATTGCGATCCAGCTGCCAGGACGTCCTGGCGCTGGGCCAGCAGCAGGAACGCCTCATCGAGGCGCTGCTCACACTGGCAAGCAGCGAACAGGGAATCGAGCAGCGGGAACCCTTCGACCTCGCCGAAATCGCCGGGAACGTCGTCCTGGCGCGCCACCAGGAAGCCCAGCGCCGAGGCATCCACGTCGACACAACGCTCGCAACAGCCCCAGCGACGGGTGACCCGAAACTGGTAGAGAGCTTGGTGGCGAACCTGGTGGATAACGCTCTACGCCACAACGCGGCCCGAGGCCGGATCGAGATAGCAACGACAACGACCGCAGGACGCGCAAGCATTACGGTAAAGAACACCGGACCAGTGATCCCACCCAACGAGGTCGAGCGTCTTTTCCAGCCCTTCCAACAACTCGGCAGCGAGCGAATCCGACACACCGGCGGACACGGACTTGGCCTGGCCATCGTCCGCGCCATCGTCAGCGCCCACGGCGCCACGCTCATCCCACGTGCCCGACCCGAAGGTGGCCTCGACATCGAAGTGGATTTCCCTGACGCAGGGAGATGAAGCGCTATCGCCATACCGCGATCGTGACAGCGTCACATCGACAACCGTCGACGACACGCCGGCCGGCCTCTCATCGATCTATCGTGGAACGACAAGTAGACCGACATGCTGGTGAGACACGAAAGATCTACTGAGAACCCGCATAGGGCCAGACACACTCTAAAAGGATTGCCCATTCCGGCGACACGGAAGGAAGGCGCTCTTGCAGATGATTATCGCCCGGCTCCAGGGCTTCGTCGTGGTCGTGACTGCCCGATACTGCGGCATTGACCGGTTGAAGTGGGTGTTGACCTCTCGCAGGTGTCGGCCTGTCAATGCTGCGCTGGAACGGCCATCCTGGCCAGCACGCACGCAAGCGCCGGTGCCGCGGGTGTCGGCGCCCAGCCTGGACCGCCAAGCGCCGGATCGGCCCGTGATCTGCGCTGCCAGCAGCACTGGTGAACTACCGCCTCCAGAGCCGTGAGTTTGCCGATTGACACTTACCGGGCTGTTTCACAACACCTAGACTGGATCGCGAAGCTCCGCCCGGCCGTGCAGCAGGGCGATGCGCCACTGAACCGCCGTGGTCCTGAGACGCTCTGCTCTGGCGGGAGGTCGAAGCCACAGCGACACCCTTGTCGGCTGCATCGTCTGGTCGACCACGCCCAGCCTGAAAACGAAATTGCCGAAGCGACGAACGGAATGTCGAGCCGGAATGGGCCTGGCCACGTCCCTCCTGAGACCGCTGACTTATCCCGTGCAGCTGTCTCACCCCTCGCTCATCCACAGCTTCCTACAGTCGCCCGGGCATCAGCGCACCAGAAGCATCAACTCCGATGATCAGCTACCTGCAAAACATCGCCATCGGCCCGCTGCGGCAGGGCCTCACCAAGCTGGTCGGGTCTCCAGCGTCGTCCGTCTGGCGCTGGTCTCCGCGTGGCTCCACCGGCGCATCGTTGCCGGCCAGGCTGTGGTCGGCAAGGGGCGAGGAACTGCGGCGGCGCAGCAGGAACGGCAGCAGCCTCGCCGTCCTGCTCGTGCTGGTCGTGTCCGCATGCACCACCCAGAACGGCGCCGGCCAAGCGGCCCATGTCGTCGTGGTGGTCGAGGAGAATCACACCCTCAACCAGATCCTCGGCTCGCCGCGGGCACCGTTCCTGAACCAACTCGCCAGCCGGGGTGTCCTGCTCACCGCCTACCACGCCATCACCCATCACTCTTTGCCCAACTACCTCGCCATGGTCAGTGGCCGCACCCAGGGCATCACTACCTCCGATTGCACAGGCTGCACGCTCACTGGGCCCAACCTCGCCAGCCAGCTGGAGCACGCCGGGATCCCCTGGAAGGCCTACATGCAAGGCCTACCGGCACCCTGCTCTGACGTGGCCCACTTGGGCGCCTACGTCAAGAGGCACGACCCGTTCGTGTACTTCGGAGCCGTCCGCCGCTCCCCGGGGCAGTGCCACAAGGTGGTGCCCTTCTCCCAGTTCGCCACCGACCTGGCAGCCGGCCGCCTGCCCCGCTTCGCCTTCGTGGTTCCCGACCTCGAGCACGACATGCACGACGGCCCGGTCAGCGTCGCCGACGGCTGGCTGCGCGACCTTTACAGCCGGCTGGTGGCCTCGTCAGGCTGGCGGCCCGACACCCGGCTGGTGGTCACCTTCGACGAGGGCACGGCCGACGACAACCGGGTCTTCACCGTCGTGACCGGCCCGCGGGTGCGGCCCCGCCTCGACGATACCGTCTACAGCCACTACTCTTTGCTGCGCTCAGTGGAGACCCTGTTCGGGCTGCCCCACCTTGGGCATGCGGCCGACACCTCGACCGCCACCATCCCAGCACTGGCCGACGCCAACAATCTCTGATGGCCGGCAAAGCCCCGACACATGCGGGTGCGCCGCCATGTTCCCGGCGCTGCTGGAGGACGTGCCGCCGGTCCGTACGCCGTCGGGTCGGCGACGCACCCGACCTGACGAGGTTCACGCCGACAAGGCGAGCGGGTCAGCTTCGACTGGAGCGTCCAGGCGAACATCGCCGCCGGGACGCCTTCGCCGCGCGGGTGCGGACCATGGTCGATGACCACATCCGCCGCCGCGGCCTGGACGCACCGCCCGCCGAGCCCAACGCCACCGATGGGCCCGTGGAGCTGGACCCGCCGACCGCGCTGGACCTGCGCCGGAGAGCATCGGCAGCGTGGTGTGTGGTGCACCGGTTCGGCGGCGACTTCTCCTTCCTGGACCCGCCCTGCTCGACGCCGACGGGCAACCCAGGCGCCAGGACGCCGCCGCGGCCGCGCCCGGCGTCTTCTACCTCGGGCTGCAGTGGCTGATCCGCCGGGCCTGCGGCATCCTGCACGGCTTCTCCAGGGACGCCGCAACCGTCGCCGACGCGATCAGAGCCTATCTGGACAACTGAGCCTCAGCGGCCGCTCGTTGTGCGGTCGCAGCGGCGCGGTGCCGGCCACCTATGGCTGGCAAAGCGGACGGCCGGCGAGGCTGGCTGCGCGGCTCCAGCGGCATGACGGAGGGGTCGGGCAGGCGACGCCTGCACCGGTCCGATCCCGGGCCGCCTCAGGTGGGCACCAGCAGGGTGGCGAGCAGGACCACCCCGACCGACCCGAGCAGCGTGGCGATGGCCAGCAGCCGGGCGCGTCGGTCGTGGCCCCGACCGACGGCGACACCGTGTCCGCCGGACAGCAGCAGCACCACCGCGAACAGGCCGATCTTCTCGCTGAGTATCCGCCCGTAGCCGGGCTGGGTGAGGCTGGTCAGCGTCACCCCACGGTGGGCGGCCAGAGCGATGCCGGTGGCGACCTGCACGGGCAGGAACACTGCGACGGTGAACACCCCGAACCGCACGCCGATCTCCCTGGTCACCGGCGCGCGGATCTGGTCAGGCAGACGGCGCCGCAGGATCGGCAGCAGCAGCAGGCTGAGCAGCAACTGGCCGCCTACCCAGGTCATGGCCGACAGGACGTGGAGGAAGCGCACGAGGCTCCACAAGGTCAGCATGGGCCACTCCGTGATGCACTAACGGGCGCGTCTGGGCCACGATCCCAGGGCGCGCGGTGGGCAAGCCAGTGCGCGAGGCCAGGAGCAGCTCGGATCGCGGGGAGGCCGCTGATGCTCCCACACCGGCCGCAGTCTCACCGCTCCGACCGACGGCGCGGCGCGGTGGTACCGGCCAGTACCACCGGTGCTGCCGGCCCCGACGAGGCTGCGAGTGGAAGACGACCAAGCTGAGCTTTAAGGCAGGCCAGAAGGTCACGGTCACGGTCCAAAACAAGGACACGGTCGAGCACAATTTCACGTTTGCGGGCTGCCAAGGCGAACAAGGACGTGGAGGACGGCCAGACCGTGAAGGTCGCCTTCACCGCCCCGGGGCCGGGGACCTTTCAGTTCCACTGCAAGTACCACCCCAAGCAGATGGTCGGGATGGTGACGATCACCTGACCCTGCGGTCCCGCTTCCAGCGCCGCCATTGCGGCCCAGGCGTGGGCAACGATGCGCCTGCCGGGACCGGCGCATCGCCACCATCCCCAGCGATGGGTCATAAGCTGATGGGCTCCGACTACCGGCACAGGGCCGGCGCTAAGGGTCACAGCTACCGCGGCCGGCTGGCCGTGCTGCTGGCCGTCATCTGCGCCCTCCTGGCGATGGAGGTGGTTGGGGCGCTGCTGTCGGGCAGCCTTGTGCTGTTGGCCGAGGCCGGTCGCATGGCCACCGATGCCGCCGGGATCGGCCTGCTGTTGCTGCTGCTGTGGCTGGTGGCCCGGCCAGCCACGCCCGAGCAGACCTTCGGCTACTACCGGCTGCAGCTCCTGGCCGCCTGCGTCAACGCGGTGCTGCTGTTTGGGGTCGGCGCCTACGTCGTGGTCGAGGCGGTTCGCCGGCTGTTGCACCCCACCGAGGTCGCAAGCGGCATTCTGCTGGTGTTCGGCACCGTCGCCCTGGTCGGCAACGGCTGCTGGCTGTGGCTGCTCCGCCATGGCCAGGTCGAGCGCCGCACCGTCGATGCAGGGTCGCGCGAGGTGGTGATCGGCCTGTTCGGCGCGGTCGCGGTGCTGGTCACGGCCGGCGTCATCGGGCTGACCGGCTGCAGCGGGCCGACCCCATCGCCGCGCTGCCCATCGGCCTGCTGATCGTGTGCCGCACCTGGACGCTGCTGCGCAGGGCGGTCGACGTGCTGCTGGAGGTCAGCCCCAAGGGGATCAACCTGGCCGAGGTCCGCCGGCAGATGCTTGGCCAGCCAGAGGTGGTGGACGTGCACGACCTGCACGTCTGGACGATGACCAGCGGGCCGCCCGTGCTGGCCGCCCATGTCGTCGTCGCCGACGACGCCGACTACCGCCAGGTTCTTGGCCGGTTGGCCGTCCGCCTGGCCGATTATTTCGATATCGAGCACTCCAGCTTCCAGGTGCATGCGCAGCCCGCAGCGGCACTGCGGTCTTGGGGTGGCATCATGCGAACACCCCGTTGCTGGTGAACGGGCCGCCGATGACGCTGGCTGCGCCCAACTCTGTGCTGCGCCGCGGCGAGGGCGACCGGTAGCGGCTTGCGGAACGCCGGCGCCGGTGTGCATCGCCCCCTTGAGCAGGCCTCGCCGCGCCTCGAGGTCGTGGCCGCTGTCGACCACGACCGGCAGCCAGCGCGAGATCAGCGGCGCGCCCGCTAGCGCGGATTTCCACGAAGCTCATTGGCGCAACCTTCACGCCTGGAGTCAGGAGCGACGGCTGGCTCGCCACCTCGGTGACCTGGTGAAACCATCTCATCACCGTCGAGCATTCGAGCTATGACCTTGTGATGATCGCCTGTTAATGGCATCGGTGTGATTTGTTATCGTGTCGTGACGCTGCCCAGGCCAGGGCTGCACCACCCAGATCGTGCCAGGACAACCAGGTACGAAAGGGCATCTTCAGGGCGCGATCAGGCTGCAACCGGGACCGGGATGCATGTGGTAGAACCGCGATATGGCAGCCAGATCACCACAACGCGATAGGGCCGAGTGGTTCACCACGCCGGCACAGGTCAACCACCGCCGCTACGAGGCGCTGCGCGCGTTCTTCGTGCACGGGCTGACCTACCAGCAAGCAGCCGACCGGTTCGGCTACACCCGCTGGGCGATGGTCAACCTCGTGCGTGAGTGGCGGGCCGGGAAGCTGGAGCTGTTTGCCCCACCCCGCAAGCCCGGCCCGCCACCAGGGGTCGCGCCGGCCAAAGAGCGGGCACGGGGCCGGGTGATCCAGCTGCGCCGCCAAGGCCTGTCCACCTTGAGATCTCCGCCCGGCTGACCGCCGAGCACACCCCGCTCAACCGCACCAGCGTCGCCGAGATCCTCGCCGAGGAGGGGTTCGGCCGGCTGCTGCGCGGTCCGGCCCCCGCCGAGAGCAGCTCCCCGGCCACTGCCGGCCGCGACACTCGCCTGCCCCGGGCCGCGGTGCTGGACTTGGCCGCCTGGCCCCATCGGCTGGACACCACCAGGGCCGGGCTGCTGCTGGTCATCCCCGACCTGGCCGCCCTGGACCTGCCCGACCTGGTCCGCAAGGCCGGCTACCCCGGCACCCGCGTCATCCCCGCTACATCCTGGCTGTTGTCGCTGCTGGCGCTCAAGCTCACCAGGACCCGGCGGGTGTCCCACGTCGACGACCTGCTGGCAGACCCTGCCGCCGGCCTGCTCGCCGGGCTTGGGACCCTGCCAAAGAAGTCGGCGCTTTCCAGCTACTCCTACCGGCTGGCCCACGACCACCAGCGCGGCTTCCTGGCCGCCCTCGACCAGCAGCTGATCTCCGCCGGGCTGGCCACCGGCGAGCAGGCGATCTTCGACCTGGACTTCCACGCGGTCATGCACTGGGGCCGCGACCCAATGCTGGAACGCCACCACGTGCCCACCCGCTCCCAGCGTGCCCGCTCGGTGCTGACCTTCTTCGCCCAGGACTCCGGCACCCACAACCTCGTCTACGCAGGCGCCGACATCTCCAAGGCCACCCAGGCCCGCGAGGTCATCGCGTTCTGCGACCACTGGAAGACCGTCAGCGGCCACGACCCGCACCTGCTGGTCATGGACCAAAAGCTCACCACCCACAAGGTGCTGGGCGAGCTGGACGCCCGCGGCGTCAAGTTCCTCACCCTGCGGATGCGCTCACCCACCCTGGTCAAGTACATCAACAGCCTGACCAGCAAGGACTTTTCAACCATCACCCTGGACCGGCCCGGCCCCTACAACAAGCCCAAGGTGCACGAGGACACCGCGGTCCCACTCTCGGACTACCCCGGCACCGTCCGCCAGCTCATCGTCACCGGCCTGGGCCACCAGACACCCACCGTCATCATCACCAACCACAGCCAGGCCAGCCTCAAGACCCTGATCAGCCACTACGCCCGCCGCATGACCATCGAACAGCGCCTCGCCGAGATCATCCGCGCCTTCTGCACCGACGCCCTGTCCAGCACCGTCAACCTCAACGTCGACCTGGACGTCATGCTCGCCGTCCTGGCCCAGGCCCTGCTGGCCGCCCTACGCGCCCGGCTACCCGGCTACCACGCCATCACCCCCGACACCCTCCAGCGCCGCTTCCTGGAAACCCCGGGCACGATCATCCACCACGGCGACTCCATCACCATCCGCCTGGAGCGACGCGCCTACCCACCCGTCCTGCGCAAAGCCAGCCTCCCCGCCCAGACCACCGTCCCCTGGTGGGGCAACCGCATCCTGCGCTACGAGTTCGCCTGAACCTCGCGCCGAACCAGTTGCGTGGAAATCCGCGTTAGCGACACACCGGCTCCGTCTCCTCAGCGCGGCCGGTCGTGTACAGCGCCTCGGCGCAGTGCGCGAGCGCGTTCATGGCCGTGTCCGGCGGAGAGCAGCCGAGAGCCTTCTCGGAACGCTAGCGCCGTCCGACGCCACCTAGGCGTCTCGGACGCGCTCGTAGGCGAGGAAGACGACGTCGCCGTCGACGGTCTGGGTGTCGACGAGGCGCATCGGTTTCTTGTCGCTGGTCTCGCCGAAGAGGCGCTTGCCGGCGCCGAGCACGACCGGGTAGATCTTCAGCCGCAGCTCGTCGACGAGGTCGTGCTCCATCAGCGTGGGTACGAGCTGGAAGCTGGCGGGGACGACGATTTCCCCGTCGAGCTCCTGCTTCAGCTTCGAGACCTCGTGAATCACGTCGCCCTTGAGTACCGTCGAGTTGTTCCAGTCGGGATTCTCGAGGGTCGAGGACACGACGTACTTGGGCATGCTGTTCAACCGGTCCGCCAACTCGCCACTCCGGGATGGCCACCGCGCGGCGAACCAGTCGTAGGTCCGCCGACCCATCAGCTGGGCCTCGGAGCCCAGGGCCTCGTCGAGCGTGAGCTTGTTGAGCTCTGGGCGATCCTTGATCAGGCCGACCCAGCCGCCGCGGCTGAAGCCTTCGTCACCGGCCGGGTCCTGGACGACTCCGTCGAGTGAGACGTTTTCGCTCACGACGATCTTTCCCATTTCGGTTCTCCTTTCGTTGGCCTCGTCAGCTACCACCGCCGCCGGCCCAGGAGGCCAAGCTCGGGAAAGACCGCAGTGATGTCCAGCGGCGGTGGTGGCGTGGTCCGGACCATCGGAGCCACCTCCCAGGGGTCGCAGCCTGCCAGGGGTGGTGCACCGTCAGGATGGTAGCGCCAGGCGGTGGCAGTCCAAGCCACGCCATGCAAGCCAGGCGCAGGCAGGGGCGGCTGGAGGATTCCCCTGGGCAGGGGTATTTGCGCAGCTCAGCTTGCCTGTGACGGTCGTGGCTGGCAGGCTGTGCGGCCATGCCGATGCCATCTTCCCCCTCGCGCGGCTCGGCGCGTTCCGGACCGAGCTGCGCGCCTGCTGCACCCGCCGCGGCGATGCCCTGTTCGAACTGGGCGACGCTTTGCTGAGCGCCGACAGCTTTCTGTCGCTTCCGCACCTGAGCCTGGAGCCGACCCACCGGCGCGGCTGGGGCAGCGCCTACGCTGCGCTGGCGTGCGGCCGGATCGACGCCGAGCGGCTCCGCGACCTGCTGGTCACAAGCCTGCCCGCCGCCGACCCGCTGGTGTTCGCCGTGGATGTGACTACCTGGCCGCGCTGCGACGCCGAATGCTCGCCCCAGCGCGGCTACTACTATCATCCCTCTCGCCACTCGGCTGGCCAGCCGATCGTCGCCGGCTGGGCGTTCCAGTGGGTCTGCCAGCTCAGCTTCGACCGTGACTCCTGGACCGCCCCGGTGGATGCCCGCCGCCTGCATCCCTTGGACGACACCGACCAGACCACCTGGCCCGCCCCGACCGCCACCCTCGGCTGCCATGACCACCAGTACGGCACGGTCACGGTGCAGGCATGGGCCGGGCTGCATCCCAAGCAGCAGCGCCACCCTCGCCACGGCACCGGTGGGCCCCGGCCGATCGTGCGCGGCACCATCATCCGCGTCCAGGTCGAGCGGGTTCCCGCCCGCACCCGCCCGCCGAAGGTGCTGTGGCTGTGGTGGGCCGGCCCCGGCGACCTCGACCTGGAGCTTGCCTGGCGGGCCTACATTCGCAGGTTCGACCTTGAGCACACCGTCCGCCTTTGTAAGCAGACGCTTGGCTGGACCACCCCTCGCCCGCGCCATCCCGAGCAGGCCGACCGTTGGACCTGGCTGGTGCTGGCCGCCTACACACAGCTGCGCCTGGCCCGCCAGGTCGTGGTCGATGCGCGGCTGCCGTGGGACGGCTGCGGCCACCGCCGCGGCTGTCACCCTACCGGGTGCGGCGCGGGTTTCCGCGACTGCTGTGCGCACTGGGCTCCCCGGCCAGCGCGCCGAAACCCGCAGGCGCTCCCCGGGCCGCCCCAAGGGCAGCCGCCGCGGGCCTGCGACCCGCTACCCGGCGGTCAAAAAGCCCACCAGCAAGCCCAGGAAGAACAAGAAGAAGGCGACCACCACCGCCAAGGCCGCCTGACCGACCCACCATCACCACCAAGCGACCGCCGACCTCGTTCGACGGCCAGCTCGACATGCCGAAGGGTTAAATCACAAGGTTAACAGCCCGTTGCGGAAAGGACTCGTCCCGATGTCGCAGCCAGCCATAGGGACTGGTGATCGGCTCACGGTCGGACTCGTCGTCCGGACCGAGCACATGCGGGAGCTGGAGTCCGCCAGCGCCGCCTCGGGTCGCTCGTGGATCCCGGCGGCGGCCAGCGTGGCGGCCGTAGCCTTGAGCATGGGGTCGAGCTGGTGGACGTCGGTGAGCTCGGCGGCGACGATCACCTGCTCCAAGGTGGTGACCGCCTGAGCGTTGTAGCCCTGCAGATTGCCCTTGCGCGTGGACAGAAAGCGGCTGTCGGGGTCGGTGACGTTGGCGGTCGCCTTGGGGTTGGGTGCCTCGTCCCCTACGGCTCCGAGACGGCCCAGATCTCGGCTCCCAGCAGGTGCGTTCCTTCCATTTGGTCCAACTCGTCCGGCCCCAAGGCGGCCCCGTGTGCGGGTGCTCATGCTGACCGGCGTAGATGCTGATCGAACGAACCGTGGGCGCGGCCTCAGCCGCACTCTCCGGTAGGATTCGGTTCATGACATGGGAGAGCTTGGAGTACTACGGCTCCGGCAAGCCGCGCTGGGAGCCCTACACGTGTCCGTACTGCTCACAGCATGTGTCCGGCATAGTCGTAGCAAGCTCGCCTGACAGTGTCGTTTGGCTATCTTGCCCAGCCTGCCGCAAAGGCGCCGTCCTTGTCGAGGGCATCATACGTCCGTCCACGCCATATGGCCCCATGGTTGATGGACTACCTGCTGAAGTTCAAGAGGCATACCACGAAGCTCGGAATTGCATGGGAGTAGGGGCATTTACCGCGACGGAATTGCTATGCCGGAAAATCCTTATGCATGTCGCCGCCGACAAGGGTGCCAACCCAGGGGAACCATTTGCTGCCTACCTGGATTTCTTGGAGAAGGCGGGATACGTGACGCCTCCCATGAAGGGGTGGGTGGATCTCATTAGAAGGCACGGGAACCTTGCGGCCCACGAGCTGCCAGCACCCGACCAGCAACGGGCGGAAAGTACTCTCATGTTCACGGCAGAGTTGCTCCGGCTCGTCTATGAGATGGAATACATGGCGAAGCGTTACACACCTTAATAGATATGACGGCTGCTACTTCGCCGGAATTGACGAGAGCTGCCGCCCGATGCCATGGTCAGGCTCAGGATAGAGGAGGGCGGATGTCCGTATTCTTCCCGCTGCGGTCAAACGCCTACGCCTTAATGGCGGGCAGTTCTGTCGCTGGCGTTCGGCGACGCATCAAGGCGGCGGCTCTCTTACACGACCAGGTGCTTATTGATGCCGGGAGCTTCTATGTCACCGTTGGCACTGCCGGTGCTACCCAGCTTCGATTCGCCCCTGGTAAAGGCCCTGATGAGGGCTGGCAGACGCCTCGGGAACGCGGTCACGCCAAAGGTCAAGAGCCATTGTTGATGGTGGACAGACAGGCAATCAGGCAGGG
>WNGK01027106.1_pt1 | contig 12576 bp, 8 predicted proteins | sample 5400601 | NCBI WGS metagenome assembly WNGK01 (sample SAMN13153376, study PRJNA577476) | soil metagenome | isolation source: 60 cm soil or saprolite under Garry oak tree replicate 1 | place: USA:California | collected 2016-06-15 | reverse complement strand
GTTCAGCCGAAACCCCTAAGGTCGTATTAAATGCCCGATTTGACAGAAAGCAAATGATTCCGAAGGCGGCCTCCGCGGCACCTACCCACAGCAGCATCTGGACGGACTTGTAAAGCCGGTGCTCGTCCTTGATCAGCAGACGAAGCAGAAAGAACGGGCTGATCACGATTGCATTGAGAGCGGCCCAACGCAGGGTCTTATGTGGGTCCGGAGATGTAACCGCTGAGGTGAGGAAATTCAAGCCGACATAGGCGAGCAGAAAATAATCGTAGGTCTGAAATTTCAGACCAGGCCAGATGCTCCCTTTCAGAGCCTGCGTAGAGAGCGCCAGCACCACGAGCCCAATAGCTAGGTGTTCAGGACGTACGTGCAAACCAAACAGCGTCAGGGCAAGCCTTGGGGTAGCGCTACCTATGATAAGTACCAATACCGCGCCCAAAGGCCATCTTGCCCTAACGATTATGCTAACCACGACCGTCCCTGCAATAACGAGCAAGAGGATTGCGACGGCCTTAAGGTCTTCCGTAAAGAGCAACCACGCCAGAACGACAAGCGTAGCCGCTGTGAAGATGTTCGTTAGTAGCCGCATGTCACTGCCTCATTAAGGCTGTTCGGTGTTTGTCTCCACCATCTCGCTCTGGATGGTATTCGGCGAATTTAGGTGTAGTCGCTCGGCCCTCGCCGAAAGCGCCTAAGGAACGTGGCCAGACGTTTGAAATGAAGACGAATCGCAGTTTGCTCCACCCGCTCGCGCACTCTTTCCCAGATACTCATCGCCAGTAGTTTTCTCGAATCTTGAACATCGATACGCTCCCAGCGTTCCAAGGCGATGATCCAGCAGGCGACTCCGGCAACAGTCGTGAGGGTAAGTACAAGAATGATCAGCAGTCTCGGCGGCCAGGACTTCTTTTCTGGCAGCTCCGGCGGATCGATTACGCGAATAGTGGGAATTTCCTTGGCTTCCTGGATTCTTGTCAGCTCGTATTGTTGATTCAGCAACTCGTAGACGGTTTCCTGGATCTTCATTCTTCGATACAAGTCAGCCCATTGCACTCCTAACAGGGGCAGTTTTCTGATGGAAGGATAAATCTCATCCTGTGAAGAGGCAGTATTATCCTGTGTCAGCGAGGCATCCGTACCGCCGAACTTTTCCAGTTGGCGCTGAATCTCCCCCACCCGGGCCTTGAGAGCGCGAACGCGGACGTTGTTAGGGGTATAAATCTGCTCCAAGCCTTGCAGTTCGGATTGTGCAGCGATCAACTGCCCCTGCAAGACGGCGGCGGCCTCCACCATGGCCTTCGCCTGTTCTTTAATGTCCAGCACCGTATTCTTGCTGGCGAAAGCGCTGAACTGCCTTTCGGCGTCTTCCAGATCGTTCTTGACCGTTCCCATGCGCTGCTCGATGAAAATGCGGTCTCGCCGTGCCGAAGAGGTGCTGACCTGGGACACAAGGTGGTCCAGTTCCTCTACGTAAGCCTGAGTGATTTCGCGTGCTCGTTGCGGTTTCCGGTCTGTCACGCCGATCGAGATCACGCCGCTTTTTCGATCTTCATTAACCTCCGTTCGGGAATCCAGGACCTTGCGAGCATCCTGCTTGTAACGTGCCCAGTAAACCTTCTGCAAATTAAGACAGTCGACCACGTGGTCCTGCACCGTCCGGCTGTGCACAAGATCGACGAAGAGCGCTCCGCTCGTTTTCATGCCCAAAAAATTTCCTGCGAGCGAAGCCAATCCGGGAGATGCGGCAGCGGAATCTGTGCCTCCGCCAGATCCCCCAACCACCTTGCCCGCCAAAAGCGCGAGCATGGCGCCGCCATCATTTTGCTCTGGCGGCATAATTCGAGCCTTCGACTCATAGGAAGAGGGAATGAGAATCGCAATCAGAGTGCTTGCTATCAGCGCTCGGACCGCAGCCTTGGAGATGAAGCGTCGGTTCTCCCAGAGTAGCCATGAATAAGCCGTCCACCGGCTCTCCACCGGTGACGCTTCCAATTCCGGCAGCTTGTGGTCAGTGGGAAAGTCAATCTCCGGAATCGCCTGTATCGACTGCACAGAAGATTTGTGCCGTGGATCCTTCACGTGAGCCTCTCAAGTCGAGAGAAGATATTGCATTCACACCGCACTGTGGAACCTACACGCCGCGCATGGCGAAGATTACCGTATGCAACAGAATCGCGACATCCATAAAAAGATTACGGTGCTGAATGTAGTAAAGATCGTACTCAATGTTTTCATGAATGCGGAAAGCCCGATCGCCGCTCAACTGCCAAAGCCCGGTTAAGCCAGGTTTTACTTGAAGCCGCTGCTCCTGCCTCTCGGTATATTGCTGCACGATGAACGGCATCTCCGGCCTGGGACCAACTAGTGACATGCTGCCCTGCAGGACGTTCAAAAGTTGCGGCAGCTCATCGAGACTGGTACGCCGCAGAAATCTTCCCACGCGGGTGATCCGCGGATCACTGGGTACGCTTGGAGAATACTCGTACTGATAAGCGCCAGCCCGCATGGTTCGTAATTTATACATCTTGAATCGAGTACCGTGCTCCCCCACTCGCTCTTGCTGAAACAATGCCGGGCCCCGCGAGTCCAATTTGATGAGAATAGTCAACAGCGCAAAGGTCGGAGCACCCAAGATTAAAAGGGCCAGGGATCCCAACACATCGAAGACTCTTTTGGCGAATTCGTACCCAAACCTTTGAGACTGTTTGCCGAAAGAAGCCAACAAGACGCCGTCGATATCGTCGTAGTCGACTAAAGGATCGGATGGTAGGAAATGGGTCGGCACAAACGAAAGCCGCGAGTTCGCGGCTGCTGCCTCGCTGATAGTACGAATAAACTTTTCGTGTGAGATCAGGGGGATGGCGATGATCACCAGGTCGGCGCCATGGCGCTTAATTAGCTCGCGTCCCACGGGACCGCGCACAACCGGGGCCGAACGGCGTCGCTCGTATCCTAGTTCGAAAACTTCAGCCCCGGCTTTGGTTGGGTCGTCGTCGACAAATGCTATCGGCTCCAGCCCAAGCCTGGGTGATCGCCTTAGAGCAGAGAAGACCCGTCGCCCGGTAGAACCTGAACCGTAGATCAGAACTTTTTCGATTCCGTAACCCCGCGAATGTAGCGTACGCACCAACAGGTAAATGAGGTTTTTCTCCACGAATAAGGACAGAGGCACCAGAGTCACGGAAATCGCCAACAGCCATCGCGAGACAAGCATGCTTGTAAAGAAGCTGACTGCAAAAGCAATTAGGAATGCCTGCATTGACACTCGCAGCACCTGCTCGGTCTCGCGAATTCGCAGTAGTCCGTTTCCCCTCTTGTACGCGCCCACGCGATCCAACATCAAAACCACGACCATGGCAAAACCAAAGGCGATGCCGAATACGACTCTGACCGGATATTGAATGTGCTTGCCAAGCTCGAGGTTGTAGTAAGCCAAGTAGCCGGCCACCACGCTCAGTGTGACCGTCACAAGATCTACGGCGACTTCAAGAGCAGCGATCAGGCGCCGGAAACGCGCGGCCGCAGTGCGTTTTCCAGCGACCTCCACCAAAGTTGGCCCAACGCCGCTTGCAAATGGTTCTTTGGCTGTCTGTGTCACTCTTATCGATGAAGCCATTGCGCCTGCCTAAGTACTATGCACGTTTGGTGATTCGGATGAGACTGTCCTTACTTCGTCAGCCGCCAATGTGGATGGAATGTCAATTGGACACTGGCAGTGATATTCGATTGCCTTGCCGGAGAGAGAACCGGAAACCGCCATTGTTCATATTGCAAAGAACCACTAAGGGAAAGTTTGGGCGAAAGTGCAAAATCGGCAAGCGCTGCGTAATCACCCAACCGCCCCCCTTCAATAAATTTGTGGGAGACTTCCTGAAGACGGTACTGGAACTGAAGTCTTGTGCGTGGCGAGAACGAGTAGGTTAGCCAAGCTTGTCCGCCTCGGCCCGCGCGTCCTACCCAGTTTCCAAGTAGATTTCCATCATTGGTGTAGCCAGAGCGATAGCGGCGAAGGCCGTAGTAGACAAACCCTGGCGCAAACTCGTTTGTCAGAGGCTCGTGGATACCCTCGGCTCGGAGTTCCAAGTTGTGGAGCTTCGGAAATTGCGGCATGTATATGCCAGGATTTACCGTGGCGCGGCTTGAACCAATCGGAGAAAGCTCATCGACAGTCAGCGCGTCACTGTAGACTGTCAGCCAGTTCCGGAGTCCAGGAACACGATAGCTGAAGTCCAAAGTGGTAGCGCGTTTTGCTGGATTGTTGCCGCTGCTCGTAGGACCCGTCTGGCTGTGAAAGTAGAATGTCCGAAGAAAGTTGCGAAACGTAAGGGGAAGTCCCGGCCCTGCGAATTGAGCCGTAAATCCCATCCCGATCTCGAGGTTGGGGGTCGGTTTGAAGCTGAACTTGCCTCCCTGCAAAAAAGGTTGCGGGGTTATGTTGCCCGGTCCGAGCAATTGATTGCCGTTCAGCTCGAATTGATGACCGCCGAGCTGCCCAAGGAAGTACTCCGATTGCACTGGTCCCAAGATACTCGATAGCAATGGAACCCGATAAGGCAAAATGCTATTAAGTTTAAACGTTAGGACGGGCTCGGCGTTGTTGCTCATGAGCAGCGATCCCGATTCACCCGTTCCTAACCACTGACTCTGTTTGCCGAATGACAGTTGGACGTTGCTCAGGTTTACTGAAACTGCCCCCTCGACCAAATCCAATCGATTTACTTCGGCCCGTCCATCCGGGACAGGAGTTGTAAAATCAGCATTTGCGATAGCCTGGAGCACACCGGGCGGGTGCGAAACTACGGCGGGCGCATGCTGGTACTCGCCACGAATGTAAAAGGCAAACCGTCCCGCCTCGGCGTGAGCGGTCAGTCCATCTACTGAATTAAAGCCTTGCCCGTACGGACGCCCATAATCATTGATAATGGTCTGGCCAAAGTGATATCCATCGCGCAGCGGCGTCCCTGTGATGTTAGTGGCGCGCGTATAAACCGAGTCCAGGCTCACCCCTGTGTTGGCAGCACCACTGAGGCGGGCGTTTTCATCCGACAGTTCCTGCGCGAGTTCGCGATAGATCCGCCGCCCATTTCCAGCACGATTGTCTTCATCACCGATCTGCTGTTCTGCTTCTTCCAGCATTTGCGCACATTGCATGCGCGTCCAGGGGCGGATGCCTAAATATGCGGTTTTGATGTAGCCCAGAGCAATTAACCGATCGAGGGCGGGATAGATCCAACTATCCAGCGGGACGTAAGGTGATCCGGTGTTGGCCGGCGTGCGGGATCTCGGTTTGTCATCACTCTCAATGAAATTACCCCACGCTGCTCCTCCCAGTTCCGGATCGTGATGCGCTCGATAGACTTCGTGTCCGAAATAGAAACCCAACAAGCCACCTATCACTGCATCGGAGGCAAAATGCTCTTTGCTGGTAATCCGAGCCATGGTTACCGCAGAAGCCAGTCCATATGCGCTCAGCTTAGTTAAAGGACCGGGATATTCGTGTGCGAACACGCTGGCCACTGACCAGGCAATGGCAGAGTGGTCGGATGGAAAAGAATTGCCCCTGTGAAATAACGCGCCATGGCCGTTTCCTTCAGCTCATTCTTCTTCAATTCACCCCACAAGAACGAAGCACCCGCTACACCGGCCAGCGAGTACATCCCGTAATTAGACACCTTCAGACTTCGCTGCAACTGATTTGGCTTGTCCGGAACCTGCTGTGAGATCCAATGGTCGCCAGCTATCAGACCTCCGGTGACCGCGGCCAGAGGCGTCACCCATTTAAGGTCAACTCTGCGAATTCGGGTGGGCGCGCTCCAAAAATTCTCTTGGTCCTTTACAAGATGCTCAACGAACGGGCGGAAAAGGTGATTTTGAGGATCCTCGCCGGGCAGCAGTTCATAATCTGTCTTCGGCTCTGCTCGGGCAGCAGGGAGCAGAGAAAGCGCACTCACTTGACCGCCAACCTTCGCGCCGTGTGGAGCAGGCGGAGCCTCCTGCGTCCACGAAATCGTGACTAGGACGGCAACCATGAACCAGCCTAGCAGCGAGCCTAGCAGCGCTTGATTTCCAACCCGGCGCTTCACGAGTGCGTCCTGTCAGAACCCGCGCGCCACTTGTATTGCAATGCCGACTGCGGAGACCAACTGAGCGACTTGCAGCGACTCTTTCCATTTGAAGCCGCCCCCAAACGCTTTGTCGGGCACCACAACCATGTCACCAGGTTGCAGCGCTGCATCGAGAGCACCGCCGGTGAACAGGCCGCCCTTTCCACCACTCACCGTGCCATCAGCCCGAACCACGAAGATAGATTTTTTATCCGCCATGTTGGTCGGTCCGCCAGCCCGCTGCAAGTACCAGGCTGCGCTCTTGCCCGGTTTAAAGGTGATCGCGGTCTGGTTGTACACCGCGCCATTTACCATCACGAAATTCGGTCGTTTGGGGATGAAAAGCACGTCGCCGGCGCGAACTTGAATGTCTGCTGGGGTATTCGCCCACTGCTTGATGTTCGCAGAAACATGGATCACCTGTCGGCCCGCGGGGGGCGCATTCTGCAGTTTATTTAACGTGTCCCTCCACTGCATCAGCGAAGCCTCTTTGGAAACGGGGTCATCAATCGTCGACTTTAGACTGGTCCCCTCCTGCTGTATCTCTCGGATCAGGTCAGCACGACTTTTTTCCTCGAGTTCTCTCACTTGCGCTCGTTCGAGAATGGCGCCATACGAGTAGGCGTCACTGCGAAATCCTCCGGCACGTTCCAGGATTGAGCTGAGGCGTTCACCCCCTTCTATTCCATAAGTGCCAGGATGAACCACTTCTCCCGCCACTTGCACGGTCGCACCGATGTCGTCCCATCCCGAAATCTGCCTCACCGTAAGCACGTCCCCAGGGCGTAGCCGAACATCGGTGTCGGGTTCCCCACCGAGTGCTTTGGCGATTTGTACATTCACGTGCTCCCCCTCGACCTGATTCCCCTGCTCCACAACGTAGCGAGTTAGATCTGCCTCTTGAGTGTAGGCAGAGCGCTTGAGCCCTCCCGCAAGCCGGACATCTTTGTAGATAAACACTCGGTCCTGCGGCTGGAGCAGAATGTTTTGCGACTCATCGCCGGTCAGTGCTTTGCCCAAATTCACACTGAGAACTTTGAGCTTTCCGTCGCTTGTTCTACGGAAAACCTGCGCGTTGTCGATTTCCGCGTCGGGCGTCACGTTGCCGGCCAGATAGACCGCATCGCGGAGGTACGTGGCTCCATTCGTGACATGGTCCCCGGGATCTCTCACCTCACCAGTTACGGTAATCACGGGAGGATCTTCAAAATCAAACCGCCCAAACACGCGCACCGTGTCAAACGGCTTCAGGACGAGACCTTGATCTTTACCCGAAAGCGCATCTTCCAAATTGAAAGCCAATACTTCGGGCGTGTAATCCGGAGCCTTCAGGCGGATGATCTCTGCGTGCGGCTTGTAAGGCTCCGGCAATACGTCGCTAAAAGATTTGACGAGATCCGTGACTTTCATTCCCTCGCGGTATGCATACTTGCCCGGCCGGAAAACATGGCCGTCGAGGTACACGGTCTTGTCTGCGAAAGGAAGAATAGGAGAAATTCTGATCTTGTCACCGTCTTGGACGTTGAAATTTTCCAGTACCTGCGTGACTGAGTCTTGGTTGTTATTTTCGGGCATGTCGACCCGCAGCATGGAGCGGCTCTGGTGAGCCTCTACGCGTTCCACATCTACGTGGCGCAGGGTACCGGAAGGTAATACTCCGCCTGCTAGTTGTAGCACTTCAGCCAAGTTCTTCTCGCCGTTCAGCTCATAAATCGCCGGTCGGCGCACCATGCCTTCAATCGTGACTTCTGTGCCGATCGGCGGGACGAGAATGGTGTCTCCCGATTCCAGCCGCTCCATGCCTGTTTGCACGCCATGCAACAGAAGATCGTATACATCGACGTTCTCTACTAGCTGCTTTCCGCGGAAATGACGCAGCATTCGCATCGAACCGCGGGTGGTTGGTCCACCGGCTTGATACAGTGCATTGAGCGGCGTCGAAAGTGAGCTCACGTCATAGGCTCCCGCTCGCCGCACGTCGCCCACCACGTAAACACGTATGGTGCGCAGTCGCGAAAGCGAGACATCAGCTTCAACCTCACGAAACTGAGATCGCAGCGCAGTTTGTACAAGATGTTGGACGTCGCCCAAAGTGCGTCCAGAAACCTGCACCGCGCCCACTTCGGGCAGTGCCAGCCGGCCTTCGCGATCTACAACCCTGCGCAGCCGTTGCGAGAAACTTCCCCACAGATCGACGTTGAGACCGTCTCCCGGCCCAATGACATAGTCCGGACCCACCGGCAGGTCCATGGGTAGCTGATCGAAGTTGCCTGTTCCGTTCTCGAAAACTTCGTTGCCGAACCGGGTCAATGCTGGAGAACGACGCTGATACTGTGAGTACAAATCATATAAAGAGGGAACATCGGCGTAGGGATTTGCCCGTCGCTGTAACACGGGTTGATCCAAGCCGGAGCCGTCCTGAAGAGGCGGAATGGACGGACGCTGCGGTGACTGCAATCGCGCTTGTTGACGCGGCGGTGCCTGCTCCTCACTGGTGGGCAGCGTGGGCATTGGAAGTTGCAAAGAACTCGCAGGATTGAAGGCTCCCGCCAAATTCCCCCCGCCTAGAACGGCGCTAAGTCTGTTGTTCATATCGACATTTTGCAGACTGCCCCCTGAACCCGTCCCACGCTGGCTGCCCATGTAGGCGCTGATTAGCTGCGATATCTGATCGGAGCTGAGTTGCGGCATCCCGCTCGACGCGTTGAGCGGACTTTCCGTGGAAGAGGAATCCTCTGCCGGGTTTTGCGCTTCGGCTTGCAATACGCGACGGTTATCGTCCGGTGAAAGATTCTGCGGTGCCGTTTGTTGAGGGGCCGGTTGCGATGGCGGGTTCGATAAAGGCCGTGTGGAATCCTGTGGCGATCCATATTGCGATTGCCGTTCCTGCCTTGACCAGTATTCCTGTTCCTGGCTGCTGGCTCCTCTCGTCTGCGATTGGCTTCTGCCCACGCCGCTACCCGTTGTTGCAGGGCTTTGTGCCTGCCATTCTCGCTCCATCTCCTCGCGCGTGGGTTTGGCCCGAATGTAGTTGCGATCTTCGATTTCCTTTGTGATCAGTACCCGAACATTTTCGTCTCTTCGGATCAAACGGAACAGCGCATCTTCGGTGAGCTCTCTTTGATCTACGATCTGGCCTTGTTGATATGCTTTCCTCACCAGCATCCGCTTTACTTGCAGGAACAGGCCCGGCTCCTGTTCTAACAGTGCAATAATTTTTTCGGCCGGCAGCGAAACCATTTGCTCCGCTGCCTTTTCGGCGCGTGATTCGTTTTCATCGATGGCCCGTGTGCGGTCCGAGTATGGCGCGTCGGGGCGCGGCGTATCCGAGTAGGGCGCCTCGGGGTTGGTTCTCTCCTGCGCTAACAGAAGCTGTGCAGCAAGCATTATCACCAACGGCGCCGTTCCGATTCTGGCAACAGAACTGGCACGTGAGCGCGTTTTCATAACACCTCCATCGGCGGATCTGATTTGGGAGAATTCAAATAGCGAATGGGTTGACGGTGAGGATCTATACCTGGTTCGGCGTTTCCGTTAACCGATCAGTTCCACATCCGCCTCATCAATTTCGAGCGCGACTGACCGCATAATGGCGTCGATGGAAATCACCAGCCGGCAATTATCTTTTCTGCGCACCAGAATGCCTTGCGCCCCGCTTAAAGGCCCATGGGCGACTCGCACCCGGCGGCCAACTTTCAAATAAGGATGGCTTCGCGCGTATACCCCGTTTGCTAATCCATTGCGCAGCACATGAATTTCATTTTCCGGCAACGCCGCTGGAGAACCATTAAAGCTTACGAATTTCACTACGCTGGGCAATTGCAGCACTCGCAAACGGTCACGCAACATCAAGTGAACAAAAACGTATCCGGGGAAGAGCACCAAATCCAGTTCTTTGCGCCGATCTTTCCATCTTCGTTCGCTGTGATAGAGCGGCAAAAAACATTCGATCTCCCGCTCTTGCAGTTGCCGCGCGACAGCTTTCTCATGACGCGGGCAGGTATACGCCGCATACCAGAAGCATTCCGGCGTGATCAATGCCAGGGGCGCAGCGTGTGTGTTCTCACGTTCCGCTTGCCAATACAGTTGCGCAGTCCCAGCCATAGCTTCGCCCCCTCACTTACACCGGTATTTGTGAGCTAACCCGTTGAAGCAGAGCTACTTCCGATTCATACCGCCACAAACTGGTCCGACCCTGGTCAGACGTATCGCCCAGGCGGATTCGCTGGCAACTCGGCCAATTCAGGCTCATTGCGCAGCGCGCTAAGAATCCCGTCCTCTGACGTCTGTACCTGCCTGGAACGAATGTCGACGAAAGCCCAATAGAAAATGCTGCGGTTCCGTTCCGGTGCAATCGCTAGAATTCGCATTTGTGGATAGCGGCCTAGCAGGAACCCGCTCAGACCGGGCCGCGTTTCGGGCTCCTGCAGACCAATGATCAGCACGTCGGGCCGGGTTCGCTCCACAAGCTCGGTGATCTCGGCTTCATCTTGCGTTTCGCCGACAACTTCTATATCTGGCTGATCCGCGATCGTTGCCAGCACGAGTTCCCGCATAAGCCGCGGCTGATTTGCAACCAGCACTCTGACTCTGTGCACACCCCTCTCCCGTCGTCGCCAAGTATGCGCAGCTACTCCGGAAATAAACAGGTTCAATTGGGATCCGGCCAACCTGGTTGGATACATACCCGAACGGGGCCTAATTCTTGAGGCACAAGAGATACAAACCCGCAGAGGACGTTAGTACCCAAATAGTACCAGTCGACGCGAGTCAGGCTGCGATGCCTTGAGTGCGGCAAAGTTCCACGACACCAAGTCGGTCGCTCGCGCCCACTTTGCGCAGCATGCGGTGCACGTGGTTCTTGACCGTCTGTTCAGAAAGATTCAGTTGGTTGGCGATTTCCTTGTTGGTGAGGCCGAGCCCAATGAGTTGCACAAGTTGCTGCTCGCGGCGTGTCAGACCAAGAGCGTATCTTATGTGGAAACTGGGCATCCTAGCGTGCTGTGCCACATAGTCGAACAAGGCCAAGCACAGTTGAGGCGGACAAACCGCTTCGTCACCGACTACGCAACGAACCGCGTCGGCTATTTCTAGAGCGGACGCGTCCTTTAGCATGTAGCCGACAACTCCGTCCCGCACGGCGCGCAAAAAGGTTTCCCGGTCGGCGTCCATGCCAATCATGACGACTTTGAGACCGGGAACGGCAGCACGCAGTTCCGGAACGAGGCGGAGCTCCGCCAGAGACATTGCGGCAGAGTCGGATAGCAAAACATCGGGTGCGGCTGCGGTGACCTGCTCCGTCACCTGCGATGCCAAGGCGGAGGCTCCAACCACATCGATGTTGCTCTTCTTTCTAAGAATTCGAGTGAGGGCTTCTCGTAGCAGTCTATTCTCTGCCAGAATGAAAACGCGCACATTCTCCACTGCAACAGTCATAACTTCCTCTAGAAGTACGCATGGCCCCCCAAAGACGGTTTCGCCGCAACAAAACTACTCTGGTATGGTTAACAAAGATACTAGGGTTGTTCGGAAATGCAAGCAGAAGTCACTGAAGTTTTTTGTGTCCATAATTACAAACCAGGAACCGGGGAGAACTCGCTTAAAAATGTGGCTGGGCCATTCACATACCACTTTTAAGAACAGGACAGAATTGCTAGAAAGGGAGTTGTTTTGGGTCGTGTCCAGCGTGTCGTAATCTATAGAAGGAAATCAGCGGTCACCCCTAGCAGAGGTGGAATAACAGAATCGTCGCCCCGAATATTATGGGGAGGATTGAACAATAGCACCTGGGGCGACGACGCCGTGATTTTTAACACAACTCCCGATGACAGAGGTGCGGAGCCAACCACAGTGATATCGGTTTTTTGTTGAGAATTTTGGCCAGCGCCTCACGTAACAGCCGGTTCTCGGCCAGAAGAAAAACAGAAATCTTTCCTACAATTGTCGTCATTTACAGGCTCAACCTTCGCTCCTGGGGGAAGCTGGTTTGACCCTTTTTCAAGTTACGATTCTCAGCATACTGGCTCTCGGCTGTGCTGTCATTTACTTTCTTTGTACGGCACACGGCCTGAGCAAGATTACGCGCAAACGTTGGTCATCTTCGGTGACGGATGGGAGTTTTACCTTTTATGAAACCGGCTCGATCTTCTGCACACGAATTAGGTTACTGCTCGACTCGAGCATCCCAAACACGCGGACCCGTTGGCCTTCGTACTGCTTGGCCTGGTCCTGATCGTCGAGCTTGTAGGAGCTCGTGTCGGACACCTTTAACACGTATGTGTCGCCATCTTTACTTATGGTGCCGGTGAAGGTTTGGGCGGCTTGCTGCGCGTGCCGATCCTGGTCGGGCGACTGGGAAGCGCTGGGTGGCTGGGTTGGCTTCTGCTCGGGCTGAGTAGGTGGCGTGGGCTGCTGTGGGGGAGCTGTCTCCGGGCGCGGGTCGGGAGTAGGCGCCTGGGAGGGCGACTGCTGC
>WNGK01012577.1_pt1 | contig 12579 bp, 12 predicted proteins | sample 5400601 | NCBI WGS metagenome assembly WNGK01 (sample SAMN13153376, study PRJNA577476) | soil metagenome | isolation source: 60 cm soil or saprolite under Garry oak tree replicate 1 | place: USA:California | collected 2016-06-15 | reverse complement strand
ACCGGCGGCAGCCACGGACGTGCGGCGTTCGTCCTGCGCGGAGCTGGGCGGCTGGTGCTGGGGAAGGTGGGAAGGCTGGCGGCAACTTCGGTCATGGACCGAGTCGGGCCATGCCGACCGCGCCGGGCATCAGTACTGTGGTGGGCATATCGGCTCCTTGTGAACGAGGGTTCATACGCGTTGAAGGTTTGACGTTGGGCCTGTCGCTGGTTTCATCGGCTTCCTGCGGAGCCAGCGACGCAGTGAGACCGCGGCCAAACGGCCGCTTGCCCATTCCATGCAGCTCCAGCGAACTTACGCGGCTGGGGTTGGGCGGAGCTGCGCGCGCTCCCTGGCAGGTACGCGTTGCACACCTGGCTCGCGCCGTTCGGACCAGAGCGAATATCCGAGCCATGCCAGACCTAGTCCCACCGGCACCGCCGCTAGCGGCGCGAACGACTGCGGAAGCAGCGCAAACGCTGGAGATGACACGGCCCCCAAGCCAAGCAGGCCGGCCGCCCAGCGCGACAGGATGCCGGCGCGGAACGTGGCGATGCCGAACAGCAGGTTCCCGAGGATGTACACGACCCCTAGTAGCGACCAAAGCGTTGCCAGGGCTCCGACGCTCGTCTCGCCGGCGGACCCGGTGAAGATCCCCAAAAAGCTCGCCGCAAACTTCGGTGAGTCGCTGGCCAACAACGGCAAGATAAATGCTTCGAAGAAGGTAAAGCCCGTCACGAGCACAAACCAGAGGCTCAACAGGAGAAAGCCCGCCAGACCGAACCAACCGGCCGCTTTCACTTGCCTGACGTAGATCCCCGCAATGCCAAGCAGGCCGAAGAACGCCATGACGATGGTCAACACGTGGACAATTGTCCACGTGCTGGTGGTGACGGACGAAACAATTTGCGGTGGATGGATCAGCCCTACGACTGCAAAAATAATCCCGGCCACCATGGCTGATAAACCTGCCTCACGGATGAGGTTCGAGGGCCTCGAGGTGCCCCTTGAGGCGGATTTCGTACTGTCCGAGCTCACGACGAGTGTCAGACGATGTGTGTGTGTCACTCATGTGCTCCTTCCTTCCTTGGCTTGATCACAAGGTAGAAAGGGATGTGATGAGTGCGCCTCGTCACATGTGACGATTGATGTGACGATTCGCGCGACCGGGACAGTCGGCGGACACAGTCTACTTCCGCAGAAGTTCTTCGGCCCGCCGGACAGCCGCCCGACGGTTGTTCACACCGAGCTTGCTGTAGATGCTCCTCGTGTGGGTCCGCAGGGTGCTCAGTGACACCACCAGCTGTCGGGCGATGTCAGGTCCATCCAGGTCGGTTCCGAGCAGCCGAAGCACGTCAAGCTCGCGTTCGCTGAGCGGCTCCATCGAGGCGTCTTTAACTTGGGTTCTGTCCTCAGCCGTCCCGAACGCCGCCAGGAGTTGACGGGCATACTCCGGGGTCCGTCGTTTCGCGGCCACCACCTGGAGGAGCGCCGCCATAGCTGGGCCCTCATCCACAAAGATGCGGACGTAGCCCTCCGGCTCGGCAAGCGTCAGTGCGCGCTCCAGCGGCACAAGCGCAGCCGCGATGTCGTCTTGCATCTGGTAACCCATAGCCTGCAGCACCAGGATTTCGACGACGCTGCCGGTTCTCGCTCCGTCGTCGGCTGCGCGAAGAAGCCGCTCCAGTAGCCGCATTGCATCAACAAATGAGCCGCGGCCGAGAAGCACCCGGGCAAGGGTGATGTGCTCGAACTCGCGCAGGTAGCTGAGGTCGTCCGCAACCGACAGCCCCCGCTCACGCGTCCATTCGAGCGATTCATCTAGCTTCCCCTGCGCGACCCACACCCGTGCCTTCACTGCCGAGACTGGACGCACGTTGGGGAAGAAGTCGCTCACGTACAGGCGCTCAGCGTCCTGGAGCAGGTCGAGCGCACCGTCCAGATCTCCTCGAGCCTCCCGGATTCGAGCCATCGCCACGCGCCAGCGATATGGATTTTGCGGCAACCCGGTGTGCTCGCCTAACTCCTGGCTTCTCAGGAGGTGCTGCGTGGCCGCATGCAGGTCATTGCGCTCGCGGTGGAGCTGGCTCATGCCGACGTGCATGTCTGCCGTTCCTCGCAGCACCGGCGCGCCCTGCTCTGCCGTGAGCTGCAATGCCTGTTTGTAGGTGCGCATGGCCTCGCGGAGACGACCTTGCGCAATCCGAATGTCCGCCAGGGCCACGGCGGAACCGATCGCATCGGCGAGATGCCCGGCCTTGAGAAGGCTCGCCATGCCGGCGGCATACGATTGATGTGCCGTCTCGAGATCTCCGTTCGCCCACCCTGCCAGGCCAAGCAGCGCGGCAGCGCCTCCGCGCCCGAGATGGTCGTCCTCAGGGGCGAGTTCGAGCGCCCGCCGCGCATGCTCCTCGGTCAGGGTGAGATTGCCCAGCAGCAGCGCGTGGCCAGCACGATGCACGGCGATCGCCCCCGGCAACCGGCGGAACTGCGCGTCGTCAACGACGACCATCCCAGATGACACGACCTCGGTTCGATCTGGCCAGTGAGGTCCGAGCCACCGCTCGGCGTCGCTCAGGCGCGCGTCAACGCCCTCGAGCTTGCCGCTCGCCAGCAATTCCCCGGCATACACATTGCTGAGCACCGGCCTGTTGCGGAGCAGCTCATCCGGGAGCGCCCCAAGCCAGCCCAGCAGCGCGCCTTCTTGTCGGCTTCTGCGAAGTGCGGGCGCCGCCAGCTCGATCAGGTCCGCGGCTTTGGAAAAGTCATTGGCGGCCAGCGCGTGGCGGATTGCCTCCGACGGCTCACCGTTGCGCTCGTACCAGTCGCTCGCCCGTCGGTGCAGCTCCGGCATACGCTCTGGCTGCTCGTCCAGCAAACGCGCACGCAGCACATCGGCGAAGAGGTGGTGGTAGCGGTACCAGCGTCGGCGATCGTCGAGCGGGACCACGAACAGGTTCGCTCGCTCCAGCGCCTCCAGCATAGTTTTGCCAGAATGCTCGCCGGTGACGGCATCGCATAGCGGGCCGCTCAGACGGTCAAGGATGGAGGTGTCGCGGAGAAAACTCCGGACAGTATCGGGCTGGCGCTGCAAAACCTCTTCCACCAGGTAGTCGACGATGTAGCGGTTGTCCCCCGCGAAGCTCGCGATGAAGCCAGTGATGTCGGACCGCCCCTGCATCGATAAGGCCGCAAGCTGCAGCGCCGCGATCCACCCTTCCGTGCGCTCCTCGAGCGCTGCCACATCCCGTGCGGTCAGATCAAGCCCCATCGACTCACGGAAATAGGTGGCGGCCTCGTCCGGCGCAAACCGCAGATCTTCGGCGCGGACTTCCTCAAGCTCGCCGCGGGCTCGAAGACGAGCCAGCGGCAGCGTCGGATCGGCACGGCTGGCGATTACCAGGTGTAAGCGTGGCGGGAGATGGTCAAGTAGGAAGACCATCCCGTCCTGGACGTCCGGAGCGTCGATGAGGTGAAAGTCGTCGAGCACGAGCACAACATCGTTTGAGACAGCGCTCAGCTCGTTGAGCAGAACGGTGAGGACCGTTTCGATCGCCGGAGGGTGAGGCGATCGCAGCAGCGAGATTGCGCTCGCTCCCACGCCGGGTACCACGACCTGCAGCGCGCTGATCACGTACGCCCAGAAGGTGGCGGGTTGGTTGTCGTTCCGGTCGAGCGAGAGCCACGCCGCGGACAATCCATCGGCCGCCGTGGCTGCCAGCCATTCGGCCAGTAGCGTCGTCTTGCCGAACCCGGCTGGCGCGGAGACGAGCGTCAACTCCGACTCCGCGGCCCGGTTTAGACGCTCGCTCAGTCTCGGACGTGGCACGAAACCGCGTCGCCACCGCGGGATGTAAAGCTTGGTCTCGAGCAGCGGGCTCGCCATGCCCATCTCGCGCAGCGAGTCAACCATCGGCGGATTCTAGTTGCTTGACAGCGGTTTGGAGCGTCCGTAGGATCATCGAACATCAGATGTCTAACAACCTGGTGGATGCGCCGCTGCCCATCCGCGCGCCGCTGGTGTCACAGGCGGCTGCGGCCATTCGCGCCCGTATCCAGACAGGGCGGTGGCAACTCGGCGAACAGCTGCCCAGCGAGCCAGCGCTCGCCAACGAGTTGGGCATCTCACGCGGCACGCTGCGCGAGTCAGTCCGCTTGCTGATCTCGAATGGCCTGCTCGATCGTCGCCACGGCGTCGGTACGTTCGTCGCCCGCTTGCCGTTACCGAGTATCGACCGCGGCATCGACGAGCTGTTCGGCGCAACCGATGCGATCGCCCAGATGGGCTACGCGCCAGGCGTCGGCGCATGCGAGATCCGTATCGAGCGCGCTTCCAGCCTGGTCGCGAGCGAGCTCTGCCTGCCAAAGCAGGCCGAGGTATGTCACATAAAACGTGTCCGCCTGGCCAATGAGCGGCCGGTGATACTGTGTGACGACTATCTCCCGGCGCAGGTCCTGGTGGAGCGTGGCGTGCGCGTCGAGGACGTGCGACCGCAGATCCTGGCCCGCGGCGGGTCGCTGTACCAGTGGCTGGAGGACGATATCGGGCGACCGATCGACACAGCCCTGGCGCGCATTGAACCAGTCGTGGCGACTGCCTCGACGGCACGTTCTCTGGATGTGGAGCCAGGGGCTGCGCTCCTGCGACTACGCCAGACCCACTACGGCATGGATGGCGCAGCGAACCTGTACTCCGACAACCTCCACAACAGCAACGTGATGCATTTTCACGTTGTGCGGCGTCGACCGAGGCCGACGTTCTAACTCTTTTAGAAACAGGAAAGGGGGCCATTCTTCATAGACCCAACCGCGGGGTGGTTCTGAACCCGATACAGCGGCCAGTTTCGAAGCGCCGCTGCCTGATCAGACTCTCGAGGAGAGATGGCCCGTGCAAATTGATTTTCTAGCCAACGTGCTGGGCGGGGTAGGCCCAATCCACACGTTGCTCATCGTCCTGGCGCTTGGCGGGATGGTGCTCGCAGTGCTCATCTGGGCAATGGAATTTTCGGGCTGGACAATCAGCCGCCACGGTTTCGTGCGCAACAACGTGCCGTGGAATTCGACGACGATCGCTTTGATCGCCATTTCGGCCGCGATTTACATCGCCGGTCGACCAATCCAGTTCCAGTTCATTCCGGGCATTGGTGGATTCAATCCAACACTGTCGCTGGCGCCGATCTTTGCGACGCTGTTTGGCCTGCCCGGCGCCATTGGTGTGACATTCTCGATGCCAATTGGCGATGCGATCTCAGGTGCACTGACGCTTGGCTCGGTCGCCGGCTTCCTGTCGCACACGTTCGTGACCTGGTTGCCGTACAAGTTGGTCAGGACGCCTGACTTCAAGATTCCGGCCGCGGTGGCCAGCTACTACTTGTGGGCGATCATCGTCGGCCCGATCATCCATGCCATCGTTATCCCCGGCTGGCTGGACGTCACCCACGTCGTGCCCACGGCCGTCGCCTGGGGTGGCGTGACACCCGCCATTCTGCTCAACCACGGCCTGACATCTGGCGTCGTGGCAGCCATCCTGATGCCGATCCTGTATCCAGTTGTCAAAGCGCGCGGCCTGTACTGGAAGGATCGCTACTTGCCGTCTGGGCAGAAGGAGGAGGCGCCGGCAGCGGTACCCAGCGCACGCGCAATCTAATCCAGTCTCGAGTCAGTCAGATGGACGGGGCAACGCCAATGCACGCGGAAGACGACATCGTCATCCGCGTGCGCGATTTGCAGTTCCGCTATCCCGGAGCGGCGCGTGACGCGCTCGCTGGAATCGACCTGGATATCCGTCGCGGCGAATTCGTCGGCGTGACGGGTCCGTCTGGAGCGGGCAAGAGTACCTTGTGCCTGTGCCTGAAGGGTCTGATTCCAGCCGGCACCTTCGGCGGCACCATTTCAGTCGCCGGACACCCGGTCGCTCCCGGCACGGCGTATATCGAAGGCAGTGCCCTGGTCTTTCAGAATCCCGAAACGCAGATCATTGGCCTGACGGTGGCCGAAGACCTGGCGTTCGGACCCGAAAACTTGCGGCGCGATCCCGCTGAGATTCGCGCCGCTATTCCTCGCTCCCTGGAGCAGGTCCGGTTGAGCGGCTACGAGGACGCCGATACCTATCGTCTTTCGGGTGGCCAGAAACAGCGATTGGCCATCGCCGATGCGCTCATCCTCGAGCCGCAGATCCTGATCCTGGATGAGCCAACGTCGGAGCTCGATCCAATTGGCAAGGACGAGGTCTTCGAGGTCGTCGAGCGCCTGCGCCGCGAGCGCTCGATCACCGTGGTCATGGTCGAGCACGCCGCCGAGCAATTGGCGGAGATGGCGGATCGAATTATCGTGCTCGATAACGGCGCGCTTGTCGACCAGGGTCCGCCCGACGAGCTGTACCGCAATCCGCGTTTGTTTCACCGGCCTGACGCGGAGCGCGCGCCGCAAATCAGTGAGGTTCTCTTTCAACTGATCCAGACCGGCTTGATGGCAGAGGAACAATTCACCGCCCGCGAGCAAACTGGCATCGAGCGGCTGCGCAGTCTGCTTATCGCTAGCGCAGGCCAGGTGGTGCAGCATGCGTGACGGACAAGCGGCGATTCAGATCTCCGATCTGGTGTTCCGTTACACACCCGGCGGACCAGAGGTCCTGCGGGGCGTGAACGTGCGCATCGAGGCTGGCGAATTCGTCGCGTTGATCGGTCAAAACGGGGCTGGCAAGACGACGCTGGCCAAGCACTTCAATGGTTTGCTCAAGCCGTCTTCGGGCACGGTGCGGGTTCTCGGTCGCGACACACGGACCTCCCCCGTCGCCGACCTGGCGCGCACCGTCGGCTACGTCTACCAGAACCCGGATCACCAGATTTTCGCCCAGCGGGTTCGGGCGGAGGCCGCCTTCGGTCCTCGAAATCTTGGGCTAAGCCAGACCGAAGTGGATCGCCGCGTCAATGAAGCGCTGGAGTTGGTCGGGTTGCAGGACCAGGCTGACGAATTCGCATTTTCGCTTGGGCGAGGCCAACGTCAGAAACTGGCAGTCGCCTCGGTTCTGGCGATGGAGCCATCCGTCCTGGTGGTGGATGAGCCGACGACCGGGCTTGACCAGGCTGGCTCGCGCGGCATCCTCGACTTGCTTTCGCGCTGGAATGCAGACGGGCGCACCATCGTCGCGATCACGCACGACATGACACTTGTGGCCGAGCGGGTACCGCGGACAATTGTGGTCAACGACGGACGCATCCTGGCCGACGGTCCAACCCGACAGGTGCTTTCCGACACCGCACTCCTGCGTGGCGCCTATCTTCGCCCGCCTCAAGCGACACGCATCGCCCAACGCCTGTCAGACCTCGGCGTTGCCGCGGACACACTGACGGTCGCGGAGCTCTATGGCCAGATCACCCGTCTGCTGGCGACACCCGAACCGAATGGGCGGATCGTCTAATGCCAGTGGGCTACAGCATCTACGTGGACCGGCCGTCCTACGTTCACCGCCAGCTGGACCCGCGCACCAAACTGGCAGCGCTGGGGGCGATCTTCGTCCTTGCCCTGGCATTCAACCATCCGGCGGTTCTCGGCGGCTTCGTCCTACTGGTGCTCCTTTTCGGCCGACTGGCGCAGGTTGGCTGGCGGAGCATGGCGCCTTTTCTGGCTGGCGGCGTGTGGTTTGTCGTCCTGGGAGTCGTGATCTGGCCGCTGTACGTCCGGGATGGACCAGACCTGTTCGCGATCGCCGGCCAGACAATTACCCTCAATGGTCTGCTCTTTGGCCTGGCGATGGGCCTCCGGGTGGCGCTGATGGTCACCGGGGCTGGTGTCTGGATGATGACCACTTCGCCCCAGAAACTCACCGTCGGGTTGCTCCACCTGGGTCTGCCGTACAAGGCCGGCGTGGCGATGACCGCCGCGATCCGCTTCGTGCCCTTGCTGAATGCCGAGCGAGCGACGATTGCCGAGGCCCAGCAAGCCCGCGCACTGGACTTGGGGCGTGGCAACCCGTTTTCGAGAGCATTGAAATCGGTGGCGATCATTGGACCCCTGTTCATCCGCGCCATCGATGTGGCTCAGGGTTTGGCGCTGGCGATGGATGCGCGTGGCTTTGCGGCGCGTGATTCACGCACCTCGATTGTGGAGCTCCGACTGACGCGTGTGGACCGCCTCATCATGTACAGCTTGTTGCTGGCGAGCATTGTGGCGGTGGTGCTGCGGTTGCTCGGCATCGGGCTCATCACCCGTAATTACCTGTGATGTCCGCTGATCTGTGGGTACTCGGCAACCTGACTATCGATGACCTGGTGCTGCCAGATGGCACAACCGCCATGGGCATGTGTGGTGGCAACGCGATCTTCGCGGCTATTGGTGGCCGCCTGTGGTCCAGTTCGGTTGGCCTGGCGGCGCGGATTGGGCCCGACTTTCCCAGAAGTCATGTGCAGTCGCTCGAAGCGGCAGGCATCACGCTCGCGCTGTCGCCGACAACCGCGCCGACCATCCACAACTGGGCGCTCTATGAGACACCCGAACGGCGTCGGTTCATCAACTGGCTCGACTCCGGCTCACATCTCGACCAGTCATTGCTGCCGGCGATGTTCAGGCGCAGCTTGTCAAACACCTGGCACACGAGACAGCGCTCGTGTCGCTCGACCCACACGACGAATACATCCGTGGCTACGAGCCGCAATTCCTCGACCTGTTGCGCCTGGTCGATCTGTTTTTGCCGAGTCGCCAGGAGGCGACGCTGCTGTTCGGACGTGACGCACCCGAAGCCGCGGCCGTCGCCTTTGCGGCGCGTGGCCCGCAAGTGGTGGTCATCAAACTCGGTGCGGAGGGCAGTCTGGTGTACGGCCCTGACCTCGATCATCCGGTGCGTGTTCCGGCGCTGCCCGTCACTGCCATTGATCCAACGGGCGCAGGAGATGCGTACTGTGGCGCATTCTGCGTGAGCTATGCTCGGCATCCGGACGTATTGGAGGCTGCCGCCCGCGCCACGGTGGCCGCGTCATTTGTGGTCGAGCGGCGCGGCGCACTGGCAGTTTTGCCTTTTGATTGTTCGACCGCCGAGCAGCGTCTCGAGCGACTCACTGAGGAGATGAACTTGCCATGCGCATGGACAACCGCGAGCTGAAGTGGGACAACATGCTGGCTGGCATACGCGCCCAGCCGGAGTACCTGAGAGGTGGCGCAGCCGCCACGCTGCACGCCGCGGCAGCTGAGCTCCCATTGCGCGTGCCGTCGCGTGTGTACCTGGTCGGTTGCGGCGATTCACACTACGCCGGACTGGCGACGCGCTTTGCTTTCGAACGCTGGAGCGGCGTGCCCACTGAAGCACTGGAGTCGCTGGAGTTCTCGCGGTATGCAGTTCACACCGCGCCGTCGGATGCGCTGGTCATCGCCGTCTCGAATTCTGGCCGAGTGGTGCGCACCGTCGAGTGCGCTCGCGTCGCCGGTGAGCGTGGGATCGCATCGCTGGGGCTGACCTACAACGCTGCCAGTCCGCTGGCCGATGCTGCGAGCATGCTCCTGCCGTGGAGTTATGCGGACGTGGGCTTTGGTCCAGGCACTCTCTCGTATCTCGCTTCACTGGTCGGTCTGTACGCCGTGGCGGTGAGACTCGGACAACTCAATGGGCGACTTGAGGACGGTCATGCGACCGCCATTCTGGAGTCGCTAGCCGCGAGCGGAGCTGATGTGGCGGCGACCATTGACGCCAACGCTCAGCTTTCGTCTGAAGTTGCTGCGACGTTGAAGAGCGATGGCCTGGTGTGCATCGTCGGTGGGGGTCCCAACTACGCCACTGCGCTGTTCGGCATGGCGAAATTCATTGAGACGGCGGCCTACCCGGCGGTTGGTCAGGAGCTCGAGGAGTGGGCCCATGAGCAGTACTTCTGTACTCGATCCGGCACCACCACGTTCGTGCTGGCTCCGTCCGGCGCAAGCGTCGACCGCGCGCGGGAACAACTGCAGGCCGTTCGGGATGTGCAGGGTCAGGCGGTCGCGATCTGCGCCGCGGACGACGCCGAAACCGCCGATCTGGCGGACGCGGTGCTGCCAGTGCAATTGCCGGCCGACGAGCTGCTGTCCCCATTGGTGACGCCGCTGCCACTGGAGCTGGTGGCGCTGGCTTTCGCCCAGCGTCTGGGACGAACCATGCTCGGGTTCGACGACGATCGGCGCCGTGCGATCAACTTCCGCCAGATCTTCGGCAGTACCGATCCGCTCGAGACACCAGTCGCCAGTGTAGGCCAGAATGTCCCCAGCGTGTGATCTTGTGATCAACGGCGGCACGCTCGTTCTGCCAGCCGGAGCGCTTGTCGCCAATCTCGGCATTCGCAACGAGCGCGTGGTGTCGATCGCCAGTGAAGCGCTGGATGGCGACGAAACTCTGGACGCAACGGGTTGCATCATTCTGCCCGGCGGCATCGACCCGCACGTCCATTTGCGCATGTATCAGGGCAGCATGGTGACCAGCGATGATTACGCTTCCGGCTCACGCTCGGCGGCGTGTGGTGGCGTCACCACCTATATCGACTTCGCGGTGCAGCCCAGCGGCGGCTCGGCGCTGGATGCTGTTCGCGAGCGCCTGGCGGAAGCGGAGCGCAATTCGACCATCGACTTCGCATTCCATGCCGCGTTGACCACAGCTACCGACGCCACGCTAGCTGAAATCGAGCCGATCGTTGCGCTCGGCGTGCGATCGTTCAAGTTCTTTCTGACGTACAAGGCTTTTGGGTTCTACACGGACCTCGGGTTCCTGTTGGAGGCGATGCGCGAGATCGCCAGACTCGGCGGTGTGGCGCTGATCCACGCCGAGAATGACGAGGTCCTCGAGCATCTCAAAGGAGCGTACCTGGCCCAGGGTCAGACTGGTATGCGATACCTGGCTCTCCAACGGCCGGATTACGCTGAAGAGATTGCTATCGGCAGTACCGCCGCACTTGCGCGTGAAACCGGGTGTGAAACAACCGTGGTGCATTTGTCGTCCGCGCGAGGCCTGACGGCAGCCGTGCGCGCTCGCGCGGACGGCGCCAGGTACTGGGTCGAGACCTGTCCACAATACCTGCTGCTCTCGCAGTCACAACTTGACGGACCAGATGGCGGTCTTTACACATTTACGCCAACGATGAAAGAGCCGCACGACGCGGAGGTGTTGTGGGCTGGCATTCAGAGCGGCGACGTGACGTACGCCGGCTCCGATCACAGTCCATTCAATCGCGACGTGAAGCTCGGCGCTGCGTCATTCGACGCAGTCTACCCCGGCATTCCTGGCACCGAAACACTGCTGCCGCTCCTGTTCAGCGAAGGAGTCAACAGCGGCCGTCTCACGCTCGATCGCTTCGCAAGCCTGACAAGCGGCAACGCGGCGCGCATTTTCCAGTTGCGCGGCAAAGGCGCAATTCAACCTGGCAACGACGCCGATCTCGTCATCTTCGATCCGAAGAAGGAGATCATCCTGTCACGCGAGGTGTTGCACAGCCAGTGTGATTACACGCCGTACGCGGGGCGTTACCTGCGCGGTTATCCAACGGCGACAATCAGCCGCGGCGAAGTGGTCATGCGCGACGGCGAATTCACCGGCCGCGCCGGGCGGGGAAGACTCGTTGCGCGCGGCCCGCTTGCCGCCGAGGCCGCGGTTCCAGGGTGAGTCTTCGCGAGAAGTACCAGCGTCTGGTCGGCACCGCGGGACGGGTGGACGCGCATCGCGCGCAGGCCATCGTGGCCGAGGCAACGCCGTACGCCGTGGCGACGCTCGGACGAACGGTGGGAACAGTGTTGCCGGTTTCGACAGTCGCGGTAGCGTCCGAAGTGGCGCGCGGCGGAAGCATCATTCCAGCGTGGCCGATCCGTCAGGCGGATGGCTCGGTGGTCATCGAGTACGTCGAANNNGGTGGTTCTGGCACAGCGTGTGTGGATCGGCATTGCCAACGACGTGCTGCAGTTGTTCGTTGCGGATCCGCCGCCGGGCACCTACAGCATGGTCCGACACCATGCGCTGATGCTCGCGGCCGCGACGGCCTGGCTTGGGCCAGCGCCCATCCGCACCTGGCAGGCTGCCCACGTAGCCGCCGGCGCGTCATTCGTCCGCTCGTGCGATCGCCCACTCCACGCAGCGATCCAGGTCGCTGAAGATGGACTGCAAACGCTGCTTGACGACGACCGCGCGCACCAGCCCGCGGCGCGCACCCTGGCGTGGTTAGACGGCGATCCAGTGGCACGCAAGCGGTACATCGATTATCTAGGTGCGGCAAGTCTCGGGGTCGCCGCGGTGTTGGGGGCGATGCCCGATTCGGACCTCGACCGCGCCGGGTGGTTCACGCACGCAGTGATGGACCTGCACGCGAATCCCGATTTCAACCGCGGCTGGATTGAGGAGTGTGCCTTTGCGTGCGGAGGATCCTTACGATGACCCTTTTTGCCCGCGGTTCACGAGCGCTGGTCGGCATGATCCACCTCCCGCCGCTCCCAGGCTCGACCAATTACATGGGTCAGCCGTTCGGCAAGATCGTCGAACAGGCGGTGCGCGACGCACGGGCGCTCCATTCCGCGGGTTTCCGAGCCGGGATCATCCAGAACACCCATGACTTGCCCTACACCGCGACTGCACCGCCGGAGACCGTCGCCTTTCTGTCA
>WNGK01007560.1_pt1 | contig 12582 bp, 7 predicted proteins | sample 5400601 | NCBI WGS metagenome assembly WNGK01 (sample SAMN13153376, study PRJNA577476) | soil metagenome | isolation source: 60 cm soil or saprolite under Garry oak tree replicate 1 | place: USA:California | collected 2016-06-15 | reverse complement strand
CCTGCCAACGCGAGGTTCCCAATATCGAGTTGGTGGCGCGTGAGACCTGCGTCTGTACGGCTGATAAAAACGTCATATGGGACTTGTCCATCTATCGGCTGGAAACCAGTATCCTCATTATGTAAGCCAAGCCAAATGCCCGCCTTTCGCGCAGTTTCTCCCGCTCGGTTAAAGCGATCTGCCCACTCACGCCAGTCATCTAAAGATATTTGAGTATCAGCACCGAAGTCAGTGCAGAACAGGTATTCGTGCCCTAAGGTGTGAGCTTGGTCTAGACGACGCTCCCATCCGACGAATAGCGCACCCGCAGAAATATGACCTGAAGGTGCGCTTAGTCCCGCAGAGTCGAGTGCTGTTCGCAGTTGCTTCGGAGTGCGATCAAAGTTGCCAAACCACCAAACTAGCTCGATTTCTCGATAACCCAATGCATTGACACGCGCCAGCGTGCCACTAAAATCCTTATTCAGGTCGGCGTGCAAGGCAGAAACTTGTATCCCTAAGGCTCCGAGTCGGTGCCCTGAATTCGCCGCTGCAAATTGCGGGTGAACCATCGGACTTCCGACGCTGATCACCGCCGCGCCAAAGAGAAAATCGCGCCTGTTCATATTTTGAGGATTAAGAATCCGTTGATGCCAATGGCTGCATGCAGCGAATCGGGTTGCATACTAGGCAACGAACTAGATTCCGGCGTACCAAGAATACCCACCTTCCACGTTGGCTCCTCCTACCCCTTTGCCGATATTCTTCACCGTGTCTACAACTTTGATGTGCGAGAGATACTTGACGTTCTTGTAACCAATCTGGCGAGGCAGTCGAAGCCGAAGTGGAGCACCGTGGGGAGCAGGAAGTTCTTCACCATTCATGGAATAAGCGAGTAACGTTTGCGGATGCAGCGCATCCGCCATGTCGATGCTCTCCCAATACGGATCAAGCGGAAACAGAACTACATATCTTGCTTGCGGCAGGATACCCACAGAACTCAATAGATATTTCAGCGGAACACCCGTCCACTCGGCAATGAACGACCAGCCCATCTCGCAAGCATGAAGTGTGATTTGTGTTCGCGATGGCAGGCGCTTGAGTTCTTCGAGGGCAAAGGAAGACGGGCGTGCGACCAAACCGTCCACAGTAAGCCGCCAATCCGCGAAGCCACCGTGCAGTAAGCGATGGTACGTCTCCGTCTCTGGAGGATCACCGTTTACGGGAGCAACTTTTGAGATTTCACTGCGGTTGAATTCGCGAGCAAGAGAATGGTGGGACATCAAGATTCTCTGGGCTGCGTAGGTCAAAGTCTCACCGATCCCAAACAAGCCCCCATTATCAGGGGGAATCAAACCGTATCGGTTGGCTAGGCGGGTTGCGACTGCGATGCCAGAAGCCCCAGCCGCCACTCCTAGTCCCGTCGTGATGAGTTTGCGCCTCGTCATCAATTTGCTCATGGATAATCCGTTCCGCTCGCGGTGCGTCCCTTGATCATGGCAGCAACACGGTGTCTAAGTCCGGCAAGGCACACCATCGCAATGTGAACAATTAAGAAGACGACTAGAGAGACTGCCACGAAAAAGTGGATGGTTCGTGCAGCTTGATGACCGCCCAATGTGCTAACCACAGCGGGAAAGACGGAGGTAAACCCCGGCGACATCGCCAGACCTGTCCATATCATAAGCGGCACCAGACCGAAGATCACCGCCAGATACGTCACTCTTTGGAGCAGGTTATAGCTGACAGACTCTTCTTTCGGAGGGCGCTTAAGGTGTACGTGGTTTGAAACGACCTGCCGAATCGCGTCCCACCGAAGTTGAGATTTTTCTGGTAGCAAATGCTTGCGAAAATGGTGACTCAAAATTCCGATGACTACATAAACCAGCCCCGTCACAACCAGTATCCATGCGGAAAGGAAATGCAAGTAGCGCCCCGGCCCCCTGATCGGCACATGCAACACGAACGGCAGAGGGAGGTCAATCAGTGAAGGTGCTCCAACACCGCCCGCTTCGCCCCAGTACAGACGTGGGTGCGCCAACAGAACGGCGATGCCGCTCAAGAGCAGCACGAGGAAACTGATTGTAGTGATCCAGTGCGTGATCCGAACGATGGCAGAATGACGCGAAGAATCCGAGACTCTTACCTGTTGGACTTCGACGGCTCGCACTTCCGCCGATTCCGCCATAGGCGATTGGTCGTGGATGGTATTCCGACGCCCCCGCGTAGAATTGGCACAGTGTAGCATGACAGACTCAGATTGACCGTCGCCGGGGTTCCCCGTAACATTCCCGCCAGTGGCCACTCCGTCCCAACCCGTAGGGCAAGCAGTTTCCCATTACCGGATTCTCTGCAAGATCGGGGGCGGGGGCATGGGTGTGGTCTACGAGGCAGAAGACCTCAAGTTGGGTCGCCACGTCGCCCTGAAGTTCCTTCCCGATGAACTAGCCAATGACGCACAAGCTCTCAGCCGCTTCCAGCGGGAAGCCAAAGCTGCGTCCTCTTTGAACCATCCGAACATCTGCACGATCCACGAAATTGACGAGTCCGATGGGCGAACCTTCATTGCGATGGAACTGCTGGAGGGTCAAACGCTTCGGCACAGCATTAACGGTAAGCCCTTGGAGATCGAAACGGTACTCGACCTTGGCATTCAGATCGCAGATGCACTCGATGCCGCCCACGCAAAGGGCATTGTCCACCGCGATATCAAGCCCGCGAACATCTTCGTGACTGCTCGCGGGCAGGCGAAAATTCTGGATTTCGGGCTGGCGAAGACGACGCCTCCTACGAGCAAAGTGGGAGCGATTGGAGACTCAACAAAGTCCACGGTGGAAGAGGAACAATTAACCAGTCCCGGTTCGACTCTCGGAACTGTCGCGTACATGTCGCCTGAGCAGGTAAAAGGGAAAGAACTCGATGCTCGCACCGACCTGTTTTCTTTCGGCGCGGTGCTTTACGAGATGTGTACAGGGATGCTGCCGTTCCGGGGCGACACATCTGGGGTTATCTTCGACTCGATCCTCAATAAACCGCCAGCTTCGGCGGTGAGATTGAACCCGGACATACCCTCGAAGTTAGAGGAGATCATCAGTAAGTGTTTGGAGAAGGACCGCAACCTGCGCTATCAGCATGCAGCGGACATTCGCACCGACCTACAACGGCTCAAACGCGACACTGAGTCCAGCAGAATGGTCGCAGTATCCACATCGCCTGACAGGACTCTCAGACTAGGCAAGCTCTGGGTCATTCTAGCTACTTGTAGCGCACTTATCGCCTTGGCAGCAGTGGGCATTTGGCGATTGCAATCTGGGAAGGCAGCGCAAATTGATTCCATCGCCGTGCTCCCCTTCGCCAACGTGAGTGGAGATGCCAGTACCGACTACCTCAGTGACGGCATCACGGAATCGCTTATAGCTAGCCTCACCCATGTGCCGGGGCTGAAGGTGAAATCCCGCAACTCGGTTTTTCGCTACAAAGGGAAGGACATAGATACACAGAAGGCCGGCAATGATTTGGGCGTTTCCGCGCTAGTGAGCGGACGCTTGACACCGCACGCGGATAATGTGGAAGTCAGTGCGGAGTTGACCGATGTTCGGGACAACACCGAAATTTGGGGGCAACATTATAACGGCAAGAGTACAGAACTGATTGCGTTACAACAGCAGATTGCGGGGGACATCGCGGAAAAGTTGCGTTCCAAGCTCAGCACGTCAGAAAGGCAGAAGGTCACGAAACAGGGCACGCAAAATCCAGAAGCCTACGAGTTGTACTTGAAGGGTCGTTACTCGTGGAATAAGCGGACGGGCAGCGATCTTAAGAACGCAATTTCGTATTTCAATCAAGCGATTGCCAAAGACCACGGTTACGCTCTTGCATACTCGGGTCTGGCCGACGCATATTCCGTACTGCCTGACTTCGGTGGCATCTCCAGCGAAAACATTCCGAAATCGAACGCCGCTGCTCGCAAGGCACTGGAGTTGGACGCGACGTTAGCTCGTCCCCATGCCGTTCTGGGCACGAATCAGTATTCATACGATTGGGATTTTGCTGGAGCAGAAGCCGAATTCAAGAAGGCATTCGCACTCGATCCGAACGATGCAACGGCTCATCAGTGGTATGCGGAGGAGACCGCCATGTTCGGCGGCAGACAACAGGAGGCTCTTGCTGAAGCCTACCGCGCTCACCAACTCGATCCACTATCACCAATCATCGCGGTGGAGGTTGGGCTAGTTCACACCTCCATGCGACAGTACGACGAGGCCACCGCCGTCTGCAAGAAGCTGACAAATGAGAATCCGACCTTCGCTGACGCTCACCGTTGTTTGGCGGATGCTTATTGGGGTAGACGCATGTACCCGCAGGTTATTGAAGAATGGAAGGCTTACGGCCAACTTTCCGGCGACCAGAACGAATCTGGATTCGCGTCTGCCATGGAGCAAGGATTTCGTTACGCAGGATGGAAAGGCGCTCTGACTAAAGCCATTGAAATCCGTCAAGCGCAGCGGAAAACGGGCTACTCGTCTCCGTACCAGATCGCCACTTTGTATGCCGATGTTGGGGACAAAGATCAAGCGTTCAAATGGCTCAACACGGCCTATCTGGAGCGCGATGTGGGCTTGGTGGGTGTGAAGACCGATTTCCTACTTGACTCACTGCATCCAGACCCACGCTTCGCTGACCTCTTGCGCCGGATGGGACTGCCGCAGTGACCACACTTAACATGATGGTACAAGGCAGAGGACACCGACCTTGGGCGCTTCGTTGCACTGAAATTCCTGCCCGACGATGTGGCGCAAGACTCGCAGTCGCTTGAACGTTTTCGCCGCGAAGCGCGAGCGGCTTCCGCTCTCAACCATCCGAATATCTGCACGATTTACGAGATCGGCAAACATGGCGAGCAGTCGTTCATCGCCATGGAATTTCTGGAAGGTACGACGCTGAAGCACCGCATCACTGGAAAACCACTAGAGATCGAAACCGTGCTATCGCTGGGCATCGAAATCGCCGATGCCCTGAATGCCGCCCACGCTAAGGGTGTGGTGCACCGCGACATTAAGCCTGCCAACATTTTTGTTACCGAGCACGGGCACGCCAAAATCCTCGACTTTGGGCTGGCGAAGCTTTCTCCGAAACCGCAGGGCGTGACAGCGATGAGCGCCTCCACGGTAGACAGCGAGGAGCACCTGACTAGTCCGGGCACGACCGTTGGCACAGTCGCTTACATGTCGCCGGAGCAGGTGAGAGCTAAAGAATTGGACGCTCGCACGGATTTGTTCTCATTTGGGGCGGTGCTTTATGAGATGGCGACAGGTGCGTTGCCGTTCCGAGGAGAGAGTTCGGGTGTGATTTTCGACTCTATCCTGAACCGCACCCCGGCTTCTGTCGTTCGACTGAATCCGGATGTTCCACCCGAACTGGAGCGCATCGTTGGCAAGTGTTTGGAAAAAGATTGGAATCTTCGGTACCAGCACGCTTCTGAGATTCGAGCCGACCTGCAAAGGCTGAAGCGGGACACAGAATCGGGCAAGGCAGCGGCGGTTTCCAAAGAATCTTCCCATTGGTCACGCCGGACGATGTTGATTGGGGCGACAGCTATCCTGTTCGTCGTTGCACTCTTTGCGGTCGCAGCGTTCTATGTCGCCAGTAGCAGTCGTGTCCGTATCAACTCGGTTGCAGTCCTGCCCTTTGCTAACGCCAGCGGTGATCCGAACGCAGAATACCTAAGCGATGGCATCACTGAAGGCATCATCGACAAGCTATCGGGTCTGCCCAACCTGAAAGTGATCTCTCGCACATCTGCTTTCCGCTACAAACAGCGTGACATCGACCCACAAAAAGTCGCGAAAGAGCTTGGCGTAGATGCCTTAGTCACAGGCAGAATCGTTCAACGTGGCGACGACCTGTCGGTAAGCGCCGAACTCGTGGACGCACGCGAGGACAAACAGCTTTGGGGCGAGCAGTACAGCCGGAAGATCGCAGATATTTCCTCAGTTCAGCAGGACATTGCAACTGCTATATCTGGAAATTTGCGGGTGCGGCTGACCAGCGAACAGAAAAATCGTTTAGCGAAGTCGTCCTTAACAAACCCCGAAGCTTATCAACTTTATCTAAAGGGTAGGTATCACTCGAATCAATCAACAGCAGAAGGACTGAAGAAGAGTGTCCAGTATTTTGAGCAAGCCATAGCCAGAGACCCCGGCTACGCGCTTGCCTATGCGGGCTTGGCTGATTCCTACGCTGCGCTTGGAGGCGATTGGTTATATCTGCCTCCTAGCGAGAGTTTCCCGAAGGCGAAGGCGACAGCAATGAAGGCGCTTGAGCTTGACAATACTCTCGCGGAGGGACATGCGGCGTTAGCATATGCCACGTTCTTCGACTGGGACTGGCCAAGCTCAGAGCGAGAATTCAAACGGGCAATCGAGTTGAACCCGAACAGTGCGATCTCGCATGAACGTTATGCCGGATGCCTGCTATCGAGACAAAGACTTGACGAAGGCATGGCAGAGTCTCAACGTGCACAAGAGCTTGACCCATTGTCACCAGAGATAGCTTCACAACTGGGAAGCGGCTATCTGTTCACACGCCGATACGATGAGGCAATCGCACAATACAACAAGGCGCTCGACCTCGACCCAAATCTTCCACAGGTACGTGCTGAGCTAGGTTGGGCATATGCGATGAAACGCATGTATCCGCAAGCGCTTGCCGAATACGACAAAATTGCCAAAGAGGACAAGGTTGTCGCAGCAGAAAACCAGTTCGTCGCTGGTGGACTTGGTTGGGTTTACGCGGTGTCTGGCAGGCGGGCTGATGCTCTGAAGATCGCTCAAGAATTTAAGAACTTGTCCTCGCACACCTATGTCGATTTTTATATGGTTGCTGGGATTTATGCAGGTCTCGGCGACAAAGACGAGGCGTTCCGGTTGCTCGAAAAGGGTTATGGAGAGCGCTCGGGTGGCATGGTCTATCTCGGGGCGGACGTACTGTGGTACGGGATGCGATCTGATCCGCGTTACGCCGACCTCCTGCGCCGGATGGGGCTGCCGCAGCCCCAGTGATCCATGGGTGGTCAGAAGGTATACCGGGCTGACCATCTCGGACGCGAATTCCTCAGGCATTAGATTCATTCATTTGGGGCTGCTGGGGAAACACCCTTTCTAACCAGCCCTCTGGAAAGTCCCATCTGGGGTGCCAAGGTGTATCTAAGCTTGGTAGAAGCCCTCTTAGCGCTCTCCGCAACAAAGAACGTGACATCTCCCACTGATGGGGCGGTGTACTGCTCATGCACTGCGAAGAAGAACTCGCTTGGCCCTAACTGAGCCAAGCCGAGGGCGTACTTGGTGATGTGACACACCGCTCCGCCCCCGCATGACTTATCCGCAGCAACTAGTCCCTTGGTAACGCTCCGGGGCCGGGAATGTGATACCGCAGCGCCAGTTGAGCACGCTGTGCCATCCCGCTGAGCCTCGAATTATCGCCGAGGCGATTCGGGCAAAGGTGCCTCGGCGGAGATTGGTGCGTCGCAGCCCACAATGGACGCCAGCTCAGAGCAGCTGACGAGTCCAGGCACGGCTCTTGGAACGGTTGCATACATGTCGCCGGAGCAGGCACTCGGCAAAGAACTGGATACGCGCACCGATCTTTTCTCCTTTGGAGCCGTACTCTACGAAATGTCCACCGGCACGCTGCCTTTTCGAGGCGAAACTTCGGCCGCCATGTTCGATTCCATTCTGCACAAAGCGCCGGTTGCGCCTGTACGTTTGAATCCCGAGCTGCCAACGAAGTTGGAAGACATCATCAACAAAGCTCTCGAGAAAGACCGGAACCTGCGTTATCAGCATGCCTCGGAAATGCGTACCGACTTGCAGCGAGTAAAGCGCGATACGGATTCGCAACGCGTCGCACTGACAAGCTCTGCGATTTCCGAAGCTCCCGTATCGATGTCGGCGCCCATCATGGTGAATCCCACTGCGAGAGCTGTCGCGCGGCCGCCTGAACAGGTTGTTGACTTCTCGGCCAATCGTCGCATTTGGCTGTATGTAGCCTTAGCCGGAGTTGCTGCTCTAGGAGTGTTCGTCGGAGCTCTGCTCTATGAAAGGCCTACTAAAATTCTCACGGAGAAGGACTCAATTCTGGTCACCGATTTCGTTAACAGCACCGGCGAAGCAGTTTTCGACGGCACATTGCGTAAGGCGCTCATTGTTGATCTGGAACAGTCGCCCTATTTGAACGTGGTTCCAGATCAGAAACTGCGCGAGGCACTTCAGCTGATGGGGAAGGCCCCAGATGAGCGTATTAATACTACGATTGGACGCGAGATCTGCCTCCGGAATGGAATCAAAGCTATGCTTACCGGCTCCGTAGCCGGGCTTGGTGGAGAGTACGTTGTGTCTCTGGATGCAGTCAATGTCGGAACCGGCGACTTGCTCGGTCAGCAGCAGGCACAGGTTTCTCGCAAAGAAGACGTGCTGAATACGCTCGGGAAAGTAACCAGTGCCATGCGGCAGACACTGGGCGAGTCACTGGTTTCGGTGCAAAAATTCGACAAGCCGCTAGAGGAAGCGACCACACCTTCGCTTGAGGCATTGAAAGCCTTTTCACTCGGAGACGAACTGCACAATGCCAATGAAGATCTTGCATCCGTGCCTTTCTTCCAGCACGCGATTGAACTCGATCCAAATTTTGCGCTCGCCTATGCGCGTCTGGGTACGGCATATGGCAATCTGGGTCAACCAGAAGTTGGGGAGAAGTCGTTGAAGGAGGCGTTCGACCGGCGCACGCGTGCAAGCGAACGCGAGCGCTTGTACATCGAGAGCCATTATTACTGTGATACCGGTCAGTTCGAAAAGTGCATCCCGACATGGGAGCTGTATCGCCAAACCTATCCGCGCGACGCTGCACCCTGGGATAACCTCTGCAACATATACGCGGCCGCGTTCGGCCAATACGAGAAGGCACTCTCCTACTGCCAGGAGGAGGCGAAGCTGTCTCCAAGCGACGCGGAGACCTGGAGTAATCTGGCAGAAAAATATCGCGCATTGAACCGCTTTGATGAAGCCAGAGCCGCTATCGGGACAGCGATCAAGCGAGGTCAGCATAGCTGGATTCTGCCTGCGGAATTACTTCGCCTCAATGCTGCACAAGGGCAGGTTACTAGGGATGAGGAGCTTCGCAAGCAGCTCGAAATGAGCCCCGAGGGTGCATTCAACCTCGCCGCGTTCGACGCGCGCATGGCAGCCGCGCGTGGGCGCTGGCGCGAAGCACGAGACGGATTGCAAAGAACTGAGGACACCGGCGTACGCTTGAAGCTCCAGGATTCAGCAGCTACCGACATCGCACAGTTCGCGATTTTTCTGGGCTTTTGTGGAGACCGCAAAAGTGCAGCAGTGACAGCAGGGCACGCCTTAAGCGTTTCTCAAGCAGATGAGCCAACTCTCGTTGCGGCCGCAGCATATGCGCTCGCTGGGCAAGAGAGCAAAGCCCAAAGCATGGCTGAGGGGGCCGCCCGGCGCCATCCCGGAAATATGTTCGTTCAAGTCTTCGGCCACCCTATGGTTCAGGCGGCGATCGCGCTCAACCATGGCAAAGCTGAGCGCGCCCTCGAGCTTCTCCGCCCTGCTGCCGCATATGCGGCGACCGAATCAATACAAGCCTATGTTCGTGGCATGGCATACCTTCAGGCTGGCAAATCACAGGAAGCGGTGCACGAATTCCAGCGCATCCGCGACCTACATAGCTATCATCCCGCTGATCCGGTTATTTCTCTCGCAGTCCTTGGCCAGGCACGTGCTTACAAATTCCTGGGTGACACGACCGAGGCACGTACTTCCTATCAGGATTTCTTCGCTCTTTGGAAAGACGCCGATCCCGAAATCCCTATCCTGAAAGAAGCCAAAACTGAGTACGCAAAGTTACAGTAGTATCGCGCGGAATTTACCCTCGTTGCATAAATTGAATTTGGGTAACGTGATTAGGCGCTTTATTTGCCGTATGACGAGTTACTCTTCCACAATCCGTTATGGAAGGGTTGCCGACCATCCACGAGTCATTTCGTCTTGTCCCAAATGCGTTTCTCTTTTGCAGATTGGTTCGTGTGCGTAGAACTTCGCGTTCGCACGCCTACTTTCGGCCTTCCGCCGAGCCGCATGTGGGGGAGCCGCCGCCCTTCTTGGGGCGAGCCTCTCCTTAAAGTCACCTGCGGCTGGCAGGCTGTACGCCACCCCATCAGACCGCAATTCGCAGAATCCTATTTCAAACTGTCCACCACCCAGAGATCAGATAAGGTGCGAAAGTACGAATAGGCATAGGACTTGCCATCAGCGCTGAAATGGACGGCGACGATCACCTGTACCCCTGCGGGATCGGAAGGTGAAATCTGCCGCACTTCTTCGCGATGATTTGAATTCAGAAAGACTCGCTCGATCTTGGCCGGAACGCCGCGATGCATGACAAGAATACTCTTGCCGTCCGGCTCGAATCGTACCACCGCATCATCGTCGTCCAGTTTGGCCGGAAATGCTATAGGGTCTCCTCCCGCCAGCGCATACAGCCACCGCTTCCTCTCCCCATCGGTTGCCAGCAGATATTTGCTATCGGGTGTAACCTGGATTCCTGCCGTGCCGAGTGGCGTAATGACGCGGCGCCTTCCGCTTAAGTCCATCCAGTAAGAACGTGCCAGTTGGTTCGGTTCGGCGGCAACGCAGACCAGCCCCGAGGCATCCGGTATCCAGGCGACGCCCGTGTAGGCCAAAGGGTCGTTGGTCAGGCGCCGGGGTTGTCCGACGCCGGTAGGAAGCAATTCGATCTGCGCGGGAGATGAGAGATCAAGAGCAGCCACCCACTTGCCATTAGGTGACATGGCAGGATAAGCGCCATCTCCCAAACGAACGGCCGGAGAGCCATCGCTCTTGCGGACGAACACGCTATATTTCGCCCCAACTCCTTCGCCGGTTTCGTCGAAGAGCAAAGTCTTACCATCGGGAGAAATACCTGCCGCGCCAGACCAATCGAACCAGGACAGATTCTTCTCGCTGCTTTCGCCAGGAGGTAATGCCAGCATCTGCATCTGCGTGTTGTCTTCGGTCAGCAGCACTCGTCCGTCGCGGGCAACGTCCTGTAAGGTGAGCGTTCCCGGAACGTGCAGCACGAGGCGCTCCTTCCCCGAACGGTTCATGGCATAGAGGGCACGCGCTGCGCCACTGGGTGATGCTGCGAACCAGACCTCCTTTCCATCACCTGACCAGGCCACGCCCTCCACCGTGGTATAGAAATCACCCAGCCCTGAGGCTGGTAAATGATCTTGTTAGCAGGAAACTCCAGATGGTTCAGTCGGCTGCCGCCCCCACGAACGATAGCAAGGTCACCGCCGTCGGGTGTCCAATCTGCCCAATTAACCTCGTCCAGCACTTCCCGCGGTGCACCCCCCGCCAGGGGAACCCGCGCCAGTGTACCTGTCTCCGAAAACGGATTTGTTCGGGGATTCAGCAGAACGGCGAGCTCCCCGTTGCGTGAAATAGAAAGCAGTTCCGCTTTCCCCAGCGCTAAAGGACGTGAATCAGTGCTGTCAAATCGAGTGGTGAAAAGCTCCACCGGCTTGCCTTCCAGGGCAGCCCCGTACACGATCGTCTGCCCATCCGGTGAAAAGCGGGCCGCCGCAATCGTGCCACGGCGGTACGTCAGGCGATGGAAACTTGGGGCAAAGGTGCCATGCCGTTGTCGGCCAAGAAAGTAGGTTCCCGTGCAGACTGCGATCAGCGCCAGAGCTGCCAGGCCGACACGTAACCAGTTTTGCGTTGGTGCCCTCAGGGCTTTTACACCAGTCTTACTCGTTGTCGTGACTTCACTCAGTGCCTCGAGGTTGAAGGCCACATCGCTTGCGGATTGAAATCTCTGCGCCGGGTTCTTTTCCAGGCAATGATTGACGATCCGCTCCAAGCCAGGCGGAACGTTTCGTCCGGTTTCTGACAGTTGGGGTGGATCTTCCCTCAGGATGGCACTCATGGTGTCAGCCGGCGTTTCCCCGTGAAAGGCGCGTTTGCCGGAGAGCATCTCGTAGAGGATGGCACCAAAGGTGAACAGGTCCGAGCGAGCGTCCGCATTCTTGCCACGCACCTGCTCCGGCGACATGTAGCCGACTGTGCCCATTACCAGGCCCGGCTCAGTGGCAACCTGCATCGTAGGCGCATCAGCTGATTCGCCGGATGATTCCGGCGCGTGAGTTTGGCGAGGCCGAAATCCAGGATCTTCACGAGGCCGTCGTTCGTAAGGAAGAGGTTTTCTGGTTTCAGATCACGATGGGTGATGCCTTTGTCATGCGCGGCAGCCAGTCCGCGCGTGACCTGCAGTCCGTAATCAATTGCTCTCCGGGCATTCAGTGGTCCGGAACGCAAGCGTTCGCGCAGAGTCCCGCCTTCCAGCAGCTCAGAAACTACATAAGGTGAGCCGCGGTCATCGCCAATATCGAAAATTGCGAGAATGTTAGGGTGGTTAAGAGCAGCCGCTGCGCGCGCCTCTTGCGCGAAGCGCTGCAGGCGGTCACCATCGGCAGAAAAGGACGACGGCAGGACCTTGATCGCGACGTCGCGACCCAAGCGTGGATCG
>WNGK01006200.1_pt1 | contig 12582 bp, 9 predicted proteins | sample 5400601 | NCBI WGS metagenome assembly WNGK01 (sample SAMN13153376, study PRJNA577476) | soil metagenome | isolation source: 60 cm soil or saprolite under Garry oak tree replicate 1 | place: USA:California | collected 2016-06-15 | reverse complement strand
GGATCCGTCGCGACGTCCGCAATCGACGGCAGAGGTTGCGCAACGGCTGCAACTTGCCGCGCGGCCGACAAGCACAGGCACGGCTCCTGGCATGCGCTCAAACAGGAAAGCGCTGCTTGTCGGTGGCATCGCAGCGCTCATCATTCTTTCGCTTGCTGGCTTGTACTTCGGAGCGTTAAAGCGTCATGCCAAACCAGTGCTACCGGCGGCGGGGATTCCGGAAAAATCGATCGCAGTGCTTCCGTTCGAAAATTTAAGCGCGAACCAGGAAAACGCCTTTTTCACCGATGGTGTGCAAGATGAAATTCTCACGGATCTGGCAAAGATTGCGGATTTGAAAGTCATTAGCCGTACGTCGGTGATGCAGTACAAGACGGACTCGAAACGTAATCTGCGCGAGATTGCCAAGGCACTTGGCGTGGCCCATGTGGTGGAAGGGAGCGTGCAACGCACCGGCAACCGCGTGCGCGTGAGCGCACAGTTGATTGACGCCAGGACAGACATGCACCTTTGGGCGGAACGGTACGACCGCGATCTAGCGGATGTCTTTGCCATTCAAAGCGAAATTGCGAAAACTGTCGCTGATCAGCTTCAGGCTAAACTGTCACCAAGAGAGAAAGCCGTCATCGAGCAACAGCCGACAGCCGATATTGCTGCGTACGATGACTATGTTCGTGCAAAAACGCTACTTGCAGTCACCACTGGTGCGCAACAAGGAGGCAATTTATATCAGGCTCAGCGGCTATTGGAACAGGCTATTGCTCGCGATCCCGCGTTTTTCCTAGCTCATTGCAAGCTCGCCTGGGTGCATAAAGAGCTCTATTACACAGGATTTGACCACAGTGCTCGTCGCCTCGCGCAAGCAAACGAAGCGGTGAGAAGAGCGCTGGAGTTAGGACCCGATCGAGGCGAAGCGCATCTCGCGGCCGGCTGGGTCTATTATCATTGCTATTTCGATTACCATCGTGCGCGATCGGAGCTGGCTATTGCGCGTAGCGCCCTTCCGAATGAGCCTGAGGTCTTCGAGCTAGCCGGTTATATGGATCGGCGTCAAGGGCATTGGAGAGAACATATTCAAAACTTGGAACGGGCGGCGCAGTTAGATCCCCGGAACGTACAAGTCCTGCACGGATTAGCTCAAGGCTATAAATTACTGCGACAATTTCCTGATATGGCTGCCGTTTTGGATCGCATCCTCGCTATCACTCCCGCTGATCCGCAGATGCGTGTAATGAGAGCTTCCGTCGACCTTGAATGGCATGCAGATACTAGTCGGCTACGCGCAGTTATTCACGATATTATATCCGAAGATCCCAGTGCAGGTGTGGCTTTTACCCAGGACTGGCTCCTTTACGCCCTCTGCGAGCGCAACCCGGTCGAAATCCAGTCGGCTCTAGCTTTGATTCCTCGCGAGGGAATAACTTCAGAAACCGCTAGAATGTGCCGTCCGTTCTATCAAGGGTTGGCAGCTCGCGCCCTCAAAGACACGACCACTGCGACGAACGCGTTTGTGGCTGCGCGCGGCGAGATGGAAAAAATCGTTCAGGAAGAGCCAGATTATCCTCAGGCGGTGTCTGTTTTGGGAATGATTGATGCGGCGCTTGGCCGTAAAGAGAACGCAGTGCGCGAAGCGCAACGCGCAGTTGAACTGCTTCCGCCTGAAAAGGACCCCTTAACCCATGCGGAGTTGCGGAAGGATCTCGCAGTGGTCTATGCCTGGACTGGCGAAAAGGAATCTGCGTTTAAGGAGTTGGAGACACTTTTGCAGATGCCGGCTCCGATCAGTTACGGGCAGCTACGCTTGTACCCTTATTGGGACCCTTTGCGTGGCGACCCACGCTTTGACAAGCTCGTTGCTGAATCAACCAAACCTGTTGCAATCAAGTAAAGTGGCGCCTTATCACTCTGGCTTTTGTTACCCCTGCTTTATGCGCAAACCCGAAGAACTCCACGTTCCAATAGATCGTCAATGGCGTTACTCGCGGCCTCGGCATCGGCAGCAAGGAATTTCCTTAGGATCCATTTCTTTCGCTGTGGCTTTGTAAGTAGCTCGAGAATTATCCCAATGTTATCGCCAACTTGCAGCGCCTTGGATTCACAACCGTCGGTCTGACTGCGATACACAACGAAATTATGCGCTGTCGATCGGGTGGAGATTGTGCGCCAGGCTCCCACTCGATCCTGAATTCGGTCGAATGCACTCGGAATGTCGAACGAATTCCGAAACAGCGTAGCGCCACGAGCGATACAGATGCCACCTTTAGAGCCGTTCGGCGCTGGTTTCATATTGATCGCGCTTCCCGAGTGCCGCGCCCGAAGATGCGCGAACGCGTAATCCACTAATCGTCGAATAAGTCTACAGCCAGCTCTCCTCTCATTGATTAGCAAAAGGAGCTCGCCAAACGCTCTTTGGTAGGTGACACCATTTTTCTCGCAGCGTGACAGAATCGTAAAAAGCAGGCTCGACAAGGTCATTTCAAGGCATTCCATCACAGCTTGCAGCAATGGACCCCCAAGAGCACCTAAGTACGCAAACACAGTTGTTACACCAACGAACCTTTCACGCGGCAGTTTCGTCCGATAAAAATGGTGATTCATGAAGATCTCAGGATTGCCACGAAGCAATGCTGATTCATCTTCCGCCAGAGTCGGAAAATTGAAGTCGCTAATGTGGCCATCATACAAAAGCTGATTTTTATTTTCTTCGTAAAGCGCAGTGCCCGGCTCTGGCGTCAACAAGTGCAGCTGTAAAGAAGTCGTGGTTGGGGAAATTCGAAGACAACTATCCAAACAATCCAGGGTTGCCTCCAAGTCTGAAAAGGTTTCGCTAGGGAAACCTGTGATAAAGGAGGTCGTTACATTGATGCCGAACTCTTTCGCATATCTCAGTGTGGGCTGAAGTAAGCTTATATCCAGCCGTTTTTTCACCAACTCTTGAAGGCTTGACGATCCTGTCTCAACACCAAAATAGATGCCACGACATCCGGAGCGCGCCATCTCGCGAAGTAGCTCTGAATCAACACAATCGATGCGGGCGGAGCAGGTCCAGGAGAAACTGCATGGCCTGACTTCTTCGCAAAACTCAAGTACCTTCCGCCGATTCACGGTAAAAAGGTCGTGTTGTAGCGAGAAGTCGGTGATGCTGTAATCGCTTTTAAGGAACTTTAGCTCGTTTACGAGTTTTGTAGCTTGCTTGACTCTGTATTTTCTCCCAAAGAATGTAGCTGTAGAGCAGAACGTGCAGTGAAACGGACAACCGCGCCCGGCCTCGATGCGCATCGAACGAAGTCCAAGTTCGTTTATCGGATAAAAGTGAAACGCCGCCATCGGTAGTCGATCGACGTCCATTACCCCGCCCTCACTCGTTGATCGACAAACATGGGGTCCCTCTCGGTAGCTTATTCCCCTTATTGCAGAAAGATCGCTCCCTGAGTCCAATGCATCGAGTAGAGGAACGATTGTCTCCTCCGCTTCGCCGCGAACGAGCACATCGAAATCGGTAAACCTATTCATAATCGCCGACTCGAGCACTGTCGGATGGGGGCCTCCCAGCAAAATAAGCGTTTCAGGTCTTCGCTGTTTTATCTCTTGCGCGATTTTCACAACCGCCACGAAATTGCAACCCAGAGCTGTGAAACCCACCGCGGTCGGCTCTTTTTCAAGCAATTGGACGGCGACGTCGGCATAAATCGAGCTGTCGAGAGCCAAGTGTCCTTTGTGCAATTGCAACATCGGATCGTAGAGAAACGGTACGTGCCGCGACTTCTCAATTTCGGCGATTAGCGAGATCAATCCAAGATGAGGGTAGAGATTGTCGTCGCCTGGTGATCCGACGTTATCTAACAGAAAGTTTTGCACTAACACGATCTTCATGATTCAGAAAGATGTCGCGTGCGATATTGTTAGTCGAAATGTATATTCAGCCGCGTCCAAAGCACATCCTCGAACCGCAAAACTCTTTCTTTCAATCGAATCGTGACCTCGGTCAGAGTACAGCTAGCTGGCTGAGAGGTAGGAATTAGCGAACAAGCACCTCCGCGCAGTATCAACTGAGCCCTTCGCTCTCTGGCAAGAAACCTTGCCATTATCCGCTGGACCTTCTGCACTTCTTGATGTTAGCGAGGCATCGTACACCTATACAATCAGCGGTTATGAATTGTGCTGGTAGTCACCCGCAGAGGGGCGCGCTTAACGCGGATTTCGTTTATTTCAAACTTCGCTGCGCCATGTTTGGTAATGTGTTCTCGCGCTTGCTTTTTCTGTTTTGCAGTCAACCTGATACGAATCGGTTTTGGCGTCGCCTTTTTTTTGGAACTTTTTCTTAATTGTTTGGCCATATCACGCGAGGATTTAAGGTTTGCGCCATTTTGTCAAGCGCGCTCATCTGCAGGTCAAAATTAGGATACCCCGTTTCCGAAAAGGCCACCGCCGGCACTTGAAACATTTTGGACCGATCAGACTGTTGAGCCTTGGCGATATCCATGGAGCGTCCAACCATACGGTTTCCGGAAATTCTGCGAAATGAGTTGGGTATTGGGGCGTTTCGAAGCTTCTGGAGCTTGTCTTCGAGGATGTCCCTTACGATATGTGTTGAAACAATGCGTTCAGCGCAATCCAAGTCGCGTCTTCGAACCGGAAAGTCCTTCTTTCAATTGCGGTGAACTGTGCTTGTCGTGATCGTGTTAGGTGCCATGCCTATTTCCTTAATTTCAAACGTTGTGTGGCCACGGCTGGCAATGTCTGCTTCCGCTAGGGCTATCTGGCCGTCAGTTAGGTGGATAGGAATGTTTTGTGCCCTCGACCTTTTTCTACGGTTTTTCTTTGAGTTCTTTGCCATATGAAAAACAGGATTTGGTTTTTGCGCCCTTTTGTCAAGCTTGCTCGTCGGGGAAGCGGTCACCGGCAGTTGAAATACTTAAATCAATCAGGCCGAGTTACGCACTGACGGCACGGACCCTGAACCAGACAGCCTTCGGGAATTCTCGGAGATAATTTGACTGAGTCGAGAGTGGGCTTCGAACGGCTTGGAGAAGCTTTACTTTCGAGAGCTAACCAACCCGAAAGCGAACCTCGCGAACCGTCTTGCCGCCAAAGCGCTGTTTTAGTTTTCGCAGGACTTCAGCTTTGGAAATCTGTTCGAGTTCGTAGTGCAAAGCTGGTTGGAGCACGCGGACGTACAGAATTCCGTCACGCAACGCGACGGGCGCCGAGTGCGCGGCGATGAATTCGCCGACGATCTTTGACCAGGCGTCGATTACTTCGGTTTCGTGCAGACGCTCGCGTAATCCGAGCCGCTGCATGATTTTGGGCAGCAGCTCAGCGGTGCCCTGAAATCGATCTGGGCGCGTCTTTCTTTCTGGAAGTCCGCGCCATTCAGCGATCACCGCAGCGCGAAGAGAAGGGTTCATCAGTCCACCAATGTAACGATTTAACTTCGTAACGGTTCGACGTGAGGCGAAGCCTCAGTATTTCCGTCGCATATTGCTCGGTAAAATGTTCAACTCGGTCCGGTACTTGGCCACGGTGCGCCGCGCGACCGGGACGCCGCGTTGGCACAGGATCTGGACAATCTCCTGGTCGCTCAACGGCGCGTGCCCGTCCTCGTTCTTGATGAGGTCCAAGATCGCCTCTTTCACACTCGTGTTACTCATCGATTCGCCAGTGGCAGTTTGATAACCGGGCGTGAAAAAATATCTCATCTCGAACACGCCCTGTGGCGTGGCCATGTATTTACCGGAAACAGCGCGGCTCACCGTCGTTTCATGCACGCCCACCGCATCCGCGATCTCCTTCATGGTCATCGGTTTCAAATGTGACGAGCCGTGCTCGAAAAAGTCCCGCTGCCGCGAAACGATCTGCTGCGCGATATTGGAAATGGTCTGTTGGCGCTGATGGATCGATCGGATGAGGAATTTGCCGCTCCGGATTTTGTCGCGGATGTAATCTTTGACTTCGCTGCCGTTATCGCCTTGCGCGATGATGTCCTTGTAGATGTTGCTGATCCGCAGATGCGGAATTTGCTCGTTATTCAGCACGACTTGGTAGTCGCCATTCATTTCTTCGACTGTGACGTCAGGAAGAACGTAGTTTTGCGGAGCCGCAGCGAAGACCTGGCCGGGGCGGGGATTTAACCGCGCGATATTGTTGGCGCACTTCTGTACTTCTTCCACGCCGATGTTCATCCGTCGCGCGATTTCAGGGAGGCGCCGTTTCCCCAAATCCTCCATGTGTTCGGAGATGATTTTGTATTCGAAGCTGCTTTCTTTTCCTTCCCGCCTCAGTTGAATGAGCAGACATTCACGGAGGTCGCGCCCGCCCACGCCCGGCGGATAAAAGCTCTGAATGAGAGCGAGCATCCTATCAAAATCCTCCTTCGGAATGCCGGAATTGAGGGCCATTTCTTCCGGCGTGCTTTGGAGAAAGCCGTTGTCGTCGATGTTGCCAATGATCAGTTCCGCGGCCTTGCGGTCATCGGCGTTGAGCGGCGTCTGATTTAGCTGTCCCATCAGGTGCTGCTGAAGCGTTTCCTGGGTGGCGATGGAATCAAAAAAGAACTGGCGCTTATCTTTCGCCTCCTGCGAAGGGCCGCTGTAGCTGCTCGACTGCGCCATGTAATCGCGCCATTCCTCATCCAACGTCGCCAGCTTCTCGAATTCCTCTTTGAAATTATCGTCTACGGAAGATTCGGCGCCGTTGCGTTCTTCGGGAGTCAGCTCATTCGGCAACTCCTCCAGCACAGGGTTTGTCTCCATTTCCTGTTGAACCAGATTACGCAGATCGAGCAGGGGCGCCTGAAGGATAAGAAGGCTTTGTTGGAGCTGCGGCGCGAGAACTTGGTGCAGGGCAAAATTCTGCGACTGATGCATTCCTTGTCCGGCCATATGCGAAGGTTATCGGCCTCGTCCGTGCCGGGCAAGCAATTTGCACGCCACAAACGCACCAGCATCTAGCATGATCCAATAGTGGCAGTCACAGCCCTGCAATGTCCCATTTCGCGATCGTTTCCTGAATCAGGCGGACAATTTTGTCGTTTACTTTCGTGAAATAGGTCTTCGCTTTGACCGGATCGAACGACGGATAACCCTGACCTTCCTTGTAAAGCATGATGGTCGACGGGAACGGATACGCACTCCACGTATTGGGCGGCGGGATCTCAGTCGCCATTTCAGGCTTGTAAAGCTCTTTGTGAACGAGAGCAGGATCGATCGCCATGATGTAGGCGGTCTCATTTTCCGCTCCGTGACCGCCATCTTGACCGAAAACCTCCAGCGTGACATCGCTGCAATACGACCACCAGTTCACGACCAGAATTCTCGTTTCTGTCTCGCGGCCGACCTCCTGCGCAAGCGCGCTCAGGACTGCCGTTTGACCGCCGCCGTGGCCGTTTAGCATAATGATGTTTTTGAATTTATTTTTCGCGAGACCGGCGAGAATTGCGCGGACATAAGCGCGATAAGCATCTTCGGGAATGGTGAAGCTGCCGGGGAACGCGTCCATGACTCCAGTGAATCCGTACGGAATCACCGGGGCGATCATCGCGTTAACTTGCGGTGCGACCTCGCGCGCCATCGCCACGGGCACGAGAATATCCGTCCCATTCGGTGCGACGCCGTGCGGCTCAAGCGTTCCCAACGGCAACAAGATAGTGTTGATTCTCGCGGGGACCCACTCGCGAAATTCGATCCAGTTGATGCGCTCCGTTTCGCGCGTGCTTGGCCCGTTCTTCTGGATGGAATTCATGCGGGCACATTAGCAGTTGCCTGAGCGTCCCGCTTGTGTTTTCTGGTCGTTCGCTGCAAACGGGAAACGCTACGTTTTTCCGTTTACCATGATCCATTGCACCGGCTGTTCGAACGCGAGGATTTCTTCAAAGACGTCTGTTATGCCACTGCACGGAATTGCAATTAAGTCCGCGACATAGTTGGCCCGAATGCGCCCGAGGATTTGCGGCCTTCCGAGCGCGCGTCCTCCATTCACCGTGACCATTTCCAACGCCTCTTCCGGCGAAACCGCGGGCACGCCGCGCCGAAAAGCGCGCATCTCGGCGAACAGACTCAGGTTCTCGTTACTCGCGAGACTATCGGTGCCGAGGCAAATGTTGAACCCGAGATCGCGCAATCTTTTGAAAGCAAATGCGCTGTGCGCGAAATAATCGTGACTGCGGGGCGAATGCACCACATGAAATTTGCTTCTGAATGTTTCGAGTAGTTCGAAATCGCTCTCCGCTAATTCGTTTAAATGCACAACGATCCATCCCGCATCATTCCGAACGGCTTTTTTGTCATTCCGAGCCCCGAACGCTTTCGGGGTCGAGGAATCTCTCACTGTTCCTAAAAAACGATCGAGGGGTGTTTGATCGCCGCAATCACTCATATCCCGTCCAATCTCTTTCATAAATTCATAAAGCGGCCCCGCCCCATCGCGAAACATCGACATCTCCTCGTGCGATTCCGCCAAATGCGTCGTCAACAAAACATTCTCACGTCGTGCAACTTCTTTGCAACGCCGATACAAATTCTTGGAAGTCGTGAATGGCGCATGCGGCGCCAGTCCCCAATTCGCTGCCGGCTTCAGCGATTCAACTGCAAGATCGACAAGTTCATTTGCGCGTTCCGGCGAACGCACGTCAATCAGCTCCGCGAACCACAACGTCCGAATTGGTGGATCAATCCGCGCACTCAATTCTGGGAACGCGGTCAGATTTGCGATCGTCGTTGTTCCAAATCTCTTCGCCTCGGCGAATCCTTCTGCGATCGATGCCACGTAATCTTGGGTGGAAAGTCTCGCCTTTTCCGCGTTGATCGCACGAATCCAATCAGCAAAAGATTTTTTCGGCGGGATTTGACCGCGTAAACATGTGTAATCGAGATGGCAATGCCCATTGATTAGTCCCGGCAGCATCACTTGCTCGCCAAGGTCGATAAGCTGTTGTCCTGAGTGGCGTGCGGAAATCTCCGGAAATTTTCCAACATCGATGATTCGATTTCTAGAAACCGCTACCGCGCCGTTCTCGATCGGCGGGCCATCCATGGTAACGACAGCGCGCGCCCGGATGATCATTTTTTTGCTGTAGCGGCGTTCTACGACCGTCGCAAATATCGCCGTAAAAAATAATGCGACGCTCAGAGAGCGCCGCTACAGTTCGTCCTTGCCTTTCACCGCCTCTCGGCATTCCGCCACGAGCAGATTACATGGTTCCTGGCAAAGCAACGGAATGCTTGTAGCCGCAACTGCTGCTGTAGCCGGGGTCTCTGACCCCGGTCTTCCCCGGGCTTTCGTTTGATCAAACGCCGGATCAAACTTTTCCTGCGGCAGGGTTGTCGATGCAATGGTGCCCTGCTTATCGCGCTTCCAGAGAATGGTGCGCAAACATCCGCCATCGGACCGGCAAAAATTGCCGACGACGTCGTTAATCTGTTCATCGGAAATTTTGGCCGCAATGCGGTACATTCCTGATTGTCGCCCCAGTGTTTCGCGCAGTGATATGGTGCGCAGTTGGCCTATTCTCCAGGACGCGAAGACGGCGAGTCTACCCGGATAAAAATAATCCAGGGCGCGCGTCAATTCATCGAATGTCGCAAGTTGCAAGCGCCAGCCATGCTGCAAATTGGGCGCAGTTTTAAGGGGGCGGTAATTGCCGCAGTCATCGAACTTGCTCAGATCGATCGCATCTTCGGCACTGTGAAAAAGTTTCAGGTCCCTACCCCCTTGGTCGTCGCGATGTGAAATTACAAAACCACCGTCGTTTGTTTTCCGCACCAGAATTTGCCCGATGCGAAAACGATCAATCAGCAAAGGTTCAAGGGCACGCTCGATGGAATCTGCCATTGCGCCCATCAGTTGGTAGAGCGCGACCGCCGGGCGCGCCGTGCTAATGAAGGCAATGGGCAATTAGTCCGGCCGCGCGCTCGAGGAATTGTCGATCTTCGTCCCCGAAGGCGTTCACCTTTTCGCTCTCGGTATCAAGCATTCCAAGAATCTTATGGTGCTCATTAATCATCGGGACAATGATCTCGGAGCGCGTTGTGTGAAAGGTGGGCAGATAACGCGGGTCGTGCCGAACGTCGCCGACGATGATCGGTTTGCCCGATTCCAGCGCCGCCCCGCATAAGCCTTGAGTGATTGGAAACCGCGGATACGCCGGGGGTTCGTCACCCGTTTCCGCGAGGATGACAAATTCGTTCTTCACGATTTTATAAATGCCAATCCAGCGATAATTGCGCGCCTCGCGAATCATTTCCACGAGTTGCGTCAGTCGCTTCGGCGTGCAGCCGCCGGCCAGCGCAAAGGCGCCGATCGCCTGCAGCTTCTTGCATGTCGTTTCTTTCATTCGCGGGAGAGCAATCTCGTGCAAAAGAAAACAAGCGCGAGCGGGATTTCAACTTTTCGCAATTAATTCGTCCCGCCACGGCGAGAGCCTTCGGAGTCAAATTTGGTTGCCTGTTCGATAATGATGTCGGCGAAGCCTCCATCGGTGCCGATGGACGGCGCATAAAATAGTGAGCGACCGTTGATCCGGTGCGGGTTGTGCCGAAAAATTTCGCCTCGCTCCGCGCGACGATTGCTCACTGGTCTTTCGCTTGCGATTCCGAGCAGCACCGGAATGTCTTCGTAACTGTGTAATCCATCGGAGATGAAAAACGGAACCACGACGACGTTCGGAGTCTTTGTCAATTTCTTCCAGTCGGAGACCAGCGGTGGTTCTTCCATGTAAACGTTCAGCACGTCGCCGTATTTTGCGAGCGCCCGGATATTTTCGGCTTCGCGTTTGGCCGCCACCGCGCTGTTTTCGTTCAAATCAGTGCCATGTGCCACGATCAACAGCGTAGTCTGGGCCGGATTGACATCTTGCGCGACCTCACCCGCGCGTTTGATCAACAATTCAGTCATCATCGAATGGTTTCCGACCGGCTCGCAATATTTCCAGAGCTGGCCGCTCGAACGTTTTGTGATGCGGCCATTCAGCTCGAGCTCGCGCGGAAGCACCGTCTGGGTGAAATAGCCTTCGCTGATGAAATTCGGGACAACGTAAACTTCGCGAATCGGTTTCGGATCAAACAGAAACAGCGCGTCGCGCAAGCTCGGCTCCTCTTTCCAGAAAGCGCATTCAACATCGAAAAAAACTTTCCGGCTTCGGATTTCCGCCGCATGCGCCAGCGTCGGCGCGCTCGAGTCCGGATTCACCGTCGAGCCGTGACCGACGATGAGGAGTGCGGTGTTGTGGAATCTCACAGAAGAAAAGTCCAACAGCCTGACCTGCGCGCAAGCCAAATGGGTCCGCGCTGTCGCGCGTTGGGTCCCGTCAGAGACCGTAAACGATGCGGTCGCTTTAGCTCAGCGAAACTTCCTTCGACCTTATGGCGTCTTTTCTGCGGCCAATTCCTGAAAACGAGGATCGTTGCGGATCAGATCCCAGATCGGGTCGATTCGCAGCAGTGGCAAAGTGATCACTTTGCCAAAGGGTATCTGCAGCAACCGCTTGAGAATGGGAATCGCGTGATCGGCATCGCCCAGGAGTGCGTAGATCTGTGCCATGGCAAACTCCTGTTCCGGACCCCCGAATGGATCTTTCAATGTAGGGTGCATAGCCATGGCTTTTTGTCCTTCGGCGATAGCAGCAGCCGCTTCACCCAAACCTGCAAAGGCCTGACCCAAAAAGCCGTGCAGCTCCGCCTCTGGACCAGAACCAGAATCCGGCGCTACTTTCTCGAGATCGCGTTGAAGCTCTTGCGCCGCCTTTTGGTAAGTCGCGCGGGCCGCAACAACATCGCCGGCGCGCTGTTGACTTAAGCCAAGCGTGAAAAGTAGCCATCTCCTTTCCTTCCTTTCCTCGACCGGCTTGTCGGCCAGCGCTTTTGAGAATATCTCTACGGCTGCGGCGTAATGCCGCTGAAACAAAGCCTGCACCCCGCGCATGACCGGGTCGGCGCCGGGATTCGCGAGCAGCGGTTCTATTGCGTTAAGATCTCCCGTTGCCCAGAAAACACCCGCTTTCTGCCAGAGGACAGTTGTATTCGTCGGCTCCCACGCCAGGACGCGGTCAACTGTAGCTAGAGCTTCGGAAAAATGGCGCAGGCACTTATACGTAATCGCCAGATTGAGTGAGGCATCAATGTTGCGAGGATCGAGCTCAACGGCGCGGCGCAGCCCCGCAATCGCCTCGTCCCAATGCGCAAGCCGCCGTTGGATGAGACCGATCGCTCTGTTCACGTCAACGTTATTCGGAAGACCCTGCTCGGCTTGTTGGAATTCCGCCAATGCCCCGGTGAAATCGCGCTGCGCGTAATAGCGATAATAACCAAGAGCCAGATGAGTCTCCGGCAGGTTTGGGTCGCGGGCGAGAGCATGATCTAGGGCATCCTTGGCTGCGGCCAGCCGCGCCGGGGTTGGATCGAATCCAAACCAGTAATACCCACTCTGCGCACAGGAGAGATGTGCCCAAGCCAAGACAAAGTTGGGATCCAATTTCGCTGCCTCTTGATATGAATGGATCGCACCGTCCACGGTAGGTTTATCAAACGGCGAGCCGCCTGTAAATGCGCGGCCACGCAGATAGGCATCGTAGGCGGCAGGATTGTTCGT
>WNGK01006199.1_pt1 | contig 12583 bp, 16 predicted proteins | sample 5400601 | NCBI WGS metagenome assembly WNGK01 (sample SAMN13153376, study PRJNA577476) | soil metagenome | isolation source: 60 cm soil or saprolite under Garry oak tree replicate 1 | place: USA:California | collected 2016-06-15 | reverse complement strand
ACGATGCTAAGATGCGCAAAGTTCGCCGCGGTGCAGGTGGAGTTCGCCGATGCATAGAAGGCCCGTGCCTAGCGGGCCGAAATGTGCTAAGGCGGCAACCCGTGCAGAAACGAAGGGGGCTATAGACCTTTTGGAGGCCCTGAGTCTGCCGCCGCCCGCGGCAAGCAGGAAGAGGATGAGGGCAAGACCGGCTCTTGGAACGTTGTACCGTCTCCCAGGTGGCCGAGAATGACGAGTACAATATCGAACGTAACTAGAATGTGCGGTGGTTTGATCGCCATTTTCCGTCCTGAGTCGTGGTACGAGGGGGAGTCTAACAGCGCGGCTGGGACGAGGGCGAGAATGAGTTTCCGGACCATAGGCCACGCCTGCGTGACGCGATCTACCTCCGCGATCTCTGGGAGGCGAACGATGCTCAACCGCGGCGTCGTCATCGTACGGCCGAAGCAGCCCTACCTGGATTGGGCGGCAGCACTGGATGACTCGGAACTCGTGCCCGATCCGAACGCTGAGCAGACAGTCTACCTGATCCCAAGCTACGGCGACGACGAGGAGGCGTGGGAGATTCTCGAGAGAGTGCATCCCGCGATATTTGAGAATGAACTCTATGGGTGGCACACCGACGAGGCGGCTTGGCCAAAAGGTCGAGACTTCGCGATGTTCAAGGCGTGGTTCAAAATCGAATTGCACTCGGTGGTCGAGGATCTTTGCGACTACGAGATCGTTGATGAGGATGCTGAGGCTTAGCCCCCCGCGGTTGGGACTACGCTGATTCAGGAAATTGGAGATCCGAAGGACCAACTTCAGGGCTCAACGATAGAATGTGTCAATTTTGTGCCAAGACCATCAGCCTTCGGATGGCACCATGTGTCAGACGGGACATCACGTCGAGCCGCTCAAGTTGCTGAACAGAATCAAGGTGTGGCCGATGGTTACCGTTGATGCCTGGTCTGCATAGAACTCAAAAACCTTTGGGGGCAAGCCCATGGGGGTTCGATCCCCCCTCCCGGCACCATTTGAAATCAGGCATTTGTTCGACAGACTCAGTACGCTCCAGGGTGTCTCCGGGCCGAAAATTGTGCCAGAAATGTACCAACGAGATTCCGGGAACGGGATGATTGAGCGCTCGGTGGAGCCCTGGATTTGGTGGAGACTCGTAAGCTTCTCGCCGCGGCTATGAGATCATCCTCCACGACAATCGCATATCGACGGTAAATCGCCTCCGTCCTATGACCCACCCGACGTTCGGGACACCGCTGACGCGCCCGCAGCTCGTAGTACAGCGACGGGGCGATCGGCAGCACCGCGCAGATCGGCTCGACCCCATTAGACGTCCCGGTGGTCGTTGATGAAACCCACATCACTTCGTTCGGCGGTCGAGCTCCGCCTGGGCGAAATACGCCGCCGCCTTCTTCAGGATCTCGTTGACGCGCCACAGCTCGACGTTCTCGCGCTCGAGCTGCTTCAGACGCTGTCGTTCCTCGGTCGTCAGTCCGGGGCGCTTGCCGTGGTCACGCTCGACCTGTCGGACCAGCTCCGGAGCGTCTCGGCGGCACATCCGATCTCTCGGCGATCGAGGTGATCGCCGCCCACTGTGACGCGTGCTCGTTCCCGTCCTCGAGAACCATCCGCACCGCACGGTCTCGCACCACCGGAGAAAACCTGCTCGGTCTGGCCGTGACCCCATCCTCCCTAGGAATGGAGCCTCCAGGAAACCCGGGGCGGTTCACACAGCTGGTCCTTGCCTGGTGCGTCGGCAGGCGGATGCCACTGGAGGTGCCCGCCGCGCCTTTGATAGACTCGACGTGCTGATGAAGCCCAAACCCACCCTCGCTCTTATCGGATGCGGCCGCTGGGGCGTCCACATTCTGCGTGATCTCATTGCCCTGGGTTGCGAGGTGCACGTCGCTGCAGATTCTTGGGCATCTCGCGAGCGCGCCATCACGGGAGGCGCTACCTCATTCCGGGACCGTGTCGAAGACCTGCCCGCGGTCGGCGGCGCGATCGTGGCTGTTCCAACTATTTTGCACACGGAGATCATCCGCCGGCTGATGCCGCGCCACATTCCAATCTTCGTCGAGAAGCCAATGGCGCCTGATGCAAAGGAAGCCAAGCAGCTGGCCGCAGAGTTGCCTGACCGCCTGTTTGTAATGGATAAATGGCGCTATCACCCTGGGATTGAGGCTCTGAGAGACATCGCGCGGTCAGGCGAATTGGGACCGGTCATCGGCCTCAGTACGTGGCGACTCGACTGGGGCAGCCCGCATGCCGACGTCGACGCAGTGTGGATACTTGCGCCGCACGACCTTGCGATCGCACTCGAAATCCTCGGACATATCCCGGAGCCGCGTGCGGCGGTCGCCGAACCCGGCACGAATGGCCTTCGTTCTCTATCGGCTATTCTTGGGTCGGTCCCTTGGTTCCGGATGGAGGTGTCGGAGCTCTACGCGAGAAAGCGCCGCGAGATCCGTCTCCACTTGCGCGACGGTACGGCAGTGCTTGGTGACGGATACGATGACCATCTGGACATCACGCGCCGCGGCTTGGACGGCACGCCGCTTTTCGAGAAACGGCGCGTCGGCGGCAGTATGCCACTCTTCCGAGAATTGGAAGCCTTTGTTCTGCATCTCACGGGCGGCCCAGCCCCGAAGAGCAGTGCGGCAGAAGGCGCCGACATCGTGGACGTCATCGCTCGGCTCAGGGCCATGGCAGACGCGGCACCGAAGCCCGATCATCCGTGAAGGCGACCATCCTCATCCCCACGCATGATCACGGCCCGACGCTGCGCCACTCGGTCACCAGCGCGCTGAGGCAAACCGTGAAGGAGATCGAAGTGTTTATCGTCGGCGACGGGATGCCGGAAGCGGCACGCGATGTCGCACGGTCGGTCGCGCGATTGGATGCTCGCATCCGGCTGTTTGAGCACCCCAAAGCGCCGCGGCACGGGGAAACACTGAGGCATCAAGCCCTTCGCGAAGCGGTCGGAGAGGCCGTATGTTATCTTTCTGACGACGACCTGTGGATGCCGGACCACGTCGAAACGATGCTCGCGCTTCTGGAACACTGCGATTTCGCCAACGCGCTCCCCCTCTACATGGATCGGCAGCAAGGGCTGGGCTCATGGACGGTCAATCTGGAGGCGGAGTATTTCAGACGGCTAATCCTGTCGGGTACCAATCGTATCCCGCTTTCCTGCGCGGCGCATACACTTCACATGTACCGCAAACTTCCACACGGCTGGCGCACGACGCCCGCGGGTACGCCGACAGATCTGTACATGTGGCAGCAGTTCCTTTCCGATCCGGGCTGCCGCGCCAAGAGCGCGATGCGACCCACGGTGGTGTGTTTTCCGGCACCGCCCCGCCAAAGCATGACCGCTCTGGAGCGGGCCCAGGAACTGGCTGAATGGAGCGGGCGTCTCACGGGCACGGATCTGGCCCTGCAGGCACTTGAACGGTTCGCGCTCGAGTGCGCGCGGATCGAGGCGGCGGAGGTGTCAAAGGTGTCGAAGCTGAGAAGCGAACTCGAGAGTCTCACGCGATCCGTGGATTTGCGCGCCGGCAAGCAACTCTTGTCGCTTCCGCTTATTGGTGCGGTGGCGCGCTTCGCATACCGGCTTCGAGATCGCGCCGCATCGCGCTAAGAGTGCCAGCTTTGCGGTCCGCGTCAGACAGGAGGGGAGACTCCGTCGGCCAATCCAGTCCCAGGGCCGGGTCATCCCACCGGCACCGGAGTTCGTCGGAGAGATCCCAGTAGTGGCTGACCGAGTAAAGATAGAGCGCGTCTGACGGGAAATAAAATCCGTGCGCCACACCGTGCGGAATATGAACAGCCGACAGACGCTCACCCTCCAATTCGACGGTGGACGTGAGGTTATGGGTCGGAGAATCCCTGCGCAGATCTTTGAGACCAAGGACCATGCGGTTCTGAAGGACGACGAGGTAGTCGTCATGCCGCGGATGCACGTGCACGCCCCGTAGCACGTTCTTTTGGGTTCGCACAAAATTCCACTGGGCCGGCGCGGGACCGGTCTGCCACTCGACACGAAAGAGTTCTGTCAGATCACCCCGATGATCGGAATGTGTCTTGAGGTCACGCCAGATGACGGCGTGCGGCAGAATAACATTGTGACGATTCACTTTTCTATTCGAGCAGATCCGTCCGCGAGAGTCAAGGATTGGGAGCCTAAAGGACTCGACAAATCCTAGTCCTCGTCGGGCCTAGAGACACAGGCTTCCTAAGCCTTTAGGTGGATGGTTGGATGGCCGGCCCTCCCGCGACGAGGACCTGTGAGGCTGACAGAAACAGCCCAGGTTGCGACGTGGCCGGTCCCTACCGGATCTGCATGCATTGTGAAGACGATGGGGATCGAGGATGTCGCCCTTTTCACACCCAGCACGTACGTGGAGCCCCGCGTCACGATCAGGTCCACTCTGACCCGAACTAGGTCGGCCGCGAGTTCTGGGATCCGAGCGTAGTTTCCCTCAGCCCAGCGGTCCTCGATCAGAATGTTCTTGCCTTCGATCCAGCCGAGCTCCCGCAGGCCAAGTCGGAAGGCCTGCCACAGACGAGCTTCCGATGGGTCTGAGGCTTTTCCCCCCAAGATCCCGACGCGGTACACCTTCCCCGCCTGCTCCCCCTCGGCGGCGAGCGGCGCGGCGACGAGGCCACCAGCCAGAGCGCCGAGGAACGTGCGACGGTCTATCAATGCGTCCTCTCGCAGGTGGTCTGCGAGTCGAGCGCGATGGGATGTGGGGCGTGGGGCAACCGGGGCGGGTCCATGGAGGAAGCCTCCTCACTGGCTGGGCGGGAATCTAGCAGAACTCGCCGGAAGGGAGCAGCGAAGACGGGCTTACTGCGCGGGATGATCGGTGACGGGCTGCTGCTATCAGAACACCCCGTACCAGGACGATCTAGGAAGACAGCCAGTTAGTCCGGATCGCTCTGGTTTGTTCTGCTTAGGTTGTCTTGGGCATCCTGAGTACGTGGTCCGGGGCGACTCTTAATCAAGGGTCCAAACTTCGAATCCTTGACGGCCCACCAATCAAGAGAGCTTGCGGTCGGCCTTATGGTTTTGGCCTGGCTGCGTTCGGTCAGTTGGATGTGGAGAAGGTGCCGGACCTACTCACTCGCGAGCTCGAGCTCATATGAGGCAATGCTGGAGCGCCTTCGCTTGCCAAGCTAGATCGAAGCTTCCTCGGGGGGCGACGATGAGGTGTGCTCCGGCCAGTCGGATGCGGTTCCTCGCCGCGATCGAGGCTCGTACCGAGGCTCCGGTTGACTTCACACATGAGCGCTGTCAGGATCGTCGCGACATGCTATCGGTTATCCGCGTTGCGACAGGGCGCCCTGGTGCCACGGCGTCTGAGAACAATGGCGGGGAGATCATGATCCCGCGTGGTCGCGCGCCCCTTCGTCTGCGCCACCTAGGCGGGCGAAATGGCTGAGAAGGTCATGGTCATCGTCCCGCGGACGGCGCCGGCACTCTTCGCTTACCTGAAGGGAAAGTTCGCCGAGGACCCGACAATCTCGGTGATCATGGACCGGCGGAGCGGGGAGCGACGGCGGCGCAATGACGCGCCAGCCACTGAGCGACGGGGCGGCGACCGGCGTCGGGCAGACGAGGCCCACGCCATCGTGGTGAGAGAGCCGTAGCACACGGAGGAAAATGGCAGGAGAAGCGTGGCGGTCACCGCGCTCGGGCAAGCCCTTTCCCGAGTCTGCCTGGTGAAAGTGCCTCCGGCTCACGTTCGTGCTACCACGCTGCTACCAGAACACCCCGTACCAGGACGATCTACGAAGACATCCAGTCATTCCAGATCGCCTTGATTTGTAGGCTTGGGTCGCCTTGGGTATCCTGCGTACGTGGTTCGGGGCAACTCTTATTAATCAGCAGGTTCAACCTTCGAGTTCGTGACTGCCGCTCCTCAACCCAGGTTGCACGCCCGCCGTTGATGACGTGGCTGACGGCTTGAGCTCATCGAGAGCCAAAATCTCCACTAAACTCACGCTGTCACTGTGCCGGGCACAGTTCTGACACAGGCCAACTTTTGATCGTTAGAAATTCAATGTTTGTCCACTATCAGTTGACAGCGATCCGCGGCGCGGGCTGAACGACGAGGCCGTGTGATGAATTGGCAACGAGCCTGTTGGACCAAAGTCCAATAGGAGGCGCGAGAAAGCGCTGCTAACGTCGAATCGGGCCGCCGCATCCACTGCCCGTCCAATGGGCCGATGAGAGTGCCCCGACTAGTCTAGATTCAGGGCTATGAAGGGCGCGATCTCGGCGTCGCTATCGCTACTCTCAACACGAGACTGAAGCAGGCAGGCTCGTCGAACGAGGGAGACCCATCGATGATCGTCAGGACGACGGATCAGCGCGCGTCAAAAGCGGGAGGCCCGCGGATGATCATACCAGCCAGTGTCACCGGGACGATGCTCGCCCTCGCTCTCGTCGTGGGCGTCCCCGCCGAAGCTGGAACGCCGACCGACGCGCTGCGCGAAGTCTTCACCGGCGTGAACAAGGTTCTCAGGGGACCGATGAGGGAAGATCAGTTGGCAGCGCGGGTACTCAACGCGCGCGCTGCTGAGCCCCATCCTCGACTTTCAGAACGCGGCCGCGCGCGCCCTCGGAGACGACTGGTGGACACGCACCGGAGCGGAGCAGGACGAGTTCATCGAGCTGTTCACTGATCTTCTCGAGCGCTCATGTGTCGCGCAGGTGGCGTCGGTGGCCGCCAGGAGTGGCGGCATGCGTGTCGACTACCTCGATGAAGCGATCGATGGGGACGTGGCGATGGTCTGGACGGCAATCGTGAGGAGGAGCGGAGGCGAAGTGCTCTTCGACTATGCCATGATCCGGCACGAGGAGCGCTGGCTGGTCCGCGATATCTTCGTTGAGGGTGTCAGTCTGGTCGCAAATCTCCGCTCACAGTTTCAGAGGATCCTCCGGGACTCGTCCTATCCGGGGCTGGTGATCCGAATGAAGGCACGCACCATCGAAGCGCCGCCCGGACGGGCGGCTACCGCCATCGAACTGGTCGGCCGCCCGGCGAGCGGGCGCCGACCAGGGACAGTCCCTAGCCCGAGCCCAGCTGGACGAATGTCAGAGCAGTTCTGCAAAGCTGATCACAACGCCCTGCGGGTCCGAGACTTCGAAATATCGTTCTCCCCAGTCGGCATCCTTGGGTCGGTCGGGCGCCAGACCTCTTTCAACAAGATTCCGCTGGAGCGCGTCTACCCCGCGCACACGGAGAATTACGCGAGTCCCAGGATGGCCTGTGCTGACGGGCGCTTCGCGAAGATTGATGACGCTCTGGCCAGCGCGCATCGTCGTAAAGGGAGCATTGGCCCCCCCGTACTCGACCTCGAATCCTAGCCTTGTATAAAAGGCGACCGATTCGGTCATATCGCGCACGGCCAGAGTCACCGCGCTGATGTGATCGATCCGCCAGGATGGCATGGAGATACGCGCTCAGGTGGTTGTGGCCGTAGTGAGCGTGCGGCTAATCCAAAGGAAGTTTCGTGCGGGCTACCCTGGCCGGTTCTTCTGCGGGGCTGAGGCATTCGTACTCTCGCTATCGCACAGCAGGAGTACGCCGGGGGTGGCCAGGGAGTCAAGCAGCACTGATTGGGTTGAACTCTCGGCTATTGATACCGGAAACGTCATGGTGTCCGCGGCCCCCGGAGAGGGGACGATCAAGAATGCGAGACAAACTGCCAGGAGAGTGAATTTCTGAAGGGCGAGAGACATACGCTCCTCCTCTCTTGCGCTTAGGGTCACGATGGGTTCCCCGGCCGCCTGCCAGCGTTCCTTGCGCCGGCGCCCGCTCTCGAGCGATAGAGCCCTTTCTTTCGCCTTGCTCCACTGGTATGTCGGCCGCGGGTACGTGGAGCGACAGTTGCCCAGGCGCGGGTAGTGGTAACTTGGCCGCCCTCCACGCGACTGCGGTGCAGTAAACGTGAGAGAGCGAGCGTCAGTCTACTTTTTCTCCTGCGCGACGGCAGCCTCGGCGGCCTGAAAGCCGATCTTGCTGTGGGTGCCGTCACAGAACGGTTTGGTGACCGAAGCGCCACACCGGCACAGCGCGAACCGTGGCCCTCGCCCGCTCGTGTCGACCTTGTTGCCGTTGACGTCCACCAATTCGAGGTCGCCTTCCACCAGGTACGGGCCGTTGGGACGGATAGTCACTTTGACAGCCATTGAGTCCTCCTAAAGGGATGGGATGTTTACTGCACCATAGCATGGGGCCAGAGAGCGCATCTTACCGTAGGAGAGGCGCCGGGCGCTCACCTCTTGGTCGAGTGTGCCACCCGGAGTCTGCTCCAGCAGATCTCCAGAGACGAACCGCAAAGCCCTGTTGCCGAGGGTGAGCGCGTTCAACGCCTCTCCAACTCAGGCTGGAACGAACTCAATAGGCGCCCCCCGTCGTTGATAGCCGGCCCCACCACTCTGCTACACTCCGCCCAGCCTGGTAAGGAGGGCTCATACCATGGACCCGACCCGATGGTCCCACTCCCCGCATAGCCCACAACCGCAGAAAGCCTGCGGGCGGACCCAGTGATCGACCGGCGCGCGTTCCTCGCTGGCACGGGTGCGGTTCTCTCTGCCGCTCCGCGCGCCGCCCACGGCAGCGTTAGATGACAGAGGGGAAGAATATGGGGACCCGACTACGACAAGGTCGTGGCGCGCGCCGACGATATACGCACCCGACGCGACGACGAAGGCTCTGGCCGATCATCTCTGCCCTCCTCCTCTTCGGTACGGGTTGCGCCGGAACGGGCCTGCCCGCCGCATCATCGGTAGCGGCTGCCCCCGACCTGGTCGAGGCGAAGCATCAAGTCAGCGCATACGTCGACTCGGGGCGGTACGAGGCCGACATCGCCGCCGTCACTCAGCAGGCGCGAGCCTACCTTGAGTCGAGAGTGCCGCGGGGGAGTAGGTTGGCCATGGTCGTCGACGTCGATGAGACAGCGCTCTCCAATCTCCCGAGCTTGCGCGCGAACGATTACGGCTTCATCGTTCCCGGGCCCTGTGATCTTCCGCGGGGCCCATGTGGGCTGGGTGCGTGGATCCGGATGGCCCAAGCAGAGCCGATCAAGCCGGTGTTGACCCTCGCCCGTCTCGCCCGAGACCGTGGAGTCGCCGTGTTCTTTCTTACCGGGCGCTCGGAGCGTTCGCGCACGGTCACGGAAGGTAATCTGCGGAGGGCAGGATATGAATGGACTGCGCTGATCTTGAAGCCAGACGACCTCACAACGACATCGGCAGTCGATTTCAAGGCGCCAGAGCGAAAGAAGCTCGTGGACCAAGGCTACACGATCATCGTGAACATCGGCGATCAGATGAGTGACCTCGACGGAGGGTTTGCCGAACGGACGTACAAGCTGCCGAACCCGTTCTACTTCATCCCATGAACCGAGAAGTTTGACCTCGTTATCAACCTCACGACCGTCGATAGGTCACATAACCCATGACACGAAGCAGACAGGAGAGCGGCGTACGGGGAATCCGTTCGCGCCGTTCGATGCGGCGAGGGCTGGAGACGGACCCACGTGGGCACTGCGCCAGTCCTCGACCCTACCAGTAGGCGGACGACCCAGCATGACCGAGCCCACGCTGGACATGCCATGAGCCGTCAGATCGGCGAAGTGCCGACCAGAGTGTTCTCGCCGGGCGAGATCATCTTTCGCGAGGGAGACGACCCCAAGGGCGAGGCCTTCATTGTTCACATCGGCCGAGTGGAAATCCGCAAGCGGATCGGCGGCGAGGACAGACTGCTGCGCGTGCTCGCCAAGGGCGACCTTCTGGGAGAATTAGGACTGTTCGGCAACACCCCCCGCTCGGCCTCGGCTGTGGCGACCGATGCGGTCACGCTGATGGTGATCCCCGCCAACCGACTCGACCATCTCGTGCGCGACAATCCATCCCTGGCGGTGGCGATCATCCGCGATCTGACCACCAAACTACTGGCCGCCGAGAATCGGTCGCGCAACGCTGAGGAAGGCTGACTTTGTACATCTGCCTTCCCCCGACATCGTGGACCCGCGCGGCGAACTGGACACAGGTGTTGAGGATGGGCGCGTCTGGATGAGGTGCGAGTGTGGGGCGACTTTCTGTCTGACCATCAAACGCTCTGATGGCGAGAATGTCCGCAGACGCTAGAGCCTGCAAGTTCTTCGATGTCTGCGGGCTGCCGGGTTATGTCACAGGGGCGGCCGCCCCTCGGATCGAGCCCCGTGGTTATCGAACGTCTCCCACGCGTGCCGGACGCCTATGGTAAGGTGAGCGGCCATGCGCACCGGAAGCGCCTACGTCGCCGCTCTGAGAGACGGCCGCGCCATCTATCTCGACGGCGAACGGGTCGAGGACGTCACGGCCCATCCCGCGTTTGCCGAGCCGATCAAGGGGATCGCCCAGACGTACGACCGCGCGCACGCGGCCGCGGGGGATCCGGCGCTCACCTTCGCCGAACCGGGGACGGGGCGGCGCCACAGCAACATGTGGCTCGTCCCGCGCTCGGCCGAGGACCTCGGGGCGCGGCGGCGCGTCCACCGCTTCTGGGCGGAGCCCTCGTACGGACTGATGGGCCGCACGCCCGACCACGTCGCGAGCGTGTTGACAGCATTCGCAGCGTGGCGCCAGCTCTTCGACCGGGGCGGGGCGCGCTTTGGCGACCACGTCGTGCGGTGCTACGAGCGCGCGCGCGATGAGGACCTCTACGTTACCTACGCAATCGTGCCGCCTCAGATCGACCGCTCGCAGCCCGCCCATCGGCAGCCCGAGCCGTTTCTCTATCCGGGGGTCGTGGCCGAGCGTGAGGGCGGCATCGTCGTCCGCGGCGCACAGGCCATCGCGACCTCCGCGGTGCTCGCGGACTGGCTGTTCCTCAGCTACATCACGCCGCTGGTTCCGGGCGACGAGGACTACGCGCTGTCGTTCGTCGTGCCGATCGCCGCCGAGGGCCTCCGCCTCTACCCGCGGCGGCCCTTCGCCGCGATCGCGACCAGCGTCTACGACTACCCGCTCTCCTCGCGCTTCGACGAGGTGGATGCGACGGTCGTGTTTCAGGACGTGTTCGTGCCCTGGGAGCAGGTGTTCATCTACCGGAACGTGGACCTCGTCAACGCCCAGTTCCACGAGTCGCCCTCGCACACGCTCGCGAACTTTCAGTCGCTCGTGCGCTTCTCGGTGAAGCTCGAGTTCATGGCCGGGCTCGCCATGAAGCTCGTCGAGCTCCACAGCAACGAGAAGAATGCGGCCGCCCAGGCCACCCTCGGCGGCGACATCGCCGCGCTCTGCGCGAGCTTCGATGCGCTTGTCCAGGCGGCCGAGCGCTCCCCCTTGGTGGTGAACGGCGTAGCGCGCCCGCACCCCCAGTACGTCTATGCCGGGATGAGCCTCCAGCGCCGGCTCATCGTGGACATGATGCGGACGCTCCGCGAGCTGGCGGGCGGAGCCTTCCAGGCCGTGCCCTCGTCCGAGGCGAGCTTCACGAGCGGGGAGACCGGGGCGGACACGGAGCGCTACTACCGGTCGGGCGTGGCGAACGCGCGCGACCGGATCAAGCTCATCAAGCTCATCTGGGACTTTGTCGGCACGGAGTTCGGCGGCCGCCAGCTCCAGTACGAGATGTTCTACTCGGCCGCGCAACCCGTGGTGAACACCCGGATGTTCAAGGCCTACGATTGGCCGACGGCCAAGGCCGCCGTCGACCGCTGCCTCGGGGAGTACTGAGCCTGTGGCCACGCTCGGCCTCGTCAACATCGGCGCCCTCGCGACAGGCGTGCTGTCGGCGCCGCGCCTCGAGGCCGAGGCCATCCTCGTCGAGAGCGGGCTGATCGTGGCCATCGGCGCTGCCTCGAGGACGTCCGCGGCCGCCGCCGACGTCGTCGTGGACTGCCAGGGCACGACGGTCATCCCCGGGCTCATCGACTCCCACTGCCACGTGGTCCTCGGCGACTACACGCCGCGCCAGAAGACCGTGGACTTCCTCGACTCCTACGTCCACGGCGGGATCACGAGCGTGGTGTCCGCCGGCGAGGGGGTTCACGCCCCCGGCCGCCCGCACGATCCGGTGGCGGCGAAGGCGCTCGCTATCACGGCGGCGAAGTGCTTCGCGAACTTTCACCCCAACGGCATGAAGGTGAACGCGGGCTCGGTCGTGCTCGAGCCCGGGCTCACCGACGACGACTTCGCCGAGATGGCGCGCCACGGCGTGCGCCACGCCAAGTACGGCTTCGGCGACTACGCCCACCCGCAGGACGGCGAGCCGGACGTCCGCCGGGCGCAGAAGCACGGGCTCTGCGTCATGTCCCACTCGGGCGGCAACTCGATTCCGGGCTCGAGCCCGATCAGTCACGACGTGCTCCTGCACCTGCGCCCCGACGTCTGCGGTCACGTGAACGGCGGGACCACGTCGCTCGACGAGGACGGCCTCGCGACCATCGTCCGCGAGACCGACATGGCCTTGCAGATCGTGCAGGCGGGCAACCTCCGCTCCGCGCTCTACATCGTCAAGCTGGCGCGCGAGGCGGGCGCGCTCGAGCGCGTATGCCTCGCGAGTGATACGCCGACGGGGAC
>WNGK01013448.1_pt1 | contig 12584 bp, 9 predicted proteins | sample 5400601 | NCBI WGS metagenome assembly WNGK01 (sample SAMN13153376, study PRJNA577476) | soil metagenome | isolation source: 60 cm soil or saprolite under Garry oak tree replicate 1 | place: USA:California | collected 2016-06-15 | reverse complement strand
TGGCTGCGGCCCAGTACTGTCCATTGGGGCTAATGGCTACCCCGGAGATGGCATCGAAGGTAGAGGTCCAGACGCACTCACGCATCAGGGCGAAAGCCAGGGTCGCGTCCTGCAACTCGACGCCTTGCAAATAGGCCCCGCGAATGGAGAGCCTCGAGAGGTCCAGGCCGCGCAGGTGGCCGCGCAGCGCTTTAAGCAGGGTGATGACGTTTGCCGGACCATAGCCCTCTTTGGCCGCGTCCTCCGTCCGGAACTGCACGAGCAGGCGCAGCAGGTGTGCCTCGACCTGTGCGTCGGCTCCCAGTTCGGCGCGCAGCCGCGCGAGGAGGGGAAACACCAGCAGGCGCACCTGGATCTCTCGCACATAGTCTTTGGCCTGCGCCTGCGCGAGGGCCACCTGGCGCAGGTGCTGCGGCTCGCCTCGCGCGATCTCCTTACTGAACCGTTCGCCCAACTCATCGGTGAGGTACTCCATCACCACCGATTGCAGACTAAAGCTGGCCTGCTGCCCCCACTCCAACAGCGAGCGGCGCGCGAGCGCCTCCAGCGCCTCCAACACCTGCGCGCGCCACACCCTGGGATGCAGCACCTGCGAGAGCGTGTCGAGCGTCGTCCACTCGCGCAGCACGGCCAGCCAGGTCAGCAGCAGGTGCTCCAGCGGGGTGAGCCGTCCCACCTGCTGGCGCAGCACCGGCCGTATGCCGTTGAAGATCAGTTCTCCCTCCTCGAGGAAGCGGTCGAGGTCTCCACCGAAGAGGTCGGAGATGGTCTGCGCCACGATCTTGAGGGCCAGGGGATTGCCCGCGTAGCCAGCCACCAGGCGCTGCCAGGCCGCTGGCGTACCGCTGAGTCCCTTGTCGGCAAGCAAGACACGGGCGATCTGGTCGTCCAGCCCCCCCAGGCGCAGCGAGCGCACCGGGGAGCGCACCCCTTCCAAAGGCTCGATCTCCCGAGGCTTCTCGCGAGAAGTGAGCAGCACACAGCTCTGGTGGGCCGACTCGCCCAGGCGCTCGATCAGCCGCCCGTAGCCCTCGTAGCCCGGCAGGTAGCTGCCTTCAGGGTCACTGCTTTGGAGCAGTGTGTCGAAGTTGTCGAGGACCAGCAGGCAGCGGCTGGCCTGCAGGCGCGCCATGAGCTGCGTGATCCGCTGCTCCAGCGAGGTGGGGAAGTCCGCGGGCGGCGTCTGGGAGAAGAAGGTGAGGCAGTCGGCCACCAGCTCCTCGCACGAGGGGGCATCGCGCACCGAGCGCCAGAGCACGGCCTCGAAGTGCGGAGTCAGGCGGCTCCCCAGCAAGGAGGCCAGCATGCTCTTGCCGATGCCGCCCATCCCGAGCAGCGTCACCAGACGGCAGCGCTCCTGGAGGATCCACGCTGAGAGTTCGGCCACTTCCATCTCGCGGCCCGCGAAGTGGCTCACGTCGAGGGCTTCCACCAGGTTGATGCGTGGGGAGGCGGCAGGTTCCGCGGCCGCGTGGGCCCCGGGTGTCCCGGCCGGTGGAGAAAGCGGGACAGGCGAAAGAGGAGCGAGCAGGTCAGCCAGCCAGGCGTCATCGAGCAGCACCTTCTGGTGCGCCGCCTTCCACAGCGCGCGGATCTCCTCCTCCTCGCGCCCGGCGGGAAACGCGTGCTGCTGCATCCCAAGGGCGATGAGCTGTTTGAGGCGCTCGGCTTTGGGGTAGCTCAGGCCCCCCTCCCAATCCACGACGGCGTGGCGGGAGGCGCCGAGCCGCTCGGCCAGGCCCGCCTGCGAGAGGCCGATGGCGGTGCGCAGCGTCAGCACCAGCTGGCCGAAGGTATAGTCTTGCTCACGGTACGAGTAGCTCTTCACGAGCGATCTCCTGATCTCGCGTGACCCAGCGCAGCGACACACTTTGAAGGAATGTGAAGTGAGGTGTGCAGTCACACGTCACCTGCTGGACGCTGACTTCAAGAGGACCCATCCGCAATACTGATGTGTGTCGGGTGTGCCCGCTGCGTGGGTGAACGCCTGCCTGGGGGCTGGGGCACTGCCACATGGGCCCAGCCCCCTGTTCTCTCTGCCTCTAGCATACCACATGTGGAGCGAACGCGCGAAGCTGTTTTCTTGAGTGATCACGGCGTCTCCCCATAGATGAGAGTGGTACAGCTTTGCTGCGAAGCCTGAGTCAGGTGGCCAGAGTGCCCTCTTTGCGGTAGGGCATCACTAGGTAGGTGAGCTGCTGCTCTCCTAACATCTCTTCCCCGTAGGCATAGAGCGGCAGGATATTGGGATGATCCAGTCGGACGATGGCTTTGGCCTCCCGCTCGAAGAGGCGCGCCGCCTCTTTGGCGCTCGCGCTCTCTGGGTAAGCAATGCCCTCGCTGCGGATGACTTTAATGGCCACCTGTTGGCCGATGCGGGCATCTTCAACAAGGTAGACCTCGCCCATGCCGCCGCTACCAAGCAGACGAAGCAGCCGATAGTGACCCAGATGTAACCGGTACAGCCCCACTCGGTGGTGGATAATTCGGACTTCTCACCCAATCACTTGACAGCATGGTAAACTCACCTTATGCTTGCAGCTTAAGCAGCTCTCCCTTCTCTCCATTTCCAGCAGCGAGGTTTCGTATGGCCTTTCATGTGTTCATTTTCCTACTCCTGGTCAGCCTCCTCCTCTCGCTGGCGAGGCTCGGGCGTCTTGAATGGTTCCCTCTTTGGCCTTCCTCCCCACGAGGAGGGGCCAAGCGCACGACGCTCCATCGTTTGCTCAAGTCTCGTTCTCCTGCTGATTGCCCGGCCTGTCGTCTCGCCTCCACTGCCTCGTCGGGTGGAGAGCCAGCGTCTCTGCCAGTGCGTCCCTGGCCTGAGGTGAAAAGCCAGCGTGGAGCCCCCAAGCGCGTAAACACCGAGGGCTACGCCTGTCCCAACCACCAATGTCTGTACTTCGGGATCACTGATGCTCACCTCCACGCTTTGGTCGGAGATGGCACGCATGGCCGGGCCGAGCGGATCCAAACGTTTCGCTGCCATGCGTGCCGCACCACGTTCACTTCCAGGCGCAACACGGCCTTGTACCGCTTGAAAACCCCTTCCCAGCAGGTTGCCGTCGTGCTGTCTGCCCTGGCCGAAGGACTGGATGCTTCGGCGGCCGAGCGGGTCTTCGGCTACCGTCAGGCGACCATCACCACCTGGCTCACTCGTGCAGGCAAGCACGCTGAGACCTTCCATGAGCACTGCTTCCGCAACCTGCACCTCCCGCATCTGCAGTTGGACGAACTCCGCACCAGGTTGCGCAACGCCAAGCGGGTCCTCTGGCTCTGGCTCGCCATCGATCCGAGCACCAAGATTCTTCCCGTCCTCCATCTGGGTCTGCGCACACAGACCATGGCTCATACGGTGATTCATTCCCTGCGAGAGCTCTTGGCTCCAGGCTGCATCCCGCTTTTCACCAGTGATGGGTTGAATGTGTATTTCTATGCTCTCACGGCCCATTTTGGACACTGGCACCAGGTGAGCCGACGAGGGCGGAAGGTGAAGCAGTGGCAGGTCGCGGCGGACTTGGTCTATGGCCAGGTGAAAAAATGCTACCGCCGGCGCAAGCTGATTCGGGTCACGCACGTGATGCGCCTGGGGACACAAGCAGATCTTAAGGCCGTCTTGCAGCACTTAGGCTTCTCGGGACGGCTCAATACCGCTTTTATTGAACGCGTGAATCTGACGGTCCGTCACGGTGTCTCAGCGCTGGCACGTCGAAGCTGGGCCACTTCCCAACAGGCTCCACAGCTTCTAGATCACCTGGAGTGGTGGCGAGCTTACTACCATTTTGTGCGTCCACACGAAGGGCTGCGGGTAGCGCTCGTGCAGCCTCTCGATCGAGGGGGCAAATTGTTGGCGCAACGGTACCGCCAACGGACGCCGGCGATGGCAGCCGGCAGAACAACCCGACGATGGACGGCAGGCGAGGTGCTCTCATACCCCTTGCCAAAGGCTTCCGCTTGAGCGCCACACAAGCACAGGTGAGAGGAGTGTCATGTCGCCAGGGAATCGGTGAAAGTTCCAGCAGAAGCACGCGGAGAGAGCCTCACCTCGGGAAGCGGTCGCTGTCCGGTCTGCCCTATGACCAATATCCGGCCCGTTAAGCGTTCACAGGGGCTCAACGAATTATCCACCATATCTCATGGCAGTACCCTCCAGGGGTACAGCCCTTGGACATAGTGGATAATTCGATCCCCTTCTGCGAACCCATTTCGAACTGATTTTCGCCTCATTGGGCCGTACAAGAGGGTCCTTCATCCTGCAGATCCACGCACCTGAACCTGCTTTCACCTTCACCAAGCCGCCTCTTGCCATTTCGCGGGCGTCTTCTTACTTCATTCACGCTCAAATTGTGAAGCATGGCACCGGCGGCAGAGGATGGCACAGCACCTCCTGCACTGTCCAGCGTCGGTTGGTTCTCCCCGCTGCCATCGCTGGAGTACGCTGCCGATAGCGTTGTGCCAGACGTTTGCCCCCTCGTTCTTGAGGCTGCACAAGTGCCACTCGGAGCGATGCATGGGGTCGCACAAAATGATAGTAAGCTCGCCACCACTCCAGATGGGCCAGCAGGTGTGGGGCTTGCTGGGCTGTGGCCCACGTGCGACGTGCCAGAGCTGCTACCCCATGACGGACCGTCAGATTCACCCGCTCGATAAAAGCAGTGTTCAGTCGTCCTGAGAGACCAATCCCTGCAAGGCGATTTTGAGAGCGGCGCCTGTCCCCAGGCGCATCACGTAAGTGACCCGCACCAGCTTGCGCTGCCGGTAGATTTTCTTCACCTGACCATAGAGCAGCTCTGCCGCCACCTGCCACTGGGACACTTTCTGGCCTCGACGAACCCCTTTACACCACTGTCCAAAATGAGCCGTGAGAGCATAGAAGTACACATTCAAGCCATCACTCGTGAAGAGCGGAAAGCAACCAGGAGCCAGGATCTCTCGCAGGGAGTGAATAACAAGGTGCGCCATGTTTTGCGTGCGCGGACCCAGGTGGAGTACAGGGATAGTCTTCGTCAGGGGATCGGTTGCCAGCCACAGCCACAGCACCTGTGTACAGCTGCGGAGCCGTGTTCGCAGTTCATCCAACTGCAGGTGCGGGAGCTGGAGGTTGCAGAAAGAGTGCTCGTGCAACGTCTGAGCGTGCGAGCCCTCGCGCGATAGCCAGGTGGTGATGGTGGCATGGCGGTAGCCGAAGACGCGCTCAGCGGCGGAAAGATCCAGCCCACGAGCCGAGTGCAGTCAGCACCAAGGCGACCTGCTGGGTGGGGGTTTTTAAACGGTACATAGGGGTATGGCGTCGGGCAGTGAACGTGGTACGGCAGGATTGGCAGCGCAATGTTTGGATGCGCTCGGCATGGCCATGCTTGCCATCGCCAACGAGAGCATGAATGTGAGCATTTGTCATGCCGAAGTATGGGCACTGGTGTTAGGACAGGCGAAGCCATCTGTGTTCACCCGCTTCGGTGCTCCTCGGCACGTTTGGTGGCCCAGGCAACGGAGATTATCGTGGGGAGCTGCAGCGAGCGATCGGGGTGAGCAAAAGCTATGCAACTCGGCACGGGATTCCTGCCACCTCCGTCCTTGTGCGGTTGGATGGGCTCTATGGCGACGCCGCACCTCTGCTCGATGTCCTCTCGGCGAGCCTTTCCGTGATCGCCAGAAGCCGGGCCTATCATCTGCTGGACCTGGAAGCGGTGAAATGCCACCTGGAACACGCTCCAGACCAGCGCGTTACCCACCCGGAGAGCGGGATGATGCGTGCGCTCTACGATTGTGCCTCCGTCCCGTTGACCGCCTCTGGCCCGACGGTGCGTCTGATCGTGGCGGCGCACCCTGCCACCGAAGCAGCTCCCGCAGTTGGTATCGAGCGCGACGGCATCGTCTACGAACTCTTTGTGAGCACGCTTCCCTCTCCCGCGTTTACAGCTTCAGATGTGCTGGATCTCTATCTGCACCGTGGTTCGTTTGAGACACATCTTTCTGATGAAGACGAGGAGCAGAACGCCGACCGATGGTATTCTCACACCCCCTGTGGCTAGGAGTTTGCCCAGATTATCGGTCAGTGTGTTTGGAACCTTCGATTGGAATTAGGGCACCAGCTCTCTCAGGCCGAGTTGCGCACGACCGAATTCGCTCCTGTTCAGACTGCTGAACCTGCTGTGAAAGAAAAGCCTACGCCGGAAGATTCGTCCGCGTCGTCGGTCATCTACGGTCCTCCCCAATGGGCCCGTCCCTCTTTTACCCATGGCTTCCCTGGTTCTGCATTTACACCGCAACCAGATGGAACGCTGCGTTGCCCAGCCAATCACCCGCTCTATCTCCAGGAACGACGTCCCGAGCGCGATGGTTCTCTGCGGCTCTTGTATGCCGCGCGCATTGGTCATTGTCGTTGCTGTCCGTTGCGTGTACAGTGTCAAGAGAGGAGCACGACGCTGAAACCACGCCGGGTCAGTGCCGTGTTGTGGCCAATCGACTCCTCACTGCCCACCTGCTCTTCCATGTGCTCAGATGGACCTCCACTACCTCTTGCTCCTGTGCTCTGGCGCGACTGGCCACGGTGCAGCATCCGGCGAACCTGGCTCAAGGTCGTTCGCAGCCAAACCATCTCCGTGGAAAGCCCCTCACCGTTTTCACCGTTACGCACCACAGAGTCCACGGAGAAGAGATTCACCCGGGCTGAGCGCGCCCATTGGCGGCTCTCCTGGGACCAGCGCTTGGCGCGCAATGCCCGTCCAGCGGACGCTCCCCGCCTGGTCGTCACGCTTCACGGATTGCCGGCCACCTTTGCTTCCTCCTTCGGCTTTGATCTGCTTGCCACCGCTTGAGCACTCGCTGCACGCGTTCTCTCCTTCGAGACGGTTTGATCTGGTCGCTTTTTCTGTACCGTCGCATATCAATGAACAGCGCTTTCCGCAGCTTTTTGACAATGCCGGCACCGGCTGCTTCTTTGTTGCTCCTCCTTCTGCTTGAGCTTAACTCGTTGCGCATCCCGTGGGCATATGCTCTCCTCTGTCGCCACTGCTGGCGTGAATGGACATTCCAAGCGGTTGTGTCGATTCCTTTCGATCACATATGTATACCAGAGCGTACAAAATCGGTGTGGTTCCAGCAACAGAAGCGTATTGCTCCCACCAGAGCGTGACGGAAGAGACCAGTCTGCCATGAATGCGCCGCTGCCGGTATCACCAAAGGAATGGACCGGGAATGGGTGATACCTGCATAAATGGGGGCTATGAGCAGCATGGTTTCCCCAGGAAAGACCTGCACTCGGGGTCAGCATACCTGTTCCATTAGCGAGTCTCAATTGCTGCTTCGGGGGTCTGTGGACTCACGCCAAATGTTGTTGTCGGCTCTGGCTTCTGAGTGCGACGCGGCGACCTCAGGAAAAACGCGAGCACAAGGATTGGGAGCGTGACCAGAGCAGAAAGCAGATACACATCCTGATAGGCCAGGGCTTGTGCCTGCCGGGTTATGGCCACACTGACTGGACCATGGGGTGCGAGTCCTGCCTGATGGACTAGGCGTTGCGCTTGTACCAGATTGACTAATCCCGCCACGGCCAGTGAAGAGATCGCCGAACGCGAGACACTTAAGAGGGTATTTGCTCCTGGTAAGGCCGCGCCCACAATGCCTGTCAAGGCGGCCGTGCCGGTAGTTTGCGCAAGGAAGGGCAGGGACAGTCCCTGGACAATGAGCAGCGGAATCAACAGCGCAAACGGGGAGGTGAGTGTTGTCCAACGACTGATCAGATAGATATTTATGCCGACGGCGATGCCTCCGACCAGGACAAGGGGACGCGCCCCCACGCGGCTGTAAAGCAGGCCCACCACGATGGTTCCGACAATGGCGGCCAGTCCCTGTGGGGCCAGCAGCAGACCCGCATTGTACGACGACAAGCCTCGTAGCACCTGCAGGTATTGAGGCAGGAGAAAGGTGGAGCCGAACAGACTGGCCACGGCGACCCAGCTGATCAGGTTCCCGACCAAAAAGTTCCTTCTTTGAAAGAGTCGTACATCCAACAATGGACGTGCCGTGCGAAGCTCGAGAGGAATGAAGAGCAGCAAGAGAAGCAGGGCCAGGATGACGGGACCCCTCACCGTCAGCAGCGCAATGAGCAGGAAACCTCGCAGATCAAACGGCAAGGTTGGCTGAAGCTCAGACTCATGCAGCATACGCCAGCAGATCACGATCCCGATGATGCCAATGGGAACGTTGACATAAAAAATCCAGCGCCAGTCCACATATTGGGCAAGATAGCCGCCGATCACCGGGCCAAGAGCAGGGGCGGTGAGGACAGGAATGCCAAAGATGCCATTGGCAAGACCTCGTTGTTCCTCGGGAAATGCTCCAAAGATGAGCGAGAGGGACAGCGGAAAGAGCGCAGCTCCACCTGCTCCTTGGAGGACACGAAAGAGGATGAGGATATTGATATTCCAGGCGATGCCACACAAGACTGAGCCAAGGGTGAACAACGCGAGGGAAAGCAGATACATGCGTTTGATGCCAAAGCGATTGGCGAGAAAGCCTGAAGCAGCCATGATGACGCCTTGAGCCAGGGTATAGGCGGTGGTGACGTAGGAGGCCACATGCAGGTCAGAGCCGAAGGCCCGCTGAATATGCGGCAGAGCGGTGTTGACAATGGTGGTATCCAGGATACTGACGAAGGCGCCAAAGATGGCCGTGATCAGCACCCACCACTTATAGTGGCTACTAAGACCAGCGAGTGGACCAGTCACCCCTGTTCCAGACACATGAAAATGGGTACTCATGCATGTTTCCTTTCTCCCGTTTCGCTCCTCCCATCAATGATCGCGAAGCAGGAGCGATCGTGTGAGTGAAGCGAAAGGCATCTTTCGCATCATAGCTGTAAATGTTTTGATTCGATGACGGCAAAATTTGAGAAGTATCTGACGTAATGCCAGCACTGTCTTTTCTTTCATCAACAATGGAAAGAGCGAAGCCGGCGGTTGCAAGGACTTCCACCGGAGGAAAGCCGACTGAGATGGGCGTCAGATACTTGTCAAAAAACGACGCCATTGATTTATCACATTTACATCATGTCGCTTCTTGTAGTGAACGCAGGTCAACCCGGTCGTCTGCCAGAGCCTCTTCCGAGAGCCGGACGCGCTTGCCGATGAGCTGCTGGCAGGCACGGAGTTCGGAATCGGCTTCGATTTCCGGGTCGCCACCGCGATTGAGTCCGCATGCGGCCTGCATGATCCCGTGTGTCAGGTAGAAGGCCAGAAAGGTTTTGCTCTCGTAGCTGCCGCGCACCACGAGGCGATCCCATCTGCTGGCGTACCCGACATATTCGATCTTATCCTCATACTGGTCGGACCAGAAGCTGTAAATATAATCGTAGGGCTGCAGGTTGCCCAGAAGAGCGCGTGCCGCCGCCCGTCCCTGCTTTTCTGCGTTGTTGAAGTGCTCGACCCGGACGCGCCCGAAGAGCGGATGCAAGATGTTGGCCACGTCCCCCGCGGCAAAGATTTGCGGGACGCTGGTCTGGCAGTGGGCGTCGACGAGAATGCCATTGTCCAGGGCAATGCCACTGCCTGACAGCACATCTACATTTGGCCGGATGCCAATGGCGACTATGACCAGGTCGCAGTCCAGCCACGCTCCCTTTGTCGTCAGGACACGCTCCACGCGATCGCGACCCTCGAAGCCGATCACCCGGTCGTGTGTCACGAGATGAACGCCATGTTCCTGGTGAATTGAGGCGAGTACCGTGGCAACCTCATCGCCCAGGACCCTGGCAAGCGGTGCCGCTCCCGGCAGCACGACAGTCACGTCCAGGCCTATCTGGCGCAGTGAAGCGGCGACTTCAGCCCCGATGAAGCCCATGCCAATAATCACGGCGTGCGCACCGGGCCGGGCCGCTTGACGGATCGCTTCACATTGGGCGAGGGAGCGCAGTTGATGGATGCCCGGCAAGGTTGCTCCCGGAACCTCCAGGTATTGGTTGCTTCCACCAGTGCAAAGCACCAGCCTGTCGTAGTCGAGCGCCGTGTCGTCTTCGAGCTGCAATTGACTGGGGGCAGTATCCACACGCTGCACAGTGGCATTGGTGCGCAGCTCAATGTCGTGTTCCTCATACCAATCAGCAGGCTTCACAATCCAGTCGCTGAGGTCTTCTTCACCCCGCAGGTACGTTTTGGAGAGAGGTGGACGCCCAAAGGGGATGGTCGGCTCTGATCCCAGGAGTACGATGCGACCTCGCCATCCCTCCTGGCGCAGTGTGACTGCCGCATTCCCTCCCGCAAGCCCTGTCCCGACAATAACCACGGTCTGCATGTCCGTTGCATTCATATTCATAGTCAAGAATCCTCTCATGCAGGAGACTACCGGTCGAGCCGCCTGGGGAAATCGTTCGCCGATGCCTCTGAATGTATCTCGTTTACGGGGGGTCGCAACACCTGCTTCAGGGTATGATGGATGGAGGGAAACTGCTCATCCCAGGCACTGGTCTGCCAGTCATCGAGCGCGTTTTCTGGAGGGAGCCAGGGTGGCAATGCCACCTGGATGCGCTTTGCCAGGCCGCTCACAAATGGCTCATACGTTTCTCTGAGCTTCGCGAGCTTCTTTTCACTTGCCGTGCCTTCCTTCAAAGGGATGCCCGCGGCCGCCAGGTGGTCTCGCACCCGAGTCCATTCGTCTGTTGACAGCCGGTTCACCTCGGCCATGGGGGAGGCCCCCAGCACCTGGGCCAGATCGACGACGGCATGACGCGCCGCTGCAAAGGTATAGCGGGCTGCCGGCAGGGGTGGAACTTCCAGGCTCGTCAGGATGAGCGCGCAGGTATCCAGGATGACGGTCAGGGCCTCCACCCAGGATTGCTGCTCGTGCTGCGAGCGGTAGTAGGCCAGGATAGGGTAGGAGAGATGGCTCTCCAGAATGTCGGCGCACCACACTTCCCACTCGTGCAGAAGCGTGCGCAGTTCTTCCGGGTGCGTGACGGCGTTATTGCGACGCAGCAGTTCCACGGCCGTCGATGGGGAACCGGCCCGTGCGTCCAGCAGGGAGATGCGCAGCTCCCGACGCGAGAAGGCCTGGTAGATAACGGGGACGTAGCTGATCACCAGGGCCAGAAAGACGAAGCCGAAGGCCACCTCGCTCACCACCAGGAAGCGTCCCAGGCCCGGTACCGGGGTGATATCCCCCAGACCGAGCGTAAAAAATGTGGTGCCGCTCAGATAGAGATAGGTGAGGAAGCTGATCGCGTGGTCAAGAGCATTGAGGGGAAGCGCCAGTCCCCACAGCAGTAGTGCAAAGCCGAAAACGAAGAGCACCGCCCAGAACAACAGCAAGCCGAGCAAGGAAAGTGGTCCCACATACCCCAGAAAGGCATCACGTCTGCTGCCCGAGCGGAAAAGGTGAGAAAGGAAGACCCACCCGAGTCGAGCTGTACGATAGAAGATCAAGGCCAGGCGAATGCGCCGTGTGACCCGGCGCGGCAAGACAATCGTCTCAAAGGCGTCCAGGGCCACCAGCACAATCAGCGCAACGCCGAAAATGACCGCTAGTAGTCTTAGAATCATCATGCTTCCAACTCTTGACTGTAGAATGCCTCTCACAGGCGAATCGTGGGAGGCATGTGCCTCATGGACCAACCGCCCTCATGGTGCTGTCCCGCGCTTCATCATCTTCCAGGCTCTGTGCATCAAAGGCCAGGACGGAGAGCGCTTCCAGTGATGGTTGGTCAAATCAAAGCCCTCGAAGAGGTCCAGCGTATGCTGCCGGAGCCAGGCGGCAAAAGGGTCCTGCGCTGTGCGCAGGTACTGGAACGCGCGCTGGAGATCATGCCCCTCCAGGTAAAAGACCGCCAGATCCCCCTGCGGCGTGTGTTGGAAATACAGGCGATTGACCGTGAGACCCCAGCGGCGGCGGAAAGCCAGGTACTCGTTGCGGCGCGCTCCCCGAAACTCCCTGCCCCGGTCCCTCCACTCCTGCGCCTTGCCTGGTTTCACGGGGAAGGCAACAGCCATTGACTCCATGCTATTCATCTCCTTGTCTCTCTTGCTGCCTGATCCACTCGCCCTCTAAAGGATAGCCCGCCAGCTCCCACTCCGCGAGACCGCCCGCAAAATGCAGGACATGCATATAGCCGTGGCGCTCCAGGAGTTGGCCGAAGGCTGTACTGGCGATGCAGTTCTCATCAGAACAGTATACGACAATCTCGTCCTCTTTGTTGAGCGACTGCAGCGCCTCACGGGAGGTGGCGAAATGGAGGGAACCCGGGATATGCTTGGCCTGGTAGGCCCACTCACTCAGTGCCATCACCAGGCGGAAGTCGTCCTGGCGGTCCAACATCTGCTTCAACTCTTCGTGACCGATCGTTCTCACCCGGCTCTCCTTTCCAGCGCTTCCCTGGCCCACTGGGCCAGCGTGGCCCCCGCTTCGTAGGTACTCTGGAAAAACTCCAGCAGCACCTGCTCTGGCGAGGAGGCCATCCGCACGTCATCATACAGCAGGAGGAATTCTCCCATTTCGGGACTGAAGAAGGCCTCCTGTGGACGAAGCGCGGCGGATGCTAGTCCAGGCGGTTCCGGAGCGGTATAGGCATAGAACGCCGGGTCAGGGAAACGCTC